>Ga0067045_1002774_pt1 | contig 47061 bp, 44 predicted proteins | sample TerdegcTABiofilm_FD_59184 | JGI IMG/M metagenome (GOLD analysis project Ga0067045, IMG submission 59184) | Combined Assembly of (Gp0054472, Gp0054536) Wastewater bioreactor microbial communities from Singapore -Terephthalate degrading...
GGAAGGGTAAAGCAGTCAAAGCGCATAAAGCCAGGCGCTCTGCGGCACCGCACCTGCTGCGTACCGTTGCTTCCTTCCGGACCTGGCGGGGTTAGGCAGTGGTTACGAGCACAGTGCCTGGCCTTATGCGCTCGAACTGCACGCGGAGAGAGAGGGATTTGAACCCTCGGTACCCTTACGGGTACACGCGACTTCCAATCGCGCACCTTCGGCCGCTCGGTCATCTCTCCAGGGGTGGAATCGCACTCAACTTTGAGGCTTTTCGTCGAGAAACCAGGGCCCCCAGCCCGCGGCTTCTTCTCGCGGAGAGAGGGGGATTCGAACCCCCGGAACCCAGAGGGTTCAACGGTTTTCGAGACCGCCCGATTCAACCGCTCTCGCATCTCTCCAATAAAAAAAGTGAGGCTAAGAGGATTCGAACCTCCGACCTTCAGATCCGCAATCTGAAGCTCTATCCAGCTGAGCTATAGCCTCACGAAATCGGAGAGGGAGGGATTCGAACCCTCGGTACCCTTTAGGGGTACAACTCCTTAGCAGGGAGCCCGATTCGGCCTCTCTCGCACCTCTCCTCACACCAGGTGGCTCATCTCGGAGCAGGGGGGATTCGAACCCCCGGTACCTTGCGGTACAGCGGTTTTCAAGACCGTCTCCTTAAACCCCTCGGACACCGCTCCAATTTAAGCAAACCATTCGGCGAGAATCGACAATACGAGAAAGCAGGGCAATTGTCAAGGGCTAGCTCGGAAGTCGGCCCTAAAGCATCGTCCCTGAAATGAGTTGCGCTTGGCAAGCTCGGCTTCGACGAGCTGTGCCAGGATGTGTTTATCCATTGGTGGAAAAATGTTTATCGATTCTTCAGGGCGAAAGTCCGACGAGATGCGCACAATTTCGGTCCAAGGCGGGAGCACTTCAAGGCAATCGGCGAGGAGCTCAGGCAAACGTAACGGATGCATCGTCGTAATTTCGCCCGCAGGAAAGCTTCGGGCAAAGGCGGAGCCTTTTACGATACGAAAATCATGAAATTTTATGCCCTCTGTCCCCGTGCCGGCGGTCAATTTCGCGGTTTCAATCATCATTTCGTGCGATTCTCCGGGAAGACCAAGGATGAGATGGACCGTGCGCTTTAAATTATTTTGCTTTGCGATGTCCATCGCATCGAGAAAGACCCCGACACCATGCTTTCGATGTAGAAATGAAAGAGTCTCTTCATGTGCCGACTGAAGGCCTAGCTCAACCCATACTTCCATGCCCTGTTCCATAAAACCAGCGAGGAGCTTGGCTTTCTCCTGGTCGAAGCAGTCGGGGCGCGTGGAAACGATGATGCCTTTGAGTGGCCCTTTCGATGAGGCACGGAGCTCTGGGGTGATATGCTGTGAGGGGTTGAGTCTTTCATATGCTTGCCAGAACACATCGATGGTATTTCTGTAGATCCGGTCCAGCGTTTCCGTGGGAGCGTTGGTGCACGTGTATGCCTGAAAATAGAGGAAAAAGGCGTGTGCCTTGTAGCGCCTTTGCGTGAAGATGAGTGCGCGTTCGATCTGTTGGGTGATCGCGGGAGCAAAAGCCTGGTTTTTTTGATACGCCGAAATATTGCCGTCGGGGGCGCAGAAACGACAGCCCCCTTTCAATCGGTCGGGACTTCTGTGCGGGCAGGTAAAACCGGCATCGATGCCGAGTCGCCAGACATGTTCACCATAGCGGGCCTTGAGACATTGGGACTGCCAGTTGATGCGTGGTATGTTCTTCTGGTCGCGCGGCGTCTGCACGGCGGGCCTGCCTTTCTCCTTTGCTAACCTATGGTTGTTTACTATGATACCATGATACAGAAGGATGTTGCGATCGATGAAGAAAAAGATGCACGGAGATAGTCGGGGTTTTTGGGGAAGCCTTTTCACTCTTGTGCTGATTGGCGTCCTGTCAGGCTGTAGTGGTGCGCCTCAACATGCGCTGGTCTGGACCGATGTTCCCGAACTTGTTATTGCTGCCCAGCTTTTCAATATAGAAAACGCTCAGTTGGCCGTGGATATCGAGTATAAGGCGAATGCAGCGTCTGAAATGAAAAAAGCGAATAAACCTCCATCCCTCGTCATTGCAAAATATTTGCTTTCGGACTCTCTGATAAAAAACTTTGATTCACTGAATGACCTTTTTTCAAAATATTATCTCGATCCGAATGATATGTATCCGACATTGCTGGATGCCGGAAAGTTAGGGACGGAGCATCTTCTGATGCCCTTGTCGTTTGACTGTATGGTGTTGGTGGAGCGGAAGGCTGAGAGCTCGGGTGCCGGCGTCGCCATGCTTAATGCCGATATGCTTCAGAGTTCATCAAAGGCTTTTACGAAACTCGATGACGGGAAAGTGAGTGCGATGGGATTTTCGCCCCGGTGGAATTTGGAGTTTGCAGAAGACTGGGTTTTGGCAGGAGGCGCAGGGTTTTCTCTGCATCAAAACTGGAAGTCGACTTCTGTTCTTCGGCCGGACGATATATATTCGTGGCCCATACTGTGGAATAAGGAAAACCTCGAAACATCCGTTGACACCCTTGTCTCTTTCGGTGCGAATGTCACAAAAGAACAAGAAGATCTCTTTACCTTTACCTATTTCAATAAACCCGGCTACCAGCTTGTACTGGAAAATCGCGTTCTGTATTGGCCCATGAGGGCGAGTGAATTTTATAAACTCCCCTATTCGGCGAAGAATCAGCTACAGTATCGCTTCCCCGTAGTGAATCAGAAGATTATATTCACTGCGGATACTCGGTATATGGGAATCCCCAGAGGAGCAAAGAATAAAAAAGCAGCCTTGGCCTTTGTTCGATGGCTCTTGATTCCGAAAAACCAAAACAAGGTCTGGAAGGAAATGGAGTTGCAGCAATTATTGCCCGACTACATTCCCTTTGGAGGGTTCAGCAGCATAATGCAGATGAATGAGGACATTTTTTCGAAGTACTTCCCTGAGTATAGGCAAAACCCTCTTATCCCTTCCTCGTTACCGAATCCTCCAGTCCTTCCCGATTATTGGGATAGTTTTTCACGCGATTTCCTGCGCTACTGGCTGGACGATATTTTGTCCGATTCTGTACCGAAGGGCTCAGTTGATGAGCATTTTCGCGCCTCATTCGAGCGATATTTGGGAACCATGCCCGATTGGCTCACCGCAAATCGTTAAAAGTTGCCGCTTATTTTGGCGAACTTGGGTTAAGATTGTGCATCCGCACTGGTCTCGAGCTCTTTGAAAAGCGCTTCATATTCGTTAAAGGTCGTACAGCGCACTGCGCGGGCACGGAGCGCCGCTCCTCCGACCAGTCCCTTCGTATATGCGCAGAAATGTTTGCGAAATTCTATGCATGCGGTCTTCTCGCCCAGATACTTTATTGCCAGCTCGAGGTGGTGAGCTGCTGTCTGCGCGATGGTGCGGGGGGACGGGGGAGCGTCCGAAGGCTCCATGGCCGCCTGCATCGAATGTCTTCTCAGCTCGGTAAAAATGAAAGGATTTCCGATCGCGCCGCGTGCGATCATGACGCCGTCGCAGCCGGTCATACGGCGCATGGCAATCGCATCCTTGGCGCTGAAAACATCACCTGAGCCGAATACAGGGATGGATGTCTGTTCTGCGAGCGCTTTGATGGCGGTCCAGTCTGCGTTACCCGAATATCCCTGAGCCCGCGTTCTTCCGTGCAGCGTTATGGCGCAGGCTCCCGCCTCTATGGCGGCCGACGAGGTCTCGAAATAGTTGATGGAGTTTTGATCCCACCCTGTGCGCAATTTAACGGAAACGGGAATGTCCGTCGCGTTGCGCATGACTCGGACAATATCGCCGATTCGTGCAGGTATTCTCAGGAGCGCCGCTCCTGCTCCTGATTTTATAATTTTAGGAACAGGGCAGCCGCAGTTGAGATCTATCACGGCAGGATTATATGCGGATACGATTTCTGCCGCCTTTGCGAGAGTCTTGGGATTCGATCCAAAGAGCTGAATCGCGTATTGCGTCTCAATTGGATCGCGCGCAAGAAGTGCTTTTGTTTTGGGATGGCCACGGACAAGGGCCTCTGCGCTAATCATTTCATTGTAACAGATTGCAGCGCCGAATTCGGTGCATACAGCGCGAAACGCAATATCCGAATAGCCGGCCACGGGCGCAAGAAAATAAGGGGCGCTCCATGCTTCTTCTCCGAGCTTGAAAGGGGCAGTCTTCGTATGGTTCATAACAATTAGTAAACTCTATCTATGTACACCATGAGAGGGTATCTCCTCTTGTGGGCGCTCAGGGCATCGGAGCTCAGACCGAGGGCGATCAGCCCATGGGAGCTCAAATCGCGGTCGCTCAGATCGAGGGCCCCTAGACCGGTGCGCAAGCCTTCAGTGCAGCATCGTTCAGGGATTGAGCCTGAAAAACCGGCATGCATTCTGGTAGGTCGTCTCGGCGATCTCTTCTACATCGACATTCAGAAAATCCGCCAAAAATTGCGCCGTAGAAGGAAGATATTCAGGCATGTTGCGCTTATTCCTATACTCCGCGGGGACCATAAAAGGAGCCTCGCTCTCGAGGAGGATGCGATCGAGCGGAAGGAAGGCGACGGTCTCGTGTAGGTTGCGCGCATTACGGTATGTCAGATTGCCTGCAAACGAGAAGTAAATGTCGAGGCCAAGATCGAGGATGTCCGCTGCATATGCGGCATTTTCCGAGTAGCAGTGCAGAACAGCCCCGGCAGGAGGCATCCTGTCCTTTAGAATATCGAGTACATCTTTGCCGGCCTCGCGATTGTGGATAATGACGGGAAGATTGAGTCGCGCGGCGATTTCGAGTTGATCGATGAAGAGTTCGATCTGGCTGCGCTTATCGCCGAATTTATGGTAGTAATCGAGACCGATTTCTCCTATGGCGATGACGCGGGGCAGTTTTACGGACTCCTCGATAAAGCGCTGCCAATCCCTGCCGGGATTGTTCACTTCCGAAGGAGAAACGCCGACAGCATGATACACATGCTCCGCAGGCTTTAGGTTTTCGTATACCTGTTTAAAGTCCACGAGGCTGTTGCAGATGCTGACAATACGACTGACTCCGGCAAGTTTTGCCTGTTGACAAACGAGGAGTTGTTCGATCGGGTCATCATAAATAAGCCCGATGTGGGCGTGAGTATCAAAATACCTCATGGCTTTTCCGCTATACAAAATGGTGGGCAACCCATACGGGCTGTTTTTAAATGTACCATGTGCATGCTCTGTCGTCAATAGAGATTTATTTTATTATACATTGCACGAACATCTGTTCGATATGGAACCATATGCTCACCTGTTTTCAAAAAATCGACGCTCTACATCTCGAAATCCTGCCCTAGATATGTCTCGCGCACAAGAGGGTCGTCGATGATGCTCTGCGGCTCTCCCTGTGCCACGATGACCCCTTTGCTGATGATATATGCGCGCGTAGTAATGGCGAGTGTATCGCGAACATTGTGGTCGGTGAGGAGAACGCCGATCCCCCTTGCGGAGAGGGATCGTATGAGGAATTTTATTTCGCGGATTGCGATGGGGTCGATGCCCGTAAATGGTTCATCGAGAAGAAGGAATTTGGGCTCGATGGCCAGAGCCCGCGCGATTTCAGCTCTTCGACGCTCGCCTCCCGAAAGAGTATACGCCTGCTGATGAGCGAGGTGGGCAATACCGAATTCCTCCATAAGACTGCGCGCTTTTTCCCTGCGACCCGACAGAGATAGGTTGCTGCGCGCCTCAAGGATCGCAAGAATGTTTTCTTCGACAGTCAAACGGCGAAATATCGATGGTTCTTGAGGGAGGTAAGAGATTCCGAGTATGGCTCGTTTGAACATGGGTAGTCGGTCGATCTGTCGGCCATTGAAAAGGACGCTCCCCGCATTCGGTTTAAGAAACCCTGCAATTATATAAAAAATAGTTGTTTTGCCTGCACCGTTCGGCCCCAAAAGGCCAACCACTTCTCCTGTCTCCATGGAGAAACTGACATCTGCTACGGCGAGTGTTCGTCCAAACGACTTTCGGAGATGGTAAGCTTCAAGCGTTACACTGCTCATTGTGATGGTGCTGCATTCTCAGTCGTGATAATTCCGGAGACTTCGCCGGAAACCTGGAGGTTCGACCAATCCGACGTTGCGGAGATGACGTCGCCTTTGAGGTTTCCATCTTCGGTGATGGCGATTGCACCGCCATGGAGTTTGATTTCTTCGGTGTTGCGGTTGTAATGCGCGTATTCGGCACGAATTGCCATATCTTCTTTCAAGACGCGGACAGAGACGGCCGCTTCGAAAATCGACTGTTGTTGATCGAATCTGAGCCATTCTGCATCGATGATGGTGTTGTTTTTCGTATCGTTGACGGTGACCTTGCCTTGGGCGATGCCGATTTCTGTGTCTCTCTGGTAATTGAGTTTTTCAGCGACGAGCGAAAAACCCTTTTCGGTGTCGTTGACCGTGACGTTTCCGCTACATACGACGTTTTTGTAATCTTCTCCACTGAGTTCGACGCGGTCTGCAGTGATAACCAGGCTGCCCGTGGCAATTTTGACCGATCCTATGAGCACGGTGGTCTGTTTGTCTTTTGCGAGGACACCCTGAACACTACGTGCGCTGAAGGATATAGGCTTTTTGCCGTTGGCCGGCGGGGGTTCGGAGGAAACAGAGGGCTGGTTCGGCGTCGTGGGAGATAGTGTCGAAGAATCTGGTGTCTGGCCGAAGCCAGGCTGAAGCATTCCACCTACGATCGCAATCACGAACAGCAACAGAGGCACTCTTGTCTTCATAGCTGTATTCTACCTCATGTCATTGATGAACGGAACCGGAGACATTGGTCGGAATCTCGTAATATTTCTGCTTGACATCGAAGAGCAAACCCTTGCCGGCCATCAATAGCTGGTCCTTCGCCTTTATGACGACATCGATGTCGTCGGGGGTTTCGAATACGTCGAGTGCCCGTCGGTACGTGATCTTTTGGGTTTCGAACGAGACATCACCTTCCGCGCTTTTGACACACACATATCCCGAGAATTCTGCATCGCCGCTGGCTTCGTATAAAACGGCCCTGTCCGCCTCTCCGGAGGCGGAGACCGAGCCGTTCTCAGTGTCGTAGGTTGTGAAGGTGAGCCCTTCGATTTCCAATCGTTGGTCCGACTCGTACCACGATGCTCGGCGCGCAGAAATCTGCATGGAAAGCTTTCCGCCACGATATTCTTTTCTCGTCAGATCGACGAAAGAGGCGTCGGCTGTTTCAGTTGATGTGCCGTCAGTGTTCTCTTCGAGGTTGTGACTACAGGAGAAAAAAAACAGGGTCAGATGGCCGGCAAGATAGAGCACCAGAAAGAATCGGGCGAGTCTTCCTGGTGTTTTTTTATAGCCACCCATGCATATGCACTCCCTATCTAGATCATGCTCCGGAATGATTCAGCGCCGCTTTGATGAAATCTCTGAACAAGGGGTGCGGGGACGTCGGGCGTGATTTGAATTCCGGATGGAACTGTACGCCCACCGACCAGCGGTGGTTCGGCCATTCGCAGGCTTCGACAAGCTCGCCGTTCGGTGTTGTCGCACTCACGATGAGGTGATGCGCTTCGAGCTCGGGCCGTATATCGTTGTTCACCTCATAGCGGTGGCGGTGGCGCTCGCTTATGTGCTCGGTTTTATATGCGGCTCTGATATTCGAGCCCTCCTTCGTGATCGCATCGTAGGCACCAAGCCGCATGGTTCCGCCGTAGTTTTTGATCTTGGTTTGCTCTTCCAAAAGACAGACCACAGGGTGCGGCGTTGATTTGTTGAATTCGGTAGAGTGTGCATCCTGCCAGCCGAGCACCGAGCGCGCATATTCGATGACCATGATTTGCATGCCGAGGCAGATCCCTAAGTAGGGGATGTCATGCTCCCGCGCATACCGTGCCGCCAGTATCATGCCTTCGATGCCTCGTTCGCCGAATCCGCCCGGCACGAGTATGCCGTGAATATCCTTGAACACCGAGGCTAGGTCTGCCTTCGGATCCTCGAGCCGCGAGGAATCGACCTTTTCGATCTCGAGGCCCGTGTGGTTCGCGATACCCCCGTGGCAGAGGGCTTCCCATATCGACTTGTAGGAATCGTGCAGGTCCATGTATTTGCCGACTACGGCGATTTTCACCTTGCGGCTTGGTTTTGTCACTGCCTGGACGACGGCCTCCCATTTGTCGAGTTCCGCATGGCGGCTTTCGATATTCATCTTGCGCAGTAGAAAAGTGTCCAGTTTCTGATTGTAAAAAACGAGGGGGACCTCATAGATGGTGGCAGTATCGTAGCCGCTGATGACTCCATCCTCTTCGACGTTGGTGAACAGAGAGATTTTTCGACGCAGGTCATCGCTCAAAGGTTTTGTGGAACGTAGCACAAGCGCATCGGGCTGGATTCCGACTTCCTGCAATTCTTTGACGGCATGCTGCGTAGGTTTTGTCTTAATTTCGCCGCTGGAAACGGAGGGAACAAGCGTGACATGAATGGAGATGGCGTTTTGTCTGCTGAATTCGTGGATAAGCTGGCGACAAGCCTCCAAAAAGGGAACAGACTCGATATCGCCGACAGTGCCGCCGATTTCGATAATCGTCATATCGACTTCGGGGTCGTTGGCCACAGCGAGGATGCGCTGTTTGATTTCGTTGGTGATGTGGGGAACGACCTGGACAGTGCGACCAAGGTATTCTCCGGCCCTCTCTTTTTCGATGACCGACTTATAGACCTGCCCTGTGGTGATGGAGTTGGCACGGCTCAGTTTTGCGGTAGTGAATCTACCATAGTTACCGAGATCGAGGTCGGTTTCCGCACCGTCGTCGGTGACGTAGACCTCGCCGTGTTGATAGGGGCTCATCGTGCCGGCATCGACATTGAGGTAGGGGTCGATCTTCACCATCTGCACGGTAAACCCACGTGCTTCCATGAGAGCGCCGATGGAGGATGCAGCAATCCCTTTCCCAAGAGAAGAGCACACTCCTCCGGTTACGAATAATAGCTTTCTCATGGGTCTTCAGTATCCCAAATTGTCGCATGGGCTGTCAATCCTACGCCGAGAACGTTCGTTATTACGCATTGACACATGGCGCTGTAGTCTGGTGATATAATTACGACGATGAATCACGAACAATTGCTTGCCCGTGGACTGGCGGCTCTTGATTTCGATATCTCCAGCGGGATTGTCGAAAGGTTGTCGCGGTACCTCGATGAGCTGGAACGGTGGAACCCCCACTACGGCCTCGTCAACGCTGAAGGTGAGGACCTTGTCATAAAACATGTGCTCGATAGTCTGGCTCCTTGGCACGTGTTGGCAGAAGTGCTGTCGGATATTGAAAACTCGGTCGTACGGGGAGAAAATGTGCGTATCGTCGATATCGGGACAGGCGCAGGATTTCCTGGAATTCCGCTCTCAATGATTTTTCCGGAGTATTCGTTTATTTTGATGGAGAGACTTGAAAAACGAGTGCGCTTTTTGGAAAGTGTCGTGGCATTGCTGGGGCTCGGTAATGTCGAGGTCCGTCAAAGTACGGTGGAAAATGAGCATGAGTCTATGCAGTGCGTCGTGTTTCGTGCACTAAAGCCTTTTAGTGAGAAAAAATTGTTTCGATCGATATGGAAGAAGATCATACCAGGAGGTGCCTTGTGTGCCTACAAAGGTCGAGTAATGCATGCAAGGCTCGAGCTCACCGAACTTTCGGATGATCCTGTGCTTAGTAGTTTGGCATCGAATGCCAGAATCATGCCCGTGTGGGTTCCTTTTTTGGAGGAAGAGCGCTGTGTCGTGGTCTCGAAGAAAGTGCCGTAACGCTGCACACGTCGAGGCGTGCCTCCTATTGTGTCTTTAATCTTTTTTGCGCTCGATGATGAACGAACGCATCGAGAGAGTCGAGTTTTGGAATGATTCATAAAAAAAGCGTATGCGGTCATCGGAGGTTGTTGTCGCAAGCATAGCAATAGCCGGCAAGATGTGTTCTGGAGTGGGAATTGCCGGTGAACGGCCAAGATTTTGTACTACGAATTCACTGAGTGCGTGGGCATGCCCCGCTTGAATGAGTGCAGTGATCTTTTTATCGGCCTCAATGGCCCATGCAAAAGGGGTAGTATTGAAATTCTGGCTCATTTCGTACGCGTTGTGCACCAACCCACCGCTTCCCATAAGTAAGACCCCTCGATTTCGAAGAGAAGCGAGGGCTTTCCCTACCTCAAGCATGTGCGGAGGATCGATGTGATACGAAAGGCTAATTTCGACCACAGGGATGGTAGCTTCGGGATACATGTGGACGAGGATTCCCCACACGCTTACATCGAGGCCTCGTCTAGGATTGGTTTTTGCGGCAATAGTTGATATGCGCAAAAGATTGCAGATCTCCTCTGCAAGTTCGGGGTGTCCTGGAGGTTCATAGTCAATTTCATGCAATTCTTGTTGAAATTCGATACAGTCGAATATTTGCCGGGGGTAAGGGGCACTGCTGACATGAATGTCTGGGGTGATCCAGTGAGCCGACATTATGGCGATAGCCCGTGGTGGTGGAATAGTCAGTGCGATGTCGCGCAGCGATTTGGCGAAATCGTTGTTCAGTGCTGCATTTATTGGAAGTCCATGCCCGACGAACATAACAGGCATAATTTCAGAGGGTTCGGTGGCCGCAACACCCAGATCAGTCTCATCCTGCATGTTCTGTAAGATAATCTATAGCCGGCTGAGGCGCAACAAGAAGGCTCTCCTCTTAAGGCTTCATCCTTTATGAAAGGAAAACCCATAAGTTGGCGCGTTTTAGGTCGATGGCCAAAGAAGAAAACGGAATTCCCTCATGCTCAAGAAGATGCCGTTTCAAACCTATGCCGCCTTGATAGCCCCGCAGACTCCCATCCGAGCCGACGACACGGTGGCACGGAATGAGGAGAGGCAGCGGATTTTGCGAAAGCGCACGTGCAACGGCACGGGTGGCCAAGGGATTGCCGCACGCCCTCGCAAGTTCGCGGTATGTGCAGATGTATCCGAAAGGAATAGTGGCCTCGAGTAAAAGAGCTTTGCGCTGGAAAATACCAAGATGCTTCAGACTCTCTTCGATGAGAGGAAAAGGAGGCTGAACGGGGCGTCCTTCGAGAGTGGCCTGCAGCAGCGTTACGACCGACTCGATGCTAGAAGGAAGGGTGGTAGCTTTTCCCCAGAGTTCCATATTCGGAAACGTCGATCGGGCTCGGTCGAGTTGACCGGCGCCGTCGCGAGGAAGGTAAATCCGACAAAGGCTTTGGCTGTGTTGGCCTTCCCAAAGAACGAGAATGTCGCCGAAGGACGACGGGAGAGCAGTGCAGAACGTCGTGCCATGGAATGGGAGTGTATTACGCATGGTTACTCCTTACGCTGTGCGCGCGGATTCCCTTGTTGTCGGCGCGCAGGACGACGATCTTCCATGTGTGCTGGGCTTCTCGTGCGATGATCGAGGCCAGGGTTTCTTCGATGTTTGTTGGGGTAGAGGGATCGAATACCGCCATAATTGTCGGTCCTGATCCTGAGAGCCACACGGCAGCGGCATGCTGCGCGCGGCACGCCGCTTCGACAATCTCGAAATCAGGAATAAGGGAACGACGGTATGGCTCGTGAAGCCGATCTTCGCAGGCACGTCCGAGCAACGCAAGGTCGGCTTTTTGAATTGCAAGGGCCGTAAGTACCGCGTGCGAGAGCGCATGAACGGCATCCGCCCGGGAATATGTATCGGGAAGAGCCTTGCGCGCCACGCTTGTCGCAAGATCGAACTCGGGGATACATGCCGCAAAATACCAATTCTCCGGCGCACTGTTGTGGCTGACGATACATTCCTGTCCTGCGACTGCCGCCGCCGTGAAACCACCATAGACGGCTGCAGCCGCATTGTCCGGATGCCCTTCGATATCGGTGGCAACCCGGAGCAGAAAGGCTAGATTCTCCGATCTATGCAGAAAAGCGGAGTGTTCGATCTCATTCCCAATTTCGGATTCCTTGTGAAGAAGAAGGGCTGCCGCAGCGCCCGCAACGGCGAGAGATGCGCTCGAACCAAGCCCGCGAGCGGGTGGAATATTCGTGTCGAATTCGACAGAGATTTCGGGGATGGGGATTTTAAGCGACGAGCATGCATGTTGGAATGATCGCAGCATGAGATTGTCTTTTCCGGCCCACTGGGGTGGACAACCTTTCAGTCTCGTTCTGGTGCTTTTTTCGATACGGACAATGTTCGACAGCGACAGGGCAAGTCCAAGACAGTCGAAGCCGGGACCGAGATTTGCGCTTGTCGCGGGAACTTCAATCTCTATCATACGTGTCACTCCGTGTCTATTTTGTTTCGTACACCTAGGCCTGTGCTTGAGATCGATGGGCAAAATCGGCGAGCAGAGGCTCCAGTTCCATTTCTTCTACAATGAGGGAATGTCGAATTGTCGCGGCGGCGAGCGCCGCAATGGGGCCTGGAACGGAGATGCCGGTAGCCTCCGAAAGCGTAAAAACGAGCGGGAAGTCATTGGTGTCTTCTTGTGGAGACGGTTGCCCATAAAGCGCCTTAAGGCTTGCGACAGGGAATTTGAAGGGGCTTGCGGTCGCTGCGACGACGACGGGCGTTGAGTTTTCGGCTGCTATTGTTCTTTTCTCTATCGATGCATGCGCAACGGCGCAAGCAACGGCAGTGTGTGGATCGACAAGTACTCCGTGGGCTTCCCACATGTGCCGGATGCTCGCAAGCGTGTGGTCGTCATCCACCCAACCGGCAGAAAAATCTGCGATTTTGGGGCGATTCGAGTCGGGCAGCTGAAAGAACCCTTCACGTTCGAATGTACCCATCGTGGATGCGAGAGCTTCGGCATTGTGGTCGAATGCGAGATACAAAAGCCGTTCGAGATTACTGGAGACCACAATATCCATCGAAGGGCTCAATGTCTTCGAAAGATTTCTGCGTCGGTCATAGACGCCCGTGTTGAAAAAATCGTAGAGGACGCGGTTTGCATTTGAGGCGCAGATAAGTCTTCGAATGGGAACACCCATCGCCTTTGCATAGCGGGCGGCCAAAATGTCGCCGAAATTTCCGCTTGGCACAACGACATCGAAGGGGCTGCCTCGCTGCAATGTCCCTAAAAACATCAAGTCGCGCCAGGCTTTCACATAATAGACGATCTGAGGCAGAAGTCTTCCGATGTTGATCGAATTTGCCGAGCTGAGTCGAATCCCGCAAAAAGGCGAATGAGGATGATGTGCATTTTGAAAGATGGTCTTGACCGTCCGCTGTGCATCGTCGAAGTTTCCCCGCAGACCTAGAACAAGCCGCCTCTCGGTGGGGACGGAGGTCATCTGAAGACGCTGTATCTGGCTTATGCCCGTAGCCGGATATATGACCGCGATGCTGATGCCTGGTTGTCCGCCCAGCCCGACGAGCGCTGCCGAGCCGGTGTCGCCCGAAGTGGCGGTGAGTATGAGCATCGGCTCATCGATGCCGCATTTTGCAAGGCTGGTGCGCAGAAGTCCCCCCAAGAGGCTAAGGGCGAGGTCCTTAAAGGCGCAGGTTCTACCGTGAAAGAGTTCGAGCAAAAAAAGTGGGGTGGCTCCTTCCGCACACCGTCCTCTTCCTTCGCTGTCCAGAAAACCTGCCGCAGTAAGAGAAACGACGTCCGGAACGTCGAATAGCGGATTTTTGCCGGTACTCGAATATGCTTCATCGATGAGAGGGCGAAGCTCGCCCTCGGGCCAATCAAACCATGGCGACAACACAATCCAGGCCAGCTCGGCGTAAGAGAGCCTTGGCTCTAACAACATCTCGAGCGGCAGTTTCGGAATTTCCGTCGGCACAAAAAGACCGCCATCTTGAGGCATGCCCTGCACAATGGCCTCTGCGATGCTCACGCGAACCTGCGCATTTCGTGTGCTTGTATAGTAGATTGCCATACATACGAGCATACAAAACTCGTGGGCCCGAGAAAAGCCCACTTCGACATACGGCTGAGGCCGATGGTTCGCAAGCTTTCTCCGGCACCTTTCCATCTTTGCACAAGCTTGAGAGCACTAATCAGAAGCCGGCGAGCTGTGAGTGGCGAAAACAGCTCACAAGATGGTCATTGACGATACCGATCGCCTGCAAGTGAGCGTAGATGGTGACTGAGCCTACAAACACAAATCCGGCCTTTCGCATTTCCGCACTGATCGTATCCGACAACTCCGTGCGGGTAGGGATTTCCGAAACGGTCTTCCAGCGATTCGTCACAGGCTTGCCGCCGGTAAAGCTCCATATCCACGTATCAAACGAACCGTACTGCTGCTGAATGGCAAGAAAAGCGCCGGCATTGGTCACGGCTGCCTCGAGTTTCCGCCTGTTCCGTATGAGTCCGGTGTCCAGGAGCAAATGCTCGATTTCCTTTTCCGAATAAAGGGCGACACGCCCCGGTTCGAAATTAGCGAAAGCCCTGCGGTAGGCTTCGCGTTTGCCGAGGATCGTGCGCCACGAGAGCCCCGCCTGCTGCGTCTCGAGCAGCAGGAATTCGAAATGGGTGCGTTCGTCGTGCACGGGAGTCCCCCACTCTTCATCGTGGTATCGAACATACAGAGGATCGTCCCCGCACCATGGGCATCTGGTCATAAGGGTCATGGAGCCATGATATCATACATGTGGACAGCTTTGGATTGATTTTTGGGTGTTGTTCAACTATAATTCTTGTATGTGATTGCAAGGCCTTAATTTGCCTTCATTTTTCTCGAAGTTTAAGCAGCCCGGGAGGAAAAGTATGAAAAAATTGAATATTGTCGCGGCCCTGTTCTTGATGGTCGCCTGTGCGGTAACACCTGTATTGGCCCAGAACGTGACGAACGAAGTCCATGCTGAACAAGGGGATATCGATGTGCTTGGGGGTATTGGCTGGGGTTGGAAGGGGTTTGGAATCAGCGGTGGGGTTGAGTATATTGTGCAGAAATTCAGCATTCCGGATTTGCCGCTTTCGTGGGGTGTCATGGGCCTTGCAGGGCTAGATTTTGGCGGTGTCGATGTCTCTGCTGCGGGAATGGCCACACTGCACTGGGGTATGAAAGCGTATAAAGATTTTCCCGAATTTCTGCAGAATTTCGACTGGTATATAGGATTGGGATTCGGCCTCGGCATTGTTCCTTTCCCTCCTGCATTTGGATTATCCACCGGCGGTGGCGTTTCGTATTCCGTGAACGACACGCTTGCGATTGATCTTCACTCGTTTTATATCGATTATTTTGCTGCAGGCGTTTCGGGCTTCAGCCAGACGATCGGTGTCAGGTATGCATTGGAATAAGATGCGCCGCTAGAATTTTGGGCTCGACAGGAGTATGCCGCCTTTGATTTGAAGTGTGAAGACCTTTGAGCCGGAGTAGCTCGCGTAGATGCTTAGGGTGGCGGGCGCGAGCCCGAAGGCGCTGGCTTCAGACGAAAAGGAGAGGCCCGCCGCCCAGTCGCTCATATGGAAGGCTTCGCCTGAAGCATTGCTCCAGCGCGAATCAAAGAACGGGGCAGCTTCGAAATTCCGAAGCAGCAGCGCTTCGGCCATATCTACGTACATGTCTCGAAGCACGACGGATACTTCCGTGTTGGTGATCAGCGCTGAGCACGAGGAAGGCCGAGGCGCCGAGCTTCGGAAGCCATCAAACGTTGAACCTGCGAAAGCTTGCCCGTTGAGAGAAATTTTTGCAAAGGCTCTGGCCTTGGGGCTGATCCAGGTTGAGTCGAGGCCACCCGTCAAGGTGCCTTGAACGCCTGTAGCAGGTTGGTTTTCCAAGGTCCTATCGACGAACCAACCGATATTTGCCGTATACCAAGGCTGAAGGCTCGCGCCGGTCTTTGAAAATCGTTGCGTTGAGGCGACTTCCATAAGGCCTAATACATGCGAGGCCTCGACGCTCCCTGTTGTCTTCAGGAACAGATCGCCTCCGAACTGAAAGTTGAGTCTGGTAGTATTGAATATCGTGGTATTTTTGAGAAGCCCGGCAAATTCCCAGTATTCAGGCCTATAGTCGACAATATAGGTAGTACCGTAGTCTCCCCAGAGGCGGGTTGTGAGCCATACATTCAGACTCCCCAGAGGGTTAGCCCTCAGATATGCTTCGATGGCCCACTTTTTCCCTGATGCTGGAGCCAGGGCATTAAAGTAAGATACGCCTGCCCTGAGTTTCGAGAACGAAAACAGAAGAGAAGCGCCGATGCGCGGCTCGGTTTGGGTTTCTCCTGGAACACGCAAGAAAGGTTCTACCAGATTAAAAATCGGGGCACCCCTTACCATGAACGATGTTGAAGGAAGCTCGCCGCTCTGGAGCGCGCGAATATTCAATGTGAGTTTGTCATGAATCAGTGCACGATGCTCGAAGAAGCCGGGAGGGGCCACGTTTTCAAACTGTGAGTGCAGCTCGGGAGGGAGTTCGTCCAGCGTCGTCTTTGCACATTCCTCGCCTTTTGCGATGATGATGTCGGGATCACTGAATTGCATATAGGAGAGATTTTCGACATCGTTGCGGATCACAAGGGCCTGGGACCTCTCGATGTCCCTCATGCCGGAGCGCGTCTTGCCTATGTCCACTGCGCGGTTGAGCACGGTTATCGGGCTTGAAAAATTCATTGCTCGATCGTAGAACGCGGTCGAGATGATCAGTCGATTGCTGAATCGGATTGCTGGTTCGACAGGCGCGATGGTTGCTGCTCCCGCATCGATGAGACTGAAGGTAGTGAAAGACTGCGGCTCGAAGATTGCAGGCATCGCAAATGCACCCGTCATGACGAGGTCGAAGGGTCCCTCAGCAAGCCATATCTGCCGGCGCGAATTGAGGTCCTCGGCAGTGACGATAATGGGGATTGCGGTATCCGAGATATCGAGAGGGCCGATGAGTTTTCGAAGCGTCGCCCTGAAATTTTCGGTATTGATGAGCCCGCCGTGAGTGGGAATGACAATATCAAAGTAGGATTCGAGCGGAATTGCATGGATGAGCATTTCAATATCGTCGGGAGAATAGCCGGCGGCATAGAGCATGCCGATGATGGCTCCCATGGAGCTTGCCACGATGAAGTCAGGGTATATGCCTGCTTGTTCGAGCGCCTTGAGCACGCCGATGTGGGCATACGCGCGTGCGGAGCCGCCGCAGAGGACAAGGCCCAGGGGAGCACGCGGTGGAATGGCGATACTGCTGCCGGGATCCGTCTGTGTGCGGGTTTTTTCCTCGATTCTTTGAAGAAAATTCGTTTCGCCGAGAAATATGGGCTCTGTTATCTTTCGAAGTGGATCGTTTTCAGGGAATTCTAGGTCAAAGATGTCGTTGAGAGTCTGCGGCGGCGACGGTTGTTGCTGGGCGAACACCGTCCAAGGCAGTATCGCCGCACATGCAGATCCTAAGAGAACCGCCATGCGCACATTACGTAAACATAGTACTATTTTCATTTGCTTTACTATACAACATCAGAAGATAATCGCGAAAGAGCCGATATGAAAATATAAGGATTGCGCTCAGTCGAAGGTATAAGGTACAAGATTGCCTTAAGGTGTGTCATGTCATATATCGTGTCGAGCGCCTCGACATCGAGCGCCACTATTTGTTATTCTTCTACTATGCAGAACGAAGACGATTCCTCGAGTGATTCTGACTGTTGCCATATATGTACCGGCGCAGCTTCCCGAACCATAAAGCGCCCTACGCTTGGGGAGGTGCTCCATGGTGACTGAGCTCCTTGTCTTGTTTCTGCTTATCCTGCTCAATGGTTTTTTTTCGCTCTCGGAGACGGCGCTTGTGTCTTCGCACAAGGTGAGGCTCAAAGCCGAGGCGGACAAAGGGAAGAAAGCATACAACCTTGCGCTCAAGACGCGAGAATCTCCGAGCAGGTATCTCTCCACCATTCAAATTGCAATCACGCTCATCGGCATCCTGACAGGCACGGTGAGCGGCACGACCTTCTCTCTGTGGCTTACGCAGTGGCTATCGCAATGGGCTTTCCTCGAAAAATATGCAGCGTCGATTTCCGTGGCTGTAGTGGTATTGGCGATCACTTTTCTTTCTGTGGTGATCGGCGAACTCGTTCCCAAGTCCATTGCCCTGCATAATCCCGAACACATCGCAGTGCTTACCGTTCAGCCCATGCACGCGCTGAGTGTCATCTTTTTCCCTGTTGTGAAGCTGTTGTCCTCCATTACCGATGGGATTATAAGGTTGTTCGGATTTTCCAACCTTCCCGAATCTGCAATTACGCCGGAAGAGGTAAAAATCCTCGTACAGCAGGGTGAGAAATCGGGAGTGTTCGACTCAGCCGAACGCGAAATGGTGGAAGAGGTGCTGAGCCTGGACGACCGACGCGTCACCCTGTTCATGACACCGAGGACAGAGGTCGTGGCGCTCGATGTGGCGGATTCGCGCGAGACGCACATCCGTGTCATAATCGAACATGCCGGATTTGGCTATCTGCCTGTCGTGGATGGCGATTTGGATCACACAATGGGCATGCTGGCGGTAAAGCAAGCCCTCACTCACTTGGCAGAAGGCCATTTTATCGGCGTGGAAGCATATATGGAGCCGGCCGTATTAATTCCCGAAACCTTTTCCGGATTACAAGCGCTCGGCATTCTCCGCGACGCAAAGAAATCGGCAGGTCTTATTATCGACGAATTTGGCGGCGTATCGGGGCTCGTTGCGATCAGCGACCTGCTTGAGGCTATGGTCAGTATTTCGGATATCGAGCAAGAAGAGGCACCTCAAATCGTCAGACGAAGCGATGGTTCCTACCTCGTTGATGGCTCGATGCCGATCGACGAATTCGCCGAAAATCTTAAGCTCGACGTTGGAGTTATTTCGAGCGAAGATTACGACACCGTGGCAGGTTTTGTGCTGCACTGCGCAGGTTCGATTCCAAAGGCCGGCGACGTAATCGATTGGCCTCCTCTCCATATCGAAGTAGTCGACATGGACGGCAAGCGAATCGATAAGGTGCTCGTAAAAAAATCAGAATGAGTTTTTTGGCTGCGCGTTTCGCATTCTCCGCGCTCTCCTGTGCATGACTTTCTGTAAGGTGGGCCTTTTATTCAGTGTCTTTTCTTGAAGATCCAGTGCCTCTGCAGCATATAGTTGTAAAAGATCGAGACAACGGCATCGACCATGAGTCTTGTTATTCTATAGTCGATTTTCGTGAGCGATGTGAGCAAAAACGTTCCGCTCGATTTTAACGCGAGACTGCCTAGTACCACAGGACAAAACATGATGAGCTGTTGAAATACTGAATATTTGTAGGGTGCTTCTCTTGAATAGAAACTCCATATTTTGTTCAGACTGAAATTGACGACTGCCCCGACGATGCCTCCGATGACGATCGAAATGGTGTAGTGTATGTGCAGCCATTCGGTGAGGCCAATCATAATTCCGTAATCGACGAGGCCTCCGACGAAGGAGGATATCTGTGCCTTGGAAAATATCAAGATTGAGCGCGGCATTTCATCTGCTTTCTATTTCGGCTTTGGTGTCGGGCACTGGGGATAGGTTCTTCTTGTTCTCTTGTTCGTCGCGACGATCGGCGATTCTTGCCAGTTTTTTGAATTCGAGAAAGTTCGAAACGGCGAGAACAATGTCGGCCAAACCAGCCATATATACAAAAGTTCCGGGGAACATCACCTCGACCACCAAAAATAGAGAAATGATGATTCTGGCCTCGGTCGGGCTCAGCTTTCCTGCATCGATCGAATACTTTCCGCTGATTTTGTATCGCAGTAAAGCAATTATAATTTCAAGGCCATAGAGGACAATGAATGCATACCCTAGAATTTTCGAAAGTCCATCGGCATAGAGGATAAACCCGAAGCCGACCAGCACGATGCCTATCCAATCCACCACCAGATCGAGTGAAAATCCATACCATTTTCGCGGTTTGTTCCGATAGTATGCGATGCGACCGTCGAGCGAATCGCCGAACCACGAGATGGCGAAGCCCACGACACCCATCAAGAGAAACCTCTGATCCACCGTTTCCCCGAGAACGAAACTCAAGAACACGACGACGTTCCCGAAGAATCCGACCCCTGTCAACATATTCGAGCTGACCCAGGAAGGGATATACTGAACGAGATACGCGATAGCTTTTTGTTCTTGTTTTTTCAGCAGGTTGGTCCGGTATCGGCCTTGGGAGATGGCGAGCAGAATTTCGTCCAACGACGATTTGGGTTTTTTATTCATGCATCGTTCCTTTCAGATATTATTATAGCCCTTCTGGGCACCACGCAAGGCAACGTAAAAAATATATATGTTTGACAGACGCGTCAAGAAATGGTATGTGTTGGAGGATAACTGTCATGATGTATAGAAAGAAACTTCTGTATATCGCTATCTATGCAGTTGGAATGGCATATCTCGAGGCTGCGATAGTGGTATATTTGCGGCGGTTGTATGGCATTACCGATTTGATGGTCAGTGTTCCCGCGTTTTCCCCGCAAATATCGGTAATTGAGGTGGGACGTGAGTTCGCAACGCTCGTCATGCTGCTTGCGGTAGGACTTATGTCGGGAAAGAAGTTTCAGTCGAAGATTGGGTTTGCGATATATGCGTTTGGTCTATGGGACATTTGGTATTATGTATGGCTTGCTGTGTTCATTGGATGGCCAACGTCGTTGCTTGATTGGGATTTGCTCTTTCTTATTCCTTTGCCGTGGTGGGGACCTGTCATTACACCAACGATGATCGCGGGGCTCATGGTACTGTGCGGAAGCAGACTGGCAGCGCTTGAGGAAAAAGAGATAATGATACACCCGACAAAGGTGGACGTGCTTTTGCTGGTATCGGGAATTTGCATAGTGCTGTACGTGTTCATGGCCAATGCCATTGCGCAGCTGCCTGCGAGCATCGAGGCCTTGGGCATGCTTCGTCCCTCATCGTTTTTGTGGCAGTATTTTTTCATTGGATATGTGTTGGCGGTTTACGCTGCGTGGCGCATGTTGGTCAGACAGCCTCGTGTAAAACCAAGCCACAGAGATTTTAGGAAAGAAGACAATGTATTATAACACAGAAGATTATTGCCTTGTCCTTGGCGGCGGTGGAGCCAAGGGAATCTATCACATAGGTGTCTGGCGGGCACTTCAGGAGATGGGGATTCCCGTGGGAGCCTTTTTGGGCACCTCGATCGGTGCGGTCATCGCGGCATTTCTTGCGCAGGGTTCAGGGAAGTCTCTGGAAAGGTTGGGACAGGAGATTAGGGTCGACCATGTGATCAATCTGCCGGCCGAATTCAAAAAAGATGGAGAACTGTCCTTCGGGCTGCATGCTCTACCGGGCATACCCGATCTGTTTGCTTCGATTATAAGCAACAGGGGACTCGATACCGAGCCGTTCAGACGTCTCATCGAAAACAACCTCGACGAAGATGCGCTCAGAAAAAGCGGAAAAGATTTCGGTGTGGTCACTATCAATGTGACGAATATGAAGCCACGTGAAGTTTTTCTCGAAGATATGGAGTATGGAAAGGTGGTGGACTATATCATGGCGAGTTCGGCCTTCCCCGGCTTCAAGAATCCGAAGATTGACGGTGCTGCCTTCATGGACGGGGGAATATACGACAACATCCCCTACGCAATGGCCAGGAAACGGGGGTACCGCAGGATCATCGTCTCCGATCTTTCCGGCTTGGGCAGGACAAGGAAGCCGCAGATCGACGGTTGCATCACCATCTACATCAAAAATTCGATCGATATGGGCTGGACCTTCAATATGAATAGGGATTTTTTGAATGCATTCATGCTGCTTGGTTATCTTGACACGATGCGGACTTTTGGCAGTCTTGTGGGGTATTCCTATTTCTTGAAGCCTGACGAAGAGAGTGAAAATGCCTATACTCCGCCCCCCTCGATACCGTTCGATAAAAAGCCTCAGTATATGCGCTACGACAAGAGAAAACTCCTCGTCGCACTGGAATGCGCCGCTTCGATTTTGAACGTTGAGAGAGTCCATGCATATTCCTACGGTGAACTCGAAGCGGCGATTCTGAAAAGCGCGAGCGCCACGGAGGACAAGATAGCTAAAGTTGTCGACACTTCGAGAGAAGGGATCATTGCTCTGACGAAAGGATTGAGAGAGACTATCCTGGGCGGAGTTTTCACCGAATGCCCATATTACTACTATCGACTTGTCAGAGCCCTGTTCCAGCCCTCTTCTTCTTCCTCTAGAATCTTGAAAAAGGCCCTGGAGAAACTCAACCCCGAATTACCGATAGGGGCGGCATGGATAGCATCTCATGTATCGGAAAGACCTGTCGCTACCCCTGTGTTTTCGACAAAAGAGACTGAATGAACCATCGGTGCAAGGGTGCGTCGGGAAGCAGTTCGGGATGGAATGTTGCGGCGACGATCGAGCCCTGTCGCACCATGACCGGTTCATCTCGGTGGGTTGCGATGACCTCGACCCCCTCGCCAAGGGCGGTGATCTTCGGGGCACGGATAAATATACCATCGATAATGCCTATCTGGGGTATGCTGGTCCGCACGGGCGAGTGGAAGCTGTCGATCTGACGGCCATAGGCGTTGCGCAGAATGGTGACATCGAGGACGCCGAGCCTGGTCTGTTCGCTGCCTTCAATGTTCTTTGCGAGCAAAATAAGCCCTGCGCAGGTGGCAAAGACGGGCAGGCCCTCTTTGATGCGGGTTTTGAGGGCTTCGAACATGCCGAAGCGCTCCAGGAGCATGCCCATGACCGTACTTTCCCCGCCCGGGATGATGAGCGCATCGACATGCTCGAGGTCTGAAAGGCGCCGCACTTCGACGATTGTTATCGGGGCAATGCCCGTCCGCTCGAGCGCCTTTCCGTGGGCTTTGTAATCTCCCTGAAACGCCAGAAGCCCGATGCGGAGATCGCTCACCAGCCTCTCCCCGCGATTTTTTGGCTCTCGGCGAGCTCGTCGAGTCCGATACCTACCATGGGCGCGCCGAGATCTTCAGAGATTTCTGCAAGAATCTTCGGGTCTTTATAGTTGACCACCGCGGCGACGATGGCCGCAGCGCGGCGCTCGGGGTTGCCGGACTTGAAAATGCCCGAGCCGACGAAGACCGACTCGGCGCCGAGCTGCATCATCAGCGCGGCATCGGCAGGAGTGGCGACGCCGCCCGCCGAGAAGTTGGGAACGGGGAGTTTGCCGGTCTTTGCGACTTCCCAGACGAGTTCGAAGGGCGCCCCCAGCTCTTTCGCCGTGGTCATGAGTTCCTCATCGCGGAGGCTTGCCAGACGCGCAATGCCATCGCGGACAGCACGCATATGCCGCACGGCTTCGATGATGTCGCCGGTGCCGGCCTCGCCCTTGGTGCGAATCATCGCCGCGCCTTCGCCGATCCGGCGGAGCGCTTCGCCTAGGTCGCGGCAGCCGCAGACGAACGGCACCTTAAAATCATGCTTGAAGACATGGAAACGGTCGTCGGCAGGAGTAAGCACCTCGGATTCGTCGATGAAGTCCACACCGAGCGCCTCGAGTATCTGCGCTTCCACGAAATGACCGATTCGGCACTTGGCCATGACGGGAATCGAGACTGCGTCTTGGATTTCCTTGATAATCTTGGGGTCTGACATGCGAGCGACGCCGCCCTGCGCACGAATGTCTGCCGGAACACGCTCGAGAGCCATGACCGCGCAGGCTCCTGCTTTTTCGGCGATCTTCGCCTGTGCGGCGTTGGTGACATCCATAATGACGCCGCCCTTGAGCATCTCCGCGAGCCCAACTTTTAAGCGCCACTGCTCGCTCTGGCGGCTTGACCAAAGGTTCTGTTCCATATAGGTATCTCCTCATTATCTCCTCATTATTCGATGTCCAGTAAAGAAGTCGACTGATCGTAGAAAAATACACTAGCGAAAAAAGTGGCTTTGCGCAAGAGCGGACGAGATGCTAAAACGTAGGGAGTGGCCGCAGAATCGCGGAAAAGTGCGGCAGACTATGGCTTTCTGTATCGTGCGCTCCCATGGTATTCTCATTCCATGAAGATACTCGTCACAGGTGCGTCAGGCCTGCTGGGCCGCGCGCTTATGAGACTTTTGGCGGCACGCCCCGACCTCGAGGTGAAGGGTGTCGCTTTTTCGAGGGCAAAGCCGCCACTCGAAAAGCTCGATCTTACCGACGAGGACGCGGTGGCGCGCTTTTTTGCGCGGTATCGGCCCGAAGTCGTGGTGCATCTGGCTGCGGAACGCCGCCCCGATGTCGTCGATATGGAACTGCCAAAGGCTCAGGCAATTAATGTGGACGCGACGCGGATCATCGCGCGCGAATGCGCCAGGCATGGGGCTTTTCTTCTGCTCATCTCCACCGATTATGTCTACGACGGTACGTCGCCACCTTATAATCCCGATTCCCCGGTACACCCTCTCAACGCATATGGCCGCATGAAACTGGAATCGGAGTATGTCGCCGAAAAAGCGCTTTCCGGCATCCTTGGTCCCTCCGGAGGGCGCCCTGCCGGGGCCGTGCTGCGCATTCCGATTCTGTATGGGCCCGTGGAGTCGCTCCAGGAGTCGTCCGTCACGGAGGTGGCGCTTGCCCTCAAGTCCAAGACTCCCCGAAAGGTGGAGCACTGGGCCCGCCGTTATCCGGCCCATGTCGATGATGTTTCGGCCGCAATAATGGCCATTATCGATGCGTCATTGAGCGGAAAGAGCTCCTTTGGCCCCTTTCCCCGCTTTTTGCTCTCGGGTAACCATGCCTACACAAAGTACGAAATGGTACAGATCATGGCTAGAGCACTGGGCCTCGATGCGAGCCACATCCAGCCCGACCCGTCGCCGCCCACCGGCGCACCGCGCCCGCGCGACTGCCGCATGGATACCTCCCTTCTCGAATCGCTCGGCTGGCGTCAGAAAAAAGAGTTCGAATCGGAGATCGGCGGGATTTTGAGGCCGTTTTTTTAGCCGGCGTTGTACAATGTAACACTACTACAATTCGTCATTTTGGTTGGCTGCCCGCCAGTGGTTTATTGTCTCCTGCTTTCCTTGTTCCTTAGAGCCAAACATAGAGGCAATATATAAAGGCCTCGGCCTTTCTCGTCTTTAGCGCCAAGACGAGTATAGAGACGATGCAGGGTTCGCCAAGTGCAGAAGCCAAGCGTTAGTCGAGCACCAAAATATATCGAAGTCGGTGTATAATCTTGATGTTTTATAGGAGTAAGGCATTAGGAGTAAGGCAATGAAACAAAAATCAGGCGCGCAGATCAGCCAGAAAGCATTCGTCCAATCCGCGGCCATCCTGCTGGCGCTGATGATCGTGTCGGGCGCCCTCACGCTCGTCATCCCCGCGGGACAATTTCAACGTGTCGAATCGGACGGACGCGAGACCATCGTCCCCAATTCGTTCGCGTTCATCGAACGCCCCGACTATCCGATCTGGCGCTGGTTCACCGCGCCGCTCGAAGTGCTGGCAGGTCCCGACAACCTGACAATCATCGTCATCATCGTCTTTATCCTCATGGTCGGTGTGGCCTTCGCCATTATGGACAAGAGCGGTATTCTCAAAGCAGCATTGGCGCGCATCGTCCGCAGGTTCGGCGGACAGAAATACGTGCTTTTGCTGGTCATCACCTTATTCTTCATGTCACTGGGATCGTTCTTCGGCATATTCGAAGAGGTCGTACCCCTCGTTCCGCTGATGATCGCCCTAGCCTACTCCCTTGGCTGGGACACGCTGACGGGCCTCGGTATGTCCATCCTTGCCACCAATGTGGGATTTTCTGCCGCCATCACCAATCCCTTCACCGTCGGCGTGGCGCAGGGGCTCGCGGAACTTCCCGCCTTCTCGGGAGCGGGATACCGCATCGTCATTTTCATTGCCTTCTACCTTCTCTTGGCCATGTTTCTCACCCATCATGCCCGCAAGGTGGAAAAGAATCCGCAGGCCTCGCCCGTGTTCACAGAAGAACAGGCCACACGCCAAAAGTATAGCCATTTCAGCGCGGACTCCATCGCGCACGAACACAAAGGCACAACACCAGCCCTCATTTTCCTCGCCGTCTGCGTCGTGTTGATCTTTGCAACGCTCTTCGCGGGACCGTTCATCCCTACCATCAGTGACTATGCCCTGCCCATCGTCGGCTTGCTCTTCCTCGTGGCGGGCGTCGGTGCGGGACTGATCGCGGGCGTGGGCAAAGAAGCGTGGAAAGCCGCGGCAGAAGGTCTTGCGGGTATTGCCCCCGCCATCCCTCTCATCCTGATGGCATCCAGCGTCAAGTTCATCATCGCTTCGGGCGGCATCCTCGACACCATCCTGAACGGCGCGGCAAACGCCTTCGCAGGCGCGAATCCCGTCACCGCCGCGTTGCTCATCTACGCACTCACCCTCGGTCTCGAATTTTTCGTCTCCAGTGGCTCAGCAAAAGCCTTTTTGCTCATGCCCATCCTCATCCCGCTGGCGGACCTCGTCGGGGTCACTCGCCAGACCGCGGTGCTGGCCTACGTTTTCGGCGACGGTTTCTCGAACCTGGCCTATCCCACCAGCGCGGTGCTCCTCATCTGCCTCAGCCTCACCGCGGTCACCTACCCCAAATGGCTTCGCTGGGTTTTAGGTTTGTGGGTTTGGATTATTCTGGCCTCGTTGCTCTTCCTCGCCATCGGCGTGTGGATGAATTACGGACCATTCTAATGAGGCTTCGGTGGTGGAGTAGGCGGGGGGTTCGATATAGACTTAAATTCCTCAGGTTTTTCCCACTAAAAGCCGAGCGCATAATTCAAGAAGAATGAGCTGGTCGCCAAAAAACTGCTGCAGGCTTATCAGGTTTATCAGGTGTACCAGGAAAGCGGCAAGACCTACGCGGTGGTAATGAGGTACTTCAAGGAGGGCTAAAGGCAGTAAAAAATCGCCCTTAGTGGTGTTTGAGTAACGGTGTCTTGGGAAGGTCAGATATCCTGTCCTAATCAACTTTTAAGCGAAAGCGTGACCAGAACCTTCAGATCAACCCCAGCCGTATCGCCGACAATGCGTAGCCAATTGCCAAAATGAGAGACCCTGCAGAAACTTGTCTGGTCTTCTATTTGCGGGAGGGTAAAACTAGAGCCTTCATCAATCCAGCGGATGCCATCAGGAGAAATTTGTATCCTGGCTATTGCTGCCGAACCGACGGATGCAGCGCTGCTCAGAGCTCGGACAAAAAATATAGCTTCCTTCGCCCAGCCGCACTCGTAGGGTTCTGTAGCGAAAGAATCTTTCCAGACTGTATTCCGTTCTACAATGGCGTTATAACTTGTGTTGATCATGTTAATAATCCCCCGAAAGAAGGACAGAGTCCAGATAGAAAAAGACGCGCCTGTCTTCGTCAGCTTCGGCGAAGAAAGCGAGATTGAGCATACACCAAAGGTTTTTCATCGCTGGAATGTGTATACTATCAAGGCCGGACACATCAAATTCCCGATCATTGCACTGAAAAGCTAGGTATTTCATAGTCTTCAAATCAAAATCCATTCGCAGGTAGTGCCAGTTATGCTTGGTTGGGATTTCGTTGTAGCATAGCTTTTGATCTCCTCCGGGAATATCCAGCCATCCCGTGGGATCAAGGTGATAGTGCGAGACCGTCTCACCTCGTTTACCTATGTCGTGAAAGGGTACTGTTTCCTTTTTATATTGCCATTTCCATTGCCGCTGGCCATTCAGAGAATTGAGGTAGCGGATATGTGGCATTACTCGCTCCCGCGAGTCCTGGAGGTCGAAGAGAAATCCTACTGAGCGGACTGCGGTATCGGAAAGGCTCAACACATTCGCTTCGGGCTTGAAGGTGAAATACGTTTCTAGTCGAAGTGGGCCAGCATGGCGGAAGGTAGTGCGTTTAATACTTACTGCTTGATGACCTTTCTTGGCTCTAGTTGCGATCTTGAGGGCGTAGGTACCATCCAAGGAGCCTACGGTTCCAGAGTCCCACATTGAGATTGAAGAAAGTTGAGGCGGCCGTAGGTCTTTATAGCCAGGTAGAAGACTGTCAAGGCTGTCTTCGTAGTTGCCGATCAGTTCAGTCCAACCGTTGATGCCTTCGTCAAAGTCATCGAAATAAATTATCCGCTTCAAGGGATCGTATTTGCTCAGTTTTGGATGAGCAAGAAATCGCTCGTTCGTTTGATTATGTACCATCGTTTTTCCACCTTCTAGATTCCTCGCGGATACGTACCGCAACTATGCTGTATTCTTCATCATCCTGAAAACCGAAGGGATTCACGTAAAAAGCCCTATCACACTCGTCCAGAGGACCCACCAATATTGCAGGTTCCCCGCTCTCCATAAGCGCCTTCATGAAATGCTCCCTCGCGCCAGGTCGGGTTGAACGCAGGGTGAACACGGCCCTGGGATATGGCTGCCCGTGCCTCCCTGAGGGAAGGATATACGGAGCTTCAAATATGTCCGGAATCGGATCAGGGGCTAAGAACAGATCTGAAATTAGGCGTTCAAGCCCTGAATACATGCTCTTATAAAAAGTTACATAATCCTCTTCCATCATAAGTTCAACAGCTTTTAAAAGACCAATTATAGCCTCTTTGGAGGTTTTCATAGGCCTCCCAAAGGCTTGATAAGGAGCAGAAATAGCAGCGATCCGATCGATCAAGTCGGCCTCACCGACAATAAGTCCCGTATTCTGCGGACCTCGGATTCCCTTGCCGCCCGAGAAGAGAGCGAGGCTAGCGCCTTTTTGGGTGTAATTCCAAAGGTTTTCCTTAGGAGGCACCTGAGCAGCTCCATCCACAATCAGAGGTATGTTGTTGCTTTTACATATCGCGGCACATTCTTCGATGCTAAGAGCGTAGCGCTCGAAGATTCCTCCGGCAAAATAGACTACAGCGGCTGTTTTAGAGCTGATAGCCGCTTCAAGCATATGTTTTTCGGCTTTGTGAGTGGGGTAGCCTATTTCGGTCAGCCGGGCACCGCAAAGGGTCAGTGCTTGGTCGTAGGGATTTCTCTGACCACGGAAAACAATGATTTCATCGCAGCCGGAATGGCAAGAGGCCGCGGCGGCGAGGGCTAGCGAAGCCGCTGTGCCGCAACTCACCAATGCGGCCTGGTTATGAGTCAACTTCGCCAAGCGGCGCCCTACAGTTGCGTTTAAACTGGGAATATGGTAGAAGCCCTTCGCTGCCGCCGCCATGGCCTCGGCTACTCCTGGCCGCATAACCGAACCCCCGTACATGCTCACTACCTCGTAGGCATTGACCACCCTAGGGATTCCAAGCTCACCGTAAACGTCCTGCATGATCGTTCCTATTGCCTTAAAAGGTGCACTTCATTTACGTGCAACAAGACCGGGCTTCCACCTGGCTTCCTGCCGTCCGTCGTTGAAGCTCTCCAGCCGCCGGCCGCGGCAGAATACATTCTTTACCTTCAAAGACGGTCCTCTGCTTAGCCTTCCCGCACCATCTACATGATCTATTTCTTCCTTTGACCAGTACAGTATACAAATATCTGCAGGGCTTCCCGCTTGGAATCGCCCCGCCTTCCCTGGAAAGACTTTTATCTCACCCAAGCTTCTTTCAGCACCGAGGCCGAGATAATCGGCAGGCCGCGCAGTAGCACCCAGAAATGCTTCTTCAAGCGAAAGTCCTGCCATGCAAAGCGAGGATATTGCCGCCGGCAGACCAGATATTGTCGAAGCCAAGCTGTAAGCATGCAAATCAGAAGATACAAAGTCTGGCAAAATACCCTGCTCGATTGCCACTCTTGCTGTTACTGAATCAAAGCTTCGCGCTCCGTAACCTAGATCGAAACGGACTCCTCGCTTTTTTGCCTCCAGCGCCTCAGGAATTACTTTCCCTTTTTCGTTGATGAGTCCTGATGTCAAGGAGGATGAATAACAATGGGTGTATATGTCACCACTTCTCAAACGAGAAAGCACCTCAGTGGTGCGCGGCGGAGCAGAGGTAGCATGGACCACCAATGGTAACCCGAGTTTTTCTGCAAGAGCGAGAGCCATATCTAAATAGAAAATACCATCAGTGAGTGAGCTTTCCATACCGATTCTAATTTTCAAGCCTTTTATCACATCGGGGAAAGCTTTGCAGATCCGAGCTGCTTCGGATGTATCCGCGAGCCGCGCATCAAAAAGCTCGCCGAATCTGAGCTTAGTATCACCTACAGGCACGAGGCCTATATAGGAGAGATTCAGAAAACAGAAAATAGATAGCTCCGATCGTTTTACTACATGGTAGTAAAGGCCTTCAAAATTTCCAGCTCCCGAGCTTCCCATATCAACCCATGTTGTGACGCCGGTAAGAGGAGCGAGCTTGTCGGGATTGACCCCCAGCGGAGTACCACCCCAATAGACATGGGTATGAAAATCGACTAAACCAGGAAGCACCATCTGTCCCGCTGCGGAATACTCGACATCAGCGATGTAGTTTTCTTCAATTTTACTCTTATTTTTCGTATTGCACGCTTCAATATTTGCTATTGAATCTATAACGTTTTGTGTCTTTGAATTTAAAAGGGCTTCAATTTTTCCGTTTTTAACCACTACATCAGCATCGATCCAGTGTGGGGCTTTATCAAGGAATACTCTGCCCCCACGTATAATTAAATCGCAATGTTTATTCATACTCATCCCTTCACCGATCCTACCGTAGCCCCTTCAATAAGTACATTCTGTGCGAAGTATATATAGAGAAGAATGGGAATCAGTTGTATCGTAGCCGCTGCAAAGAGACTCCCCCATTGTACGCCAGTTACCGAACCTAACATCTCGGCTATTATCAACGGCGCCGTTTTGGCTCTCGTCGTAGTGAAGAGCATGGCGAATAAATATTCCTTCCAAGCGTAAATGATTACAAAAGTAGCAGTGGCCATTATACCATGCAACGCCAATGGGAAAATAATCTTTCCGAGAATTTGAGGCATTGTAGCCCCGTCCATATAGGCTGCTTCTTCGAGTTCTTTTGGTATTTGATCCATAAAGGACTTCATCAGCCATGTTCCGAGACTTACATAAAAAGCCGAATAAAAAAGTACCAGCGTTATGTGTTTATCAAATAAATTTAACGCTCTAATTATGGGATAAAGCGGAATTGTGATGATAATAGGCGGGAACATTCGGATTACTAGCAAAAAGAAGGCCGACATAGTGAGCTTCCGCGAATGGAACCGCGAATAGGCATAGCCACCGAAAAAAGATACCACAACTGTGAGCAAGGCCGAACCGATCGTTACAAGTGCGCTGTTCCATAACGATGAGAAAAACTCAGGCCAGGTCTCTGCCAGATAAGTGTAATTTTCGACTGTAGGTTTAAAGAAAATTTTAGGGGGAAATTCAAAGATAAATCGCGCATCCTTGAAAGAAGATAAGATAACCAAGAATATCGGCGCACCGGACCAAAGCAGAATCAGGGCAAGGAGCAGATACTTGCCGCTAGCCTTGATTGTTTTTTTAGTATTCATTCTTGAACATCCTTTTGTAAAGAACATGGAAATAGTATGCTCCCATGAGTATGGTCACCAAAACCATAATCCAAGCTACCGCTGAGGCTGTTCCGAAATTGAAATAACTGAAAGCCTCGCGATATAAATAGAGGGAAAGTAGCTCCGTTGAACGGAAGGGGCCTCCCTGTATAAGGATCCAAACGATATCGAAGGTTCTGAACGCGAAGATGTACCGGAACATTAACGAGATGAGAATTGCCGGCATGATAGTGGGTAACGTTATAAAGCGGAAGACTTGGCCTGCGCTCGCACCATCTACTCTAGCGGCTTCGAAGAGGTCATTGGGTACCCCTAAAAGGGAATTATAGAGGGTAAGGAAGGTAAAGGGGACGTTGAGCCAAATCGAAAGAAAAATAAGCACGATAAAGGTGTGAATAGGCTTCGTTGTCCATTCCAATTGACCAAAAGACAAGGCTTGCAAAAAGCCGTTGAGCATGCCTATGTCGGGCTCCAGCATGAAACGCCACATAAGAGCGCCCAAAACCGTGCTTACAGCATACGGAGCCATTACTACAGTGATGGAAAACTTTTTGAATGCCATTTTCCGTTTAAAGAAAACAGCCATACCAAAGCCGATAAGCAGCTCGCCATATACCACGAGATTAACGAAAATTATGTTGTTGATCAGCGCACGTTTGAAATTGCGGTCCGCAAAGAGCCATGCATAGTTATCGAAGCCTACGAAACTAGCTTGCTTTCCGTAGGTATAGCTCTGAAAGCTTAGAGGCAATGTCATGATGATGGGTACGAGAATTATGAGCGTAAGTATTATTTGAACTGGCCCGACGAAAAAGTATGCGAGCCTGGAGCCCGATCGTATAGATTGTCGTTTCACGGATCTTCTCCGAAAAGAATGAGTGCTGAATCAGGTGTGGGGCGCGCTCTCACATAGCAGTGTGAGGGCGGCGCCTCACTATAATCGACAAGAAAAGCTTAGGGAAGAAGTTTTTCTACTTCCTCGGCAAGCCTATCCATGGCGTCCTGAACTTTCATGTTGCCGATAATCGCTGCTTGAGCGTACTCGTTGAAGAGGTCGGCAGCTCGGTTAGCGTTGTCAAATGCGGGCATGGCCACCCTGGCCACATCGAGAATATCCTTCTCGGCTTTCCAATAGGGGACCATCTTCTGGAATGAAGCGTCGTTGTAGGTCGAAGCCCGTACCGGCCCGTTTCCGTTGAGGGCAGCCCTAAGCGTGGCATCCTTCGTGCTGAGGCTGCGGATGAAGTCCCATGCCTGAGCTTTGTTCTTGGCGTTCTTGGGAATGACCATGCACCAGAATTCAGTCTTCGCTGGAGCTACGGGGTACTTGAACTGAATTTCTTTAGATGCGGGGATAGGAATAGTCTTAATCTTTCCTGGATAAAGGGATTGCTTAGGATCATTGTAGAAGGTGTTTCGGCCAGTAGAAGAGATGGTCATTGCCACCCTGCCCTGCTGCATCCAGGTGTTGAGGTCGTTGTTGGCAATGGAGGTAAAGGCTTTGGGATACAAGCCCTTCTTGTAAAGGTCGGCAAGCATGGAGATCGCCTTTACCATACCGTATTTATTAGCTGCGCACGTATAATCCATGGTAATGAAATCGCCGTCCCAAGCTCTGGCAAGGTCTACGGTATTGGCATACATCTCGCCTTTCCCTGGAATGACGAAGCCGTAGACCGGCATGCCGTCGGCTCTTGTAAAGGTCAGCTTGGGAATAAATTCGAAAAACTCCTCAATATTTTTGGGAGGACCTTTGATTCCTTTTTCCTCGAAGAGGGCTTCATTGTAATGGAGCGCAGAAGTAGCGTGGCGGAAAGGAATCGCATAGGTTTTTCCGTCGAACTTGGCCGCTTCTCTGAGTCCAGGGAAAATATCCTGGAAGTCTTCTATCGGCGCAGAAGCCAAGAAACTATCCAAAGGCTCGAACATTTCCTTAATCGCGGGGGTCAGGGAGGTGTTGAGAACGAAGCCTACCGAAATATCGGTGGAAGAGAGCGTGGCTTCTCGGAAAAGCTTGTCCCTAATATCGTTGTTGCTGCCCAGGGTTTGCCATTCCACAGAAGAGACCCCTGTTTTTTTCACCCACTCTGATACGATATCACCGCCAGGTCCTCCTCCGGTGCAAACCTGCTGGTGGACCTTGTGTCCAAGCACTACAAAGCGGGACTGTGCTCCTACTGTCGCGATGGAGCCGAACAGAAGCGCTGCGAGAATGAGAATCGACAACCGTTTCATTTCTGCCTCCTAAATTTCACTTGACAATAAATACCTAATGAGTATTTAATTGAGAGTATAGGACGATAAAGGCTCCCTGTCAAGGTTCTTTTTCACAGCATGGAACCCGACAGGCTTGACCTCTACAACCATTCAGGAGGACCCATGAAGATCGATAGTGTTGAGGCTATTCCACTTACCACGAGGCTCAAGAAAGCCCAGACAACTTCTCAGGCTTCGTATACGGAAATATCCATCTGCCTTGTCAGGGTTCGTACCGACGAAGGGATCGAAGGTTACGGAGAGTGCCTTGCGCGCTTCGCTCCTACTGCTTATGCCGACCTGATCAACAAAACCTTTGCACCTAAACTTATAGGTAAAGACCCTTGGTCTGTAGAAACTCTCTGGGATACTATGAGAAAAACTCTTAACGGCAGACCAGGAGGCATGCTGATCGAATCGATCGCTGGGGTGGATATGGCACTCTGGGACATCCTCGGTAAATCAACGGGCTTGAGTGTACGAAGACTTTTAGGAGGCAGGAACGCTGAAATCGTCCCCGCGTATGCATCCTCTGTAATGGTAAGCGACGATATGGAGTTGGAAGCAGAAAAACTCTTAAGGCAGGGTTTTAAGATTATAAAGATAAAGATAGGTAATGGAATTTCTACAGATATTGAGCGGGTGGCTCGCTTACGCAGCCTAATAGGCCCCAGTATTGCGCTTGTGACCGACGTTAATTTCATCTACACCGAGGATGAAGCTGAAACTCTTGCCCGACGCTTGGCTGAGTATGATGTAGTCTGGCTGGAAGAACCAGTGGTTCCTGAAAACCGTGAAGGCTATAAGCGCCTATCCAAAAAATCGCCTATCGCCCTGGCTGGAGGCGAGTCCGAATTCGTCGCCGCGGAGTTTACCGATCTCATCGCTTATGGTGCCGTCAAATTCGTGCAACCCGACGTCACCCGGGCCGGTGGTATAACCGAATGCCGTAAGATTGCCCTCTTAGCCGATGCCTTTAAGGTACGCTACGCTCCTCATGTAGGCTTTTCGGGCATTTTATGCGTTGCAGCATCTCTTCATCTGGCTGCATCTATGCCTAACACCTACGCCTACGAGTGCATGATCAACCCTAATCCTTTCAGGGAGGAACTCGGGCTCAATCCCTACGGTCTTGCACATCAGTTGGTTGACGGAAATGCGGTAGTTCCCGAACGCCCAGGCTTGGGTATCGATCTGGATTGGAATGTCGTAGAAAGGCTTCGAACTAAAACTTAGCCTTTAGCATCTCGGCGAGCTTAATGGCAAAGACATGCCGGGCATTGGAGTAGATACAGCCCCTATACCCGTCCTCGATCACCCTGAAGCCTAAAATAGGATAACCCGTAGTAGAGGTCTCAAGGATAATCCTTTCCTCTAAGCTCTGGGTGATGGAAGGAATATGAAAAAACGGGCCTAAAAGAAGAACATTCGAAGGAAAGAAAATTCTGTACATATTCATCATTGTCAGCGAGATAGTTCGCAAAGCCACCCGTACTGCAGGCAGCATGGCTACCTCGGGATGAATCTTGCAGAAGTTGGTTATAAGCTGTTCATCGTCGTAGAGATCGCTGTCCACGCTCTTTATAGAAGGTAGCAACGCCCAAATGGCGGTATCCGTTTCAATGCAGCCTACAGAACCGCAGATACAAGGTTTTACGTTAGCCAAATCCACTCTTGTATGTCCAACCTCTCCAAATCGGCTGCTCTCGTTGTTGACATTTCGACCGTTCTGCGCAAAGGCGAAGCCTACACCGAATCCCCAGTGGAACAGCAGAGTGTTCCCCTTCGTGAGCTCAGGAAAGTTAAGCATCGAATTTTCTAAAATTGAATCAAGATCCTTGCATACATGAAGGCTGCAGCCGAATTCGCTTTCCAAAGATTTTAAGTTAAGACTCTGTATTTTCGGCCAGCGATAGGTTGAGTTAAACTGCTTCTCTTTAGTATCAACACTTCCCGGTAGGGACATTCCGATCCCAGCGAGAAGAGCTTTTTCTGGCATATAGGTCTTCAATTCTTGTATATGGCTTCGGCAAAGCCTTAAAAACGCTTCTCCATCCCCAGAAGCCTCGAACTCCTTGCCGGTTTCAAGCAGGATATCTCCTTTTAAATTGACCAGCGCTGCTTTCAAGTACCTCGATTCGGCATGAAAGCAAATAGCCATTAACCTGTCGGGCTCCGGAGCAAGCTTAACCTCTGGCCGACCTCCCGTAGGTGACTTTCGCTTGGCCTCCTCGGTAATTAGCCCGTCTTTAAGAAGCTCCCTAATCGCCAGCGTAAGCACAGTCGGTCTGAACTTAAATCTATCCAGGAGTTCCTTGCGGCTATGAGCCTCCCCGTGAAAGAGAATGTCATATATTTGAGCTTTATTGGCGTCCTTTACTCGTATATCGCTAGGTCTAAAGCGCTCAACCAGGTTTGGTAACATACTTGAATAATGCCTTCAATCTGTGAACAGGGGAAGTAGCCTTCAAGACGGTTCGAAAAAGTAGCACTATGTTTTTACATTTTTACCTAAGAACTTATTCGTAAATAATATTTATAGCCAATTGGACCTTAAGAAATGCGATGATTGCCGCTGAAAGATGGTTAAGAGCAACAAAACTGCGTTCAAGTTTCTCGAATTGAACGAAAAGCTTGTTAAAGCTATTGAACCAACTATGGCAAACTTCCCCGACCCAGCTCCTCGCCCGTTTAAGTGGATTTCTTTGTAAGTGTTCAGCTCTAGTATGACGGTCGACTATATGCGGAATAGCGCAATGTTTCTCAATCGTCTTTCTGTTTTCAGAACCCCCTATACCCTGTACAGCACACACGTGCTTGTTATGCTTCAGGGGAAGCTCTCCATACGCAACCTTCTGAGTATCGAGGATTGCTGCAAGCCCTGCTATGTTATGAGCATTGGCCCCGGTCATGATGGGGGAGAGCGGGAAGCCACGGCCGTCCGGTAAAAGATGCCTTTTGAGTCCATTTTTCCCCGATCCGTAGGGTTCGCACCAAGGTAAAGGCTTTCCACTGGCACCCGGTGCGAAGGACATACATGATTGCCTTATTGGCCTTGCAAAGCATAGGAAACTCTAAACGTGCGTATAGTTTAATTTTCTTTCTTCTCTCCCCTCTCAAGCCTCCATGTCAAAAATCTTCCCCGGATTCATGATGAGGTTTGGGTCCCAGGCGCGCTTGATCGCTTTGAGAAGTGCAAGCTCGATGGGACTCATGAACTTTTTCATGTACGATTTGCGCTTGAGCCCGATGCCGTGCTCGCCCGAGATTTTGCCGCCGAGTTTGGTGATGGCCTCGTATAGCGCCGTAAGGGATAGTGGCTCGATGCGGTGCCATTCTTCCATGGGCATGTCGGGGTCTTTGACGAGGGTCGCGTGGAGGTTGCCGTCGCCCGCGTGCCCGTAGCAGGGGATGGTGATGCCGAACTGTTCGGAGATCCGGTCTAGTTCCGGAATGACGGCGGGAATCGCCGCAGGCGGCACGACGATGTCTTCGAGGCTCTGAACGGGACAATAGACCTTGAAGGCCTCAGCGATGTTGCGGCGTATCGCCCACAGGCGCTCCTGTGTCGTGCGGTTGTCCGCCACATAGACTTCGATGGCTCCCTGCTCCATGCACAGATCGCCCACAGCCTCGGCTTCGGTCTCGACGAGGGCGGGGTCCCGACCATCCATTTCGATGAGCAGCATCGCGCCACAGTCCACGTACGGCAGATTCTCGTTCAGGTAGGTGCAGGAAGTCTCCACGCTCCGGCGGTCCATGAACTCGATAGCGGTGGGGATGAGGCCTTTGGAGAGGATGATGGGGACGGAGGAAATCGCTTCCTGGGGGGTGCGAAAGAGCACGAGCAGGTCGGATTTTACGGCAGGCAGTCCGATGAGCTTGATGATGGCCGCCGTGACGATGCCGAGCGTGCCTTCGGAGCCGACGATAAGGTGGACAAGGTCGTAGCCGGTCACGTCCTTTGCGAGCTTGCCCCCGAGCCAGACAATTTCTCCGGCGGGGGTGACGAACTCGAGTCCGAGGATGTAGCGCGATGTCACGCCGTACTTGATGGCTTTTCCGCCGCCAGCATTTTCCGCGATGTTGCCGCCGAGCGTGCATGTCTCCAGACTCATGGGATAGCCCGCGTAGAATAGACCCCTATCCTTGACGAGATTGTTGATCTCGTTCGTGACGATGCCGGTCTCCACGGTCATGGTGAGGTTGTCGTAGTCGATTTCGCGTACGCGGTTCATCTTTTCGAGCGACAGCACGATACCGCCATGGATGGGGATGGCGCCGCCCGAAAGCCCGCTCCCTGCGCCGCGGGGAGTAACGGGGACGTGGACGCGGTTCGCGAGTCTGACGATTTCGGCGACGGCTTCGGTGGACTGGGGCATCACCACGACGTCGGGCATGTGGCCGTATTCCTCTTTGGAGGTTTCGTCGTGAGAGAAGGCCTCAATTCGAGATGGATCGAGAAGAACATTTTTCTCGCCCGCGATGCTGATGAGTTCGCTGATGATTGCTTGATTTATATGATTATATGTCATATTTGCGCTTCCTTGGTCCTGTCGACCTTGTTTTCTGCGGCAGTCAGCGCGGCGGCGGCAAGCGGGGCGTCAGCCACGGCAAGCATGGTGTCCGGCGAAGGAGAGAGTGACTCGCACGGCAGGGCATCTGTGGACCTTTGTTGCAGGCGTGCCGTGAGCCGCGGCAGAATTTCGAAGAGATCCCCCACGATCGCGAGATCGGCAACGTCGTGGATGGGCGCCTCGGCGTCGGTATTGATCGAGATGATGGTCTTTGCCGTACGAATGCCCGCCAGGTGCTGAATAGCACCCGAAACCCCTGCACAGAGGTAGATTTCGGGCGATATGGTCTTGCCGCTGAGCCCCACTTGGTGCGGGTAGGAGATCCAGCCTCTATCGACTACTTCCCGGCTTGCGCCGACGACAGCGCCGAGGGTTCGCGCGAGCTCGCGGATGAGCTTGAAATTGTCGGCCTTTTTAAGGCCCCGGCCGCCTGCGACGACGATGCGCGCTCCTTCGAGGTTCTCGAAGTCCTCGATGTTGCGCTCGAGGGCGAGAAGCCGGACTGACGGTTCGGGTAAGTCTTTGCCGGCAAGAGGATCGCACGCAAGGCGAATCACCGTGCCATGGCGTCCAGGGTCGGGGGATAGAGGTTGCATCGAATGCGGGCGGACCGTCGCCATCTGGGGTTTATGGTGGGCTGTCTTGATCGTGGCCATGATGTTCCCTCCAATGGCAGGGCGAGTCTGGAGAAGGAGGCCCGTGTCCTTTTCGATGGCGAGTTCGGTGCAGTCGGCGGTGAGGCCTGTGCCGAGCTTTGCCGCAAGATAGGGCATGAGCGTACGGCCGGTTGTCGTGGCGGCGGCGAGGAAGACCTCGGGCGTGTGCTCGCGCACAAGGTTGAAGAGGGCTTGCGCCCATATCTCACAGAGAAAATCGCCCAGAAGGGGGTGTTCGACCGCGATGACGCTGTCCGCACCATAGACGATCAGCGCTTCCGCGTCTTTTTCGGAGAGGGAAGAAGTGAGTACCACAGCCGCCAAAAGAGCTCCGCGGCTGTCCGCAAGCGCCCGAGCCCGCGCGAGCAGCTCAAAAGAAACGATGTCGAGCCCTTCTGCACGGTGCTCCGCCAGGATCCAGAACTCAGGCGTTGTGGGGACCGCGACAGTTTCGGGTCCCTGCCTCTGCGAGCCCCGTACAACCGGAGAGCGTCCAAGGGCAGAGGTTGAAGCAGCAGCAGCAGAAGAAGAAGCGGAAAAAGCGGCACGGGGCGCTGAAAGGGCGAAAGCTCCTTCCCCAATCGTGGCCTTACCGAGGAACCCCTTGTTTTCAAAGAGCGCCATGATATGGCCGATCGCCTTTTCGATGCCCCCTTCATCCGCAGCCACAATGCGCTGGCCGTTGCGCGAGACTTTCGGATAAAAAATCTTCGTCACGCGAGTCGGTGAGCCTGCAAGCCCCGTGCCGCTTGGATCTAGACCAAGGTCCCTAGCACCCCAGCGCACAATCTCCGCGCTCCGAGCGAATTTTTTGCCACGAAGGGTTGGGAGGCGCGGTGAAGCGATCTCTTTTACGACCGTGACGAGGCATGGCAGCTCGGATTGGAGCACCTGATAGCCCTCCTCGGTGAGCCGGCGGACGCGGATCGCTGTCGGTTTGACCTTTGAGGGCGGCACAGTCTTGGTGGCCACGAGTGCATTTTCAGAGAGAGGGGCCTCATCGGCAGCCACCGGCGCGTTTTCGTGGAGAGAGGGGCTGTCGGACAGGGGAGTGGGCTCCACTTCCAGCGAACTTACATAGGTAAGAACGGCCACCTCGAGCCACGCCGCAACCGCAGGCCCGACCTGACCGGTATCTCCGTCCGTAGCCCGCTCGCCTGCAAGGATGAGATCGACATCCCCGACACGACGAATCGCTTCGGCCAGCACTCGCGAGGTCGCCCATGTGTCCGACCCCGCAAAAGCCCTGTCGGTCAGCAGAATTGCGCTGTCGCAGCCCATCGAAAGCGATTCCCGGAGAGCGCGCTCCGCATCCGGCGGTCCCATCGAGAGCACGGTTATGTGGGCTCCAAGCCGCTCTTTCAGCACGAGCGCCTCTTCGATGGCGTACAAATCGAGAGGATTGATGATGCTCTCGAGCCCAGAACGCACCATCGTACCGGTTTCCGGGTCCATTTTGACTTTGTCGGTTTCGGGGACTTGCTTGATGAGGACGAGGATGTGCATGCGGATTCTCCAATACACTCAGATTTTATAAAAATTCAAATAATCACTCGTACATAGTATTTATAAAAGTTATACTTTATACATTAGGATTTGTGTCAAATTCAATGGTGATCATTTTACTTCAATCTAAATTCACGATCAATTCGTCAGGATTCTCAATGATTGCTATACGATAATTCTCACCGCAAAGTTGAAGTGCCGTATCGAGTGCTTCCTGCGCATTAGAAAACAGCCTTAATTTTAGATTTTTTGCAGTTTTTTCGGAGATGCCCGAAGAAACCAAAAAAATATGTGTGTCTCTTAAAAATGTTGCGAGGAACTGTACAGCCCATTGGTCATCAAAAACTTTGTTGGAAGCCAGATACTTTAGAATATCATCCGGTCTCAAGAAAGAAGGCATTATTTGTTCAAGTAATTTTGATCCTGATCCTTCTTTGCATTCGGCGAATAATATTACAACCCCATTTTTTTTAAGTATTGGTCGCTCCGTTGTTTTTACTACATTACATCCAAACAGTGCTTGGTAAAAACTAATAGATCCTGCTAGACCGCCATGTACGATTGCGATATCGACTTTTTCTGGAAATGATCTCTGAGCGATCTTTTTATAAAAATCAACAGCCGTACGATGTGCGGCTATGACATCTCCTGCTGTAGCGTATATAATTTGATTAGTGTCATTTAGAACGACATTTATAATAAATGGATCGATCAGGCGCGCTGCAGCTTCCATTTCTTTTCTTGTCGCGCTCATATCGCAAGAACCAAGTACTCCATGAGGATATTCAATATTTTTGAAACAATGATTTTCATGAATAGTATTCTGGCTAGAAACACCCGGAAGAATACTTTTTGCCCCACCAGTAAACCCTGCAAACGCGTGGGATTTTACTACTCCAATGGTGATAACAAGGTTGGTGTTTAGCACTCGCTTATTTATGAAAATCTTTTTACCACCGACTATAGTCCCTGCCAACCCATAAGCGTCGGGATTTCTGGCGTCGTTGTCCGCGATATCGAACCGTGATAAGGACTCTTCGCCGAGAATGGTTTTACGTTCAGCTTCCGTCGAGTGCCGGTGAAGCCCAGTGGCGATAGTTATCGAAATGTTCTGATCGGGGATCCCAATTTTGGCCAATTTTTGAAGAATGAAGGGAAGAATTTTGCGCGTTGGTGTTGGACGTGTGCCATCATCCACTACAATCGCGATTTTAGAAGAGGGGGTCACTCTTTCCTCAAGACATTTGGAATTTATTGGATGCTCAATCGCTTTTTGAATCATTTCATCATTGAGAGGCGAAGGCATTCTGTTGGAGTTAGGAGAAATTATTCCCGCTATGTGCTCTTTGGATACTTCGATTGTTTCATGCATTATACCAGATGTTAGTGTAACTTGCATCTTTTTCTCCTGAGATGTTATTTAAGTCCAAATAGCTGAGGAAGGAACATTGAGATTTCTGGTATAAATGTTGTTAATACCAATATCATGATACTCGATAAAATGAATGGCAGCATGGGTCGAATCAATTTTTGCATGGGTAAGCCACTGACAATGATGCCGGTAAATAGAGCCGATCCATAAGGAGGAGTCATCAAACCAATAATGAGGTTGAATCCGAAAATCACTCCGAAATGCAGAGGGTCGATGCCAAATCGTAATGCCAACGGAAAAAGAACAGGCGAAAGGATAAGAATGGCAGGAAGGCTATCCATTATCATCCCCCAAAGCAGCAGGAATATATTTATTAATATTAAAAATACATATTTGTTATGGCTTAGACTCATAACAGCGTTGGATATCAGATTGGGTACGTTTTCCATCGATAGTATCCAGCCGAATATATTGGAGGCTCCAGAGAGCAATAGGATAGATGCCGCGACTATTACAGTATTATAGAGTATTTTCCAAAAATCCTTCATCTTTACGTTATTTCGTCCATAGATAAATACCAATAAGAGGCCGTATGCCACCGCGACGGCAGATGCTTCTGTAGGAGTAACAAAACCCCCTATTATGCCACCAATGATAATTATTGGCATTAGCAAAAAGGGAAAAGCTTCAATAAAGACCGAAACTTTTTCTTTTGGGGTGAGAATAATATTTGATTTGGGGAAGTTCTTTTTTTTGGCAATAAAAAAGATCAAGAGCATCTGCGATATGCCGACCAAGATGCCTGGAATCGCGGCTCCTATGAGCAGCGCCCCAATGGATGTACCGGTCGTGGCGCCGATCAATACCATCATTATACTGGGAGGAATTAGTGGCCCCTGAACGGAAGAAGTAATCGTTAACGCAGTACTAAAAGCTCGATCGTAGCCAGCTTTTTCCATCATTTTGATTTCCAGTACACCTAATCCGGCAACATCGGCGATTGCCGATCCTGAACAGCCTCCGAATAACATGCTTGCCAGAACGTTTACATACGCGAGCCCGCCACGGAACCGCCCAACGAGAGCATTGGCGAATTGGAACAGCCTTTCGGCGGTACCTGACAACACCATGAATTCCCCTGCCATGATGAAGAAGGGAATCGCCATCAGCGTTGTTGTGTCGATTCCGGTAAACATTCTGTGAGCCAGCAGATAGAGAGGTTTGCCGGTCGTCAACAGATACACAGCGCTGCTGAGCAGCATTGAAAACGACAGTGGAATGCCCGCCAGCATGAAAAACGCGAATATAATAAGCATTAACGATAGAGCGAGGCTCATCAATACTCTCCTATTTTTTGTTCCTTGGATGTGGAAACGTTCGAGCGTGATAGGTTTTGAATTCTTTTAATCAGCCTGAAAATGATTTCTATGAGCATTGAAGCGCTTCCTAGGGGAATAGCCCAATATACCCAGGTAAATTTTATGCGGAGGGATGGAGTATAGCCGACAGGACCCGCAGTTATCATATCCATTCCCCCCACAATGACAAGAACGATGATGGCTATCAATAATAGATCAATGATTGAATCCCATATCATTCGTGGTTTTTTAGGCAATTTGTCAATGAGAAAGGTCAATGAAGGATGCTTTTCGGCGCGGAAAGAGAGTGCGCTGCCAAAAAACACCATATATATCATCAGATACCGGGATAGTTCGTCTGTCCAGAATAAGGGAGACTTCAGAATATACCTTGAAATTATTCCAGCCATTACAGAAAGAAACATAATGGCCATGCTACAGTTTGAAATTATCTCGAGGATTTGAATAAACAGTGGTTTCTTTTCATTCATATGTTGCTACCATGTCTCTCTTAAAGAAAAGGGTCATGCTTTTAAACACAACCCTTTTCTGCTTGAATAAAGCTTTTATTTTACTGCTTCTGACTTCATCTCTTTGCTTATCGCGTCCACGGAGTCAAGGAACTCCTTTACAAACGGGGCGCCGAGTTTCTGTTCCATATATTTACGCACATACGGGATGGCCACATCTTGAAACTGTTTATATTCGGCTGGGGTTGGATAGTAGATATCCATACCTTTCTGTTTGAGAACTTCTATGCCATTCGCGTCGAGAACCTGTGCCAGGCCGTTATACACCATTTGGGCGACATGATCCGCTTCGACGAGGGCCGCTTTCATGTCGGTGGGGAGAGACTGGAAAAATTTCTCATTAATGAGTGTGGCGCCAACGCCCATGACGTGATTGGAAATAGTGAGGTATTTTTGAACTTCAAAGAAATTCTGCGCGAGGATGTTCTGAATCGTGTTTTCTTCGCCGTCCACGACGTTTGTTTGAAGTGCGGTGTACAGTTCAAGGAAGGGAATGGGAACCGGCGTTCCGCCCATTGATTCAATGAGCTTCTGATGCGGGACGATTTCCATCGTTCTGATTTTGAGTCCTTTTACATCGGCGGGAGTCCTTATGCGTCTTTTGTTGTTGGTAATATGTCGAGGGCCGAAAGGAACCACATTGAGCAGGCGGATACCAGTGGTTTTGATGAGATCATTGTTCAGTTTTGTCATGAAAGGATTAGTCTCAACATTTAAAACGCGGGACGCGTGTTCACGAGAGCTGAAAAGGAAAGGCATGTCCACAATTTCAAGTTTCGGGAAATACAGCGAGGCGAGCACACCCGAGCTGATATTGGTCATCTGTATAGTTCCCCGAGCTACTTGTTCGGTCGATGATCTTTGGTCTCCCAACTGTCCTGCTGGGTAGAGCTCGACCTTAATTTTCCCGCCCGAAAGCCTTTCCGCTTCTTGCTGGAAAACAAGAGCATAAGCGCTTGTCGACTGTTTGAGAGGATCGGCTGGATCCGCCCAGCTAAATTTGATTGTGTACTGGTTGTCTGCGGCGAAAATCAGCGAGACCGATAGTACCATCAGCAGGATTGCCAGAATCACAAATCCTTTCTTGTTCATAAATAACCTCCTTGATAATTTATATGTATGGCATAGGTCCCGATGAGGGACATAATCTCATGAGAGTATTCCTGCTTTTTGCATCTCGCGCTTTACCAGAACCATTTCTTCTTCAGTGGCTGGCATGAGGGGAAGTCGTGGCAGACATTTGGGGAAACCGACCAGGTTCATCGCGGCTTTGAGAAGACAGACAGGGTTGCTCCGTCCATTCTGGGAAAGTGATCGCAGCAGTGGAAGCAGTGATAGCTGGATTTTTCCTGCTTCAAGGACTTTTCCCGAAAGGAAAAGGTCGATCATGGTTTTCATTTTATCCCCGAAGAGATGGCAACCGCCCGAAACGAAACCACCGATTCGATCACCGCCTTGGGCGAGAGCCTCAAGCACCATGGTGTCGTCGCCGCAGTAAACAATAAAACTCTCTGGAGTAGCTAAAAGATATTCGCTTATCTGTTTTGGTCGCAACTCTGCCTCTTCCTTTATTGCAACGATATTCTTTTTCTGGATAATCTGTTTAAGGCTGGTCGGTTCAATATTTACCCCGGTGAATATTGGAATATTGTAAAGCATTATATTAATATTGACTGCATCAGCGATAAGAGAAAAATGGGTTATAAGTTCTTTTTGACTCGGTTTAGTATAGTAAGGCGCGACAATCATCGCCGTCTCATATCCGAGTTCTTTTGCTTTCTGGGTGAGCGCGATCGCTTCTTTTGTAGATGCGGCACCCGTATGAGGGATGAGAGGGATTTTCCCTCCGAACTGTTTTTTCATGATTTCGAAAATTTTGACTCTTTCATCGAAATTCATTGTGAAAAACTCACCAGTTGTCCCCGTTAAAATGAAAGAATCGGCATAATTGCGTTTTATCAGTATTTCTCCAATTTCAAGCAACGCATCATAGTCTACTGACATGTCATTTTTAAAGGGAGTAACAATGGGGACAAGCCTTTTCCCGTATTGTTCTTTGTAAAACATTTAACAACCCCTCCTCCAAAGTGGTATTATTCAGACATCTTCACATAAGATTATCTGACAACAGACATGTTTTCTTTATAGCATTGATTGTTACAACTGTCAAGCTTTTTTATTTGGGGCGATCTGTCCATGAAACCTGCATTAGCTACTTAACCCACATAAAAGTCGAAAGAGCTTAAAATATTTTACGTCACAGAGAAGGATTGAAGCACGAAGAAATGTTCAGACAAAAACAATTCAAACATTGACCACTTTCTCCATATCCTCTTTGGAGATTTCAAGATGATACATCATTGCTTCAACGCCAGCTTTTTCATTTTTTTTCAGGATTGCCTCAACAATCCTCTCGTGAGGTATGGTCGCGTGGCTGATGTTTTCATGCACTGCAAAAGACCGAGCTCTGAATTCTTTCATTGCATCGGCGATCAATTTGCCGATTTTGATCAACAAGCTGTTGCCTGAGGCATAAATGATTGCGCTGTGGAAAGATTCATCGAGTATTGCCAATTCGATGTGATCCTGTTTTAAGGCTGCGGCCTTGAAAGCATTATGTATTTCCTGGATTTGCTGTATACTTTCATCTGAAGCTCGCTGAATCGCCAGACGCAAGGCAAGGGGTTCTATTGCCATTCTCACTTCGATCAGTTCGCTCAATTCCGCATGCTTTTCTGTGAACCAGTATTTGATCGCATCGAATGAGTTGTCTTCGCTTTTTGCTACAAAGGCGCCTTTCCCCGGCCGTATCCGAACCATCCCCATCGCAACAAGAACTCGGAGGGCCTCTCGCACCGTGGACCTTCCTACTCCAAATTGTGCGCATAGTTCATTCTCTGTGGGGAGCTTGTCTCCCACCTTAAATTCGCCCGAGGTGATAAGCGATTGAAGCTGTTTCGCGACCTGATCCGAGATTGATACTCTATCAATTCTTATAATATTTCTGTTCAAAAGGTTCCCTCCGTATTCTTAGACATCAGACAACCTGATAAAATTATATACTAATCTATGGTTGTATGCAAATAACCAGAAGACAGGGTATGCTGTTTTTTTCTTTTCGGGAATTGGGCCTCAGACTTGCTAGCTGTTTAATGTCAACTAGATTTCCTCGAAATTATCATGAGGATTTCACTATCGTCATCACCAGACACCATAGTTCATTTTCCGATCAGATCGGTTCTTCCCAGTATCCGCAAGGCTTCCCGCACGAGGGCGCGGTTTTCGGGTTTTGAGAATTGGAGGAGGGCGCGCTGGAGCGCCCTTTCTTTCGTTGTGCGCCCGGCAGGGCGCACCTACTTGCGGGTGCAAGTCCCGTACGGACCCGGTAAGGGGAACCGTTAGCCGAACGCCAAGGGTGTCAGGGGCGACCCTGAATCTGAA
>Ga0067045_1028000_pt1 | contig 47010 bp, 42 predicted proteins | sample TerdegcTABiofilm_FD_59184 | JGI IMG/M metagenome (GOLD analysis project Ga0067045, IMG submission 59184) | Combined Assembly of (Gp0054472, Gp0054536) Wastewater bioreactor microbial communities from Singapore -Terephthalate degrading...
TCTCCTCGTTTGCAATTAAAACGGGCCCACAAATCAATTATCCCACTATATAATTTCCAAAGAACCGATCAAAAACAAGAGCTGACTTATAACTAATACCGACTCTCTTGTCAAGATATTTAATCTTTTTTCTTATCAGTTGTCAATATTTTTTAAACTAAGCTTCCAAAGATACTTTTGCCACTGTAACAACCTTTGCCGTTTTGTAGTGCAGAGGCATCTGTGAAATAAAGGAGGCGCTTTGTACCTTTTCAAACTTTATCTGTCAAGGACTTTTTCTACAATTTTTATTCAACCTTGATAATCATATATTTTTTCTTGCCTTTTCTTAACTTTATTTGCCCACTACGGTCCAAATGCTCAGTGGTTATTAATTCGTCGAATGCGAAAATCGGATTTTCATTCACATAACCGCCTCCCTGAGCAATCAATCTTCTGGCCTCACTTTTCGAACTGCACAAACCACATTCATGCATAATTTCATATGCCGGGATGCCTTTAGCGAGCTCATTCCACGATTTTTTAATGAATGGAATGGCAGAGGCGTCCTGCGAAAGCTGACCGCGCGGAATCGTACTTGAAGGCATGAGTGATGTGTCGATTAATTTTACTCCAAATGCCACCGCAGATGCATTCCAGGCCGCAAGTGCGGCATCCTCGCCATGCGTAATCTTGGTGGCCTCAAAAGCCAGTATTGCCTTTGCCATGTTCAACTCTTTATCACTCAAAGATTTTACCTGATGTATTTCTTCCATAGGCAGGAAGGTAAACAAAGCAAGAAATTTCCCAACATCAATATCGCCGGTATTAATCCAATATTGATAGTATTCATATGGTGAGGTTAATTCCCGATCAAGCCAGACAGCTCCCTTTTCAGTTTTTCCCATTTTTTGCCCTGTCGCCGTCGTTAGAAGTGGAAATGTCATGCTGTGTGCAACCTTTCCTTCAACCCTCCGGATGAGATCGACACCGGCCAACATATTGCCCCACTGATCATTGCCTCCCATTTGCATCACACAATTATGATTTTGGAAAAGATATAAAAAATCATATGCTTGCAGTAGCATATAATTAAATTCTATAAAATTTAATCCCTTCTCTAAGCGCATCTTATAACTTTCGGCGGCAAGCATCTTGTTTACACTGAAATGACGCCCGATATCGCGCAAAAACGAAATATAATTCAGTTTCGTCAACCAATCCGCATTATTGATCATCATCGCTTTTTTATCTTCAAAGCTCAAATATCTGGCAAATTGCCTTCGCATGCATGTTGCGTTGAGTTCTATCTTTTCCCTTGTCAGAATCTGACGCATTTCCGTTTTCCCACTTGGATCTCCGATCAGAGCCGTCCCTCCACCAACCAGGGCAATGGACGTATGACCATGTCGCTGTAAATGAATAAGAGCCATAATGGGAACCAGACTTCCAATATGCAGGCTTCTCGCTGTGGGATCAAAACCAATGTAACAGGCAAGCGGTGCTTCAAGAGCTTTTCTTACTGCATTTTCGTCAGTGACCTGTTCTATAAATCCTCTTTCCAGGAAAACATCGTATACGTTTTTCAAAATCAACGTCCCCTAAATCAGTCCCATGTTAAGCTTTATAATGTATTTTTTTACTTTGCTGATCGCCACTTAAAACTACCCGGATCAATTATCAAGACAGATACTAAGGCGTTGGATACTTGAACATTTGCCATCTTGCTCATTTACTTCAAAAATAACACCCTGTAATCTAACGTCAGATTTTGCAATGTCAAATTTCTTGGGGATTTGGAGTAGAAACTTTTCTATAACAACATCCTTTTTAACGCCGATCACTGAGTCAAAAGGCCCTGTCATCCCTGCATCGCTGATATAAGCTGTCCCCCCCGGCAAGACCTCCTGATCGGCAGTTTGTACATGGGTATGGGTCCCGAGCACAGCACTCACGCGTCCATCTAAAAACCACCCCAATGCTTTTTTTTCCGATGTTGCCTCTGCATGTATATCGACAATAATGATATTCGTTTTCCCAGTAAAACCAGCCAATTCTTTTTCAGCAGTTCGGAATGGACAATCAATCGGCTGCATAAAAACCCTTCCCGCCAAATTTAAAATCCCCACATTAATGCCAGTTGGCGTTCTAACTGTGACACTTCCCCATCCGGGAGTTCCTTCAGGGTAATTTGCCGGCCGAAGCAATGTTTCATAATCTTCTAAAAATTCAAAGATTTCCTTTTTATCCCAGATATGATTGCCGGAAGTCAGAACATCAACGTGATTCTGATACAGCTCATCGACAATATCCTTTGTAATACCGAAGCCTGACGCCGCATTTTCACAATTGGCAATAACGAAATCAATCTCATGCAGCGAGAGCACCCTTGGGAGCAGTTCTCGAACGGCCCTCCTTCCAGGTTTACCTACAATATCTCCTACAAACAAGAATCTCATGAAATTCCCTTAGTATTTCGTAATTAAACTTAGAAACTAAAAAATATGGGGCTAACAAAAAGATTCAAAATCACCTGACCATGATTGAATGCGTCTCCGGAAGCTATTTTGCGAAATCCGATACTCGCGTTTCTCTAATCACTGTTACCTTAATCTGGCCCGGATATGTCAATTCCGACTCGATCTTTTTGACGATATCCTTGCAAAGCATCACCGCATCGTTGTCCGAAAGTTTTTCACTTCCGACAAGAATCCGGATTTCTCTGCCGGCCTGGATGGCAAAACACTTATCGACGCCGCTGAATGAATTAGCTATATTTTCCAATTCCTCTAATCGTTTTACGTAGGTTTCCAGCATTTCCCTTCGGGCTCCTGGTCTTGCAGCAGATAAGGTGTCTGCTGCCTGGACCAAGACACCAAGAAGCGTGTTCGTTCTGCCATCGTCATGGTGGGCGGCGATGGCCTGAACAATCCTTTGCGATTCTCCAAAACGTTTCGCGTAATCAGCCCCGATTGCCGCATGAGTCCCCTCTATTTTATGATCAACCGCTTTACCGATATCGTGAAGCAGCCCCGCACGTTTTGCCTCCTTTATATTCATCTTCAATTCCGCCGCCATCATACCCGTCAGATGAGCGACATCAATGGAATGCTGGAGAACATTCTGAGAATAGCTTGTCCGATATTTTAAACTGCCCAGGAGGTTAATGAGTTCTGGATGAATATCATGCACTCCTACGTCAAAGGAAACCCTTTCCCCTGTTTCCTTTATAATACTATCAACTTCCAACCGCACCTTCTTTACAATATCTTCAATTCTGCCAGGATGAATCCTTCCATCCGTAATCAATCTTTCCAGTGAAATTTTTGCCACCTCTCGCCGTATAGGATCAAAACTGGACAAAACTACGGCTTCCGGGGTATCGTCAACAATAAGATCAATTCCAGTGGCTGCCTCTATCGCTCTGATATTGCGACCTTCCCGCCCAATGATACGCCCCTTCATTTCATCGTTTGGAAGATTGACCACAGAAACAGTGTTTTCCGCAACATAGTCACCGGCATAACGTTGCACAGCATAAGCAATAATTTCTCTCGACTTCTTGTCTGCCTCCCTCTTTGCATCTTCTTCGATTTTTCTAATCAGCATGGCAGCATCACGCTTCGCAGCAGCTTCCATAGACCGGATTAAAAAATCTTTTGCCTCTTCCGAAGTTATGTCGGCAATCTGCTCCAGTTTTTCTTTCTGTTCCCCAATCATTCTGCTTAACTTATCGTGCTTCTCATTGAGCTGCATTTCTTTGGACAGCAAATTCTTTTCTCGAACTTCGATTGCATTCTCTTTCTGAGACATTGAATCAATTCGTTTATCGAGATTTTCTTCCTTTGAGCGAATTCTCCGCTCTAAATTATCCAGATCCAGCTTTCTTTCTCTCGTTTCCTTCTCGAATTCCGCCTTCAGTTTCAGCAGATTCTCTTTTGTCTGAAGCACAGCCTCTTTTTTTATGGTTTCAGCCTCTTTTTTGGCTTCATCAATAATCCTCAACGCAAGGTTCTCAGAAGATTCCAATCGTTTCTGAGAAAGTCTGAATTTCAAAAAATAACCGATTGCCAACCCAATGGCAATTAATCCTAACATGATAAACGCTATTACAGTATAATTCAGCAAAACTATTTACCTCCTCATAAACCTCTTACGCATCCCTGACGAACAACAAACCATTCTCAGTCATCGGATTCTGCTGATTTCCGACACGGCAGCATGACAACCATAACTGTTATGCTGCTGTAAATATGTAAATACCAATTGCAGAATGATAAGAGTAATCAAAAAAATGGCAGGATTTGTTAAGGAAAGTTGCAGGGCACAACAAGCAGAAGGTTCTGTATATAGAAAGAACCCCCGCATATGTCGTGTTAACGACCATTTTGAACCGGAGTTCAACGTGGGTACCTTATTGTTTGCTTCAGGCTTCCTTGCATCCGCCAGTTGCGGAATACAGCAGGCTAGCACACCCCAAACAAGGGAAGGTTCCCGTTTCCTTGGTGTTGGCTCAAAAACAGAATGCTAATCACGCACATCGCAGGGGGACTTTTTAACTCATTTCATCAATCAGATTGATCAAATTTTGCGCTTGTCTATCTACTTGCTTATAAATTTCTTCTTTATTACCTTCAAGAAGCTTCATATATTCATCTGCAATGTTTAAAGCGACCAGTATGGCAATATTTAAAGTGCTGGCATTAGAAAACTTATTTTCCAATTCCATAACTTTCTTATTGATATATTCCATAACGCTTTCCACATGCTCATCCCCTGAATCACTTAAAACGGTAAATTCCTGCCCCAGTATTTTGATGTGATAATTCTTTTTCATTCACAACCCAATGACGACCTACCCTTGCACTTTAACATCCTGAAGCAGCTCCAAGAGTGAATCTACCTTTGTGCGGATCGCTATTCTTTCCTCATCAAATTCCTTTATCGCAATACTTAGCTCTTCCAACTCAGACGTCTTTTTTTTTAACAGCTCCTCTAACTCAAAATTCCTCTTTTTCAGCAACGCATGTTCTTGGGCCATACTTCTAATTTTCTCTTCCAACTCTTTAAAAATTACCAGCTCCACAATTACTCTCCATGATTTTCAGCCCAAAGCTTAAAAGAGTCCCAAGCCTGACACTATACTCTACTTAATTATTTTCTAATACTATTCTCACAGATTTTTCAGCAAGGGATTTCAGACCCTACACTTCACAGCCCATCGAGATATTTCAGCAAAATATTACAATACACGATCTAAAAGTCAAGATCTTATTTAGGAACCTTTTCCTTTATTGGTAAGGTATTTCTTCCTGATCAAAAAACGCTTCGATCTCACGAAGCAATAAATTCTGATCACTGATTGTTGTTACTCTTGATCGGAAAGAGGCCCCCCCCCTTATCCCCTTTGTATACCAGAGAAGATGTTTCCGGAAGCGTTTGACAGCCTCTTTTTGACCCAGAAAAATTGTCTCTCTTTCCAGATGACGTAAGATCATTTCTTTACGTTCATTTAAAACTGGCTCAGAATGTGTTTGCACAGTAGACTGATAATTAAGAGCTTCATTAAATATCCAAGGATTTCCCAATGCCCCCCTCCCAATCATGACGCCATCGCAACCCGTCATTTTAATCATACGCCACGCGTCAGCGCCTGACTTGACATCGCCATTTCCAATCACTTTAATCCCTACTGAATTCTTAATCTCTTCAATTATTCTCCAATCCGCTGAGCCGGCAAACCCCTGAACTGCAGTTCGGGCATGAACAAAAACAGCATCAATCCCCTGCTGCTCCGCAATTCTCGCTATCTGGACTGCATTGATGCTCTGGAGATTCCATCCGGAACGGATTTTCACGGTCAACGGTTTTCGAGTCGCCTTTCTGACAGATTCGAGAATTTGTGATACCAATCCAGGATCCTTCAGCAGAGCGGCTCCGGCGCCATTTTTTACAACTTTTTTTACCGGGCATCCCATATTCAAATCAATCAGGTCGGCTCCGTAATCATCGACAATCCTCACCGCGTCAGCCATGGTGGTCGGATCGTTTCCGAATATCTGCACCCCCAAAGGCTTATCATCGATGCAGGACTTCATATACTGCTGACTCTTTTCAATCCCACGAACGAGACCATTGGCACTGATCATTTCCGTAAAGGCAAGAGCACATCCAGCCTCCCTCGCCATCATCCTGAAAGGCAGATTGGAAATTCCGGCCATGGGCGCCAGAATCACATTATTTTTTATTATTAAAGAGCCGATGACAATCATAAATTTATTTCATACCCTTCGCTTTACCGATCATTCCAACTCCTCATCCAGGCGCGGTTACCGCTGAATTCAAAAGAGGAACCTCGGCAGCGTGTCTTGTATCCGCCTGCGCCGTCACTCCGCTTTACCGCTTGAATACCTTCCCTGAGCCTCAAGGGAAATTATGCTCCCTGCCGGGATGCTTCAAACATCCGCATTTCTGCCCGCTGAAGATGCTCCGGAGTATTAATGCCAATTATTTCTTCCGCATCATCCACCAGAACGGCCCTGACGGGCCGTCTTCTTTTACAGGCGATTTCTATGATGTCGGTCAGATAGTATTCTCCCTGCGCATTGTCATTCTTTATTTCAGCAATTGCATCGAAGAGAAATAGACTATCAACACAATAGATTCCTGAATTGATTTCCTTAATTTTCTTCTCCTCGACGGATGCGTCCCGCTCCTCAACAATTTTGACGACTTCACCCGCAGGCGTTTTCACAATACGGCCATATCCGGCGGGATTATCCATCAGCGCGGTAAGAACTGTAACAGCGGCATTTGCCCTCACATGACCGCTTATAAGACGACGGACCGTTTCTATGGAAAGAAGGGGAACGTCTCCACACAGAATCAGAATGTTTCCTGTAAAATTCTTAAATTCTTCCCGGGTTTGCATGACGGCATGCCCTGTACCAAGTTGTTCACGCTGTTCCGCAAAGATCAAATCCCCATTACTGAAATGTTTCTTGACTACGTCTGCCTGGTGGCCGACAACAACGACAATTTTCTCCGCCAGGACTTTCCTGGCTAACCTGATCGTATAGAAAAGCATTGGATTACCACAGATATGATGCAGTACTTTGGCCTTCTCGGATCTCATCCTTGTTCCCTTGCCTGCTGCAAGAATAACCACACCCAGGGAATAATCATTAGTCTTATGAATCGGAATATTCATAACATCCTTTCATGCTTTTTTCAGATGCAATCACTTTGTCTGGGACAATGTAAGACAATTTAGCCCATCGCTGATCCACATATATATTTGAGGATATGCCGAACACTGTATAAAACGGTGTATACGCCATGACAGATGCTATCTCAGCAGACGAAAAAACTACTATCATAACTTTTGCTTATATTTCTTCAATCCTTTTGTTTTCATTGTTTTTCCGGCTAATGTATCTGAATTTAATAAAATTTGAAAACAGGTCAGGGTTTCTGTCAATTTGCATTATCACTGTCAAACTCAGCAGGAAAAAACAAGAGTATTCTTTAAGTATTTTTATTTCGGCCTTCTCAACAACAGAAAGGACATTGCGGCTTCTGGATATTTCTATCCTTCAAAGCCTAATTCCTATTTTTGAAATCAGGGAAACAGCAGACGCTTTCCAATCTCCAGCCGAAATTCCAACAGTAATGCATTCCCTGTTAAAATCCCTATAAATTTAAATAGAAAGATAAAAATCATTTCATACAGATTTGATTGACTCAGGACGTTTTTTCCGATATTTATGCCTCCCCGATATGGAAATTTGATCAAAGCTGAGGTCAGGAGGCCTGGTAAAATGAAGAATATCCTGCTTATAGGAAATGGGGCGAGAGAACATGTCCTCGCGGAAACAATTACGCGATCCGCACAACATCCCAGACTTTTTTCCTTCATGAAAACGAACAACCCCGGGATTGCTTCTCTTTCTGAGAAAATATCGATCGGCAATTATGATGATCTGAACGCAATTCAGGAGTTTGCCAAGACCTGCGCTGTTCATCTTGCCATTATCGGCCCGGAAGACCCGCTGAACAATGGTGTAGTCGATTGTCTGACCGGGATGGGTATTCCTGCCGTCGGTCCACAGAAAAGTTTGGCCCGCCTGGAAACGTCAAAATCCTTCACCCGGAATTTGCTTCAAAAATATGAAATCCCGGGAAACATCAAATTTCGAACCTTCCCCTCCAATGAAGGGATCGAGGTCTTCCTTGACGAAATTGACGGAATTGTTATCAAACCCGATGGTTTAACCGGCGGAAAAGGTGTACTTGTACAGGGCGATCACTTCCATTCCAGGCGTGAAGCCCTTCAGGCTTGTCATGAAATCCTTAAAACCCATTCCAGCGTCATGGTTGAAGAGAAGCTGGAGGGCGAGGAGTTTTCGCTTCAATGCCTCTGCGACGGCAAAACTGTTGTTGCCACACCTCCGGTCCAGGATCATAAACGCCGCTTTGACGGCGATCAAGGTCCCAATACAGGTGGAATGGGCTCTTATTCCTGCGAAAATCATCTTTTACCTTTCCTGACACAAAAAGACATCGAGGCGGGATTATCCATCACCCGGGCCGTGGCGGAAGCCATTCACAAGGAGACTGGTCTTTATTATAAAGGCGTGATGTACGGGGGGTTCATGATTACGCGTTCAGGCGTTAAACTTCTCGAATACAACGCCCGCTTCGGCGATCCGGAGGCCATGAATATCCTGCCGCTTCTAAAAACGGATTTTCTCGATCTCTGCACGGCCATTGTCGACGGTACACTGGATGGCCTCCATATTGAATTTGAAAAAAAAGCTACAGTGTGCAAGTATGTCGTCCCCAAAGCCTATGGGTTGCCCGCCGACTCTCCGGATGCGAAGTCCACATCCTCCCGGATAGAAATCGGAGATGTGGGGGCAGCACGTCTGTATTATTCTTCCGTCGATCAGAAAGCTGACGGTCTTTACATGACATCCTCACGGGCAATCGGTGTCGTGGGCATTGCCGATCAGCTTGAGAAAGCGGAAGCTGTTGCAGAAAGAGCCGTGGCAGCCATAAACGGCCCTGTGGATCACCGTTCGGATATCGGCACATGGCCGCTCATTGAAAAGCGGATTCACCACATCATGAATATCAAAGGCAGCATTGATTGAGGAGAGGGATAATGAATTTGAACGAAATAAAACGGGTACTCATCAGCGTAACCGATAAGACAGGAATTGTTGAATTTGCTCAGGGTTTATCTCAGTTCGGTGTGGAGATTCTTTCGACGGGAGGAACAGCAGCGCAATTGAGGATGAACGGTCTTTCCGTGAGGGATGTTTCCGACTATACGGGGTTTCCCGAAATGATGGATGGAAGACTGAAAACACTGCACCCCAAAATTCATGGCGGGCTTCTGGCTCTCCGGGATCAGGACAGCCACAGGGAAGCGGCCAGAAATCATGGGATCGACATGATCGATATGGTGGTCATCAATCTTTACCGATTCGAAGACACCGTTGCTCGAGAAGGATGCTCCCTTGATGAGGCCATCGAGAATATAGACATCGGGGGACCCACCATGCTTCGAGCCGCCGCGAAGAATTATCGTTTTGTCAGCGTAGTTACGGATCCCGCGGATTACACGAGTATTCTTGAAGAAATGAAACAGGAAGGTGGCAAGATATCCGAGACCACCAACTTCGAATTGTCCGTAAAAACCTTCCAACTGACAGCTAGGTATGACGCGGCGATTTCCAATTACCTCGGCAAGCTGACACCTTACGGAGGCGATTCCAAGACATTTTCCGATACACTCACCATGCAGTTTAAGAAAGCCCAAGACCTCCGTTACGGTGAAAACCCTCATCAGCAGGCCGTCTTCTATCGTGAACACAATCCTTTTCCGGCATCGATTGCCAATGCCCGTCAACTTCATGGGAAGGAGTTATCCTATAACAACATCATGGACAGCGATGCCGCATGGAACATGGTTTCTGATTTCACCCTGCCGGCTGCCGTGATTATGAAGCACGCCAATCCCTGTGGGGCAGCCACGGCCTCCCAGGATCTGTCCGAGGCGTACCGGAAAGCCATGGAAACGGATCCCATCTCCGCCTTCGGAGGCATCGTCGCTCTTAATCGCCCCATTGACAAGAAAACGGCAGAAGAGATTGCCAAGACATTCCTGGAAGTTATCATCGCTCCCGGATTTGAGGAAGAAGCATTGAACCTTTTGCAGGCGAAGAAAAATGTGAGATTGCTGCAAATTTCCGGAGAATACCAGAGAGAGTGCCTGGGACTCGATTTTCGTCGCGTCGTCGGCGGGCTACTTGTTCAGGAACGCGACATGGATTCCTTTGATATCCGAACAGCGAAAATCGTGACCAGACGAGTTCCAACGGAAGAAGAATACCAGGCCTTGGATTTTGCCTGGCGCGTTGTCAAACACGTCAAATCCAACGCCATCGTGTTCACTGCCAGGGACCAGCTGGTAGGGGTCGGCGCCGGCCAGATGAGCCGAGTTGATTCCGTCAAGATCGCCAAGATGAAAGCCATACTTCCCACAAAAGGCTGTGTCCTTGGTTCCGATGCGTTCTTCCCTTTCCGTGACGGGGTTGACATGGCTGCCGAGGCGGGAATAACCGCCATTATCCAGCCAGGGGGGTCCGTACGGGATGAAGAAGCCATCGAGGCCGCCAATGAGCATGGAATGGCCATGATTTTTGCAGGCATCCGCCATTTCAAGCATTAGGCCCAGGTTTTCATCTGCAGGAAACGCGGCAGACATGATCGGAACCTTTGTTTGCCGCGTTTCACTTCAAGATGCGTGCAGCAGATGCTCTGCCGCCTCTTTTGATCTCATTGATTTCAAACCGCATTTAAGCAGGAGGAAGAAAATCCGCTGTGGAAAAGAATATGGATATTGCCGTCAGCGTTGTCATGGGAAGTGATTCCGACTATTCGGTAATGGAGGAAACCGTCAAAATTTTAAAGACTTTTCACGTTTCCCATGAAATCTTTCTCACCTCGGCACACCGAAGCCCGGACCGAACATCTGATTTTTCCCGGAAAGCGGCGGAAAGAAACGTGAAAGTGATCATCGTCGGCGCAGGCGCAGCCGCTCATCTCGCCGGGGTCATCGCTTCACAGACAACACTGCCTGTCATCGGAGTGCCTGTTGATTCGACAGCACTCAACGGTCTGGATGCCCTTTTTTCCACTGTTCAGATGCCCGGGGGCATCCCGGTAGCAACTATGGCCATAGGAAAAGCCGGCGCCAGGAATGCCGCGCTGCTCGCCATTCGCATTTTATCTTTGACGGACGCCGAACTTCATCAGAGGCTTACCGTTTATATTGACAATATGGCCCATGAAGTCGAGAAAAAGCACGATGACCTCATCCTCAAGAGCCGTTTATGACTTCAAATCCGATTATTGCGATCGACCCCACTCATCCTGAACCAGCGCTGCTTCAACACGTTGCAGAGAATCTTAGGAAAGGCCGGGTTGTAGCCTATCCCACCGAGACGTTCTATGGACTGGGTGCAGATGCTGGAAATGAAAGGGCCATCGAAAAAATTTTCAGCATCAAAGGCAGGCAGTTCAACAATCCTATCCCGCTCATTATTGGAGACCGGGACGAACTGGACAGTCTGGTCACGGCGATTCCTGAAGCTGCCCAAAGACTCATTCACGTCTTCTGGCCGGGCCCGCTGACGCTTGTCTTTCGTGCTTCTAAAAACGTTTCTCCAAGACTTACGGCAAATACGGGTCTGATCGGCATCCGGATATCCAGTCATCCCATTGCCCGAAGTCTGGCCCGGTCGCTGGGGGCTCCCTTGACCGCCACGAGTGCCAATTTTTCCGGGCAGAAAGAAAGTACGACGGCCCATGAGGTTGCCCGCACTCTGGGTTCTCTTATCGACGGCATTGTTGACGGAGGGCAGACTCGCGGAAACAAGGGTTCAACAGTCGTTAACATTGCAGTTGCCCCTCCACTGATCCTCCGGGTTGGAGTCATTACCGAAATTGAGATACGAAAAGCCCTGGGGTCAACCTGTCCACATTAATCCCGGGACAAGACGGATGCCCTTCATATTCAAAAGAAATCTTCAGAAAGCCAAGCCGTAACTTATCTATAACTCATCACTGAGTTTTCAGCATCATTCTGATGTCCGATCTCACCCACAGTTCAGGGAGCATCATTCAAGGTTTTTTTGACACCCCGTCCGGGAAGTATATTTCCCAGTAGGTCCACGTGGGCAGACAAGGGAAGAACAGGATGACAAATCCCATTCATAACCTTTCATAAAGGGAGAAACCCTGCTTCCCTTAAAAAAGACGCGAGCAAAAAGAATTCTTAGGAGTCTGACAATTGTTAATTAAAAATCTAATTAAATTATCAATTGATATTTCAAAGGAAAGCGCTTGCATAATCCACGGGAAAGCAGTCATGAATAAAATATGATTCGAACCAATTTTTTATCTGGCCTGCCGCACCAACTGAAAAAAGAGGCTTATGAAATCAATAAAAAGCTTGACGAACAGGCAGGAATACGGATAAAAACCGATCTATTAAATTTGAAATTAAATCAAAAAAGTGATTTCAAAAACTTATGTTTCTGACGGCTCTGCCGAAACAATGGCAGGATAAACGAGATGTCCATGTCTTGGCATATCAACATCCAGAAGGATGGGCAGACTATCGGACGGATGCTCTAACTCGAACAACTTATAGCCGATCAGATGGAAGAAAGGATTTTTCGATTACAGAAGTTCAGCAAACAGGCTGATTATGTTTGTTACTGGACAGAAGCGGAGAAACCTCGTTGATTTGAGCGGGAACCTTTAAGTCGCGGCACTGTTTCCGTTTGACAATATTTGAAATCTGTTAGGAGGAGAAACAATGGGTATTAAGACAAAAGAAGAGTACATAGAATCGATTCGGGCTCTCAAGCCGACTGTATATATGTTCGGAGAGAAGCTCACCACCAGCGTCGTCGACAATCCCCGACTGCGCGCAGGCATTGAGGCAACCGGCGCCACCTATGAATTGGCCAATATGCCCGAGAACAGGGACCTTTTCATTACAACAAGTCCTCTGATCAACGAGCCGGTGAACCGTTTCACCCTGCCGCCGGCCAGCATAGAGGATCTTGTAGCGCGCGTGAAGATCAACCGTAAGGTGGCCAACTACGTAGGCACTTGCCACCAGAGATGCACCGGCCTGGACTGCCTCTCCACCCTGGCCATCGTCACCTATGACATCGACAAGAAATACGGCACCCACTATAACGACAATTTCATCGAATTCCTCAAGTACATGCAGAAGAACGATCTCACGGGGAATGCCGGGGTTACCGACGTCAAAGGCGACCGGTCACTGGCACCCCATGCGCAGGTGGACAAGGACATGTTTCTCCGTGTCGTGGAGAAGCGGGAGGACGGAATTGTGGTGCGCGGCGCCAAGTCCCACCAGACCGGGTCCCTCTCCTCTCACGAGATCATCGTGCTGCCCACCCGGGCCATGGGCAAGGATGATGGCGACTATTCAGTCGCTTTCGCAATTCCTTCCGACACCCCGGGGCTCATCCATGTGGTCGGCCGATCCAGCCTGGACATGAGAGAAATCGAAGGCTGCGATTGCGGAAATGTCTATTACTCCAAGTACTGCCCCACCCTCATTTTCAACGATGTTTTCGTACCCTGGAACCGCGTTTTCATGTGTGGCGAAACCGAATTTGCGGTGGACATGGTCGTCAAGTTCTCCTCTTTCCACCGTCAGAGCCACGGCGGCTGCAAGTCCGGCAAGATCGACTGCATGACCGGCGCAGCCCTCACCATGATGGACTACAACGGCACCGCCAAGATGAGCCACCTGAAACAGAAAGTCATTGATATGATCCACAGAGCGGAGACGCTGTATGGCTGCTGTCTGGCGTCGTCCTATGAAGGCAAGCAGCAGCCTTCCGGCAACTACTTCATCGACACGGTTCTTGCAAACGCCTCCAAAATCCATGAAGGCAAAGAGATGGCCGAAGCAACCAGGCTTATGATCGATTGCGCCGGTGGCTACGTGGCTGATCTCCCCTCCGACAGAGATTTCTCGAATCCGGAAATCGGGGATCTCCTGAAGAAATATCTCAAGGGCGTAGACAAGATCCCCGTGGAAGATCGCGTGAAGATGTTCCGGTTGATCGAAAAGATGGCCATGGAAAGCGCCGATACCATCTCCGACATCCACGGGGGGGGATCCGCCGAAGCGCACCGGGTCACCATTTTCCGTGAATCAGACACTGAGAGCAAGAAGAAGGCGGCGAAACGGCTGGCTGGAATTAAAGACTGATATCATCTGAAGCAGAATCCGGAAGGCTGGCACCTTTCTCACGGAAGGCAGCCAGCCTTCTTTTTTAATTCAGCTTTTCAGTCCTTATTGAAAGGCTGAACTTTTTCTGATATGAGCTTCGGCGATGTTTTGATTGTGCCCGACTGGCAACAGAATGAACGAGATTGTAAAAGAACGAACTTCCAAAGGAATTTTTCGAATTGACATGACCAATTTCTACGATGTGATCATTATCGGCGCGGGGGTGGTGGGAAATGCCATTGCCCGTGAACTTTCCCGATTCGACATTAAGGCAGCCGTAATTGAAAGAGAGCTGGATGTCGGTGGCGGAACCAGTTCCCGGAACAGCGGTGTTGTCCACTCAGGAATTCATTACAAGCCCGGCACGCTCCGGGCAAAGTTGAATGTCCAGGGCAATGCCATGATGGGAAACCTCTGCAAAGAGCTCAAAGTCAAGATAGAGTATCTTGGCAAACTCACGGTGGCCCAGGATGAGACGGATGTTGAAACCCTGCATTCCCTGAAGGCCCAGGGGGATGCCAATGGCGTTCCCGGTCTGGCTATTTTAAACAAACAGCAGATGGAGAAGCTGCAGCCCGGCATTGGCGGGATCATGGCCCTTCATTCCCCGAGCACAGGGATCATCTGTCCTTACGGTCTCACGATCGCCCTGGCCGAAAACGCCTGTGCCAACGGCGTCCATTTCTATCTCGGCCAAGAAGTAACGGCCATCAGCCGAACAGAGAAGGGATTCGAGGTCAAGACAACTTCTGGGGAACGCTTCGAGAGCAGGGTTCTGATCAACTCGGCGGGACTTTACTCGGATGCGATCTGCAGAATGCTCGGGATTGACGAATATAGAATCTATCCCTGCCGCGGAGAATATCTCATCCTGGACAAGCGCCTGGCCGGTACGCTTTCCCTTCTCGTTTATCCGGCTCCCCATAAGGGAGGTGCGGGGCTCGGCATACACCTGACCAACACGGTGGACGGCAATATCCTCATCGGCCCCAGCAACGAGTATGTGGATGAAGCGGATGACTATGCCTGCACGGCGGAGATTCTCTCGCTCCTAAAAAAAGAAGGACATGACCTTCTTCCCGGAATATCGGCGGCGGATTTCATCCGTAATTTCTCCGGATTGCGGGCCAAGCAGGCCCCCCCGAGCGAAGGCGGTTTCCGGGATTTTGTCATTGAGAGTCGAAAGGACATCCCCGGTTTCATCAACCTGGTAGGCATTGAAAGTCCCGGTCTGACCTCAGCGCCGGCGATCGGACTCATGGTTCGGGATATGGTGGAAAAATTACTTCCCCTCCCGTTCAAGGCCTCCTTCATTGCCGAAAGAGAAGGCCGCGCCGGATTTTTCTACGAACTTTCGCCGGAAGAGAGGGCAGATCTGGTTGCGGAAAATCCCGACTACGGAGAAGTCGTATGCCGCTGCGAGCAGATCACGCGGAAAGAGGTCCTGGATGCCATCCAGAACCCCTTGGGCGTCAAGACCATCAACGGCATCAAATATCGCTCCCGGGCGATGATGGGCCGTTGCCAAGGCGGGTTCTGTCTGCCCCGGATCGTTCAGATTCTGGAGAAGGAATTTGGTTACAAACCTGAAGACTATTTATTACAACACGCTCATTCCCCGCTTTTTGCCGGTCGAGTGCGATAGGAACGAAAAACGATGCAAACTCTAAAACGCGATCTGGTCATTATCGGAGGAGGGCCCGCAGGCCTGTCTGCAGCTGTATCGGCAAGAGAGAACGGCTGTGACGACGTTCTCCTTCTTGAAAGAGACCGAATTCTTGGAGGCATTCTGAATCAGTGCATTCACGACGGATTTGGACTGCACCGCTTCGGTGAAGCCCTGACAGGGCCGGAATATGCCCAGCGTTACATCGATGAATATGAGAAATTGAAAGGCGATGTTCTGCTGGAAACCATCGTTCTCAACATGGACGAACAACGCAACCTTCTTGTCAGTTCACGGCATGGCTTCACAAAGATCGAGGCCGGCGCTGTCATCCTGGCCATGGGTTGTCGGGAACGAACGGCCGGGGCCATCTCCCTTCCCGGGACCCGCCCCGCGGGGATCTATACGGCGGGAGCGGCCCAGAATTTTATCAACCTGCAGAACATCATGGTGGGGAAACGGGTGGTCATCATGGGTTCGGGAGACATCGGTCTGATTATGGCCCGCAGGATGACCCTCGAAGGAGCCAGGGTGGAAGGCGTCTTCGAAATCCTCCCCTATGCCAGCGGATTGCCCCGCAATATTCAACAGTGCCTAAATGATTATGACATCCCGCTCCATCTCAGCACTTCCGTCGTCGACATTCATGGGAAAGAGCGCCTGACCGGGGTGACGGTAGCCTGCATGGACGAAACGCTCAAACCGATTCCGGGAACGGAACGGCACGTCCCCTGCGACACCCTTCTGCTTTCAGTCGGACTCATACCGGAAAACGAACTTTCCCGGGCGGCCCGGATCGCCATGGAACCGCGCACCAGCGGCCCTCAGGTGGATGATACCCTGATGACCAGTATTCCCGGTGTTTTCTCCTGCGGTAACGTTCTCCATGTTCACGATCTCGCCGACTGGGTTTCCGAGGAAGCCGCTTTGGCTGGACGCAGCGCCGTCTCGTATCTCGAAAAGAATATTGCCCCGCCCGAAAAAAAGATCCCGATTTCGGCGGGAAACGGTGTTCGCTACGTTCTTCCCCAAACCGTGAGCGGTCTGATGGATTTTACCCTTTCGCTTCGAGTCGCCTCCCCTTCCCGGAATCGCGTCATCACGGTAATGGACGGCGGGCGGGAAGTTGCGCGCAAGAAGATTGTGAGACTTCACCCCGCGGAAATGATCCACATCAAAATCAAGGAGGAAAAGATCTCCGAAGCGGATAAACTGGAGGTATCGGTGGCATGATAAAGAAAGAATTGACCTGCGTCATCTGTCCCAACGGATGCCCCCTCGAGGTTACTTTAGAGGAAGGACCGACGCCTGTAATCAAGGAGGTAACGGGTCATACATGCAAAAAAGGACCGGCCTGGGTGGAACAGGAACTCATCAACCCGATGAGGACCATCGCCAGCAGCATCATGGTGGAAGGAGGCGATTTTCCCCTGGTCAGCGTGCGAACCGACTGCGCCATCCCTCTGGCCAGCATCCCCGATGTCATGAAGGCCATCAAATCAACCCGGGTAAAGGCGCCGGTGAACATTGGAGATATCCTCATTCCGAAACCCGCGGATACGTCCTGTAACATCATCGCGACGCGCAACGTCCGAACTGCATCATAAAATTCCAGACCGGGGATACTATCAATGAGGCGAGACGGAGGCGACGCAGGCATACCGGGAAGTGAGCCGAGAAACCGACAGTTATTACACCGGCAAATAAATAAAGCCACGCACGATCGACATCTACAGGAAATACGGGCATCGAACAGATTCAATGGTCATGTTTAATTGCCGGAGTAATAAGCCGGCGCATATTTTAACGCTTTGATATGAGATTGGAATAATAACAGCATAATTCCGCTGACAACTTCCAACAAAAGAGAGGCAGGGAAAATTGAAGATCCCTGCCTCTCTTTTGTCAACGTCCTGTATTTTCTTTATTATTGAAGCAACTTCTCTCCCCCCGCCGGTGAAACCATAGCCTTCACGATATCCGGAGGTTCATGGGCAAAGATAATCATAAAGGGAATCTGCCCTTTCGGTTCAATCCGGATATTCTGGGCATCACTGCCCATCGGAAGATCGAGCTCCTTCTGCAGGGCTTCCTCCGACAGGGTCGCCAGTTCATCATCACTGAGAAGATTGCCGGCATAAGCGAACCGGTCGGCAATCATTGCGCCGTTGCTGTCATAAAGCTCTCCCTTGACCTGCATTCGTGTAATCGGCCAGGGAGACGAATTTACCGCAACCCCTTCAATGACCCGCAATTTCCCCGCCATCAGGTTGCTGACATGTCGCTGCCGCACATCTTCCAGCCGAATCTGATTCAAATGAAAATCCCCGGATTTTTCTCCGGAACCAAGCAGGCCACCCACATAGGGAACTGTGGTGGACAGGTCACGAACAAACCGGCCACTCGTCCCCGGGAAAAACCACAGATAGATGCCGCCGAAAAGAAGATTGATGAAAAGAATCAAGGCCAGAATCCGCCAGGGTGACCAGAATCCCCGCTTTTCCGTTTTAACCGAGGGCCCTGCAAATTCCGATGTTCCCGGCTCAGACTGCTCATATACCGCACCGGTCGGCTTCGCCACGCTTCCAATCCCGCCGGTCTCCGGCTCCGCTTCTTTCCTCACTTCTTTTCCAATACGGACCAAAGTCTCAGTGTCATCATTCTCTTCCAGTGTTTTCTTAGTCTCTTCAATTTTAGCCAGAAACACATCGATTTCTTCCCTGCTTGTGCCTGCGTCAAGCTTCTTGTCAAAATCGGGGGAATCCGAATCCCTGCCCGGTTCCGGGGATAAGACATCCATGTCCGCCGCGACGACGGAGGCTTCCCTGAGCTCCTTTTTGGCGGGATTCTCCTGAAAAAACAATTCCCGGCAGCGGCTGCAGCGAACCCAGACGCCATTGCCCTCCATCAGGGAATCATCAAACCGGTACTTTGTAAAACACTTAATGCACGAAATAATCATAGTTTCTCCAACAGGGAATCACGAACCAGTCCGAGGAAGTCATTCAACAATATATACATCGGGAAGAAAACGGCCTTTTTCATCAAAATCAAGACCATAGCCGATCACGAAGGCATCATCCACACTGAATCCGACGTAGTCGGCTTCAAACGGAACCTTTCTTCGTCCCTGCTTATCGAGGAACGCACAGACCTTCAGTGAACGAGGATTACGCTCCCGAAACCAGTCCACCAGAAATTTCAGGGTCAGTCCCGTATCCACGATATCCTCGACGATGAGGATATCCCTTCCCCTGATGGAGGTTTCAATATCCTTCGTCATGATCACCTTTCCGGAACTCGCCGCTCCGGAGCCATAGCTGGCGAGCCTGGCAAAATCGACGCGACAGGGAATGCTCAGAGCCCGAATCAGATCGGCCATGAAAATAAAAGCCCCTTTGAGAACCCCGACAATGATGAGTTCGCTTTCGGCATAATCCCGGGATATCTGCTCTCCCAGTTCTTTGACCCGTTTCTCAATAGTCTCCCTGGGAATGAAGATACTTTTGTTCATGCTTTCCATAACGTTTTAAAACCCTCAAAGAATCGGATCTGTAAACCAGAGAAGTAATCCCTTCCAGCAGGATCCCCAGTCAGCCATGACGAGATTAATCTCAGGAACAGGAAGAATAGGCCTCGATAAACGCATCGACATGTCCCTGGATGATCTTTTCGGCGGCCAGAAGCTCTTCCCGGCTTTTAAAGCGGGAAGAGAGGCTGAGAAAAATCGGATCAAAGCGCGATTTTTCACACCCCAGGGCTTCGTAATCGATACGATCGATCATGTACTGGGCTCCGTCAAAATAATATTTCCCCAGGCGGTTCACCGCCGGATCCCGGTAAGGCCAGACCAGTTTCAGTTCAAAAAATTTCAGGACCAGACTCCGCATGGGCTCCATCTTGATTTTTTCCGGACGGGGCGTCGCAAAGAGGCCGTCGCTGACCAGACGGAAATAAGCTTTCACCAGATCGATATCCGTCACACAAAGACCGTAGAGATACCAGTCGTCGATGACGGCGATCAGCGTCCGCTTTTCTTCACTCGACAGATAATGATAGCTTGGACAGAAATGCCCGTCGCAGAGTTCCTGACCATAGAAGGAAACGCCCCGAAGGTCCCTGCCCTGATTCTGCAGGGGATGAAGCAGACACCCGACCCGCTTTTCCGCGGGATCGAGAAATCCAAGGTATTCGCAGCAATAGATGACCTCATAGCGCCGCGTCTGATCCTCAGTCCCCCGAATCAGATTTGAGAAATGTTCCAGATTTTCGGAATCTTTCACGATTTCATGAAAAAGCGCCGTCCTCCATCGCAACCGGCGGACCAGCGCTTCCCGGCCGCTGTCGGCATAATTGTACAGTCCGCAGCAGGCGCCGCAGGATTTGCAGAGATCCGGTTGACACAGATGTATGAAAGAACAATCGGATTTTGCTTTTTCGGTTTGCATAATGAAGGGGACTATATGAGGAATGAATTTGCAGGTCAAGCATAAAGATGCTAAGAGTATGCTCTTCAAATTAAGGATAAAGGACAGAAAGAAACATGAAACGACTGATCGAAGAAATTGCGCTCCCTAACGGGCTGACAATAAATATCTGGGACGCCTCGCGGGTGATTGCCGCTGATACCACAAGTGTTGTCCTGATTGTGACGATCCGGATGGAACTCAAACCGGACTATTTTCCGGCAGCGGATCATTACAAACTGACGACATCCGTTTTCGGTACGGAAATGCTTTATGAATACAGGAAGGAACGCACCTTCGTCAAAAACGATGAAGTGGAACCTGTATTTCAGGAATTGCTCGAAACCTTCAAGACCGATGCGCTGCCCTACCTCTGCCGTGAAAACTTTCCGCAGCAGTTTGCCCGTTCAAAACACCGGGAGATAATCAGCAACCCCTATCAATACCGGCAGTACCTTGAAAAGGCTGTTTGAAGGAAGATTGAGGGATTTTTATGAGTCTGGACAATCTCCTTGCTTCAGTTTCCAAGCCGAGTCGTTATCTCGGTGGAGAAGTGAACTCCATCCGGAAAGATATTGACGCCTGTCCGGTACGCATCGCCCTGGCGTTTCCCGACACCTATGAGGTCGGCATGTCCCACCTTGGAATGCAGATTCTCTATGCGATTCTTAACGGTTATCCTGATGTCGCCGCCGAACGATGTTATGCCCCATGGCCCGACATGGAAACCCTGTTGCGGACCCATCGGCTGCCACTGACCACACTGGAATCCCGCAAGCCTCTGTCTGCCTTCGATCTGGTCGGGTTCTCCCTCCAATATGAATTATCCTACACCAATGTCCTCAATATGCTGGAGCTTGGCGGCATCCCCCTGCGCGCCAGAGACCGCGGAAAAGAGGATCCCCTCGTGATTGCAGGGGGTCCCTGCGCCTTCAATCCCGCTCCGATGACGCCTTTTATCGACGCCTTCGTCATCGGTGAAGGAGAAGAGGTGATCTCGGAGATCGCCGCATCCCTGAGGGAGGCCAAAGCCCGGGGACACGAACGATCCCGGAAACTGGAACAACTCGCAGCCATACCTGGGATTTACGTCCCGGTCCTTTTTTCAGGCAGCCGGATTCGTAAGCGAATCGTCACGGATCTGGATTCCTGGCGCGTTCCTTTGAAACCCGTAGTCCCCCTCATGAAAACCATCCATGACCGCATTACCCTGGAAATCGCCAGAGGATGCACCCGGGGCTGCCGATTCTGTCAGGCCGGCATGGTCTGGCGGCCCGTTCGGGAACGGAATCTCCGCACCCTTGAAAAATCAGCGGAGCAGCAGCTCTGTTCCACCGGCTATGACGAAATCTCCCTGCTGTCTCTAAGCTCGGGCGATTACAGTCGGATCGAAGATCTGCTGATTCGACTCATGGACCGGTATTACAGCCGCCGGATTGCCCTGTCCCTGCCCTCGCTGAGGACAGAAACTCTGACCCGGACCCTGATCGAAAACATTCGCAAGGTGCGCAAGACAAGTTTCACCCTGGCGCCGGAAGCGGGAACCCAGCGGCTGAGGAACGTGATCAATAAAGGCAATACCGAAGAAAACCTCCTTGCCGCCACGGCCCAGGTTTTTGCCGCCGGCTGGAAAGCCGTGAAACTGTATTTCATGATCGGCCTTCCCACTGAAACAGAAACGGATTTGGACGGCATTATCGAACTTGGCCATAAGGTGTCAAGGTATTCAAGGAACCGGGGACAGGTGACCCTGAGCCTGTCTACCTTTGTACCCAAGCCTCATACGCCCTTTCAATGGCACCGGCAGATCGATATGGAAGAAATCGCGGAAAAACAGCTTTATATAAGAAACTCAATATCCAGCCGTAATATCAGCATCAAGTTTCATGATCGCCGGATGAGCCTGCTCGAAGGGCTCTTCTCCCGGGGGAACGAAGCCCTGGGAGAGCTTATTGAAAAAGCATTCCGTCTGGGCTGCCGCTTCGACGGCTGGAGCGATCAGCTTCGATTCGACCTCTGGGAACAGGCGATGGAGGATCTGAACATCTCGACCGATGCCTATCTGCGGGAACGAACCTTTGAGGAAGATCTGCCCTGGGACCCCGTGGATTGTGGAGTCAGCAGAGATTTTCTTGAAAAGGAACTCCTTCGTTCCCTTTCCGGACAACTGACGGAAGACTGCCGGCGCGGAAACTGTCTGCAATGTGGTGTTTGTGATCATCAGGCAATTCGTATAGAAAGAGCGGAAACGGGAAAGGCTGAGCGCGAACAGGCACCCCCTGACCAACAAGAAAGATTGCCGGCAACAGATTCCAAAGTGACCCGTCTCCGCCTGACCTTCCGGAAACATGGGACCGCCAGGTTATTAGCTCATCTGGAAATCACCGAAGCCTTGATTCGAGCCATCAAAAAAAGCGGAGAAACTTTTGTCTTTACGGAGGGCTTCCACCCTCACCCCAAGATCTCCTTTGCCTTTGCCACGGCCGTCGGCATGGAAAGCGACGAAGAATACGCCGATATTCAGCTTCGGAATCTTTCCGCCGAACCGACAGCCCTCATGGGGGCCATCAATGCCGGTCTTCCCGCAGGATTCGAACTGACAAGCATCGCGGAGATTTTCCCCGGAACCCCTTCTCTTTCGAAAATCATCCGGGGCTTCGTCTATGAAATTACCGTTCCGGAATGCATGAGGGCAGAAATTGAATGGCCGCGGGTGGCACGACAAGCGGCGGAATTTCGAACGGCCTCCTCCTTTTCGATGGTCCGGGACACCAGAGACAAGACGGTCATCCGCGACATCAGACCCCTGGTGGAAGATCTCGAACTCTCGCCGGAATCCGGTAAGATCAGCTTCTGCCTGCTGTTGGGAAAAGAAGGAAGCGTCAAGCCGGTCGAAATCCTCACGGAGGTGCTTGACTTCGACAAGGAAGTGGTTACCCTGATGCGCATCAGCAAAGTGAAAACACTGTTCATCTCTTGAACAGTCGAAATCTGCTGACATCGTCAGGAAATTTTTCAAGAGTTCTCACAAAAGGATTGACAAATTCAACAATATTTTTATAATCGGCAGTTCATATTTTAACTTTACAGATAAGAAGGATGCCATGGATATGTATGCGGTGATAAAAACAGGCGGGAAACAACACAGGGTTTCAGAAGGAGATTTGCTGACTGTTGAAAAGCTGGCCGGCAGCAAAGGAGACAGCGTGGTCTTTGATGATGTGCTGATGGTTGCCAAAGAAGGAGAGATCCGGGTGGGAAAGCCTGTCTTGGAGGGCGCTAAAGTTGTCGGTGAAATTGTCGCCCAGGTAAAAGGCCCTAAGATTTATGTTTTCCATATGAAAAAACGTAAGGGATTCCATAAGAAAACTGGGCATCGGCAACAACTGACACGAATGAGAATCAAGGAAATTTCGATTTAAACGGAGGACGTCATGGCACATAAAAAAGGACAGGGAAGTTCCCGAAACGGCAGGGACAGTAATGCCCAGAGACGCGGGGTAAAGGTTTACGGCGGGCAGAGCATCCATGCCGGTTCCATCATCATTCGCCAGTTGGGAACGAAAATTCATCCCGGTAATAATGTGGGCATGGGTAAAGACTATACCCTCTTTTCCCTGATTGACGGCGTGGTCAAATTCGAAAGACTGGACAAGAAGAGAAAGAAGGTCAGTGTTTACGCAACGGCGTGATCATCGGATTCCTGGTGTAGATTTTTTCCTTGCGGAAAACTGCAACGCGATTTCATTTTTTTGAGAGAGACAACAGTCAGGAAAAGGTTACGACTCAATTGCTGCGGAATAGAACACGAAGGCACTGTTTCAGTGCCTTTTTATTTTAGCTGGTACACGCCTGGTTGCCTTAACAGAAAAAACCGCAGCAACTCCGGTTCTATTTCTATATCAGAAAAAAATATTGAGGCTGTTGGCAGCGTCGACACGGGCATACGGTGATGTACAGCGAGGCGCCGGCGCCAATAATACAGAGAGCGCTTTGATTCGGTATGGAAAGATGGCGCTTTCAGATAGGAAAACTTGATTTTCTTCATGAAATTCATCGATGAAGCAAAGATTTATGTAAAGGCCGGCGACGGAGGCCAGGGCTGTGTCAGTTTCCGGCGGGAAAAGTATGTTCCCTTCGGAGGCCCCAACGGCGGTGACGGTGGCAAGGGCGGTGACGTGGTTATCGTGGCCACATCCAGCCACAACACCCTGCTCGATTTGAAATACAAACAGCATCATGTGGCAAAACACGGCGGACATGGCGAAGGAAGCAACAGGACAGGCCGAAGTGCTCCCGAACTGACAATTCCCGTCCCGGTCGGCACACTCGTGATGGATTCCGAATCCGGAGAAATTCTGGCTGACCTTGTCACGGAAGGCCAGGAGTATATCGTTGCTCATGGGGGGATCGGCGGACGCGGCAATGCCCGATTCGCCACGGCGACGAATCAGGCGCCCCGTTATGCCCAGAGCGGAATACCCGGTGAGGAACGCTGGATTCGGCTGGAACTTAAACTGCTTGCGGATGTCGGGATCATCGGGCTTCCCAACGTGGGGAAATCCACCTTTATTTCAAGAGTTTCCGCCGCCCGTCCAAAAATTGCCGATTATCCTTTTACCACGCTGACACCTCACCTCGGCGTCGTCCGTTATGGCGACGATCTAAATACCTTCGTCCTCGCCGACATCCCAGGTCTGATTGAAGGAGCCCATGAGGGGGTCGGCATGGGAATCCAGTTCCTGCGACACATTGAAAGAACCGCCCTGCTGCTCCACATTATCGACATCTCGAGAGACGAGACCAGCACCGGCTGGCACGATTTTGAAGTGATCAATTCGGAACTGGCCTCATACAGTCCCGAGCTGATTCTCAAACCCCAGATCGTGGCCGTCAACAAGACCGACCTGCCCATAACCAGGGAGAAGCTGAAGGATACGCTTCGGATCTTTGCGGAAAAGGGCATCGTGCTTTACCCATTCTCCGCCGCAACAGGCGAGGGTATCCCGGCCCTGCTGTATAAAATTGGAGAAGCCCTGAAAAATATCCGATACAGGCAGACTGAACATGAATGAAAATCGAGAACAAGTCCTGAAAAATGTAAAGAGAGTTCTGATAAAGATCGGCAGCGCCGTCCTTACAGGCGACAACGGCCTCGACCTGGAAAGGATCCAGCACCTGGTGGACCAGATGGCCGCCCTGACACACAGGGGCTATCAAGTCGTCATGGTCACCTCGGGCGCCATCGCCTCGGGGAAACACCGCCTCGGCATTACCACCGCTTTGAAGAGCATTCCCCAGAAGCAGGCCGCGGCAGCCATAGGGCAGGGACGCCTGATGCGCATTTATTCCAATTCCTTCGGGAAACACGGCCTCTATGTCGGACAGATTCTTCTCACCATGAGCGATCTGACGGATCGAAGGCGTTTCCTCAATATCCGCAATACCCTTTCCACCCTCATGGAATGGGGCATCATCGCCATTATCAACGAAAACGACACCGTGGCCATCGATGAGATCAAATTCGGCGATAACGACAATCTGGCCGCCATGATCGCCAATATCATCGAAGCCCATCTGGTCATCAATTTAACCAGCACACCGGGACTCTATGATCGGAATCCCGCTTCATCCAGGAATGCCAGACTGATTCCCCTTGTCCGGGAAATCACGGAAGATATTGAAGCAGCCGCGTCGGAGGAAGGGACCTCCGTCGGAACGGGAGGGATGAAAAGCAAGGTCATGGCGGCCAAAAAGGTAACCGCCTTCGGCATCCCTTACATTATTGCTCCCGGAAAGCAGAAGGACGTTCTGCTGGATATCTTTGATGGAAACGAGCTGGGCACCCTTTTCCTCCCCATGAGAGAACATCTCAGCAGCCGCAAATACTGGATTGCCTTTACCCTCAGATCTCGAGGGGTTCTGAGCATTGACGCCGGCGCCCGAACCGCGATTCTGGAAGAGGGAAAAAGCCTGCTGCCCTCAGGAATTGTCGGTGTGGAAGGTGATTTCATCGTGGGAGACCCGGTCACGTGCGTCGATCGGGACGGCGTTCCCCTGGCCAAGGGGCTGGTTAATTACAGCGCTCCCGATATCCGGAAGATCATGGGACTCAAGACGTCCCGGATCGAACAGGTGCTGGGACACAAGGACTATGACGAAATCATTCACCGCGACAACCTGGCCGTGATCCGTCGCAGTCGCAGACACAGAGAAGCAGGCTGACCGGGAACTCCCTCAGGGTTCTGATTCTCATCTCACATCAAAGGTCTCTCCCCGCCACCGACTCTGTACCGGTCGTCCTGTGTGCGTCCGCATCGTTTCTGCCCGCCGGCCTGGCAACCTCTCTGATCTCTTATTCAAATCGATCCTCTGTACCGGGCTGAACGGCGGATTTGGAACATCCATTTAACCCTGATGGTTCTTTTTTTGTTCGATTCGTGTAAGTGACAAGCGCGGTGAAAATCGCAATCGTCAAAATTCCCCCGATCACAACCGGCGCCGTCAGCAGATGTTTCGGCATCGACTGCCAGAGCCCGACCAAGCCGAAAAGGATGAAGAGCAGGGCGGCAAACCATTTGATCGCCCGCTCGGGAATCTTCTTTCCCAGGACAATGCCGATCCCGATTCCGAGGGCATCCGCCGCGAGCATCCCGATATTGGTCCCCAGCCAGACAGGGAAAACCGTTTGATATTTGGCAGCCAGGGCAATGGTGGCAAGCTGGGTTTTATCCCCCATCTCAGCGAGAAAAAAGGCCACGGCCACTGTCCAGAAAGGACTGAAATTGAAACGGCGGTCTTCCCCACTCAACTCGTCTCCCCGAATCGTCCAGAGGCCGAACATGATGAATGATATCGCCGCTGCAATCTGGACATACTGCATGGGAAAGAACATCGTCAGATAATTGCCCAGGAAAACGGCAAGCATATGATTGAGCGCCGTAGCAGCAAACACCCCCCACATGACAACAGAAGCCCGGTAACGAACAGCAAGCGCCATGGCCAGAAGCTGGGTCTTATCCCCCATTTCCGCCAGGACGACAAAGCTCAACGAGGCTAAAAAAGCAGTCATTTTCTGCCACCCTTTTGATTTTACGGCAAAAAAAACGAGACACTTCGGATGACGGAGCAACTCGCACCGAAAGTCTCGCTAATTGGTCGAAACCAACGGCAAGGCCAGACTTTCACCAGTATTTTGACCTTGCACTTGTCAGCTACTCCCCTTCAGGACGAGGGCACTCTAAAACAGAAAAGGGGGGAAAGCAAACATTTTTTGTCAGTATACAAAGAAGAAGATTCGTACGTTCAAGCAAGGTTCTCTTCATGGAATATCTGCAAGATCATCTATTCATCTATCCTGTTGATGGTTCAACCGATCGTTGATCGTTGTGAAGGAACGCATGAATTTTTTCTCCCAGATCCTTTCCGATTCCCTCCACCTGAGTCAACTCCTCGACAGTTGCCTCTCGTATCCGGGCAAGATCTCCGAAACTCAGGAGAAGGGCCTTTTTACGAACTTCTCCCACACCCGGTATGTCGTCCAGAAGAGACATGAAATCGCTTCGGGTCTTCAGACTTCGATGATAGGAAACGGCAAAACGGTGCGCCTCATCCCGAATGCGTTGAAGCAGGAAAAGCACCGCAGGCCAGCGGCTCAGGTACAGGGCTTCCTTTTTATGGGGGAGGTAAACGCGGTCTTCACTTTTGTTGACTCCCCCCTGCACGGTAACTCCGTTTACCCTTTCCTTGGCCAGACCGATCACATCCTGTCCCGAAATCGACAGATCCTTCAACAGGGAAAACGCCACAGCCAGCTGACCTTTTCCTCCATCCACGACAATGAGGTCAGGCAGGTTTTCCTTACCCTGATACCTCCTCTTCAAAGCCTCATACATCATGGCATAATCGTCTGCTCCATGGACCGTCCGGATTCGAAAACGCCGATAACCGGACTTCAAGGGTCTGCCATCTTGAAAGGTCACCATGGCGGCGACAGCCAGCCGTCCACCGATGTTCGAGATGTCAAACGCCTCTATTTTCCTGGGGAAGCGTCTGAGATGAAGTCTTTCCATGAGCAGCCGCAGGGACTCATCAGAATCATCGAGCGACTTGCGCTCCATTTTGAAGCCATGTTCCGCATTCTGTTCCGCAATATGGAGAAGTTCCAGGCCTCGCCCTTTTCGGGGAATCAGAATGGAAAGCCCCTTTCCACGCTTTTCCTCAAGCCATTCCCGTATGACCTGCCGATCCTCGATCGATGCCGGAATAAGAATTTCCTGAGGAATGTCTACAGATTGATCATAATATTGCATGAGCAGCGAAGACAGCATGTCCGCCGTCTCGCCTTCAAATTTCAAAAGGGGAAGGAGCCGGCTTCCCAGAATTTTTCCCTGACGAATCAGAAGAATACAGACCTGAATCAGGTGTCCTTCCCGGTATAAGCCGAAGATATCCTGATCTTTGAACGTCATCGAAACCATACGCTGCCTTTCAAGGGTTTCTTCTATCGCCCTGATCCGATCTCTCAAAAAGGCTGCCTCCTCATAATTCATCTGTTCAGCCGCCATCTTCATCCGCTCCCGAAGTTCACGGAGCAGATTATTTCCCCGTCCTTCAAGAAAGGAAACTCCATCCCGGACCATTTGCAGATAGTCTTCTGAGTTTATTCGACCAACACAGGGAGCAAGACACCGCTTGATCTGATATTCAAGACAGGGCCTCGTGCGTGATTTCAATTCCGCATCGTGGCATGTTCGAAGGGGAAAGATGGATTGAAGAAACTGGAGGGTTTCCCGGGCCGAGGCACTGGAAGGATAGGGTCCGAAGTATTTTGCCCCGTCTTTGCGGGGGCGTCGAACCAGTTGAAACCTGGGGAAGGGTTCGTTGAGATCCGCACGGATGTTGAAATAGGCCTTGTCATCCCGAAAACAGATATTGTAACGGGGATGGTGTTCTTTGATCAGATTGTTCTCAAGAATCAGGGCTTCCTTTTCCGTCTCCGTCAGGATAAACTCGATATCGTGGATTCGGGAAACAAGAAAGGGGATCATGGCGCGGGAATCCGTGCCGCTGAAGTAAGCATGAGTCCGGCTTTTGAGATTCTTTGCCTTCCCCACATAGAGGATCTTGCCGGCGGCATCCTTCATGAGATAAACACCGGGCGTCCGTGGCGCTATGTCTATACGACCTTCCAGTTGTCGCCGGTTCATAAAAGTTCAGACGGTGTTCCTGATCGTTTCAGGTTTTGATGCAGGATGCAAACATCCACATGCTGCCGTAGGAGGGGATCAGCTTTTTGTCCATCTTTACGGAAGAGAAATGCCGGTTCAGCAATTTTTCTACAAGCGCTGTCGTTTTTTGATCATATTCCGAAGCACACTGCAGGGAAACAACTCCCTGGCTTTTCAAATCTTCCTTCATTTTCATAAAGAGCTGGTTCAGGTAGTCCTCACGATCCATCACGATAAAGGACTCCGGATGCATGGTCAAGTCATAGATCATTGCATCGAACTGATGGCTCCCGTCCAGGTATTCGAACACATCGGCAAGAACAATGTTTACCCTTTCGTCTTCGAAGGCAGAATGACAGATGCTTTCGAGGTAGGTCCTTGCCACCCGAATGACTTCTTCATCGATATCAATGACAGAAACACTGCCGGGATTCAATTTCAACAGTTCATAAAGAACACCGCCATCCCCGCCGCCTAAAATCGCCACAGACGAAAGATCATTCAGTTTTCCACGCACAGGACTTACCATCGCCTCGTTATAGAGCCAGGCATCCCGTTCAGCAATCTGCAGATCATTATCCAGAAACAGCATCCGGCCGAAATCCTGATTCTCTATGACCTTGATATCCTGATACCTGGATAACCCGGAAAAGAGTTCCCGATCAACGCGATACCGGACATCAAAACCGGTGGCGCTGTTATCATCGGTAATCCAGTTGGTCCGGGACACCTCGAGGGGATTTCCCCGGGATACCTCCACAACCCGTGTGGTTGCCGGCATCAGTTTCTCTTCCAGATAATGCAGAAGATGCTGTGACTTCTCGTTACCCCGGGAACAGGTAAAAATATCCACCGAGGCGTGATGGGCTTCCGGATAGGTATGGATTGCAATGTGGGATTCACTGATGACGGCAATAGAGGTAATGCCGATGGGATCATAGCAATGGCTGTTCAAGCTGACCAGGCCGAGACCGCAGGCTTCAATCCCTCCCGCCAGGATTCTTTCAAGCGCGTCGGAATCATTCAATATGTGTGCAGAACAACGAAAAAATTCTGCAAGGATTTGGTTTCCCGTGGGCTTCATGGCCGCCCCTTCATTTCTTAACGGATTCCCACGCCACATTCGTGACACGGAAGTCTATATGAAAATATTATCAAGAAATTCAAATATTTAACTAATAAGATCTCACAGACAGTGATTCTTATATAAAAATGAGGATGTTCTGTCAATAAAAAACGGGAAGAAGAGGAACAGATTCAGAAATGGAAAGGAACGATCAATGGAAAGCTGGAAACATTTTAGGTTATCAAAGAAAATTAAGAGACTTTATTAAAGACAAACAGGTTTTCGCATTCAGAATCAGGCAAGTTATTGATAAAAAGAGACCTGTGACGCTTCTGTGTTACCAAGATATGGGTTGCAGCCATTTGTTTTTGTCTCCGTCATAGAACCACTTATCCGGAAATCCACGGCGTTTGACAAAAGTGGGATTTCGGGCCCAGAGCATCAGAGCCTCATAGGCTGTCTGTATCTTTCTGAATATGAATGCATCTCCTCCCAGATCGGGATGGTGAATTTTTACCTGCTGACGGTAGGCATTTCGAATCACCCGACATGGGTCTCCATGGTTGAGTTCTCCATGATCAAGTTTGAGATGCTGAAGCGATTTTTTCTGAATGGCAGGCATCCGCACTTCATAGGGCTTTACACAAAGCATCGAACCGTTGTTCCTTACAGCCCGATCAAGCAGAAACCTTGATGCCAGATACCTTTTATTGGTCCGCCGCTGTTCCGCCCACCAGATCTCACCCATATGATCGGCCATTCGACTGAAATCATCAGCGGGTTTTTTACCCAGAACGCGTGGAAAGGAAAAACTGTAGATCTCCCTGGAACTGTAAGGGATCATATCCATCATGATCGCCAGATCCGAAAAATAAAAAGTGGCGTAACGGGTATTCAACGCCTGGATCAAGCCGGTTCTCAGATCCAGTTTGTTGCGCAACCTCTGGCGGCAGCCGACGGAACAATATTTCCTCTTGCCACCGTCTATCGGTTCTCCGCATGAAAGACAGAGGTTCTTTCTTTTCTCTCTAATTGGGACCAAGCTATGCACGTTACTTGACAATCTGCTACTATTTCTTCTTTTGCTTCTTATCACATTGAAAATACTTTTTCCTGCTGGATTTTTCCGCCGATGCGCGACGTTTCACGGCCATCCTGCTGAAAGGAATTTCTGTCCCTCTTTATCTGTGCCTTTGATATCTCCCCATGAGTTGGGCTTCTGCAAGAACATGCCCCTTCATTGCCTTCAACAATTGCTCTTTGGTCGCTCCCGGTGCAAGATTCAGCATCGTGTCCAGCGCATACAGCTTGAAATAATACCGATGAGTGCCGCTGGGTGGACAGGGTCCGCCGTAACCGATTTTCGGCCAGTCGTTCTTACCCTGTCGAATACCGCTTTCAAGTTCGGCCTCCGGTCGGACATTCTCATCAAGTTTTTTCACACTGGGCGGAATATCATAAACAACCCAGTGAACCCAGGTCCCCCGAGGCGCATCCGGATCGTCACAAATCAAAGCGAAACTTTTCGTGCCGTCAGGCACGTTGTCCCATTCCAGGGATGGAGAAATATCCCGCCCATCGCATGTGTATTTCAAGGGAATCATCTCCCTCTCTTTAAAAGCGGAACTCGTGATTTTCATTGTTCTGCCTCCTTTCGGTACTGATAAGGCATTACCTGAGAATCCAAGACAAAGTAAAAGAATCAACCCGGCAATAATCCATCCGCACTGTTTTTTCATAGGCCGTGACCTCCTTCTCGTCACGTTCAGTGGACGAAAAAAGAAGAAATCTTGCGCACCTTCCTTCGTTGAAATGGTATGGTAACGATACGCAGGCAAAAGGCGGTTGTCAAACATTTTCCTTATCCTAAAATCACAAAAGGCAGATTATATTTATCGATTGGTTGTTTATCAAAATTTTCCGGTTCTCTCTACATTGCCCAGAGTGAAAGGCGTTCTTGTTTTTCCGGGATCAGATTAAAAATAAACAGGAAATAAAACCGGTCTGACCGAGGAAACAACAATAAAGCAGGGGCAGGTCATATTGTATGATAACCTGCCCCTGCATGTTGCCTTATCTATCTTGCTTGCGAATAATTACTTCACCAAGGGTTTGGGTACATAATAAATCGACTTGCCGTATGCGGTATTGCAAACCGTTGCCCCCGCCAGGTAAATTCCGATCCATCCGCAGAAAATCAACATATACCCGACCATCGGCTTCCAGGTTGCCGGATCGGCATACCATCCCGTGTCCATGCCGACAATAAGCCAGAGGCAGATGTCAACTAGGATAACCAGCAAAAAAAGCAGGGAAGTTGATTTGGCATAGGCTGGGGTTACCGCTGTCAGGAATGCGGCGCCTGCCATCCAGCACCATCCCTCCACATAGGGATCGGGTTTCGGGAACCAGGTGATCACCGCTGCTGCCGAAGCCGCTGCTGCCTCTTTCGGAATAAAAGCACCCGCTCCGACCAGCAAAAGGAACTTGGACATCAAACTTAATGCTGCAGCGAACATGAAGAAGGCACAAAAAAACAAAAAGACGTTGCCGCCGGTCAAATTTTTATCTTTCAATTCCATGATGGCGACTACAATCTGCACAATACCGCCACCGACAAGCCAGGCAGCAAGGATAGGATACCCGCCCGGCTTTACCAGCCCCAAGAAAATGGCACCAAAACCAAAGCACGCGACAGCTAATGCAGCCAACCCGGCAGGTCCGGGAGAAGCAAAAGTATGTTCCTGCGACATAAAGTATTCCTCCTTTTTTTGTTCCTCTCAACACTTATCAAAGACTTCAGTAAAGATCCCCATAATCGGCCATTTATTATAGAGTTTCCCGGTTTTCTCCCCGGGAAACTCTATCAATGTTTTCAAAAGGATGCTTTCTAATCCAGGTCGGGGAAATCTTTCTTGGCCCTATCCTTGATGACAAAATGCATTTTCTTTCCTGATGGATTGAAGGGCAGTTCCTTGAAGTCAACGAACTTGTAATACTTCGGTCGCTGATACCTTGCCAGCCTCGGGTGATTCTTGCAGAATTCCACAAAGTCTTCTTCTTTGAGATTGGGATCTTTCAGGGCGATATAGGCAACGATCGCCTCACCCCACCTCTTGCTCGGGGCACCCGTTACGAAGACGTCGATGACGCCGGGATGGTCCTTGATCGCCTCCTCAACCACGACGGGATGAACATTTTCCGCACCCGTGATGATCATGTCATCCGTACGGCCGCGGATGGAGATATAACCGTCTGCGTCCCAGACCGCCGTATCGCCCGGAAGCTGCCAGCCCGGATAGGGGAATCCCTTCTCGGTATCCTGGGGTCTGTTCAGATATCCATAACAGCCATGCATGGTTCTGAGAGCGATTTCGCCTTCCGTCACACCATCCCTCGGGACGAGGTCTTCAGGATTGTTCGGATTGCCGCGACGCCCAAGATCAAGGCGGACGAGTACGATCATGTCTTCCGTAATCGGCAGGCCGATGGTTCCCGCCTTTTCCGGCAACTCCCAGGGTTTCAGCATGGTGACCCAATGCTGATCCGCCGTTCCATAACCGTTGTAAACGCCGGGACACAGGATTTTCATGACTCTCAGACAGGAATCCTTATCGAGGGGTGCGCCCATGGAGCACAGGGCACGCAGACTGCTGACATCGCGAGCTTTCTCTTCCTGCGTATGACACATTCTCTCATAGATGACAGGGGCGCTGACCATGTGGGTAACCTTGTATTTTTCGATGTAATCCAATGCCAGATTCTCGTCAAAGGATCTCATGATGACAACGGCTCCCCCTTGATGGAGTACGGGCAGAACCCCCGTTGTATTTCCCCCTCTGTGAAAGAGCGGGTTTGTGGCAAGACTGACGCAGTGTTCGTCAACCTTGTGCAGGTGACCATTCATCATGCAGTCGAAGAAGATGGTCGCATGACTCACGAAAAATCCCTTGGGCAGGCCTGTCGTCCCGGACGTGTAGATAAGCATGCACGGATCCCACATCTCGACGTCCTTCTCCGTCGGCGGCGCAGTCTTTGGTTTGCCTTCGATAAATTTCGCATAACTCACATGGCCGGGGGGAACTTCACCCTCACCTATCATGACGCAGACCTTCGGCTTGAACTTGCACAGTTCAACGGCTTTCACCGCCATATCCTTGAGGGAAGAGTCATAGACGAAAACGGCCGTTTCGCTGTCATCCATCAGCTTAGAAACCTGCCCCTCGGGAAGCATGAAATTCTGCATTGCATTTACGCACCTGGCCTTCGCACATCCCATGTACAGAGTAAACCACTCGGAACAATTGAATACATCACTCATGACGGTATCATAAGTGGTGCACCCTGCTTCAAGAAGGGCATGCGCGAACTGGTTGGCTTCTTCATCCCACTGCCTGTAGGTCAGCGATTTCTTCATCAAAGGATCAATGATCGCAACTTTATCCGGCCATTTCTGCAACATACGATAAAGCTGCCTTGTAACGGTATGCTCTGTCTGCCAGACAGATTTCAAAACTGTATAATCTACCGCTTTACCCATTTGTATTCCTCCTTTTTTTAAGAATAACAATGAAAACGATTAAGATTTTCATTATCGATTCAAGTGACTTAGTCTGGACCCTGCGCACTCACCTCCTTGCATTTCAAATGATAAAACATTGTGTTTGAGATCTGTATAAGACAATGTATTCTCATGTTAACGGTTTTCGGCATATGATATTCGTCAAATTATCGGGATTTCAACCTTCAACAAATGCTATGCACACTGATCCATTCATGCTTTGTGCCAGATTTTCTGATACTCAGCCGTCATGGCCATAAGCACTTATTCCGTTAATTATTCAAGATACATACAATTAGCCGACTATAAGCTTAATACCCTATAGTGTCGACGATTGAATACAATTATATCCCAATCAAGCATATAAACAGAAGTATCCAAAGAGATACATGTTGCCATATAAATACAATCAACTCAAAACTTGTGCGTCACAAGCAATAATATGATCGCCCGAAGCATCAATTTTTCCAGGCATTCATCCAGTTCGAACATTCATTTGTTTTAGTGGTGACAAGCCCGAGATTGCTTGGGTGTTAACAATTTCTGTACGAAATTTTCACAGGCCGACTCTCTATAAAGTGGACGAAAGTGGAAGCATAGATAACCGTGCATTGTAGGAAAGGAGGATGAAAATAAAAACAGGGACCGGAATTTCTTCCTAAGTCCCCGTTTTTATTATTGGCGTCCCCACGCGGAGTCGAACCGCGGTTACAGGCGTGAAAGGCGAATCTTGGGGATATCTAAGTCACCTGTTTTATTACAAGTATTTGCTTTTATTGAAGTTGGAGTGTCCCGCCGTGAAATGGTTTGTAGCTCTTTTGACTCAATTTCTAGAGAAAGGACACTCCATGGGACACCCTCTTTTAGACTGCTTTAACAATACAAAAATAAGGGCGTGGCGGAACGAAGTGAGCATGCGCCGTGAAGTATGAGGCGTATTTCTGCCGAATTCTGAACACCGTTTAGATCGCCGGATCTTATGAACGAAGCGCCCGCGGGACGCGAATCTTAAGCGAAGTGAATTAGCGAGGGCAAGGCAACCATCCGCTGGTTGCCGACCCGGAATGAGGCGTAGACCGAATGGAGGTACAGAGCAAAGAGGAATTTATGATATCTATTGATAACTTCCTCGTTCATTTTGATTTTGTCGCAGATATCAATGATTTCAAATACAAAGTCGCCGTGTGGATTTTGGAAAGATATGAATCCCGGTTGAAACTTGCCGGCTGTCCACAAAAGGAAAGATTTCCTTAGCTTCAAATCAATCAAGTGGGGTTCCAAAATCATATCTTCGCTTTACGTATTTTATAATGACGGCTGTCTCTACTTTTTGTATGCCGTCGATATGACTTAGACGGTTGTATACAAGATCGTGAAGGTCCTCCAAATTTTTAACGACAAATTCAGCATTTAAATTAGAGCTTCCGGTTGTCGAGACTATGTACCACAATTCCTTGAATTTACTGATCGAGTTTATTACATTTTCCATCTTTGCTATGTCAACGCTGATATAGAGATCACCAGTGATCTCAAACCCCAGCTTAAGAGGATTCGATACAGCAACAATCTGAATCATTTCATCATCAATAAGGCGTTTTATTCTTCCCCGAATCGTTGCCTCTGAGACCCCAAGCAACTTCCCAATTTCCGTGTTGCTTATTCTACCGTCCGACTGAAGAATTGCAATTATCCTTGCATCGAGTTCATCGATATTTCTTTTTTCTGTTGTCATATAGAGCTTTCCCTACTGTGCGAGTTTTCTGTTTATGAAAGAATCCTTCTTCGACTTTCTTGTACTAAAACTCAATGCATCTTCAGTGACGAAAATGCAAGTCAGCGTATCTATAATCGAACTTCTACCATTCCCTCTAAGAAGAGCGGCAGGAGGGGGACTAATATTTCGCCAATTCTCCGAATTTACCAATAATGTAAACTCACAGTGTTCTATAATTTATCAGCTTCTTCTTTACTCATTTTAAAGACATGTTCGGGACCTGGGAAGACTCCTGTCTCAACTTCTGTCTTGTACTGAATAACTGCGTCCCGGATCATGGGCGTAAGATTAATATATTGTTTTACGAACTTGGGTGTAAACCTATCAAATAGGCCAGCCGTGTCATGATACACAAGAACTTGGCCGTCACAGTCTTTTCCTGCGCCGATTCCTATGGTAGGTATCTTCAACTCTTCCGTGATTCTTGCTGCCAGAGAATCTGGTATACACTCAAGAACGATCATAAAGGCCCCTGCCTTTTCAAGATCCTTGGCTGACTGTATAAGTCTTTTGGCTCCTTCAGCATCTTTCCCTTGAACCTTGAACCCGCTCAGCATAGTTGCTTTTTGAGGAGTCAGGCCTATATGACCACAGACAGGTATCCCAGCCCTGACAATAGCCCTTACAGTGGAGGCATATTCACTTCCTCCTTCCAATTTTACTGCATCACATCCAGCCTCTTTGATAAAGCGCCCGGCGTTTTCAACAGCCTTCTCATCACTTGCCTGATAAGACATGAAAGGCATGTCTCCAATGATAAAGGCGCTCTTAATAGCCCTTACAACCGCTTTTGACATGAATAACATCTCATCCATGGTTACAGGAACGGTTGATTCATATCCAAGGGCAACCATGCTCCCGGTATCTCCAACCAGTACCGTATCGATATCGGCTTGATCCAATATCCTTGCTGTCGGATAATCATAGGCCGTGAGCATAGTGATCTTCTGTTTCTCTTTTTTCTTTTCATGTAATTCAGCAATGGTAACTTTTTTTCTGCTCATCTTTTATCTTCCTCCAAAAGGCTTACGAGGTAAGTAGCTGAAAATAAGATAAACTATACCTCTTATTAAGATCACGACCTTGAAAGCATATCACGCTTACATGCTTATCAGAACCTTATAATTGACTAGCGCTTGGATTCTATTATTCGAATTACAATATGTATGTCAACAATTATTTCGATATATACAAGTAGTATATGGTTTTTAATACGATTATCGCATGTTTATCTGCATTGCAAATGATTGGCAGACTCCTATCAAAGAAAAGTTTACTCGCTTCCCCGTTGCAATTTTCGCTGTAACTGATGGTACGGATAAGTAGATGCATTAATATATTATTGAATAATCATGAAAAGGAGTTGTCCATAGCCAGAACCCTTATGGAGTTAGGAAAGGGGGATTTTGAGTCCGTTCAAAGCACAAAAAACGTTAAATTAAACCCTTGGTTCCAGGTCTGATTTCCCGTAACTAATTAATAATAGGCAAAAAAGAAATTATATCTCTTCCCGTTTATTCTCTCTGTTTCCCTGCTTTCCCTTTATATTTATCACAATTTTATCACATCCGAGGAGGGGGAGTTTTTTCAATCCTCTGATAATTAAGTTGAAGTCTTAGACCTAGCTGTGAATATTTTCAATTTTCTGGATGTGTCCGGGGAAATCTGGATATAGGCGTGAAAGTCACTCAAAGCGAATTGCTCTTATTAATTTAGCTATTTTAAATATATGTCATATATGATATGCAGCCATAGCTGTATTCAATACGCTCATGCTGGTTTGGTTATATGGAACTTTACAAAGCCCATTCAATTGCAGCATTCTTTACTTTCCTTTCTTCAAGTTTATTACTGCCCCTTTATCAAATGCGATTATCAGAAACGTGGATAGAACCATTCCAATGTTGTCCGACGCCAGATAACACTGGCAAGTTGTTGATGAAGATATCCAAAGACTTTAATGAGGTTGGATCAAGGTCATGAATTCCCATTTCTATTGAGGTGAAAAATAATGGAATTTGATGTGATAATAGATGACTCCATGCTGATGTTGGGCATCGGTAATGAGAGCACACAAACCTCCTCTAACAACTTAATTAGTATAGTAAATGATTTCGAAGACGGAAATTGGCGGTATGAAAAATTCAATAACTTTATATGGGATAATATCGCTGACACAGCTCTTTCACTTAAAGAACGGGAGGCTCTTAAGTCAAAACCTCGATCAATACTTATTGAATCAGCAAAAAAACTCAGATTATCTGATGCAACGGATGATATCAGCAAAGGTAGCGAATTAGCTGAAATCGTCTTGTATGGCATTATGAAGCAGAAGTTTGAGGCTATTCCTGTTGTTCCAAAAATATTTTATAAACAAAACTCTCAAGACAATGCAAAGGGTGCGGATAGTGTTCATATTGTCGTGGGTGAAAATGGTCGGTTTACTCTCTGGTTTGGGGAAGCTAAATTCTACAACAGCATAGAAGATGCCAGACTACCAAGCATCATTAAATCCATCGGAAATTCCCTAAAGACAGATAAATTAAAAAAGGAAAACAGCATCATTACAAATTTAGGAGATCTAGAGCTAATTGATATAGACAATGAGACAAGGGTTGAAATTAAGAAATCGCTATCAAATATGAACTCCATTGACCCTTTAAAAGAGATCATAAATATTCCAATTTTGCTATTACACGAATGTCCTCTTACAGCTGCTGCAAATGAGTTCACGGATGAATATTTGGAAGGCGTTCGGGTTTACCATAAAGAGCGTGCTGTTTCATACTTTAAGAAACAAGCAAAAACTCTTAGTCGTATTTTCAAATACTCTTCACTAACATTTCATCTAATACTTTTTCCTGTTCCTGAAAAAGAACCAATCATTAACAGCTTTGTCTCTGAAGTATCGCACTACAGGGGAGAACAGTAATGGACCTATTTGAAAAATGTCATGAAATTAACCTCTTGATCACCAGTAATGAGGAGCAAGCACGGGATCGGGTGATACTTCTACTGGATGAAATGTCGAAAGAGGGGATGGAATGTATCCCTATAGTGAATAAACTTGTTCGCGACGTTGGACTATACCCGTACATTCAGGAAGATACTGCGGATTGGCAAGAGAGGTATGTCTGCAAGGCATTCAGTGAAGAAATCGGTGGTGGCCAAGTGCGGGTATTGCACCGAGAGCAGTCAAGACTCCTTAGTGAGTTACTATCTGGAACCAATATTGCGGTAAGTGCGCCAACTAGTTTTGGGAAAAGTTTCGTAATAGATTCGTTTATATCAATTAAGCGGCCTAATACGGTTGTGATAATTGTCCCAACGATTGCATTAATGGATGAAACTCGAAGAAGAATATCGGCAAAATTCTCAAATTTTTATAAGATCATCACATCGGCAGAACAATCACTGGATGAGGCTAATATCCTGATTTTCCCCCAGGAAAGAGCTCCCTCATATTTCGACAAACTCAAATCCATAGACTTACTCGTAATTGATGAATTTTACAAGGCAAGCAAGGATTTTGACAAGGAAAGAAGCCCGGCTCTGATACGTGCTATCTTGAAATTTTCGGAGGTCGCTTCACAACGATATTTTTTAGCGCCCAATATAGATGAGCTTAAAGATGACGTCATTACAAAAGGAATGTTGTTTCTAAAACTGGATTTCAACACTGTATTTTTGAAAAAAATAGACTTTACAAACCAAATAGGGCGCGATGAATCTAAAAAGACCGATATACTTCAGCGCATTTTAGATGAGTACCCTGGAAAAACATTGGTTTACGCTGGAACCTATTCAAACATAACCAAGCTTTCTAATCTATTCATTGATCGTTATCCGAATAAAAATCGGCCATTGTTGAATCAATTTCATGGATGGTTGTCGTCGAATTACTCCCACAATTGGTCTTTAACCCACCTCTCCAAAAAGGGAATTGGAGTTCATAATGGCCGTTTGCACAGATCGCTCAGTCAAATACAAATACGCCTATTTGAGGAAGAGGATGGCATAGACCGCATGGTATCAACATCATCGATAATTGAAGGGGTGAATACATCTGCGCAGAATGTTATTTTATGGAGCAATAGAAATGGTCAAGCAAAGATAAATGATTTTACTTATAAGAATATTATTGGCAGAGGTGGCCGGATGTTTCGGCATTTTGTTGGGAATATATTTATTCTTGAAAATCCGCCCCCTAAAACGGCAATTCAACTCACCTTGGATATACCGGACGAAGTGCTAGGGATACTTGAGGGGAATACTGAAGAACTGAACCTAACTGATGAGCAATTTGCAAAAATTGATGCCTACAGGGAAGAGCTCATAGACATAATTGGTGAGGAAAATCATAATTATATCGTCAATAACGAAAGATTTGCTTCTAGCGATACTGCTGCCATCTTAGGCATGGCTAGAGACGTCTCAAGAGATCCCGCTTCTTGGAATGGCGTCACTATGTTGAATTCGGCTACACTGGATTCCTGTGACAGAATTCTATACAAACTTATTAGATTAAAGCCTGGGGGATGGGGACTGGAATATCGCAAAGTGGTGGCATTTATCAAAATCTTAACAGGGAATTGGAAAAAGACCATGCCTGAACTACTTGATGAACTCGATGAGTTTGATATTGATATTGATGTCTTTTTTCAGTTGGAAAGGCTGGTTTCATATGAAATGTCCTCACTAATTGCTGATATAGAGATTCTATATAACCGGATGTCGGGCCTAGATGAGATTGATCTATCGCCAGCAGTGTCCAACTTTTCAAATTCTTTTTTGCCTCCCTTGGTTTGTCATCTGGAAGAATACGGATTGCCCCGAATGATCTCACGGAAGTTGCAAGAATGCGGTTCATTTGACTTTGAAAGACAAGATATTGATATTTATGATGTTTTGTGTGAACTTTCTGAGAAAGGCGCTGAGAAATTAACCGCGCACTGTAAAGAAATTGATGATTTTGATAAATACATACTAAATTATTTCTATGAAGGGATTGGTCAAGATAAATCAAAATAGACAATTAAAACGGACATCTATTCTGAAAATATAAATTAAATACGTAAAGGAGTTATCCACAGCCGCAGCCGTAGCCCGTATGGAGCAAGGCGGCTGCGGTTGTGGGTAACTCCTTTACTTCCGTTTAGAAATCCTCCCTTTTGGCGGCGAGGGCGGCGGTAGAGCCGCCTCGAGCAACACCAACCCAAAAAGCTTCGATGAATTAGAATGAAAACACAGACGATAGAAAAACAACATTTCCAAATAAGTTATTTCGAAGATTGGGCAAAAGACAAAAGCCCTCTTTTGGCAACGGCTGGACTGTCAATAGCAATTAATGCGGATTTTATTCTCGAATTCATCATCAGCCTTAAAAAGCAGGAACGACTGGAAGGTTATATTCCCCTTCCTCCACATAAAGAATGGCTTAGTTTCTATCGTAAACATAGCAAAGTGCGTCAAGGAGTAATATCAGCTTTTAAGTCTCTTGATGAGGAAACAGCAGGATGGATATCTTTTTTTGAAACATTCCTCTCTGAATTTAAAGCTCCCAATTTGGGAAAAAGCATTGATCTTTTTAAGAGTATGTCACCTGAAGAACAACGTGACACTTTCAATAGTACAAAGGAACTTTTTAAAGAAATTCAAGAATATATCATTGCTGATGTAACGAATGAAGACTCAAAAATTAATGATGAAGAAAAGAAGCGCAGAAAGAAAAACTTTACAACCCCTGAAGTACTTTTCTTCCTCAAGGTCTGGGCACCTTGTGCGGTTTTATACGGAGAATATCCGACGAAACTTCTTTGGACAGCAAGACATGGTGATGACAATGCTTTTGAAAAGCTTCTCAGGCTTGATAAAAACGTTATTCATGATCCAAAACTGAGTGAGATATTTCATCAGGCTTCGGTGGATAAAAAGCGGGAGAGATTTGACCGCATTACAAAAGCCATGCGAGCCAAGCCACGGATGAAAACAGAGCGTCGAAGAATAAAGTTTTACCTTGCTGGATTGATATCAAACATGTCTATTGGTTTGAAACAGAAATTGACAAGTGGGGATATTCATGAACTATTTGATGTCATAGCCAGGGGAAGAGGTATTGATCATATCGATCCAGATTTAATAGTTACACCCGAAACCTTTGAAAAAGCGGTTCAAAGGTCAAGAAAACTGTGGAACGTCATCCCTCTACCGGACAAAAAATAATTCATTTTCTGTCCGGTAGTCCTGAAGTTCTTCGTGGTAATTCCCTCCACCATGGAGAATACAAAATCACAAAAACAAAAGCGTACAGAAATTTTCAAAACCAATCTTTCCGGAGTTGAAACAGACGTTTCGGCTTGCGCTGGCAAGGCGCAAGCCGAGGCGTCTGTCATAACTTGTGGTGAACTCGGTCTTGAAGAAACGAAACCCAGCATGGCGGAATCTGTAACACGCCATGCTTCAACCCCACCCGTTACAGAATTCCAGTTCCTTCACCATGGCATTGATACTCTTGATCTAGGTTTGTATGTCACCTGGGGACCCGACTGGAAAAGACGCCTGATCTCCCTGGAAAAAATAAAACAACAAGCCCGCAGGAAAGGAGGAGAGCTTGTTAATCTGCCCACAGGGAGAAAATGCAACTTCAGGCCAAATGGTAAAGGAGAAAACTACCGCTTTCATCTCCAGTTTGATCCTTATAACCTCTTTATCGGAAAAGCGGCCAAGCCTGGATCAACTCCAAACGTCTATCTATCCATCAGGGCCAAAACCCTTTGGTTGAAGGGAATTGATACTGCTATGACCTGGATTGCTGAAGACCTAAAGGCAATCGGCAAGGGACTCATTCAGTCTGTCAAGGTCAGTCGTGTAGATTTATGCACAGATTTCTTGATACCCGGTGGCCTTTCTTTTGATTTCCTCCGTGTTCACAAGGTTACCCGTAACAAAAAGGGGAGGCTTTACATAGATGAGGACAAATTGGAATCCTATTACGTAGCAAGTCCAAAATCTCATATAAAGCTGCGCATCTACAACAAAGGTCTGGAAGTTCAAAATAAGGGAACAAAACTTTGGTTTCTGGACCTCTGGCACAGGGAGACAACGGATGACGTCTGGAGGAATGAATATGAAATTCACCGTCCAGCACTCAAAAAGTTTGGCATCAACTCTCTTGATGATCTGGAGAAGAAAAAAAACGGGGTCTGGCGTTATCTCACAGAGAAATGGTTTTCTCTCCGTTTTCCTGATGACGAAAAAGCCGAACGGAGAACCATTCACCCCTTGTGGTGTGCTGTACAGGAATCTTTCCAGCAAAATGCTCCTGACGACGAAGTAAAACGCATTTACCGGCGAGAAGGAACCGCATCCACGGATTGGTACGTTTCCCATATTGATGGTTGCCTTTCTTCTTTTGCGTCGCGCCTGGGAATAAAAAACCGCGAGGAAGCCCTGGTCGAACTTCGGAATCGCTTAGTGAAGCACAGCAGCGAAAAGGAATTTGAAACAGCCTGCATTAAGAAAGCAATTCAGTGCGGAACCCTTTCGGAAGGAGGTGAACAGTAATGGACTTCCTATCCGAATCCACACTTTCAGCTTATTTCCCCGGCTTGGTCGATGTTTGCATTCAAGATGACGGGCAACTGGTCTATGCAGTTGTCAAGAAGAGCGAGCTTGTTATAGTTCCTGAATGTGAAACAGATAATGAAACCTTATCTATTCCTGAAAAGAAGCATTTCCAGTTCCTGCTTCCCCGCGCTGCCGAAGTTATGCACTATTACAGCCTTGAAGACAGAGAACTATATGATGATCTTCTTTCATACCTGAAGAGATTTTCAGCACTGGATGAAGAACAATGGGCAATTGTTGCCCATTATATCTTTCTCACCTACCTGCACGATCATCCCAGTATAGACTATTGCCCCTATGTTCTCTTTCATGCCGTGCCGGAACGGGGAAAGAGCAGAACAGGCAAGTCAATGGCCTACGTCGCCTTTCGCGGTATCCATCTCATTGAACTGAGGGAGGCAACCATCTTCAGATATAGTCAGAATCTGCACGGGACACTATTCTTTGACCTTCTGGACGTTTCCAAAAAGGCGGAAAGGGGCGGCTGTGAGGACATTCTGCTGCTCCGCGCTGAAAAAGGCGCTCAGTGCTCCCGTGTGTTATATCCGGATCAAGGCCCTTTCAATGATACGGTCTATTACGATATTTATGGTCCGACAATCATTTCCAGCAATGAGCCGGTGCATAGTATTCTTGAAACCCGTTGTCTGCCGATCATCATGCCGAACCTTCCCGGCAATTATGAAAATCCCCGTCCGGAACTGGCCCTGGAACTGAAAGAACGGTTAACAGCTTGGAAGGCAAAACATCTTTTCGATACCCTTCCGGAATTGGAACCAGTTGAAGAGATATCGGGAAGGCTTTGGGATATTTCCAAGCCGATGTTTCTGGTCAATTCTCTCCTGCCGATTGATTCCCTTATTCTAGAAGATTAGATTTTATCCATTGCCGGGGAAAAGGATGAATCCAGGAAAGATTCAGTCGAAGGCCGTCTGGTCGCGATTATCAAGGAAATCACGGATGAGAGAGCCTTTGATCAATTCATTGAATGGAGCATCAAGGTCAGTGAAATCCGGAAACGATATAACGAGGGCAAACCTGAAGATCGTCATGTCTCTCCACAATGGATCGGAAAGAGGCTAAAGAGAATGAGTTTCAACCATAGGATGATTCACGGATATTCGGAAATCACAATCACTCTGTCTGAATATTCCACGGTCTTAAAACAGTATGGATATGCAGGTAGAGAGTCAGTAAAGCATTCCCACTCTCTACTTGAAAAAACTGAAAATAATCAGGGTGTTCCGGTGATGGTAGAAAGAGGTAGAGAGTCTACACAGGTGTCCTATCAATCTACCTTTAATTCTCCTGAAGAAATGGAATTTTATTTCGAAACATTGGGAAGATTACAGAAGGAAGGAAAGTCACGCAAAGAGGCGGTTCGCCTGGCCCATGAAGCTCTGGAAGAATGGACAAAGCTTGATGATGCTCCATTTTAATAATGAACTCACGATAAATGAAGCTTATCTTCAATCAAATTCAGGTGTCCCAAATTTGCCGTTATGAAAGAATTTGTCGTTGACGCTGGATTCAATAATGCCATAATGACACCCAAACAGGTGGCTAGATATCTCCAAGTTTCGCCGCGCACAGTTTATTCCCGTTGGGAAAAACTAGGGGGTCTTAAAATTGGTAGAACCCTGCGGTTCAGAAAGGAGATTATTGATGCCCTATTTCGACAAGAAGAAAAAGAAATGGAAAGGGGTGGTCAAAAGAGAGGCAAAGACAGATTTACGCGTATGTTTCAGACAAAAACGGAAGCGAAAGTCTGGGAAGTGGAAAAATTGAAAGAGTTGGAAGGCCCGAAGCCGGAGAATCCTCAAACCGTCATGGACTTTTTGACAGCGAGTAATGAATATCTTGATTTCTGCAAGCTGCGTTTCTCTTCTACAACCTATTGTGAAAAAAGAAAGCTATGCAGAGACTTGCTGAAAAAATGGGGGAATGTTGCCGTCATTGATATTTCGTCAGTGATGGTGATGAAGCACTTGGAGGAAAGAGCCAAAAAGATTTCCAACAATGCTTGGAATAAAGACCGGAAAAACCTCCTTGCCATGTTCAACTGGCTGCGGAAGATTTACCGTATAGATCATAATCCAGTTGTCTATGTGGATCGAATGCCGGAAGAGCGAAAAGTTGAATACATTCCACCTGCGGAACGGAAGTTGTCAATGGAAATGAGACACATTCCAAACAAGTTTAGTGTTGCACCGGATCAGTTGTAACCGGCTTATTGATCCAGACGGCTGAGGGTAAAGCCAGCGGTTTGGGCATGACCCCCTTGAACCG
>Ga0067045_1002770_pt1 | contig 47009 bp, 40 predicted proteins | sample TerdegcTABiofilm_FD_59184 | JGI IMG/M metagenome (GOLD analysis project Ga0067045, IMG submission 59184) | Combined Assembly of (Gp0054472, Gp0054536) Wastewater bioreactor microbial communities from Singapore -Terephthalate degrading...
TGGCCAGTTTTATCTGCAGCGTGCTGGGCCAGACAGCCAATGCTGTTATTCCAGCCAGTTTTGCCGCTGATGAGGTGCGGCGGGTAACAAGGCTTGCTTCGTTTTCATTGCAGGAGGTATTGGCCTGCATGAGAACAGACGGCCACGAAGAAACGAAGAAGATGCCGCCGGCCAGTAACGCCATGATAATGGACGCGGCGGAGCTTGTGGAAAAATTCAAAGGCCTGCTGCCGCCGCAAAAGCGAAAGGACGCCTCCAATTGGGCGCAGGTTTACCGGTATTGGTCCAATGGGGGACCGGAAAATTTAAAAAACATGTGGCTGTTTCTTGCTGGGAATTACCATGGGATGGCAATATCCGCAGCAGGACCGCCGCTAGATGCTGCGGAAAAGGGCGTGTATCATCCTTTATCGGGAAAAACATATGACCGCCTGGAGGATTACCTGGCTGACTATCCGCTTGATGAGCAAAAACCCACGGTGGGTATGATTTTTTATCTGGGCAGGTATGGAGAGGCTTCTCGCGCCGGTGTTGACGCGCTGGTGGAAAGGCTGGAGCCATTTTGCAATGTGGTGCCGGTTTTCTTTTCCAGTGCAGCCGGCCAAAGGCTGGAAGTCCTGGAAAGGTTCTTTTATCGCCATGGCCGGCCGTTGGTGGACGCGATAATAAACCTTACGGCTTTCAGGCTAAATGTAGGGCCGCGCGGCGGAGATCCAGGCCCAACTGTTGAACAACTGAAACGGCTTGATGTCCCCGTGTTTCACCCCATCCCTATGAACAAGCGGGAAATCCGGGAGTGGGAGCAGGCGGATTCGTTGTCGCCGGTGGAAATTATCATCCACGTCATTTTGCCTGAACTGGACGGCTGCATTGAGCCGATCCCCGTCAGCGGGCTTCAGAGCCAGGGGTACAGCCAGGAACTGGGGCTGGAGCTGAAAGAGGCGGTTCCAATCGCCGCAAGGGCGGACCGGATTGCCAACAGGGTGTTGAGCTGGTTGCGGCTAAGGCGAAAAGCCAACGCTGACAAGAAAGTGGCCTTGATTCTGTATAATTATCCCCCGGGCGAGGACAGTATTGGCGGGGCTGCTTATCTCGACGTGTTCGCCAGCATTAAAAAACTGCTGGAGGAAATGAAGCAGGCGGGATATACGACGGGTGAGCTGCCGGACGGGAAGTTGCACGAGTTGTTTTTGGAGCGGGGGCTGGTCAACTCCGGCCGGTGGACGGCATTGGAGAAGACTGCCGTTAGTTCGGTTACTGTCGACAGAAACAGCTATGAAAGCATGTTTGGACAGGTCCCGGCCAGGGAAAAAGTCATTGCAGAATGGGGGCCGCCGCCAGGCGAAATAATGGCGGATGGGAAGCGACTCGTTTTGCCCGGGCTGTTTTTGGGAAACATTTTTATTGGGCTGCAGCCCAGCAGGGGATGTCATGAGAAGCCGGAAAAGGCATACCATGACAAGCGTATCCCGCCCCATCACCAGTATATAGCTTTTTACAAGTGGCTGGAGGAGGTTTGGGGGGCGGATGCCTGCGTTCATGTGGGCACGCACGGCACGCTGGAGTTTACAAACGGGAAAGAGGTGGGCATGTCCGGAAATTGTTTCCCGGACTTCCTGATTGGGAGAATGCCGCATTTGTACATCTACCACGTCGGCAATCCCTCCGAGGCCATGATAGCCAAAAGAAGGAGCATGGCAGTGCTGGCCAATTACAATTCACCGCCGCTCGCGGCCTCGGGGCTTTATGATGAGCTGGCAGAGCTGGAGATGCTGATCGATGAATACCATGAGGCTGGTCTGCATGACGTTTTACGCCGGGAAAGGGTCCGGGAGGCCATAATGGAAAAAGCCCAGCGGGCCAATTTTGCGGGCCTGGAGATTGCGGAAATCCATGATGAACTGTTCCGGATAAAAAGGTCCCTTATTCCCAAGGGGCTGCATATTCTGGATAGCTGCTACAGCGAAGACGAGATCGCTGATTTCGTAGCGTTTGTTTTGCGCTACGACCGGGGAGAAGCGCGATCCCTGAACCGCATATTATGCAGCCTGGAAGGAATTGAATACGATGAGGCTATCCGCCGGCCGGCCGGTTATGCTAAAGTGTTGAGCAGGATCGATTTTAAAGCAAAGGAATTGGTGAAACGGTCTTTACAGACGTCGATCGAAGAAGCAATTGCCGGGCTGGATGCCGGCCAAGAGGACCTGAATGAAATCAAAACTGCTTTGGCCTTTGGGCACAAGGTGGCGCGAGACCTCAGGCAACAGGGAGAAATATCCGCGATACTGGAAGGGCTGGAAGGGAAGTACATCATGCCGAACGTCGGCGGGGACACTGTCAGGACGCCGGAAGCATTGCCTACCGGGAGAAATACTTACCAGTTCGACCCCCGGCTGGTCCCGACTGAGGCGGCGTATGCGCGGGGAGCCGAGATCGCCGACAACACCATCAGCTTTTATTACCAGCAGCACGGCGCTTATCCTCAGTGCGCGGCGGTTGTGTTGTGGGGGTTCGAAACGGCCAAGAGCCAAGGGGAAACAGTCGGACAGGTCCTGCGTTATCTGGGGTTGAAAGCGGTCCGGAAAAAGAGCGCCTGGGTCCCGCAATTGGAAGTCATTCCCCTTGAAGAATTGGGGCGCCCGCGTATTGACGTTGTCGTCAACATGTGCGGTTTTTTCCGCGACCTGTTTCCCAATGTGCTGGAATTGCTGGTTGAGGCCTTTGATCTGGTGGCGTCGCTGGACGAACCGCCGGAAATGAACTATGTCCGGCAAAGCGCGGAAAAACTGTGCAGAGAGCTTCAAGAAAAAGCAGTGGATCTGGAAACCGCTAGGCAAATGTCCAGGGGAAGGGTTTTTGGGCCGCCGGCCGGCGAATACGGCACCAGAGTGCGTGGGCTGATTGAGACCAGATACTGGACAGATGAAGGGCAACTGGCAGACGCCTACATTCAAAGCATGAACCACCTGTACACCAAAGGGATCCGGGCCGGGCGCACGGACGAACTCTTTCGCCGTCAACTGGGGCGGGTCGAGCTTATTTCCCAGGTGCGGAGTTCGCATGACTACGAAATCACCGATTTGGACCATTATTACGAATACTTCGGCGGCCTGGCCAAATCGGTCGAGCTTGCCGCCGGGAGAAAGCCGGAAATGTTGTTCAGCGACACGACGAGAGAGGCGATCATTACCGAGGATGTTTCAGCGGCCATCAAGAGAGGAGTAAGGACACGTTTGTTGAACCCCAAATGGATTGAGGGACTGCTGGGGCACGACTATCACGGGGTGCAGCACATTGCGGACCGGGTGGAGAATCTGCTGGGTTTGGCGGCTACCACCAACAGGGTTGACAACTGGATATGGAGCAAGGTCGCCGAACGCTATGTGTTTGACGAAGAAATGCGGAAACGGCTGCAGGATAACAACTGCTGGGCGGCGGCCGAAATAATTGACAGGCTGCTGGAAGCGAACAAACGGGGGTACTGGTCGGCCGGCGACCAAGAGCTGGAAAAACTGCGCGAGGCCAGGCTGGAAATGGAAGGCACCATCGAGGATAAGCTCTGATGCAAAAGGCTGTTATGAATACACTTGGCTCCAACCATATTATACCTTTTATACCTTGTACCGTTGCCCTATAATAAGGGGAGGTTGAAAAAACTTGTACCTTAGGCAATCGGAGCTCAAACCGTTATTAGGCTACTTGCTCACCAGCCCCGTTACCCTAGCCTTTCCTTTATAGACAGAGACCTGGGCGTAAAGGGCACCTTCCTGGATCTGTTTTTCAATCACCTGACCTTTTCCTTCGGGAACAAAGAAAGTATTAATATCAAATTTTAAGTGCAGGAGGGTTGAAGGCGCACCTTGACTGAGGAAAATCACTTTAGCCTTTAGGTAAGTTTTGCCTTTGAGTTTATTGCTGTCTTGGGTGACGAAAACAGGCTCCCATATTTCCCCTTTTTGTTCCAGCAGCAGATAAACATTTTGCTGGTTATAGGTTCTGGCAAGATCCAAGTCGTGGGCTACTTTACCCAGATCCAAATCGTTGAAAGGATAGCGGAGAATGACATAGTCGCCTTGGAAAAGACTGCGGGGATCCGCCGGCTCAATTTTCAGAAGCACTTTTTCGCCGCTGGCAATGATTCTATAGCTGTCAAGCACCATGCCTGCCAGGATGCTTATTTGCAGGAAAAGAACCAGAAAGAGCAAGGCTTTTTTATTGCCGGCCAATTTTTTCAGCATTCTTTCACCTCATCCATGGTCTTGATCAGTTTCCGCCTTTTATGCTCCAAATAGAAGCTGCCCAACAAGAGGAGCAGGCCTCCCGACATGAAAAAGGCAGAGCGGGGGAGGAGGGCAAAAAAGAAATCAAAATATTTAAGGAGAACAGCTATGGCAAACATGGCCATGCTTAGGTTGAAGATGAACGGGCGTTTCAGCCGGTAGCCGTAGTAGATAGCCAATAAGGTGCAGAGGAAGAGCAGGATATTATTAATAACGAGCAGAATGTTGTTCTGGCTTGTTACCGGAAAGAAGGGAAACAACAGGAAGTACAAGAGACCCAAGGGTAAGTCGTGAAGGGTAAGGGACCTTTCTCTGATTTTGACGGCAGCTATTAGCAGGATGACCGCCCCTGCAAGATAAGGAAAGCTATAGAGCGCCTTGATTTCCGCAAATTCCCGCATGACATTGTTAAAACTGAAGGCTGCCAGGGCAATAAACATGCCTATCAAGGAAAGGGAAAGCAGCAAGTTTTCCATAAAGGCGGTCATTTTCTCCCTATATACCCGCAGGGAAAAATAAAGGAGGAGACTCAGCAAAAGAAGGCTTACGATTCCCACCTGAAAACTGAAGTTGAGCCGGGCCAGTTTTACTCCCAAGGGAATAAACCAGACATAGCCTGCAATGACTGAAGCGGCGAAATTGAAAGGGTCTTTTTTGCGCAAGGCCAAAGGCAGGATTGTACCCAAAAGGAGTGCGGGATAAAGGACGAAGGCCCAGTTTAATGGATGCTTTCCGGCGAGAAACCAGGAAGTCAGGGTGGCCAGGGCCAGAAAGAGGTTTAGGGAAGAGTCGAAGAGATAAGCGACGGGGATCACGCCTGCGTACCACAGCAAAAAACCAATGCCTGCCTCCGCTTCAATATGGAAGATTTGGGCAATGAGCCAGATGGCTGAGCCGTAAAGTATTGAGCCCAGGCAAATCAAAGAATATCCAACCTTGGGGTAGGTGTCTTTGGCATAGCCCAGGTAATACCCTCCCAGATAAGCCAGCGTGAAGGATGAGACCACTACGGATACTTTAAGCACCCGGGACATGTTTTCCCAGTTGGCGGCAAAAAACATAATCACGCCAATGCCCAAAAGGATGCTGCCCAGTAAGGCCAGGGTTTGGGTCATGCTGGCCCTGGCTACGGGATAACGCTGCCTCAATATTTCCCCCGCTTCCGGAGCGATGAGGCCTTCTTTTTGCCATTTCTCAATTTCTTGATGGAGAGTGCGGTTGAAGGACATGGGTTCCTCCTTCGATGTATTCTTAGGCTAAACTATATCAGAAAAAGGAGAGGGTGTAACTTCCTTTTTATTGGAAATCTCAAATTTCAGCATTGTTTTTTTCTGGTCTGAAAGCCTGACAGAAGCAGTAAAACTGGCCAGCAGGTCCCTCTTTGACATAGACAGAGCCTGGAATGCCCTTGGCATATTTTTTGGCTCTGGCGGCATACTCAGCCAGTTCCAAGTGGTTATGGAAACGTCCCGGAGTGGCTTCGATCGTGGCGAGAGAAGCGCAGACCTTGTGTTTCAGCAAGCGGTGCATTATTTTTAAGCTCCGGGTGTTTATATGGTCAGTGTAGATGGGAGGAGTGATAAGGATAAAGCCGTCTCCTCCAATATGCCCCACAAAACATTCTTCGTTGCCGTATTTTCTTGTCACATGTTTGAGGATTTTGCTCATGAGCAGAAGGATTTCGTCTCCCCATTCGAAACCGTAGGTATCGTTCAGCGCCTTAAATTGATCCACATCGGCATAAGTGACGTATCCCCACTGATGATCTTGTTTAATTCTTCCTGGATCCTGATGTTGCCGGGGAGGCCAGTTAGGGGATTGGCGTATTGGGCCATTTTGATTTTGCTTTGGGTGATGACTTCCAGCAGATGCCTGATAGAAACTATTCCCAACATAACCCCGTTTTTTACCACCAGAATATGGTCATATAGTTTTTCCTGAGGACGGTTTGTAGCTATTTGGGAAGCCTTTTCCAAGGTAGTGTCAGACTCCAGCAACAGGGGGAAATGATCCATTAACATTGTTACGGGTCTGCGGTAGTAAAGGGCTGCGCCGTAGCGGGAACTGAGGTGATAAAAGAAATGGGTGCGCATGATGAGGCCTAAGGGAATCATATCTTTGGAGACAACGATCCCTTCCAGGTTTTTATCCTTTTTGAAATGATCCAGCACTTCCTCCGCTGAAGTATCCGGCCCGACGGTAAAGGCGGTTTGCACAATGCTGCCCATGGTTATGGTGTTTCAGTGATCGAGTTGTAACAACTGACAACTAGGAGTGAAAGGCCTATGGAAATCCACCTAGTGACCAACCTGCATCTCTGTGACGAGAGAAGGTTTTTATGGGTTATTGAAGAAGCGCTCAAGGGCGGCGTGGACGTTGTACAGTTGCGGGAGAAACACCTGTTGCCCCGGGATTTATATGCCTTAGCCCTGCAAGTTAAGACTTTGACTGCAAAATATGGGAAAAAGCTTTTCATTAACAGGAGTGTAGAGGTGGCCCTGGCAGTAGATGCCCATGGTGTTAACCTGAGTTTCGGCAGTTTGCCGGTGCCTCAAGTTAGAGAAATTCTAGGAACGACCAAAATTGTAGGTGTATCCATTCATTCCGTAGCCGAAGGGCAGGAGGCTGAAAAAAATGGAGCAGATTACTGTCTGGCGGGCCATGTTTTTCCCAGTTTATGCAAACCGGGACAGGAAGCCAGGGGGCTTCTCTTTTTACGGGAATTAACAGAAGCAGTATCCATACCCATTATCGCTATCGGCGGTATTGATGAAAATACTATAGAGGCAGTGGCTTCCCTGGGGATAGCGGGAGTGGCGGTTATGTCCCGTTTTTTCCTGGCGGACAACCCCCGGGCCGTAGCTGAAAAACTGAAAAACTGCAGCTTTACAAAGCAAGATTAAAGTAATATTATGTAAGCAATAGAATAATATAGGGAATGCTGGGGGTGCTGCAAGGCTGAGAAAGAGTGTCCACTCTTAACCCTTTGAACCTGTTGGATAATGCCAGCGAAGGGAAGCGTAAGACGAAGGAAATGGCTATTTCAGGGCTTATCCATTGCGGGTAGGCCTTTTTAAGTTGGCAGTTGGCAAAAGGAGGCAAAGAAATGCAGATACGTGTCAACGGAAATTTGGAAGAAGCAGCTCCTGCGTTAAGTATTAAAGAATACCTGACAGAAAAGGGTTTGAGACCTGAAAGTGTGGTCGTTGAGCTGAACGGGCAGGTTGTTAAGCGGGAGGAGTGGGGAAAAATACTGCTCAAGGAAAATGACGAATTGGAAGTATTGCGGTTTGTGGGAGGAGGTTGAAATTATGGAAGACAAGTTGCTTATTGGCGGGCAGGAATTGGAAAGCAGGCTCTTTATAGGCACCGGCAAATTTTCCAGCCATGAAATCATACCTAAAGTTATTGCTGCCTCAGGCAGCCAGGTCATCACTATGGCCATACGAAGAGTAAATTTTTTCAACGAACAGGATAATGTTTTGAATTACATCGATAAAAAATGCATCCTTTTGCCCAATACTTCAGGGGCACGTAATGCCGAGGAAGCGGTGAGGATAGCCCGTATCGCCAGGGAGGCGGGCTGTGGCAACTGGGTAAAAATTGAAGTTATCACCGACAATAAATACCTGCTGCCTGACAACTATGAGACCATAAGAGCTACGGAAATACTGGTCAAGGAAGGTTTTGTGGTGCTTCCTTATATGAGCCCTGATTTGATGGCCGCCAAAAGGCTGGAAGAGGTGGGAGCGGCGGCAGTCATGCCCCTGGGGGCCCCCATCGGCACAAACCGGGGCCTCATGACCAGGGAATTGATCCGAATTTTGATTGCTGAAAGCAAATTGCCTGTTATTGTTGACGCCGGCATCGGCCGGCCCTCTCAGGCTGCAGAAGCCATGGAAATGGGAGCGGCGGCTGTCTTGGTAAATACGGCCATTGCCACGGCCCAGGATCCCGTACAAACGGCCCGGGCATTTTGTCTGGCGGTACGGGCTGGAAGAATGGCTTTTCTTTCGGGGCCAGGAGCCGTGCAGGAATATGCTGTGGCTTCCTCGCCACTAACGGGATTTTTGCATAAGCAAGGTGGAGAATAATGAGTTTTGCTGACAAACTCCTTAAGTATCAGGACTTTCCATTTGCTTCATACCTGGCCGGTGTGACCGGGGCGGATATTGAGAGAACACTGGCTAAGGAGTACCTTGTTGAAAGGGATTTCTTAAACCTGTTATCGGAGCAAGCCGTACCTTATTTGGAAATAATGGCCCAAAAGGCACACCAGTTGACAGTACAGAATTTCGGTAGGGTAATCCTGTTATATACACCCCTGTATCTGGCCAATTACTGTGTGAACCAGTGTGCTTACTGCGGTTTTAATGTAACCAACAAGATTACCAGGAAAAAGCTTACCCTGGAGGAAGTGGAGAAAGAAGCCTTGGCCATTGCCCAGACGGGTTTGCGTCATATTCTCATCCTTACGGGCGAATCGCGATTCCAGACCCCCCTGTCGTATATCGAAACTTGTGTCCGCGTTTTAAAAAAGTATTTTGATTCCATTTCCATTGAAATCTATCCTTTAACGGAAGAAGAATATGGGCAACTGACGGCAGCGGGTGTAGACGGGCTAACCCTTTACCAGGAGGTTTACGATCCTGTAACTTATGACGCGATTCACCTGGCGGGGCCTAAAAAGGATTATCGCTTCCGTCTCGATGCCCCGGAGCGGGCCTGCCGGGCCCGCATGAGAGCGGTAAATATCGGCGCCCTCTTAGGACTTCAGGACTGGCGTAAGGAAGCCTTTTTCACAGGGCTGCATGCCGCTTATCTGCAAGATAAATACCTGGATACGGAAATCAGCGTCTCCCTACCCAGACTGCGTCCTCACGTGGGTAATTTCGCACCCTGTTTTGTAGTCAGCGACAGGGACCTGGTCCAGATTCTCCTAGCCTTACGACTCTTCCTGCCCAGAGCGGGTATCACCATTTCCACCCGGGAACGGGCAGAGTTCCGCGACAACCTCTTACCCTTGGGTGTCACCAAGATGTCTGCCGGCTCGTGCACCGCAGTGGGGGGACATTTAGAAGAGGCCACGGAAGGCCAGTTTGTAATTGCTGATGAGCGCAGCGTCCGGGAAATACACGCCATGCTGGTAAGCAGGGGATACCAACCCCTGTATAAAGACTGGCACCAACTGTAGGAGGAAATTATGAATAAGTTTGAACAGGCTCTTGCCCGCTACTTGGGGGACGAGAATCTCGCCCTGCTTCAAAAATGTCATGTGGGTATTGCCGGAGCGGGCGGTCTGGGTTCCAACTGTGCCTTTAATTTGGTACGCTCAGGTTTTAAACGTTTGACACTGGTGGACTTTGACCGGGTTGAGTTGAGCAACCTCAACCGGCAGTTCTACTTTTGGGACCAGGTAGGCCAGTATAAAGTGGAAGCTTTGAAAAACAATTTGTTGCGAATTAACCCTGATTTGGAAATTATTGCCCATGCCATCCGAGTAGACCCCGCCAATGTGTTAAGCCTATTCTCTTCCTGTGATGTCATAGTGGAGGCCTTTGACAAGGTGGAAGCCAAAACACTTCTGGTAGAAACCTTTCTTTCCAGTGAAAAGCTCATGGTGGCAGCATCCGGCCTGGCAGGCTGGGGCAACAGCGATGAAATAAAGACGAGGAAGATTAAGGAAAACTTTTATCTGGTTGGCGATGGAAAGCGTGAGGTGGCGGAAGGACGTCCCCCCCTTTCCCCCCTGGTGAATATTGCTGCGGCTAAGGAAGCAGATTTAGTACTGGAATGGGTATTAAAAAATAAACATCGGAACAAGATGAGGCCAAGTGTTTAGGCCAAACAACAACCATAATCAGTTGACACTTGGAGACAGCACCCAGTGGATGAGCCCCAAAATACGCGAAAAAACTTGAAAAATCATGGGCGCCCATCTTTTACGAGCATGTATTTTAAAAAATATTCGATGTGCCTTTTGCCTCGCATTCTTCTATGGGTGGCAACTTTCTCGGACTTTTGAAAAAGCTCCCTCTCCTTGTTTCTTATTTCTTTTGCTTGCTCCTCTGTTCTATTCTCTTGAACCCTGTTTTGTAATAAAGTCCATGCGTCAGCGCTGCTAAGCCGACATTAAACTTGACAAATTCAGCCGGTTTGATAGAATTCTTTTAACAATCAATCAAGATACGACGGGTATTATGGAGTAGCTTGGCTACGGTATTGGAACGCACTTCCGATATAAAGTAATCAAGCCTAGCTCTGTGAATACATGGTTCATGTATTCTGTGAGTTAGGCTTTTGGTTTTTATCAGTATGATTCTCTCAAGTTTTAAAGCAACAGGGAGGGTGCCCATGTTAAAAACGGATTTGGATGAAATACAAAAAGAATGGGTAAAAATGACCAATGGTCAAGCTGTGAATCCGGCTATCGTTAAACCGTACATACTTGAATCCTGGCAAAGGAGCCTTGCCTTTAAGGTCAATCCCTATCAAATAAGCGAAGAACTGTTTTTAACCAACCAGGAAATAGAGAAATTATCGGCCCTTGAACACATCAAGGAATCATACGGGGACATAGTGAGTGCCATCAAAGACGTGGCCCTTGAAATGGAGCTTACTGTTGAAATATTTGATCAAAACGCCCGAATTCAAGGTATCCTTGCTTTCCCAGGCATTTTTCATCTTAATAAGGGCTCCCGGCAAAAATGTATCATCTTCCGGGACTTATCCGAAGAAAAGATAGGGACCAATGCCGTTGTCCTGGCCTTAAAAGAAGGGAAACCCATTCAGTTGAGAGGGCCGGAGCATTTTAACCGCGAACTTCAGAATGCTAATTGTTCCGCGGCTCCCATTCATGACGTAAACGGAGAGATTGTCGGAGCAATAAATATTGTCAGCCACAGCAAATCTCAGACAGTTGAAACATTGGGCTTGGTGACAAGCATCGCCAAGATACTGGATGACTATGCGCTCATCAGGAATATGTTGGAACAATTGACCGTTTACAATTCGACTTTAAATGAGATTATCGAATACTTGCCCCAGGGGATAATCTGGGTGAACAGCCAGAACCAAATTGAGAGCTGCAATAAAAAGGTATTCCGCATGCTGGGGATGGAAGAAGCCCCAAAAGACTGCAGCTTGTCAAAAGAGAAGCTGGGAAGATACCTGAAACAAATCGACTCCCTTGCCAGCCAAAAGGAGCTCGATCAGAGGGAATTGGTCTTGGATGTAAACAACAGCAAGAAGTCTTTTTTGGTCTCGGTAAAAGACATCTTGGACAAGCAACAGCAAAGCAAAGGCAAACTGGTTGTGTTCGAGGACACGCATAAGATCATGCGCAACACCTTCAGAGGCGACGGAGCCATCTATACCTTTGCCGATATTATCGGCGAGAGCAAAGAAATAGTTGAGCTTAAGAAAGTGGCCAATAGAATTGCCAGGTCATCTTCAGCGGTTTTGATTTATGGCGATAACGGCACGGGGAAAGAATTGCTTGCCCAGGGTATACACAATGCGAGTTTGCGCCGGGACAAGCCGTTTGTGGCCATAAACTGCGGGGCCATCCCTTCGGAGTTGATTGAAAGCGAGCTATTCGGCTATGAACCCGGGTCTTTTACCGGGGCTTTAAAAGGCGGGAAAATAGGGAAGCTTGAAGCGGCATCAGGCGGGACCCTGTTTCTGGACGAGGTGGAGAGCATGCCTTTGCATGTGCAAATAAAACTGTTGAGGGTCCTTTCCACCAATAAAATAACAAAGATTGGCGGTATAAACGAGGTGCCGATCGATGTCAGGATAATTTCGGCTACGAAAAAAGACCTTTTGAAAGAAGTGGAGCAGGGCAGTTTCAGGGAGGATTTTTATTTTCGCATCAGCGTTATAACCCTTAAAATTCCTTCCCTGCGCGAAAGAAAAGAGGATATCCCGTTGCTGGTAAACTATTTTGTCCGCATGTTTTCCAGGCAGCTGGAAATCGAAGGTGTTACTGCGACGGACGAATTCATACAGGCGTTGTCCTTTTATAATTGGCGCGGCAATATACGCGAGTTGAGGAATGTCATCGAGCGGGCGATGCTGCTGTTGGGCAATGAAAGGCAGTTGACAATCGCATCTTTGCCGGAAAGGATCATTAAATCCTATGAATACCACAGCAAGAAACAGAAAGTAGAAGCGATTATAAAAGCCAGCGCCAAAGATGAAACAAGCGGGGGCGTACTCCGGGACATTGAAAAGTATGTTATTGAATCGATCTTGAAGGAAACAGGTGGCAATATTACGAAAGCCGCAGAAAGGCTGGGAATTAGCCGGCCAACGCTGTATAAAAAGATGCAAGATAACGGAATCAAATAGGTAAAGCATGGCCCGGTTGTAAAACTATTTTACAACCGGGCCAAGCGTAAAAAAATTTAACATTGAAATGGGACGTTGTTGTTTGCCTTGATTTTCTTGATAAAAGTCCATATACGGTTTTGAAAAGCGGCGCGTGTAAATAAAATTTACACGTGCTTTTGCATTTCAATAAAGGGTTGCGTGTTTGATGAAGCCTTAATGAAAGTTCAGCTTTTATGCAGACCGGAGATAAAGTCTTGATTCTGCCGGTTTTTTTGTTGCCTTTTTATGCTTGTGGAACATGTCGCAGCAGTTATTACCAGTCCTGTATTGTTGGCATAGAAATTGCTATTGGTAAATAAACTGAAAAGTCATTTAACCGCATTTATTCCGCAGTTCAATTTATTGAGGCCATGAGGTAACAGCGTTTATAAACCGCATGGGGAATATCATGTCAGGGGGTGGTTAATGCTGAGTTGCGCGAACAAGAATACTCGGAAACGACTGCGGAGTGAATCTGTTTTAAGGAGTCTAACCATTAATGAAATCCAGAATTACTTTTTCGCATGCTGTCATTAGATGTGACGAGGAGGGAATGCCATATGGAAGTTTTAATTGCAGTTATTGCGTATACGGTTGGAATATCGCTTATCACCACTTATTTGGTAAAACGAAATGAAAAGGCCGGCAAAGACAACTTTATGCTGGCCAGCCACAGTTTGCCGTGGTACGTGGTCGGGGTAACCATGGGTTTGACTGTTCTCGGAGCGGTACACGTGTTTGGATTGCTGGAGATGGGGTTCATAATGGGCGCCGGAGCAATATGGTTTTCTCTGGCTGTTGCCTTCAGCATCGTTCTAACCGGATTTTTTACCGGCCCGTGGGTGCGCAAGCTGAAATTCGCCACAATGCCTGAGTTTTTTGCCGCGGTTTTTGGTGAAAAGGTCAGGCTGCTTGCCGTGTGCGGCACCGTTGGCGTGGTCTGGGGGTATTTGACCCTGGAAACGCAAGGTTTGGGGATCCTTTTCTCGCTGTTCACCGGGTGGGAGATAAAGCCTGCCATTATATTGGGTGCAGTGCTTGGAATTTTGTACGTTTATTTGGCCGGCATGAAGCAGATCGGCTGGCTTAACCTAGTGAATACGGTGGTCATTTACAGTGGCCTGATCGTGGGCATTGTATTCTTTACCGTCAAACTGCCCGGCGGAAGCTGGGAACAGGTAAACAACTTCTACTTGCAGAAGTCCCAGGCATGGATGCTGAACATCCTGTCAACCCCGGAAATCCTATACGGCTTTGCTTTGAGCATGCTGGTAGCGACGGCTTTTGCCAATGCCGTTAGTCAAACGCTGTTGCAGTCCGCAATATCATCGGATAGTGAGGCCAGTATCAGAAAATCCACCTGGCTGGCTGTACCGGTCAATGGCTTGTTCGGTGTCTTCACGGTAGCTATGGGCATTGCAGCCACAACCGTGCCAGAATATGCCAAATTAGGGCCGAAAATGGCTGGCCCCACCATGATCGTCAATTATCTTCCCTCCTGGCTGGTGGCCTGGTTGCTGGCCGGCTTTTTGGCGGCTGTTTTGTCGACTTTCGCTATGCATTCCATGTCAACAGCGACATTGTTTGTCAAAGACATCTATGTTAACCGCTACAAGCCCAATGCCACGGAAGAAGAGCAGACCAGGCTTTGCCGCATCCTGATCCTGCTTCTGGCCGCTTCGGCCACCGCAGTCGGTACATTCCTTCCCACCATTGTCGCTGCCGTATCCTGGCTGAATTCGTTCCTGGCGCCTTTGTTCTTTATCCTGGTGGCCGGGCTGTTCTGGAAGAGATCGGAGGCAGCGGGGGCAATAACCATTTTGGTGGCCTGGACGGTAAACGTTTTATGGTCGTTCACTTCCTTGCCGAAGCTTTTGAATATGCCTCAGGACATAAACGGCTATATAACAGTTAGTATCACCCTGGTACTGGGTCTTATCCTGTTTGCCGCCATGGACGGAAAGCCCGGACTGTTTAAAGAACGCAAGGAAAAATTGGCTTCCGCCTCCGGCGCCGAATAATTAAAAGAGCGCTTGAAACCGCGCTTTGCTCCCTACTGCTACTTACTCGATTATGCTTTATGAGAGGTGATTTACAATGTTTTGGCCGTTTTTCTTCAAGGTGTTTCTAATCCTGTTGCTGGAAGTGATGATTGGTCAGGTACTCTACACAATATTGCTTAAAGGGAAGGAGAGCAACATCTGATGGAAGAAGTGATTGTAACCAAATATTGGATGATGGGCGTCATTTCCGTAATGCTGATCTATGCTATTTCATATTTCATCTTTTCAAGCAAGGGATCAAACAAATCGACAGGCAAAACCGCCTGACAGGCACTTGCATCTGTTCAGATGCATCTTTCTTGAACTGAAGGCTGAACGGGGGAAAGATTTGAGAACATCAGAACCAAGAAGTTTAATCGATCAAATGCTGTCACACCTTGTCCCCCGTTTAATGCTTTTTATCCGGAAGCAACAAACCGATAAAGGTGATAATAAACATTATAAACATTGAGTAGGCTGAACCGGCGCTGAGTGATAACGGCAAGCAATTTTCAGTTCATTGGGGAGATAATGAACAAATATGAGCTGTTGAAAAAAATGAAAAATTACAGGAGGAGTAGTAAAAATGAATTTTGTGTTTGGGATTCCTGCCTTTACATACTTCGGCGAGGGCAGTTCGAAACAGGTCGGAAAGATCGTTAAATCCTTGAATTGCAAAAAGGCTTTCTGCGTGTACGATCGGGGAGTAAAGGCCGCAGGCATTGTTGACCAACTGATCGGGATCATTAAAGGCGCGGGTATAGAAGTAATAGAATATGACGGGGTTCTGCCCAATCCGCCTGATACGATCGTCGAAGAGGCTGCGCAAATTGCCAGGGGAGCGCATATTGATGTTGTGGTGGCTATCGGCGGAGGTAGCTCGATTGACTGCGCCAAGGCCATCAATATCCTGCTGGCCAACCCGTCTCCCATTAACCAGTATGACGGTCCCGACAAAGTGCAAAAACCAGGCAAGCCCTTAATAGCCATTCCTACTACTGCTGGCACTTCTAGTGAAGTTACAAGGGTTACGGTGATTACCGATACAAAACAAATCAAGAAAATGGTTATTCTCGGCCAAAACGTAGGCGCCACTTATGCCCTGATCGATCCCCTGCTCACCCTCGGCTTGCCGCCCGCTATCACTGCTGCCACCGGCATGGACGCTTTGACCCATGCCATTGAATCCTATACTTCTGTTACGGCTTCGGTGGCTACTGAGATCAATTCCCTTAAAGCAATTGAAATTATTGTCAATAATCTGCCTAATGCGGTCAAAAACGGGAGCGACAAAGAGGCAAGGTCCAACATGATGCTCGGTTGCCTGCTCGCCGGCATCGCGTTCTGCAACGCCGACCTGGGGCTTGTTCATGCCATCGCTCATCCGCTCAGCGCCCATTGCGGCCTGGCTCACGGTGATGCCAATGCCGCCATGCTGCCCTATGTAGTGGCGTATAACGCTGCCGTGGTACCGGAAAAAACCAGGGACATCGCCAGCGCGATGGGCATTGATGTCAAGGATAAGAGCCCGGAGGAAGCAGCGGAAATGGTCTTTAAAGCGATTAAGGACTTGTCCGGGGAAATAGGCATCCGCCCGTTAAAAGACCTTGGCGTGCCCAGGACCATTTTTGACACGATTGCCGAGGATGCCTTGAAGGAAGGGGCGCTGATGTTTAATCCCCGCAAACCGAGCAAAGAGGAGATCATGGCCTTGCTGGAACAGGCTTTTTAGACCACAAGGCGTGTCGCCGCAGTTTCCTTAACATAATTGTTTCAAAACCGACAGTCACATTTTAGGAGGCCAACCGATGCTTGATAAATTCCTGCGAGTAAATATGACCAGCAAGTCCATCACTTATGAGGACGTAAAAAGCGATTACGCTTTCTTTGGAGGCCGGGGCCTTATCGCCAGAGTCTTGACCGATGAAATCGATCCCAAGTGCGACCCGCTTGGCAAAGGTAATAAATTGATTGTTTGTCCCGGTTTGTTGACAGGGACTATGGCGCCTTGCTCCGGACGATTATCAATCGGGGCGAAGAGTCCGTTGACCGGCACCATCAAAGAATCGAATTCCGGCGGGGTCGCCTCTCAGATGATCGCCCGCTTGAATTTAAAGGGCATAATCATTGAAGGTAAGCCCAATCCGGGGGAACTGTTTTTTTTGCTGGTCCGAGCGGAGGGGGCCAGGCTAATCCCGGCCGGAAGGTTTTCTATGATGAATAATTATGAATTGGCAAGCGCTTTGCAAAAGGATTACGGGCCTAAAATCGGCATAATTTCCATCGGGGGAGCAGGGGAAAGAGGATATAAAAACTCCAGCATCCAAATCACCGATATATTAGGGCGCCCCTGCCGGGCGGCCGGGCGAGGCGGTTTGGGTTCTGTCATGGGTTCAAAAGGGATCAAAGCCATAATCCTGGACGTGCCCCAGACCGTTCCCAAATATTTGGACCAGGCCAAATTCTCCCAGGCGGCCAGAAGGTATGCCCGGGGCATCACTGAGCATCCCGTTTCCGGCAAAGGTTTGCCGGCGTTAGGCACAGCCAGCCTGGTGAATATGGTAAACGCCCTGGGGGCGTTGCCGACGATGAATTATAAAATGGGTTCCTTCGACAAGGCCGAAGAGATTTCCGGCGAAAAGCTGGCTGAGTTGCAGATAATAAGGGGCGGCAAGACCGGGCACAATTGCCATCCTGGATGTGTGATAAAATGTTCGAACATTTATTACGATGAAAACGGCAATTATCTAACCTCGGGTCTGGAGTACGAAACCATCGCCTTGAATGGTTCAAACTGCGGCATATCATCCCTGGATGCCATTGCCAGGATAGACAGGTTCTGTGATGATTTTGGCCTGGATACCATGGAAACCGGTTGCACAATGGCTGTTTGCATGGAGGCGGGCAAAATCGGGTTTGGGGACATAGACGGGGTGTTTGGCTTGCTCCGGGAAATGGCGGATGGGACTGACTTCGGGAAGGTTCTTGGCCAGGGTACCCGGCATGTCGGTCAAATATTGGGCGTGAAAAGGATTCCGACGGTGAAAGGGCAGTCCCTGGCCGGTTATGATCCCCGGTCCTTGAAGGGGACCGGCGTTACTTACGCCACATCGCCTATGGGTGCGGACCATACGGCTGGCAACACACTGGGGAACCCCGCAGTCGATCCTCACAACAAAAAAGGGCAGGTGGAATTGTCTAAAAATACTCAGATCGAGGTTGCGGCCTTTGATAACCTGGGAATGTGCCATTTTTCGGAATTTTGCGCGGCTGACCCTCAAAATATGGCGGCGCTGGTGGAAATGCTGGAGGCTTATTTGGGCGGGGAATGGAATGCCCGGAGGCTGTTGGGGATTGGGGCGCAAACCTTGCGCCTGGAAAGGAATTTCAACATAAGGGCGGGTTTCACGGAAAAGGACGATGCGCTGCCGGAGTTTATGTATCTTGAAAACTTGCCTCCCCACAATACCATATTCGATATTGGCGGCGAGGAACTGCAAAAAGCAGTAAAATATTAAATAAAATGCTGATGGACTATGATGAAAATAGGATTAAGAGAATCACAAGCATGCAAGTAAAACTCTATTCGTTATTAAGAATGAAATATCAAGGCTATGATAGCGAAAAAGGCATAACCGTGGAGTGCAAAGAGCAAATGAGCGTCAAGGATGTGTTTCGGCACCTGGGAATAGATGAACGTGAGGTGGGAATGGTTGTTTTAGGCCAGAAGATGGTGAGAAGTCTGGAAATGGAAGTGCATGAACATGACGTTATTCATTTGTTCCCTCCCCTTCCGGGCGGCGGTTGATATAATTTACTGACCGCCTCCCAAATATTATTTTATTCTTTTCATATTATTGCAAAACAAGCATTAATTATTATAGATGCTATTGATTGCGTATCGCATACAAGGTTATAATATAAGTGGTCAAAGACAAAAGAATACCAGGCTGTGTGGATGTTGTCACGAGTAGCTTGGATATGGTATTAGGAAGCTCTCGTATCTCTTAATACTGAGTACTCAAGCCTAGCTCATGAAAACATGACGATTGTATTGTTGTGTTTTCGAGCCGGGCTTTTTTATTTACCTGAATTTAACAGAGCGCAAACGACGGCCGGTTTTTAGATAACAGTTGTTAATGGTTTAAAGGGGAGGAGAAAGGGTTATGGCGATCCAGGCGACAAGGGAAGACATTTATACCCGGGGGGGGCTGCTGGATGAGATTATGGACAATTGCTTCGACGCCGCGGTCCTAATTGACACCGACCTTCGAATCATCCATCACAGCGCTGGTGCGGTCGAACTCTGCAACGGACTGACTTCCGAGCAGGCGGCGGGCATGCACATCAAGGAGCTGGACCCTGTTTCGGATTTCGAGGGCGTTATCAGGACCGGAAAAGCCTCCAGGTATTCTTTTGCCATGATCCAGGGGCATAGCTGTATACAGCACATGATCCCGATTTATTGCGGAAATGAGCTGATCGCCGTGCTGGGAGGGATCATTTTTAGAAACCTATCGGGGCTGAAGAAAATTCTTGTGGAACACAATGTGGAGCGGGAGGACAGTTACAGCCTCTATGACCAGATCTCCCGGATTGAAACCAATTATACCTTCAGCGACTTTATCGGCCAGTCTCCGGCGGTGCGCAGGGTCCTCGAAAGGTGCAACAAGCTGGCCCCCTTAAAGCATTCAGTCCTGATCATCGGCGAAACGGGCACAGGCAAGGAAATCCTGGCCAGCGGCATACATGCCGCCGGCCGCCAGAGCTNCCGGTCGCCGCTGGTCAAAATCAACTGCTCGGCCATCCCCAGCGAGTTGCTGGAATCCGAACTTTTCGGCCATGAAAAAGGGGCGTTTACGGGCGCGATTTCCAGCAAAAAGGGGAAATTCGAACTGGCTGAAAACGGATCGATCCTGCTGGATGAAATCGGCGAAATGGACCTGAAGGTCCAGGCCAAACTCTTGCGCGTGCTGGAAGAAAAGGAATTCGAACGGGTGGGAGGGAACCGGTTGATACCGCTCAAAGCCAGGATTATCGCTTCCACCAATAAAAACCTTCAGGCCCTGTGCGAGCAGGGGAAATTTCGTTCCGACCTGTATTACCGCCTGTGCACTTTTGAGGTATATGTCCCGCCTCTGCGGGAACGGCGGGAAGACATCCCCCTGTTGCTGAGCCATTTCATGAGCCGCGCCGGGTTGAATATGACTTTCAACCCGCAGGCCTTGAACCTGCTGGTCAATTACGACTGGCCGGGCAACGTGCGCCAGCTTAGGAACATGGTTAATGCCATGGATATCCTGAGAGACAAGAAAATAATCGAGGAAGAGGACGTCAGGGAACTGCTGAAACTTCCGGAGTCGTATCTAAGGTTCAGTAAACCCGAAGAGCCGGGGAACCTGTTTAAACATATGGAGCTTCAGGAAAGAGAACAAATTCTTCGCGTTCTCCGCCAGACGAACATGAATGTGGTGCAGGCGGCCCGGTTGTTGAAAATACACCGCCGCACCCTGTACAACAAGATAAAAAAATATGGGATAAGGCTGGACAGACATTGCAGCCCGGCATAATGCGGCGGGAGAAATAATGCACATGTGAATGCGCATTATGTGCATCAAGATACACAGATTTTGGTTCGAGGAACAACAACAGAGCAGACCTTGTCCCGGTTTTCACATGCTTCCCGGTTGCCCTTGGATTTGGCATAGTCTTTGCAATTAGGAAACAGAGGCAAGGGGTAAACACCCCGCCGGATTTCCAGGGGGCGGAATGATGAGCGTCAAGACATTCATGAAGTCCCTGCAGGTGGAAAGTCTTAGGCCCCAACCATAACAAAACACCCGAATTGTTTACCCCCTTGGTTGATACGCAGACATGAAGCCGTGGGTTGGGGCCTATTTTAAATTTAAGAATTCATATTAATTCTTTATGCGCTTCGATCAAACGAGCGGTTGGCATGTGTTTAGCAATAATAATTAAGCAATAATTGATTGAAATAAAGAAAAAAGGGGATGAAGCCATATCGAGCGACGATTGTACGTGGCAAGCCAGATGAAAAAGCAGATATTTTCTTGTGGGGGGGATTGATTGTGGATACAACTGTTGTTGGGCTGATCGGAATTCTGGTGTTGGTCATATTGTTGTTCATGGGCTTGCATGTCGGCATGACCATGTTGATAGTTGGTTTTGTCGGATACGCTTATGTGGTAAATCCAGTCGGCGCCTTGGGAGTGTTAAAGACCATACTGTACACCACTGGCAGCAACTATACCTTGACGGTTATACCCCTGTTCGTGTTGATGGGCCAATTCGCTTATTACTCCGGTCTGAGCAAGAAATTATACGACGCTTCGTACAAATGGCTGGGTCACCTGCCCGGCGGGCTTGCGGTAGCCACAATAGGGGCCTGCGCTTTTTTCTCGGCCATCTGCGGGTCCAGCACGGCTACGGCGGCGACCTTCGGCACAGTCTCCTTTCCGGAGATGAAAAAGTACCGCTATGAGCCAGGGCTAGCCACCGGGGCCATTGTCGCGGGAGGCACTCTCGGTATTTTGATCCCGCCCAGCGTGGGATTCATCCTGTACGGGGTGATCACCGAACAGTCGATCGGTCGCCTGTTTGCCGCTGGTTTCATTCCGGGGTTCATCCTTGCGTTGAGCTACATGACGGCGGTCGTGCTTCAGGTCAAGAGAAGGCCAGAGATAGGGCCTTCGTCTCAACGCTTCAGCTGGCGGGAGCGGTTTGTGGCCCTGGTGGATGTCTTGCCGGTTCTGCTGTTGTTTGTATTCGTCATCGGCGGCATCTTTGGCGGCATGTTCACCGCCAATGAAGGGGCGGCGGTTGGGGCGTTCGGCACGTTTCTCTATCTTTGCTGGTGTAAGCAGCTCACGTTAAACAATTTGATGAAATCGCTCCAGGATACGATGCGGACGACCGCGATGATCTTTTTGGTCATTATCGGGGCATATGTCTTCGGGTATTTCCTGGCTGTAACGAAAATCCCGATGAACCTGGCTGCTTTCATTTCCGGGCTGGCAGTCAACAGGTACATTGTGCTGATAATCATTATGGTGATGTATGCATTTTTAGGCTGCTTGATGGACTCGCTGGCCATGGTTCTTTTGACCGTCCCCATCTTTTACCCGGTTATCACCGGGCTGGGCTTTGATCCGATCTGGTTTGGGGTGTTAATGGTCATGGTCATGGAAATGGGCATGATCACCCCGCCGGTGGGGATGAACATATACGTCATCAAAGGCGTGGTCGGGGACGAGGTCAGCATGGGGACAATTTTCCGGGGAGTTGTGCCTCATGTGTTTGCCATAACGGTGGCGCTTGCCATTATGATCGCTTTCCCGAAGCTTTCTCTCTGGTTGCCCAGTTTGCTGTATTAAAGACCGTACATTTAAAAACTTGAAGCATTCTAGAATAAAAATGAATAAAAATGCGGGGGAATTTATGCGTGAATTAATAAAACGGCAAAGAAAGGAGGGTTACGTTTTTACGTTTAATTTCCCCGTTCTAACACACAAAGATAATATCGAAAACAAAAGATAGGAGGAATGAAAAGGCATGAAAAGCAAAAAAAGCATGATCTGGCTCACGGCCCTGGTGATGATCCTGATGCTGATTTTGACGGGCTGCGGCGGCGGCCAGCAGAAAGCTGCCGAGAAACAGCAGGCTGCTGCCGAAAAAAAGGTTGTCGAACTGAAATTCCATCATCATGACCCGCCCAGCAGCGCTGCCGGCAAATTCTTTGAAAAATGGTGCAAAGAGATTGAAGCAGCTTCCAACGGGACATTGAAGATCACTGTGTTCCACGGTGCCGCGCTTGGCTCGGCTAAAGATACCTACGACATGGTTGTCAACGGGACTGTTGATATGGCCTGGGGCGTAACTGCATATTTCCCGGGAAGGTTCGACATGACGGACGTGTTTAACCTGCCCCTGCTGGGCATTGAAACGGCCGAGGAAGGCAGCCAGATTTTCTGGGACCTATATACCAAAACCGATTATCTCAAGAAGGAATACGAACCGTTCAAGGTGCTGTTCCTCCACTGCCATGCTGATGTGCCTTTGGCCTTGAAAAACAAAACCATCACCAAAACTTCCGACCTCAAAGGCGTGAAGGTCAGGGTGGCCGGCAGCATGCCCACCGAGTTCTTCAAGGCGCTGGGCGCTTCGCCCATTGCCATGCCGGCTACGGATGTCTACACCTCCATGGAAAAAGGCGTGCTGGACGGCATAGCGGCCGACTGGCATCTTCTCAAGTCCTTCAAGATCATTGAACAGGCCAAAGAATACCTGGATATGAAGCTGTACACCGGCCCGCTGTTCTGCGTCATGAACAAGAAAGTCTATGAATCGTTGCCGCCAGAAGCCAAGAAGGCCATCGACGAAAAGGCCGGACAGTACGCTGTGGCAGCGGCCGGCAAGAACTGGCAGGACACCCGCGACGAAACAATCGGCTTGATTAAAGCCAACAATGGCCGCGTAAACGAAGTGCCCGCAGCCATGAAAGCGGATATGGAAAAAGCCGCCAAGACCACCTGGGACATTTGGATCAAGGCCGGTAAAGAGAAAGGGTTACCGGCTCAAGAAGTGTTTGATTTTGTAAAGGCTGAAGCCGCGAAAAAGTAGGCCGTTTGGTTTTCAGGCCGGGGCTGAAACGATAGCTGCCCGGTTTCAGCCCCGGCGATATAACACCAGCCTCGTTGGCGAGTTGTTAAGCAAAAACGAAAGAAGGTATTGCCGTGCGGGCTTTTGAACATTTGGTGGAAAAACTCAGTTTTGGGCTTAACATCGTAAGCATGTTGACGACGTTCTTGATGATGCTGTTGATGGTGACGGACATCACCCTGCGGTTTTTATTCAGCTCCCCGATCCTTGGGGCGTTTGAAATAGTTGAAGTCATGATGGTGGTTGTGGTATTTTTCTCCTTTGCCCAGACCCAGGTGAAAAAAGGGCATGTGGCGGTGGATGTTTTGACCAACTTATTGCCTGAAACCATCAGAAGGATTTTTGGAGTAATAACCCTGTCGCTGGCGGTGGCCATGACCGCTGTTGCCACCTATGCCAACTATCTTCAGACCGTTACGGTCATGAAGGAAAAAATGACAACCGCCGTGCTGTATATAAAGGTGTATCCGTTCTATATGGTTATTTTAATTGGGATGGCAGTTTTCGGCCTGACACTGATTGTTGACCTGCTTAAAAATATCATAGGCTTGTTTGGGGGGGCGAAATCCTGTGAAAGTTGTCAAGGCTAACGAGGGTACGGTGTATGAAGCTCCCAATCATTACCGGATGTGGGGAGTCCGGAAGTTTGGCCCCCCGGAAGGGGCGGCAGGGATCAATGTTTCCATTTCTGAGTTCCTGCCTGACGGCGGCGCTACCATGACGTCGTCGGACAAAGAGAGGATCTATTACGTACTGCGGGGTTCCATCACCGTGGAGGAAGAAACGGGGAAAAAACATGTACTGGAAGAAAACGACCTGATCCATATCCCGCCTGGCGAAAAGCGGAGCATATCAGTTAACGGCCTGGTCGCGGCGCGGGTGTTGGTGATGATGGTGATGAAATGAAGAGGTGAAAAAATGAAGCAGCTTAATGACATCAAAAAGGTGGCGGTCCTGGGCGCGGGGACCATGGGGCCGGGAATCGCTCAGACCTTTGCCATGGCAAATTACGAGGTCAGCATGTATTCCCGTTCGGAGGGGACTCTGAACACAGCGAAGGTAATAGTCAAAGCAAACCTGGAGACCTTCGCTGAAGAAGGATTGGTTCAAGCCGACCGGATTGACGAAATCCAAGACATGATTAAGTATACGACTTCGGTTCCCGAGGCTGTTGATGGAGCGGACTTTATCATCGAAACCATCGTGGAGAAAAAGGACGCCAAGAAGGCGATCTTTGAGGAGCTGGACCGTCTTTGCGGGCCGGATGTCATAATGACGAGCAACACCTCGTTCATGAACATCGACGATTTTGTGCCCGAAAAAAGAAAACCGTTTGCCGCCAGCGCCCATTGGTTCGCGCCGCCGCATATCATTCCGCTGGTGGAAGTGTGCAAGGGGGAAGGCACGCGGCAGGAAACCCTGGATCTGGTGGTAGCCTTGATGAAAAAGGTGGATAAGGTGCCGGTCATCATGGAAAAATTCATCCCCGGCTTTGTGGTCAACAGGATCCAGCGGGTGTTGGGCTGGGAGACTTATTTCCTGCTCGATAACGGGTATATCACCCCGGAGCAGCTTGACCTGGCGGTTAAGGCGAGCTTGATGCCCAGGGGCATGGTGTTGGGCCTGGTCCAGCGTTATGACTTTACCGGGATTGATTTGACGGCTAAAAACCTGGAAAACAAAGATGTCATTGACCCGCCGATGGATAAGCATCCAAAGTGCATCTATGACCTGGTTGACTCCGGCCATTACGGCGTGAAGACCGGCAAGGGGTTCTACGATTACAGCGGCCGCTCCTTGGAGGAGGTCCTGAAGAAACGGGACAAGATGCTGCTTAAGGTTCTGAAAAACACCAAAAAGTTTATCTATGAAAAAATATGATTATGAAAGAGTAGACATGAGACAGGAGGAATCAGGAAATGAGCAAGAAGGTAAAAATCTATGATTTATCGCAGCCATTTGGGGCCGATACACCTCTGTGGCCGTTTCCAGGGCCGCGCCAGGACCTGATGTTTCCACGGGCGGAATACCTGGGCCGCTTTCATAAGAGAAGCGTTGTTTACACCGGAACACTGCATGCCGGCACGCATATGGACGCGCCGAGCCATGTATTGCACCCGGAGGAGGGCGGCATTATGCTCGACAAAGTCCCTCTTGAGAACTGCTACGGCACCGGCGTCATCGTCGATTTTCGCCATATGAAGGAAATGAAGTGGCACATAATTACGCCGGAGGACCTGGAAAAGGCAACGCCCAAGATTGAAAAAGGCGATTTCGTGGTCTTCAATACGGGCATGCACCATTATTGGCGCCGGAACAACTACAAATATTTCAACCATTATGCCGGTCTCGGCCCGGAGGCAGCCGATTGGCTGATCCAAAAGGGCGTGAAAGGCGTTGCCGGCACCTGGGGCGCGACCGACAGCCCGCTCTGGCATTACCCGTTGTCGCAGACCATGCCCTGGCTGGATCGGGAGTACAGAAAAGAAACGGGCAACGATCCGGACGCGCTGTTCCCCGACTATGAACCCTGTCACCGTTCTTTGATGCGGAACGGCATTGTGACCATTGAAAACGCCGGCGGCGACGTGGACCTTGTGACCGGCATGCGCTGCACCATCGCGGCCTTCCCCTTCCGCTGCGAACTGGCCGATGGCGGGATGGTGCGGCTGGTAGCCATTGTCGAGGAATAGCCGATCAATAAAGGAACAATTATTTACAGGAGATGAAAATGATTATGGAAATGCCAAAAGGGAAAGTAATCATCACCGTTGCGGTCAACGGGGCGTTCGTGACCAAAGATATGACGCCGGCCGTTCCCTATACCCCGGAAGAAGTCGCCCGGGACGCCTACGATTGCTATAACGAGGGCGCGGCGATCATCCACATCCATGGACGGGAGCCGGACGGCAAGCCGACAGGGGCCAAAGAATATTTTGCGAAAACATTTGAACTGATCCGCAAAAAGTGCGACATCATAACCAACGCGACGACAGGCGGAGGTTCGAACCTTAGCATTGAAGAGCGCATCAAATGCCTGGAGGCCATGCCGGAATGCGCATCCCTGAACATGGGCACCATGTTGCGCACCGCCGGCGCCGGGGCTGGTACGCCGTGGATCAACAAACCGGAAGACATCGAGGCCTGGGCGGTGAAAATGAAAGAATTGGGGATCAAGCCCGAGATGGAGTGCTACTCCCACGCCATGTTCCGGGAAGTGCAAAACCTCATCAACAAAGGGTTGGTGGAGCCGCCGTACCTGCTCAACTTCGTGATGGGCATGAAGTACCAGGGCGCTGTTGACGCTACGCCGGAATACCTGATGTCCATGAAGCAGTTTATGCCCCGGGAAGCGATCTTTAACGTGACGGCCGTAGGGTCTGCCCAGTTGCCGATAACCACGATGGGGATGATCATTGGCGGCAACGCCCGCGTTGGTATCGAGGACAACATCATGTACGCCAAGGGGCGCCTGGCTAAGAGCAATGCCGAACTGGTGGCCAGGACAGTGCGGATTGCCCGCGAACTGAACCTTGAACCCTGCACCCCGGACGAGGCCAGAAAAATCCTTGGGGTGAAGAAGTTCAGTTATTGATTCATCAGTAAACAACAAGATTAGCATTGAGTTGAGGAGAGAATAGCCATGCTGAAGATGTTTGATTTGACGGGAAGGAATGCGGTGGTAATCGGCGGCGCCGGCGGATTGGGGCAGGCAATTGCTCAGGGGCTGGCTGAAGCGGGCGCTAAAGTGGCTATAGCCAGCCGCAAAGAGGAGTCGCTGAAAAGAGCGGCGAGAGAGATTAAAGAGGCCAGCGGATGCGACGTTGCGTATTATACGGTCGACGCCACTTCGGAGGATAGCATCAAGGCCCTGGTCGAATCTACTGTAAGGGATTTTGGCCGGGTAGACATCCTGGTGAACGCGCAGGGCTACAATAAGAAATATCCTGCCGAAGACTTCCCCATGGACGAGTTCAGGGCAATGTTCGAAGTAAACGTGGCGGGAGTTATGATGTGCTGCAAGCATTTCGGCAGGCACATGATGAAAAACGGGTATGGAAAAATCCTGATCCTTTCGTCGGTAAGAGGGCGGATCGCCACCAGGGCGCCGGGCAACGCGGCGTATTGCGGCACTAAGGGCGCGGTGGATATGATCACCCGGCAACTGGCGGCCGAGTTCGGGCCATACGGCATAACCGTAAACGCTATTGGCCCAACAGTAACCGAGACGCCGATGATGACCGAAATACTGAACAGCCGCGGGCCTGATGAGCGCAAGCGGCTGGCTGAAGCATTGCCGTTAAGGAGGATGGCCCTGCCATCCGATTGCGTTGGACCGGCGATATTCCTGTGTTCAGATGCGTCCTGTTTTGTAACCGGGAATATCATTTACCCTGACGGCGGTCTCACGGCTGTAGGCTAAACCAACACTCGGCAGGGCCCTTGATTCAAACCGCACTTTAAGGAGGGAACAAGATGGCGGAACAGATATACACCAACTGCACGGTCTGCGGCCCGGTGCACGTGCATGTGGAAAACGGCAGGATTACCCGCATCAGGCCGCTGCAATTGGACGATAGCGACCCGAAGGACTGGACAATTGAAGCCCGGGGGTACAAATTCACGCCGCCGCGCAAAGTGACAGTCGGGCAGCCAACCATGACGGAAAGAGACCGGGTTTATGCTGAAGACCGGATCAAGTACCCGATGATCAGGGAAGATTTTAACCCCAATGGGGCCAGAAATCCCCAGAACAGGGGTAAATCGGGCTACCGCCGGATCAGTTGGGACGAGGCGTTGGACATTGTGGCCTCGGAAATCAAGCGTGTCCAAAGCGTGTATGGCAAAGAAGCGCTGAGCGCCATGACCTCGTCCCACCACTGCTGGGGGTTGGTGGGATACAAAGCCAGCGCGTTCAAGAGGTTCTTCAGTTTCACCGGTTACACCCAGGTATTGGATAACCCTGACAGTTGGGAGGGATTCCACTGGGGGGCTACACATACTTACGGCTACTGGTGGCGGCTGGGGGCTCCGGAGCCGTATGATCTGCTGGAAGACTGCCTTAAGCATACCGACATGATTGTCCATTGGGCCAATGACCCGGATACGATCCGCGGGGGATACGCGGGGCAGGAGTCGGCCATCTGGCGGGTATGGATGAGAAAACTGGGGATCAAAATGGTCTATATCGACCCCTTCTGCAACTTTACGGCCGTCAAGGACGCCTATAAATGGCTGGCACCGAGGCCGGGCACTGAAGCCGCCCTGGCGGAAGCCATAGCCTATGTCTGGATTACCGAAGGCACGTATGACAAGGACTTCGTAGCCCGGAAAACCCACGGCTTTGAGGAATTCAAGGCATACATCCTGGGGCTAACGGACGGAAAGCCGAAAGACCCGGCTTATGCGGCGGAACTGACCGAACTGCCCGAGGCCACCATCAAGGCCCTGGCCCGGGAATGGGCCAGCCACCGCACCATGCTGGCCTGCGGCGCGCGCGGCGGTTTCGGCGGAGCCATGCGCACGGCCTATGGGCATGAATGGGCGCGGCTGATGGTGTTGCTGGCAGCCATGCAGGGCATGGGCAGGCCCGGTTCCAATTTCTGGGGAGCGGTGCTGGGGGCGCCGTGCAACACTGAGTTTGTGTTCCCAGGCTATGCCGACAAAGCCGGGAACATTGCCAGCCCGGCGATTGCCAAGATTGTGCCGGTAAACCCCGTAAAACAAAAATTGTACCGGCTTTTGCTGCCGAAGGCTTTTACCGATCCCCCGGTCAGCTGGATGGGCGAGGGGTTCTGCGGGGAAAGCCTGGAACAGCAGTTCACACCGTTTCGCTATCCCATGGCCGGCCACTCGGAAGTCAAGATGTTCTATCGCTACGGCGGTTCGTTCTTCGGGACCATGTGTGAAACAAACGACTATATTGCCATGTACCAGAGCCCCAGGCTGGAATGCGTGGTAGGCCAGGACATCTGGTGGACCCCGGAAATGAGGTTTGCCGATATTGTCCTGCCGGCCTGCACCAACCTGGAACGGTATGACATAGCCGAAGCATCCAGTTCGGGCGGCTATTCGCAGCACGCATCGAGCGGCTGCAACCGCCGGATATGCGTAATGCAGAAAAAATGCATTGAACCGTTGTATGAGTCTAAGTCCGATTACCAGATCTTCACCGAATTGGCCGATCGCCTGGGCTTTAAGGACAAGTACACCGAAGGCCTGGATGAATTGGGATGGTGCCGGCGGTTTTTCGAGTTCTCCGACGCTTCGAAATACATCAGCTGGGAGGAATTTTACAAGAAAGGGTATTTTGTAGTGCCCATGCCTGAAAACTACAAGCCTACCCCGGCCTACCGCTGGTTTTATGAAGACCGGGTGTGCGACACTCCAGACCCGGCTCCCAAGAAGACAAACACGCTGCACACTTACACCGGCAAGATCGAGTTTGTATCCGAAAGTCTGAAACACTTCACGCCGGATGATACCGAGCGGGGCCCCATGCCGCGCTATCAGGACAGCTGGGAGGGCCATAAATCGGAGCTGTATAAGAAGTACCCCTTCCATATGATCAGCCCCCACCCACGCTATGGGTACCATACCCACTATGACGCCCACGCCAAGTGGCTGTGGGAAATCCCCGAGCACAGGGTCCTCAAGGACGGCCATCCTTATATCGTGGTACGCATTAACCCGGAAAACGCCAAAGCGAAAGGCATTCAAGAAGGCGATATTGTGAAACTGTTCAACGACCGGGGCGTAGTGCTGGGCATAGCGCGCATTACAGAGCGCGTGCGGCGCAATGTAGTCCATGTGTATACCTCGTCCGGGATATATAAACCGCTTGAGCCGGGGAAACCGAGCCCGGATATGGGCGGCTGCGTAAACATCCTGACCTCGAAGCGGTTCATGTCCAAAAAGGTGGCCGGCTTTGCACCAAACTCTTGCCTGATCGACATCGAAAAGTGGGAGGGACAGTAATATGGCACGATACGGCATGGTTATTGATATTAGTTTGTGTTCAAGCTGCTATGCATGCTTCCTGGCCTGCAAGGACGAGCACTGCGGCCAGGACCACCTGCCGGTGGCCGCAGCCCAGCCCCAGATGGGACATCGCTGGATGAATATCAAGGACATCGAGCGGGGCAAAAACGGCCGGGTTAAAGTGGCGTCAATACCCATTCCCTGCATGCATTGCCAGGAAGCCCCCTGTGAGAAAGCGGCGAAGAATGGCGCGGTTACACGCCGCACGGACGGTATTGTATTGATTGACCCGGTCAAGGCCAAAGGCCAGAAACAGCTGACGGAAGCCTGCCCATACGGCGCGATATACTGGAACGAGGAAGAAAACCTGCCGCAGAAATGCACCATGTGCGCTCACTTTCTGGATGCAGGGTATAAGGAACCCCGCTGTGTAGAAGTATGCCCGACCGGAGCGCTGCTATTCGGCGACCTTGACGATCCGAACAGCGAGGTTTCTAGAAAAATGGCCGATGCAGCGGCGTTGCCGCCGGGAAACGAAGGTTTGAGGCCATTGGTGAAATACCTTAATATCCCAGGCATGATGGTGGCAGGCACAGTCTTCCTGCCGGACATAAAAGAGTGCGCCCGGGGCGCCCGCGTTACCCTGGCGGGAGGAGGGTCGGTTATGACCGTGACCGCCAACGGCTTTGGCGATTTTGAATTTGAAAACCTCCCTCCAGGCCAAGAATATACTCTTACTGTTGAAATGCCCGGCTATGCCGCCTGGAAGACCACGGTCAAGACCGACAGCCACTGGGTGAAGAGCGATATCCAGCTGGAGAGATTGTAACACGAAGGAGAGTTTGTACTATGCGTGATGAGGTAGTAATTGTCGACGCGATCCGGACTCCTATCGGCAACATGGGTGGGACCTTGAAGGACGTGTCGGCAGAAGACCTGGCCTGCCTGGTGCTGAAAACCATCCTGGAGAGGACAAAGCTGGACCCGGCGATGGTCGACGAAGTTATTGTTGGGCAGACAAAAATTTCTGCTGACGCTCCGAATATTGCGCGCACGGCAGCCTTGCGGGCCGGCGTACCCATCGAAGTGCCGGCTTATACTGTCACGCGGCAATGCGGCTCCGGGCTGCAGGCAATTAATTCCGGAGCGCAGGCCATAATGTGCGGCCAGGCGGAAATTATCCTGGCTGCCGGTACGGAAAGCATGAGCAATGCCATATTCTACCTGCGCCATGCCAGGTTCGGGTACCGTTCAGGCAACGGTGTGCTGGTGGATTCCAATACCGAGAGCCAGTTGTGTTCCCAGCCGCAGGACATGTTTGGCGTGTTTAACATGGGCATAACGGCTGAGAACCTGGCTGAAAAATACCAGATCAGCCGCGAAGAGCAGGACCTTTTCGCCTTTGGCAGCCAGCAAAAAGCCAACTCCGCCATCCAAGCCGGGAGGTTCAAAGAAGAGATTGTCCCGGTCCCTGTGCCGCTGAAAAAAGGCGAATCCCTGTTGTTTGACACCGACGAGTTCCCCAAGCAAACGACCCTGGAAAAAATGGCCAAGCTCCCGCCGGCCTTTAAAGAAGGCGGCACCGTTACGGCGGGGAATTCTTCGGGCCGGAACGACGGGGCCAGCGCGCTGTTGTTGATGTCAGCCAGAAGGGCGCAGCGGGAAGGCTACAAGCCGATGGCGGTTCTCCGCAGCCACGCGGCGGTGGGGGTGGACCCCAGGATAATGGGCATCGGGCCGGTATATGCTACCCGCAAGGCGCTGGAGCTGGCCGGACTGAAACTCAGCCAGATCGACCTGATTGAGCTCAATGAAGCATTTGCCGCACAGTCGCTGGCCTGCATCAAGGAATTGGACCTGGACCAGTCCATTGTCAATGTGAACGGTGGAGCCATCGCCCTGGGGCACCCGCTGGGGTGCACAGGAGCGCGGATCATGACCACCCTGCTGTACGAGATGAGGCGCCGCAAGGCCAGGTACGGTTTGGCGACCCTGTGTGTCGCCGGCGGTCTTGGATTGGCAGATGTGGTGGAACTTATCTAAGGTTAACAGTCTTCAAGCAGTTTTCAATTCGCTATCTCCCACTCACTCCTCCCTTTTTATGGTGTCCGGGATGCGCCGGCGCTGAGCGGATTCGGCAATAGACGGCGACAATAAGGCTTAACAGACGAAGCAGTTTGAGTCAAGCCGTCGCACCCGGGCCCCCGCTTTATCAATGCGTAAAACAAATCTCAAAAAGCCACTAAAGCGCAACTATTATAAAAAAATAAAATGCGGGAAAAAGAAGGAGTGCGAACCGCCGGCCAAGGCGCAGCGCGAAGGCTGGCAAGCATATAATTATGGACGAGGAGGCGCAAGCCAAACATGTCGATACAATTGCTGATCATAATTATTTATTTTGCCCTGACCATCGCCATCGGGTTATACGCCAGGAAGAGGTCCGGCACCTCGGTCGCATTTCATGGGGCGGGCTTGGGAGTGTTAATGTGCGTGGCTGCTGGGACCGGCGAATGGCTGGGCGGCACGTCCACCACCGGCGTATCGGAATACGGTTATCTGTACGGGCTGTCGGGCGCATGGTACACAATTTCCAACGGCATCGGGATCATAATCCTGGCCATCTTTTTCGCCAAATTGTACCGCAGCCTGGAAACCGTGACCGTGCCGGGGATCATCGAGTCCTTCATCGGCGTGGACGCGCGGGTGGTATCAAGCATCATCCTCACATTTGTAATGATCGCGGTGGGCGTGTCGCAGATGATCGCGGCCGGCACGCTGGGAGTGAGCGTTTTGGGTTTGAGCTACGATTTGTCGGTGGTCATTTTCGGGATCGGCTTCATCATTTATACCCTGGCCGGCGGGATGAACGCCGTGGCGTCCACCAATGTCCTGCACCTGATAACCATGTACGGGGGCATTCTGCTGGCCATTGCCCTAACGGTTGGCGACATTGGAGGGTTAGGCGCCATGTTTGCCTCTCTTCCAGCCCGGTACACCGACTGGTTCAGCATTGGCCCGTCCAAAGTGTCCTCCTGGATAATCGCTTCCATCCTGGGGGCGTGCACAGCGCAGGCCGGGATACAGCCGATCCTGGCGGCCAGGGACGTGAATGTGGCCCGGAAAGCGGCCTTCATCACCGCCCTGGCGGTGGCCCCGTTCGGGGTGTTGACTGCGATCTTGGGCATGGCGGCCAAGATTAAGTTCCCAGCGTTGGCCAACGCCAAGCTGGCTTTGCCCACCCTGATGATGAGCCTTCAGCCGGTAGCCGGGGGAATTGTTCTGGCCTCGATTGCGGCAGCTGTGCTGTCTACTGTTTCGCCGATCATCCTGGCTTCCGGGACCATGATCACCAAGGACATTTACCAGCGGGTGCTCAAACCCAATGCCACCGACGCCGAGGTGTTGAGGATGTCCCGGGTGACGACGGCGCTGGCGGGGTTGCTCTGCATCATCCTGGCGCTGGTAATGTACGGCAGCGCCAGGGTGCTGGACATAGTATACTTTGCCTATTCCCTTAGGGGTTCTTTATTTGTGGTATTGCTGTTCGGCATTTACTGGAAAAAGACCTCGTCGCGAGGGGCCATCTGGGCCATGGCCTGCACGGGCGCAGTGGGGATATTCTGGGTGGCCTACAAAGCCATAGTAGGCCAATTCCCCATTCACCCGGACTTCAGCGAAACCTATGCGGCGGTACTGGTCGCAGCGGCCTGCACTTTTGTATTCAGCCACATTTTCCCGAACAAGACTGGGGGAGCTGAACAAAAATGATCAAAACCTTTGCGGAACTGATCGAAGCGGCGAAGCAAAAGGGGCCTAAGACCGTGGCGGTGGCGGCGGCCGAGGATAAAGAGGTCCTGAGCGCGGTGGACGGCGCGTGCCGGAAAGGGATCATCAAGGCTGTCCTGGTAGGCAGCAAACAAGAAATAGAGCGAATAGCCCGTCAACAGGGCCTGGATCTGTCCCGGCATGAAATACTGGACATCCCGGACAAGGAAGAGGCCTGCCTGAAAGCGGTAGAGCTGGTGCACCGGGGAGAGGCGGCGTTGCCCATGAAAGGGTTTGTGGACACCGGGGTGATCCTGAAAGCGGTGCTGGAAAAGAAAGTAGGGCTGAAAACGGGCCGGCTCCTTAGCCATGTCGGCGTATTGAGCGTGCGGGGATACGATCGGCTGTTCGTAATCAGCGATTCGGCCATGACCATTGCGCCGACCCTGGCGGAGAAGGTGGATATCATCAACAATGCCGTGGCGGTAGCCAAAGCGCTGGGGATAGAAGTGCCCAAAGTGGCGGTGATATGCGCGGTGGAAAAAGTCAACCCCAAGATGCCGGCGACTATCGACGCCGACATCTTGACCCAAATGAACGAACGGGGAGAAATAGGCGGTTGCCTGGTCAAAGGTCCGCTGGCGCTGGACAACGCCGTCTCGCCTGAAGCGGCGGAACATAAAGGCATCCACCATCCGGTGGCCGGGCACGCCGACGTGCTGATCACGCCGGATATTGAAGCCGGGAATATCCTGAACAAATCCATGGAATATTTTGCCTTCGCGGAAAAAGCCGGCGTGATCATGGGGGCGAAGGCGCCGATTATTCTGACCTCAAGGGCCAGTTCGGATCAATCCAAGCTTAATTCCATCGCCCTGGGAGTGCTGATTGCCGATTAACAACAATTCAAGGAGGCGCATATGGACAGGACGTACAGGGTTTTAGCCATCAATCCGGGGTCGACCTCGACCAAAGTATCGGTATACAGCGATGAAGAAGAGCTCTTTACCGAAGTGCTGAGGCATCCTCAAAGCGAGACGCAAAAATACAAGACTATATATGAACAGTTTAACTTCCGAAAAGAAGTGGTATTGAAATTGCTAAGCGAAAAAGGCATAGCGCTGGAGAGCCTGGATGCTGTCGTGGGCCGGGGGGGGAATATGAAACCCGTCCCCGGGGGGACTTACCTGGTTAATCAGGCCATGCTGGAAGACCTTAAAATTGGAGTTATGGGCCAGCACGCTTCCAACCTGGGAGGCATTATCGCCCAGGCCATAGCAGGGCCGCTGGGCATCCCGGCATATATTGTGGATCCGGTGGTGGTGGACGAATTTGAAGAACTGGCCAGGATATCCGGCATACCTGATATTGAAAGAAAGTCCAAAGACCACCCTCTGAACCAGAAAGCGACAGCCAGGAAGGCCGCGGCTGAACTGGGCGGAGAATACCGGCAGTTCAACTTCATTGTGGCCCACATGGGCGGGGGCATTTCGGTGGGTGTGCATAAACAAGGCAAGATCGTGGATGTCAACAACTGCCTGGACGGCGACGGGCCGTTTTCGCCGGAGAGGGCCGGCGGCCTGCCGGTCGGCTCGTTAATAGACATGTGTTACTCCGGCAAATACACCAGGGAAGAGATGCGCAAAAAAATCGTAGGCGGCGGCGGGCTGATGGCCTACCTGGGCACCAACGACGGCCGCGAGGTTGTAAAGCGGATCAAGGCGGGCGATGAAAAGGCACGGCTGATCTATGAGGCGATGGCTTACCAGGTGGCCAAGGAGATCGGGGCGGGAGCCACCGTATTGAAGGGCAAGGTGGATGCAATCCTGCTGACCGGCGGCCTGGCCTATGATGAATTGTTCGTAGGCTGGATCAAGGAACGGGTCGAATTCATTGCCCCGGTCAGGGTGTATCCTGGCGAGTTCGAGATGATCGCCATGGTGCAGGGCGTGCTGCGGGTCCTGAAAGGGCAGGAAGAGGCCCGGACATACGCTTGAAGGCTTGAAGGCGGGACTCCGTTGGCCAGGGGAGGTGTTGGGGGAAGGCAAACTGAATAACGGGAAATGATGAGCAGTTAGTTGCCGGGAGGGGAGAGGGTATTGAACAAGTATTTTTTTGCCGGACAGGCTCAAATGCCGGCTGGCACAGATGTATACGAACAATACAAGTACTTGACAATACTCATGACGGTAGACATGGACACCGGCCGGATCCTGAACTGCACCGTACCCATATATTGCCAAATCCACAACGAGTTTCTATCAGAAATCATGGTGGGCAAATCCTTGGATTCTGACTTCAAGGCCATTGTCGAGCAAATAGAAAAGACAGTCCACACCCAGACCAGAAGGTCGTTGATAACTGCCCTCCAAGTATTGTACAACCGTTATTGCATTGTCAAGAGAAGGAACAAATAGGAGCTATAAGGTTGTTAACGAAGGATTGCAGTAGAGAAACAGCGGAAAGGAACTTGAGCATGGACGGGCTAAAACGCAGGTGGTTGTTTGTTCTAGCGGGGTTCATCATCATGATGGTGTTGGGGTTGTTCTACGCCTGGTCAATTTTCGTGTTGCCCCTGGAACAGGAATTCGGGTGGGGAAGGGACCAGACCTCCCTGACCTTCAGCCTGTCCATGATCGCCCTTTCGGCAGGGCTGGTGATCGGGGGAGGCGTGGTAGACAAAAAAAGTCCCGGTTCTGTTGCCTCGCTGGGAGCAGCGATGATCTTTTCCGGCTTTTACCTGGCGTCATTTACCAGGGCTCCCTGGCATCTGTATTGCTCATACAGCCTGCTCAGCGGTTTTTTTGCCGGTGCAACATACAGTTGCGTGCTGGCGACGGCGGTGAGATGGTTCCCGGATCGGCGGGGGCTGGTGTCCGGGTTGTTGATGATGGGCTTCGGCCTGGGAGGAATGACGCTGGGTTCCGGGGCCAGCATGCTTATTCGCCTGCTGGGATGGAGGACCGCTTTTAAAGCGTTGGGGCTCGTTGCTTTTCTGGTTATTGCGCTGCTTGGGCGGCTGCTGCGGAACCCGCCTGGGGAGAACGTGCTTTCAGACGGGCCGATGCGGCTGATGGAAGGAGAAAATGCGCACGGCGGAAGCCGTGATTGTGATTGGCGTCAAGCCATCAGGAGCCCGCTGTTCTGGATGGTGTGGCTGTGGGCGGTGGCCAATATTTCTGGGGGGCTTACCGCGATAGGGCACATTGTGCCGTTCGCTGTGGAGAAAGGCGTGGAGAACAACCTGGCAGTGTTGGCCCTTGGTGTCCTGTCTGTTTCCAACGGCGCCGGCCGGGTTGTGTTCGGTTATCTTTCAGACCGGGCGGGGCGCAAAACGTGTTTCGTAATTGACGCGGTGGCCATGATGCTGGCCATGATTATCCTGGCGATTTCGCTCGGCAAATTAGGATTCGCCGGCCTGGCAGCATCTGCAGTCTTGGCGGGAGCGGCTTACGGCGGGGTGACTCCCCAGCTGTCGTCGGCCATGGCCTGTTATTTTGGCCATAAGCATTTCGGAGCCAATTTTGGGCTCGTAAGCACTTCGATTGTAGCTGCTTCGCTGCTGGGGCCGTATTTGAGCGGGCGCCTTAAAGCCTTGACCGGGATATATGAAATGAGTTTTTGTTTCCTGGCGGCCATGGCCCTGGCCAGCAGCATAATAGCGGCTTTATTTATCAGAGATGGCCAGCCGGCGGCGGGAGGCGGGTGATGGCTGGCATTAAACTTGCATTGTATACCTATGTAGACACCCGTATACTTTGCTTCCCTATGTTTTGCCGGCAGGAATGCAGGCAGTTCAACCAACCAAAACGGGATGTGGAAATTGGACAAGGACTACCAATGGACAATATCGTGCACATGTGAATTACTCAATGAGAATTGGAATGCACATAATGTTTCGAACAATAATAAAGCACAATAATAAAAATGGTAAGTATAAATCAGGGAGAATCAAGAAGATTAAATATTTAAATTATTCAAATGGTTGGAGGCAAAGCGGATGAGCGTTACGCTAGTCGGAATTGCGGGTATTGTTGTGCTGACCATACTGCTTGGGCTGGGGCTGCAAATTGGCGTGGCGATGCTGGTTGTCGGCTTTGTCGGCTTCGCTGTAGTTACAAACCTGGAAGCGGCCTTCGGCCTGCTGAGCACCGTTCCATACGCGACTGCGGAAAATTATTCGTTGTGTGTTATCCCATTGTTTGTGCTGATGGGGCAGTTTGCGTTCCATTCTGGTTTGTCCAAGGACCTTTATGAAACTTCGTACAAGTGGATGGGCAGGCTTCCCGGCGGGTTGGCGGTTGCTACCGTAGGAGCCTGCGCCGGATTTGCGGCTATCTGCGGTTCAAGTTCGGCGACCGCAGCGACAATGGGCACGGTCGCCTTGCCGGAAATGAAGAAATACAAGTACGACCCCGCGCTGTCAACAGGCTGCCTGGCGGCGGGAGGGACACTTGGCATTCTCATACCGCCGAGCGTTGGGTTCATTCTGTATGGTGTGATTGCCGAACAATCGATAGGCCGGCTGTTTGCCGCCGGCATCATCCCGGGGATAATTCTGGCCCTCCTGTTCAGCCTGGCTATAGTGGTAAAGGCCTCCAGAAACCCGGCTGTCGGGCCCAAGGGCGAACCCGTATCCTGGCGAGAGCGGCTGGTTTCCCTGCGGGATGTGTTGGGAGTATTATTCCTGTTCCTGTTTGTGATCGGCGGCATTTTTCTCGGTTGGTTCACTGCCAATGAGGGGGCGGCGATGGGAGCCCTGCTGGCGTTTGTGTTTATGATCGCCCGCGGGAAGTGCAACCGGGAGACGTTTACCAGGGCTTTGGCGGACACTGCCAAGACCACCGCCATGATCTTCATCATCATGATCGGGGCATTCGTATTCGGGTATTTCCTGGCGGTAACCAGGCTGCCCATGTCGCTGGCCCAGGTTGCCTCCGGCATGGCGGTTTCGCCTTACGTTATACTTGCTTTCATCCTGCTGGCGTATATATTCTTGGGATGCATAATGGATGCTTTGGCCATGGTGCTGTTAACTGTCCCCATCTTTTTACCGCTCATCCAAACCCTGGGCTTTGACCCGATCTGGTTCGGCGTTCTGATGGTCATTGTTATGGAACAAGGGTGCATTACCCCGCCGGTAGGCTTGAATGCGTACGTTATAAGCGGCGTGGCCAAAGACGTGCCGTTGCACACCATTTTCAGGGGAATTGTGCCGTTCTGGTTTTGCATGATATTCACCATTGTGCTGCTCATCATTTTCCCCAAATTGGCCCTGTTCCTTCCGGATTTGCTGTATAACAAATAAAGCGGGTATAAAGTGCCAAACAAACATAAAATTACAATATTTAAGGAGGATGTTCTGCAATGGTAAAAAAAGGAAAAAAGGGATTGGCTGTTGTGGCAGGGCTGGTGTTGCTGGCGTCTGCTGCCCTGGCAGGGTGCGGGGGCAAAAGCGCTCAGCAACAAAAACCGGCTGAAAACCAGGGGGCGGCAACGAAACCAATTGAACTTAAAGTGCATCATCACGTGCCACCGGCCAGTATCGAAGGGAAATCCATTGAAGCGTGGGCCAAGCGCATCGAAGAAAAGACGAACGGCAAAGTGAAATTTACGATTTTCCCGGGAGGCTCCCTTGGTGAAGCCAAGAACGCAGTTGACATGGCCAAGCGCGGCATCGCCGATGTTTCCTTCGGTTTTTACGGTTTCTTCCCCAACACTTTTCCGATGACAGAAGTCATGACCTTGCCGATGCAAGGGCTGACCACGGCTACCCAGGCCAATTTGGTGCTGTGGGACCTTTATTCCAATACCGATTACCTGAAAAATGAATGGAAAGACGTAAAAGTTCTTGGCTTTTTCTGCCACGGTCCGGCTATAATCGGCACAAAGAGCAAAGCGATCCAGTCCACTGCGGATGTCAAGGGGCTTAAATTGCGGGTTGTGGGCGGTCCCCCGACCGATATTCTCAAAAAACTGGGTGCTGTTCCTATGAATGTCCCGATCAGTGAGGTGTACACTTCGCTGGAAAAGGGCGTCATCAACGGATATGTGTTCGAGTGGCTGGGGATCAAGGCCTGGAAGCTGAACGAGCAGTCGAAGTATATCCTGGACGCCAATCTATATGTCGGGCCCTGGTTTGCGATAATGAACCAGGGCGTGTGGGACAAACTGCCGGCCGATGTTAAAGAGGCAATTGAAAAAGAGAGCGGTCTGGCCCTGGCGCAGGCCAATGGGAAGATATGGGACGAAGCGAAAAACGGCTGCATTGATGAATCGAAAAAAGCAGGCGTGTCGGTCCTGACTTTGCCTGATAAGACCGTGGCAGAATGGCAGGCCATGGGGAAAGAGGTTGCCGCGGAATGGATCAAGACCAACACCGACAAAGGATTCAAAGCGCAGGAAGTGTACAATAAAACCCAGGAGCTTATTAAAAAGTATGCAGGCAAATAAGAACCTCATACGGGTGAGGTGAGGGGCTGCTATACCCCCCACCCCACCCCTGCTTCCCTGTTTGTATTTAACTGGCATTCGATGAAAAAAATCAGACAGCCGGGTACCACAAAAGAACATGTTTATAGGGAGATGGACTAACGCAATGGAAAAGATCGACAGCGCTGTCCGGCGGTTGTGCAAGTTGTTTTTCTGGCTGAGCATGGCTGGGATCCTGACCATGATGTTTTTGATTGCCGCTGATGTTTTGCTGCGGTTTGCCATTAATAAATCAATAATGGGGTCATATGAACTGGTGCAAATATTGATGGTGATATTGGTCTTTTTCGCCTTTGGTTTCACGCAAGAGGCAGATGGGCACGTGCGGGTCACAATTTTCATTGAAAAGTTTCCGGCCGGGATCCGCAGGTGCGTGGAAGGGCTGCTGCTACTAATCGTCGCCTCCGCGATGCTGATGGTAAGCGTGGCTACTTTTGCGCAGGGGCGCAATACCATCACCACCACCTCCATATTGTTCATACCCCTTAAGCCGGTTTACTATTTGGCCAGCCTGGGCGCTCTCGTTTATGCGGTGACAGCATTGTGGGACGCAATAAACTCTTTCCTGGGCAAAAGAAACGATGACCAGGATGAAATAGAGGCGACAAAGGGTTGAAAGATTATTGTTCTTGCTTAATATGAAAGGGCAAAAAAATAGCCTTATACAAACTGGGTTGGCGAAGAGGTGTAAAGATGCCTTCCTTAAAACGCTTGCTGGAAGAAACAGCGGTTTATCGGCCCAGGGTTGTAGCAAATAACGGCTGCTCGCATGTGGTGTACAACGATGTGCGGTTGCTGGAAAAAGGCCAGAGTGATTTGAGCGGTAAAGTCCTGTATGTAGGGTATGCTTCCTGGGCGGTTTCAATAAGAGAATGGGCTGATAGGTCGGCCTTTTTTTTCATTAAGGATTGCGACCTGGACCGGCAATTTCAAGAAGCGCTGCCGGCGAATGCGGCGCTTGTTGAATACCCAGCCGGAACGGACCTGGGCGGCCTGTACAACAAGATCAAAGAAGTGTTTGGCGAGGAATGGCATAATCTTAACAACTCTCTTTCGTTGCTGCAGTCTCTGCTGTATTATAGGGATTTGGACGAATTGGCGGAAAAGGCAGCGGCAATGCTCAAAAATCCAGTAATAATTATGGATGTAAGCCATACGGTGCTGGCCCATTCAACGTCAATCGATTTTGATGACGACATATGGCGCCAGCATCTTGAGATGCGGGCGTTCAGTTTTGAATACTCGGCGGTGATACAGCGCTTTTATGCTGCCCATGACAAGTCAATACCGCGGGACAACACCCCCTACATGGTCAAGACAGACAAATCGCCAGCCAGGAGGTTGGTGAGCAAACTTTACGCAAACGGCACGCATCTTGGGTATTTTGTTACCCTGGAGGCTAACAGGAACTTCGATTCCATCGATTTAAACTTTTACCGGTTGGTCGGCGACGTAGTGGCCAACATCCTGAATTCCGATCGCAATTTATATATTGAAAAAGGATACCCCAATTATGAATCCATATTTATTGATTTGGTAGACGGGTATTTTGCGAACAGGAGCGCGTTTTTGCGGAGCATTCAAGGCACCGAACTTACCAGGAAAACAGTGTACCAGGTTTTATGCATCGAATTGTATAACTATTCCTTTGACAACCCAACCGACAATTTTCTTAAGCGTTCGTTGGATTCAATACTGGGGCGGAATTGGTCTTTTTATTTCAACGGGTATATTGTGGCAATAGTTGATGTGCGGGGCAATGAATTCACAGGGATAGGCGAAAGGAACGAATTGGAAAGGCTGTTGACCGGTCACAGTCTTCGCGCCGGTTTGAGCTGCGTGTTTGATGACCTGTACTGCCTGTCGCAATATTATTGCCAGGGGCTCAGGGCCCTGGAGATTTCCAAGCAGCTACACTTGCCCGGGAGCCTGTTTGATTATGAGCGATGCAAGTTCTACGACCTGATACTGTCCATACAAAAGCAAGAAAGGATAAATGAACGGGACCTGAAACAGTTCTGCCATTCCACAATAATAAAAATGCAGGAATATGACCAGCGGCATTCGACCGAGTACCTTAACACGCTTTGGGCGTATTTGAACAGCAATAAAAATATTGCCCGGACTGCCCGCAGATTGTTTGTTCACAAGAACACCGCCGCCTATCGCCTCAGAAAAATTGAACAGCTTTTCCATATAAATTTGGACGATGATTTTATGCTCTTCATGCTCTATTATTCATATTTGATGCTGCAAATTGCCGATTAACGCGCGCCAATACGGCGGGGCCCGCTTTGTGCCAATAACACAAAGCAGGCCCCTCTTTTCTGGACCTGTCCCATATACAATTATTCTGAAAATGGCGCTATAATTCTGCTAACAACTGCACATTTCTGATTACGGGGAGGGAAACAGGTGGCTGAACGCATTCTAACTAATAATACCGTCGGGGGACCTGTTTTTGTTCATGTCGAAAATGGGCGAATCACTCGCGTTCGTCCATTGCAGCTTGATGACAGCGACCCGAAAGATTGGACCATTGAGGCCCGGGGACACAACTTTACTCCTCTCCGCAAAGTGACCGTGGGACAGATCGTGATGGCCGAGAAAGCGCGCGTTTATGCCGAAGACCGGCTGAAATACCCGCTGATTCGCGAGGATTTTGATCCCTGCGGGAAAAGAAACCCACAGAACCGGGGCAAATCAGGCTATCGCCGGATTAGCTGGGATGAAGCTCTGGATATCGTATCCTCGGAGATCAGGCGCGTACAAACTGAATATGGCAAGGAGGCCGTAACCGCCATCACTTCTTCGCACCATAACTGGGGGCTGGTAGGTTATAAGCTGAGCGCGTTCAAACGGTTTTTCAATTTTATCGGTTACACGCAAATTCTGGACAACCCCGACAGTTGGGAGGGGTTCCACTGGGGCGCAACCCATGTATACGGGTACTGGTGGCGGTTGGGGTGCCCGGAGCAGTATGACCTCCTGGAGGACGCTTTGAAACACACGGAAATGGTTGTGCATTGGTCCAGCGATCCGGATACCACCAGGGGGTGTTATGCCGGGCAGGAATCAGCCATCTGGCGCGTCTGGATGAAAAAGCTGGGTATTAAAATGGTGTATATTGACCCGTTCTGCAATTTTACGGCGGTGAAGGACGCCTACAAATGGCTGGCTCCCCGGCCGGGTACCGAGACTGCTCTGGCGGAGGCCATTGCTTATGTCTGGGTTACGGAAGGCTGCTACGACAGGGAGTTTGTAGCCAGGAAAGCGCACGGTTTTGATGAATTCAAGGCGCATATCCTTGGAGAAAACGACGGTAAACCAAAGAACCCAGAGTATGCGGAGGAACTCACCGGGATTCCGGCAGCCACCATAAAAGCCCTGGCCCGCGAATGGGGACGGCACAGGACAATGCTGGCCTGCGGTGCGCGGGGCGGATGGGGCGGATCCATGCGCTCGGCTTACGGCCACGAGCTGTCCAGGTATATGGTGCTGCTGGCGGCCATGCAGGGAATGGGCAAACCGGGTTCCAACCTCTGGGCTTCCGTCATGGGAGCACCGGTCAATACTGGCGTTTTTTTCCCTGGTTATGCCGACAGGGCAGGAAGCATAGCCAACCCGCCGGTGGCCAGGATTGTGCCGGTAAACCCTGTCAAGCAAAAACTTTACAGGATCTTGCTGCCCCAGGCAATTATCAACCCTCCGGTAAGCTGGATGGGAGACGGCTTTTGCGGGGAGACGCTGGAACAACAATTCAACCGTTACCGCTATCCCATGGCCGGGCATTCGGAAGTGAAACTGTTTTATCGCTACGGCGGTTCGTTTATAGGGACCATGACTGAAACAAACAACTTCATTAAGATGTATCAGAGCCCAAAGCTGGAATGCGTGGTCTGCCAGGATATTTGGGAAACTCCGGAAACAAGGTTCGCGGATATTGTTTTGCCGGCCTGTACAAACTTTGAACGGGACGACATCGGAGAGGCCGGCAGTTCTGGAGGGTACACCGCGCACGGCGTAAGCAGCTGCAACCGCCGCCTGATAGTCCTGCAGCAAAAATGCATTGAGCCATTGTATGAGTCCCGGTCGGATTATCAAATTTTTGCCGGACTGGCCAAACGCCTGGGATTCGGGGACGAATACACCGAAGGCTTGGATGAAAAAGGTTGGGTCCGGAGGTTTTTTAATTGTTCCGATTTGCCCAAATATATTTCGTGGGAAGAGTTTGAGAAAAAAGGGTATTACATGATCCCCCTGCCGGAAGACTATAAGCCCACGCCGGCGTACCGCTGGTTTTATGAAGACAGGGTATGCGATACCCCGGATTCATCCCCCAAAAAAACGGATAAACTGAATACTTATACCGGCAAGATTGAGTTTGTGTCCGAAAGCCTGAAACATTTCACGCCCGATGACCAGGAGCGGGGGCCCATTCCGAGGTATCAGGACAGCTGGGAAGGCCACAAATCCGAGCTGTATAAAAAGTATCCTTTCCATTTGATCAGCCCCCACCCGCGCCACGGTTTCCATACCCATTATGACGCCCATGTACAATGGCTGTGGGAAATCCCCGAACACAGAGTGATTGTTGATGGCAATCCGTATATTGTGGTGCGTATTCATCCTGAAAATGCCAGGGCCAAAGGGATTGAAGAAGGAGATATTGTCAAATTATTTAACGACAGGGGTGCGGTGCTCGGGGTCGCTCATCTGACGGAAAGGGTCCGTTTGAATGTGATTCATTGTTTTACATCGTCCGGTATTTACCGTCCTTTGGAACCGGGCGAACCCAGTACCGACAAGGGAGGGTGCGTCAATATCCTTACCCCTTCGCGGTTCATGTCCCGAAACGTGGCAGGCATGGCCCAGAACTCTTGTCTCGTTGACATCGTCAAATGGGAGGAGGGATAAAAGATACTCGCGCATTTGAGGTGAGGCGATTTTATATTTGAAACATGGCTGAGTACCGATGTTCATTACTTAATGCAGAGGAGGAAGACCATGTATAAAAAGGCCGGATTTATACTGGCGGCGGTGCTGTTGATCATGGTGCTTGCTGTGGGATGCGGCGGCGGGACCGCCAAGCAGGCGGAGAAAACGGAAGCTCCCAAGCCCACTTCGGTTATTGAGCTCAGGTTGCATCATCACGATCCGCCGACCGCTGTCGTGGCCCGTTCGGTGGAAGCGTGGGCCAAAAGAGTGGAATCAAGGGCTGGCGGCAAGCTCAAAATCACAATATACCCTGGCGCGACCCTGGGAAGCGCCAAGGACACCTATGAAATGATTAAATCCGGGACAGTGGACATCGGGTGGGGCTTTACCGGCTTTTTCCCGGGTATTTTCCCTGTATCGGAAGGGCTGTCCCTGCCGATGCTGGGCATTACCAGCACCTTGCAGGCCAGCGAAATCATCATGGACATGTATATGAACACTGACTACCTGAAGAACGAGTACAGCAAATTAAAGGTGCTGTATCTCCAGGGGTTGACAGCGGCACCAATCGGAACCAAGAAAAAGGAGATAAAGACCCTGGAGGACCTGAAAGGGCTGAAACTCAGGTGCCCCGGCGGACCGCCCACCAGCTTCCTGAAAAAAGTGGGAGGGGTTCCGATGAATATTGCTTCCCCGGAACTGTACACTTCTCTTGAACGCGGCGTCGTGGACGGATACGTTTTTGACTGGACGGGGATCGGGGCTTTCAGGCTGGAGGAACAAACCTCGCATATCCTGAATGCCAACTTCTCTGTAGGGGCCAGCTGGCTGTGCATGAACCCGGAGAAATGGAATTCGCTGCCCGAGGACATCAAGGCCGCCTTTGACGCAGAAAGCGGCATGACGGGAGCCAAGGCCGTAAGCGTATTCTGGGACGAAGAAACGGAAAAGCTTAAGGCCACGGTGTTTAAAGGCAAGGTAAACAACCTGTCGCCGGAGGAAGAAAAGCGCTGGAAGGCCGTTGGCCGCGAAATAGCTCAGGAATGGATCAAGGAAATGGACTCCAAGGGATATCCGGGGCAGGCCATTTATAACAAATACCTGGAGCTGGTTGAAAAATATAAGAAGTAGTTTTAAAGGTGAAGAACGGGTGATTAGTTAAAACTCATTCTCTGACTGTCGGCCAAGCAATTGCCGGCAGCCTTTTTTGTCTCAAACATATTGCATATAAATATATTAAAATATATAAATAAATAAAGCGGTTTATAGATTTGAGCCGGTATACGCGGTATGGTTTTGTAAAAGATTAAAGTTAATAATGTTACAATTGAGGATGTATTCTAAACTGTGTAAATGGGAATAATCCCCAATAAAATGATGAAGGGAGATATTACCATGGCACAGTTAAACGAAAAGGAAATGCAGCTTGCAGCGTTGATCTGCGAAGGCTGCACCACAC
>Ga0067045_1028001_pt1 | contig 47001 bp, 39 predicted proteins | sample TerdegcTABiofilm_FD_59184 | JGI IMG/M metagenome (GOLD analysis project Ga0067045, IMG submission 59184) | Combined Assembly of (Gp0054472, Gp0054536) Wastewater bioreactor microbial communities from Singapore -Terephthalate degrading...
CCGTCGAAGCCAGGGCATTGCGACTTCTGTTGACGAGTGAAATGTTGATAGCCAGCGTCCCGGCCAGGATGATTCCAAACACGACAATGGGGAGCATCCGCCATGATGCGCGTTTCATTCTACCGTTACACTCTTGGCGAGGTTGCGCGGCTGATCGACGTCGCGGCCCAGTTCGAGGGCGCAGAAATACGCAAAGAGTTGAAGCGGCACCACCATGCTGAAGGGATAGAACCTCGGATCGGTCTTCTGAACGGGAATGAAGTCGTCGGCGAGGGCTATGGCCTCCTTGTCGCCCTCGACTCCGACGGCGATGATGGGGCCGCCTCTTGCCTTGATCTCCCTCATGTTGGAGATCGTCTTCTCGTGGAGATAGTCGTCGGCGACGAGGAATACGCTCGGCACTTCCGGGCTTATGAGGGCAATGGGACCGTGCTTCATCTCTCCGGCACTGTAGCCTTCGGCGTGGATGTAGGATATCTCCTTGAGCTTGAGCGCTCCCTCGAGGGCGATCGGATATAGAAGACCCCGCCCGAGGTAGAGAAAATCTTTGGCGCGGCAATATTTTTTTGCGACGGCTTGGATGAGGTCGCGCTTCCCGAGGGCGTCGCGCACCATGTCGGGCACCGCCGAGAGGGCGCGCTCAAAGCGCTGCCCCTCTTCTCGCGACATATCCCGCATGCGCGCCATGAGAAGTGTAAAGAGGTAGAACACCGTGAGCTGGCTCGTGAAGGCCTTGGTGCTCGCCACCGCGATTTCCGGGCCGGAGTGGACATAGACACCGCCGTCGGACTCGCGTGCAATGGTGGAGCCGACCACGTTGCAGATGCCGAGAACAGTGGCGCCCTTGCGCTGGACCTCACGCATGGCGTAGAGCGAATCGGCGGTCTCTCCGGACTGGCTCACGACAAACCAAAGCGAGCCGTTCTCGACCACGGGGTTGCGGTAGCGCAACTCGCTGGCGAGCTCGGCCTGGGACGGAATACGCGCCACCTGCTCGAGAAGGTAGGAGCCCGTCATGCCGGCGTGCCAGCTCGTGCCTGCCGCAATGATGCGGACGCGGTGCACATCGGCAAGCTGGCGACGGCTGAGATTGAGACCTCCAAGTTTGGCGGTCGCATTCTCTTCGTCGAGACGCCCGCTCATCGCGCGCGCGATCGACTCGGGTTGTTCGAAGATCTCCTTTTCCATGTAGTGTACGAAGCCATTTTTTTCGATGGTGCCGAGCTCCCAGCTGACTTCGTCCACTTTTTTGTCGAGCGCATTCGAGTGGCGGTCAGTGATGGTATAGCTGTCCTGTCTGATGTCGATCACCTCGCCGTCGTTGAGATAGATCACGCGGTTCGTGTAGGTGACCATCGCAGTGATGTCGCTGGCAAGGAACATCTCGTCCTTACCGACGCCCGCGATGAGTGGGCTTCCGTTGCGCGCCCCGACGATCCGGCCGGGCTCGTCGGCGTGGATGCATGCGATGCCGTACGTGCCTTCGAGGTGCTGAATGGCAGCGAGAACTGCCGCAAGGAGGTCCCCCTTATAGTAGGAGGCAACAAGCTGCGGAATGACCTCGGTGTCCGTCTCGCTCTTGAACACGACCCCTTTTTTTTCGAGCATGGTCCTCAGAGTCTTGTAGTTCTCGATGATGCCGTTGTGCACGACAGCGATCTTGCCGGACATATCGGTGTGAGGGTGGGCATTAAGTTCGGTGACCCCGCCGTGTGTGGCCCAGCGGGTGTGGCCTATCCCCCAGCTTCCGTCGATGTCCTCCGGAATTTTCTTCGCAAGTTCGGCGATCTTGCCCACGGATTTGACGATCTGCATGCGCGGCTCGACATTCAGCCTCCCTACCGCGATGCCCGCCGAATCATAGCCTCGATATTCGAGCCGTCTCAAACCCTCGAGCAGAATCTTCGATGTTTTTCTAGGACCGGTATACCCGATAATGCCGCACATGAAGCACCTCTTTCATCAAAATATTTCTCTCCGATGATACCACATTGTCATGATCCTTCAAGTGATGGCAAATCCATTTCTGCACACATGCTTGTCCTCTTTATGAAATTCGGCTAGCCTTATCCACACTACCATGCCCGTACAGGAACCCTTTTTTCGACTTTTCTCGTTTCGAAGCCTCGGCTCCACCATGGATGAGGCGCGTGCACTCGCGAGAAGCGGATTCTCAGGTGCGGCCATTGTGCGCGCGGACACGCAGACCGCGGGACGCGGACGGATCGAGGGACGGAGGTGGGTCGACGCCCCGGGCCAATCCCTTCTTATGACTCTGCTTCTGCCTGTCGGTTTTGCTGAAGGGCAGGCGCTCCCCTTACGCGTGGGACTCGGCGTGGTACGCGCCCTGGAGCGTATAGAGGCTGCCAAGGTCGGAGACGCCGGATCAATGCCCCTGGAACCAAGTTCTTCTGTTTCAAGCCAAGACCCAACATTCTGGCTCAAGTGGCCCAACGATGTACTCATGCAAAAGAGCACCGATGCGGCGGAATATGGCAAGCTCTGTGGTATCCTCTGTGAGAACACCGAGGGTAGGATTCTGATCGGCATCGGCATGAACCTCCGCAGGCTCGAGGACAAGATTGACAAGATTGTGTCAATGCAGCACCAGCCGGACATCCCGCCGGCATGCCTCGAGGAGGCTTGGAAGGAGCTCCCTGAGGTATTCTCGGAGATGGACCGCGCTGCGCACTTCGTGGCCGGACATGTCATCGAGGCACTTTCGGACAATCGGTGGAGATCCGAGTACGAGCGCAGGCTCTGGGGCAGAGGCTCGACCGTACAATTTCTCGCAGGCCATCCACAGCATGCCACGCCTGTGCTTGGCACCTGCATAGGCGTTGATGAAGGGGGCAGGCTCATCCTCGATATAGGAGGAGCACAAAAAACCTTCGTCTCTGGCGAAATTGCGTCACTGCGCTTGGCCTCACTGCACCTGGTATGAATCCTCGCGCGCAAGTATCGCCTCGTACAGCATTGCATTGATCGGCACTTCAATCCCCACAGCCTGGGCGAGTCGTACCATCGCCCCGGCGAAGGCCTCAACCTCGGTGCGCCTGTGAGCCTCGACATCCTGCAGCATAGAGGTTTTGCCGTCTGGTCCCAGTGTCTTCAATACTGCCATGGCCCTCGGAATATCGGCATCGGAAAGCGCTATGTCCATACGGGGCGCGAGCGCGATCACTTCCTGCATGGTTTTCTCGAGCAGCGCGACGGCGTGAGGGCTCGACTGAAAGACCCGATATGGGAATCCCAACACTGCCGACCACTGGTTGATCGACACGTTGATCATGAACTTGAACCATATTTCCCTGACGATATCATCCGGAACCCGAAAGATGATGTCGCTCTCGCGGAAAAGCCGATCGAGGCGGGCGAGTTTCTCGGCATTCCTCTGGGCCAGCTCCTTTTCATACCCGCAGAATATCTGGCCCTTTGCGGAATACTGAATTTCGTTCCCCCGGCGGTGCGCATCGATGCCGATGATCATCGCGTGGGGCACGGCGTCCGACCCAAATTCGCCTCGGAGTTTCGGCACGGCATCCACCCCATTGAGCAGAGATAGGATGATCGTATCGGCGCCCACATAGGGCCTCATCTCGATAATGGCCTCATGGAGGCTGTAGTTCTTCACCGCAACGATCACAAGGTCGGCCGATTCTGCCTTATGACCGTCCAGTACCGGCAGAAAATATTGTTTTCCGTTGACGACGAAGCCTTCTTTCTGATAACGCAAGGCGCGCGTTCCTCGTGCGCTCACAAAGACGCGGTGCCCTGCATCCGCTAGGCGTGTAGCAATGGAAGCCCCAATCGCCCCTGCCCCGACCACAACAGTAGACTGAATAGTATCCTTCATCGAATTCTCCCTGCCTCGACTTCATCCATCCTGAAACCGGAGGATTCCACGATGTACGGCTCCAGCTTCTTCTCGATCCGTTCCGGTATCCGGCACCAAAGCCATGTATTCTCATCGTCCTGACGTTCCGCGAGGACTGTTCCCTCCCTCATGATGAGGCTCACAATGTGGTAGTCCGCGTGCGGAATGCGCAGTGTCAGAGTCTTCATACTGCCCGTGAGTTTTTCCTGAATAGCCTCCACGAGCACCGAGAGCCCCTCCCCGGTTCTGGCCGAGACCGCGATGCTCCCTGGGTAGCGCAGCAGAAAGGCATTCACTGCATCGGGGGAGGCGAGGTCGATCTTGTTGAGCACGAGAATGCGTGGTATATCGCTGGCCCCGATTTCGGAGAGAACCTGCAGAGTGGTTGCAATGTGGGCGTCGATGCGGGCGTCGGAGGCATCGGCGACATGGATGAGAAGGTCTGCTTGACTTGCCTCTTCGAGCGTGCTGCGAAATGCCTCTACGAGGCCATGCGGCAGATTGCGGATAAAGCCGACAGTGTCGGTCAAAAGCAAGGTCTGCCCCTGCGCGAAGAGAAGCCTCCGCGTAGTCGGGTCGAGTGTCGCGAAGAGCTTATCCTCCGCATTGACGCTCGCTGCGGTGAGAGCATTGAGGAGGCTCGATTTGCCGGCATTCGTGTACCCGACGATGGCCGCCCTCGGCACTCCAGCCCGCTCCCTGCGCCTGCGTTGGACCGATCTCTCTTTGCGCACGGTCTCGAGCTCGGTCTTGATCTCGTGGATACGGCGCTCAATTTCGCGTCGGTCGAGCTCGAGCTTCTGTTCGCCCGAGCCCTTCGTGCCATAGCGACCGCCTCGCTGGCGCATGAGGTCGTCGTAGGAGTGCGCCAAGCGAGGCAGCGCATACTGCAGCTGTGCAAGCTCCACTTGGAGGCTGGCCTCTTTCGTGAGAGCTCTTGATGCGAAAATCTTGATGATGAGCTCGGCCCGATCGTACACTTTCTTTGACGACAATTTCTCCCAGTTGCGCTGCTGGAGAGGGCTCAATATATGGTCAAAAATGATCGCGTCGGCGCCTGCAGCCTCAGCCGCCTGTACCAACTCTTGGGCTTTTCCTGTCCCGACGAGAAGAGAGGGCGTGATTTCTCTCAGCTGCACGAGGGCCTCTCCGACTGTCTCGAGACCCAGAGTCTGCGCCAGGCCGTGAAGCTCATCGAGGAGCTCGCTCGCCTCTGACTTACGAATGCTCTCCGTGGCGATGCCGACAAGGAAGACCCGCTCGATGCCTTCCTTGCGATTCTTTTGTGCGGTAGTTGAAATCATTTTTCTATAGTACACATATATTGCGTTTTTTGCACTATGTCTGCCTGCGCTCGACTGCACTGTCCATTCCGTGATATGCTAAGTTTTCAATATCGGGAGGATGTATGCCCCTTCAAATTTCCGACCTCAGCGATGCGGTGCTCAACACCCACTACGCGGTGCGCGGACCAATTGTCGCACGCGCCCAGGAGCTCGAAAATCTCGGCAGAAAAATAATCTACTGCAATATCGGGAATCCTCAGGCCTTAGGGCAAAAACCTCTAACCTATGCGCGCGATGTCCTCGCGCTCTGCGAACAGCCTGCACTTTTGGAGAGTGCACCGCAAGCTTTTCCCGAAGATGTGGTCGAAACCGCACGCACCATCCTCGATCAGTCCAAATATGGCCTCGGCGCCTATTCGGAATCCAAAGGCTTACGTTTTATCCGCAAGGCGATTGCCGATTTTATCACTGCACGCGACAGTACAGACGGCATTGCACAGAGTTCCAATCCAGAACACATCTACCTTACCGACGGTGCCTCCAAGGGCGTACAGACCGCGCTCCGCCTCCTTCTCGCCTCGCAAAAGGACGGCATTCTCATCCCCATTCCTCAATATCCGCTCTATTCGGCGACGATCACACTCTACGGAGGCCAACAGGTCGGCTATTACCTCGACGAAGATTACGGCTGGGGCCTGAGCGAACAGATGCTGGAAGAAGCACTGCACAGGGCAATGAAAGAGGGCATCCGCGTGCGGGCCATTGTTGTCATCAATCCGGGCAACCCCACGGGCGCGGTACTCACCGAAGAACACATCGAAATGGTCATCCGCTTTGCGAAGCGCCACAACCTCACGATCCTCGCAGACGAAGTGTACCAGGAGAATATCTACGAGCCGGGAACACGTTTTCTGTCGTTCGCCCACGTCATGACCAAGTTGTCCGAGCATGAAGTGAGCCTCTTCAGTTTCCACTCCACTTCCAAGGGATTTTTCGGCGAGTGTGGTCAGCGGGGTGGTTATATGGAAGTGCGGAATGTCCCCGAAGAAGTTGTCGCTCAAATTACCAAACTGCAGTCGGTGGCGCTCTGTGCAAACCTTCCCGGCCAGGTGATGACCTACCTCATGGTCAATCCGCCCCGCCCCGGAGCGCCGAGCTACAAGCGTTACGTCGAAGAGCGTAGCTCCATCCTCTCGGAGCTCGCGAAGCGTGCAAAAATCCTCGAAGAAGGCCTCAACCGAATTTCCGGCATCCGTTGCCAGCCCATCCGGGGAGCAATGTATGCCTATCCTTCGATTTCGCTGCCCAAAGGCACAAGCGATGAAGCATACTGCTTGGCACTCTTGGAAGAGACCGGCGTCTGCGTCGTACCGGGCACGGGTTTCGGCCAGAAACCAGGCACCGCACACTTCCGCACGACCATTCTGCCGCCGACACGACAGATTGAGGAGGTGATCGATGCAATCGATGCATTCCAGCGACGGTGGGGTTGAGGAGCCTATACGGAAATGTTCGATATCGATCACTTTAAAAAAGTGAACGACACCTATGGAAATCTTGCGGGCGATAGTGTGCTCAAAGCATCACTGTTTTTCTAGATCGTCTACGCTTTGCAGCGCGCCTCTCAGCGCCTCTCAGCGCGTTTTTCAGCGCGCCCGCAATTTTCGAAGCTGATTCAGCGTCGCCCTGAAGTCCCGCGGGAAGGGCGACTCTATCTTTAGTGCCGCACCGTTTGTGGGGTGTTGAAAGGATATCTCGGCCGCGTGCAGGGCGGTGCGGGCCATGAGAGGCTGCTCCTCGTAGACATCCCCCTTCCACGTGCGTTTCAATGCAGACAGCATGAGAGGTGCGCCATCGCCATAGAGGGGATCCGCAACGATCTTCAGGCCCGATGTCGCGAGGTGCACCCTAATCTGGTGCGTCCTCCCCGTCTCCGGCAAGGCACGTACGAGCGCAAATCCTCGGAACCGCTCCACGACCTCGAACCTGGTCTTGGCTGCTTTCCCTTTCGAGAGATCAATGATCGTCCTGTGATCTCTGTCGCCATCGGCGCGCAGGGGAAGTTCAACCTCCCATACTTCCTGTTCCGGTTCGCCATGCACGATGGCAAGATAAATCTTGTCGACTTGACGCGTGGCAAATCGCTCGTTGAGATCTCTGTGGGCGCGCTCATTTCGGGCATAGACAAGGACACCCGTCGTGTCCTTATCGATCCTATGCACGGGCAGAAGTACCCCAAACTCCTTGGACAACAGCTCCTTGGCGACAGGGACATCGGGGTCCCAGCGATCTGGGATGGCCAGCATCCCCGCAGGCTTGTCAATCGCGAGGATTTCTGTATCTACATATAGTATTGTAACCGGCTTTTTCACGAATGTAACTGTAGCATAAAGCTTCGTTTGCGGATACCATGGCCTTTGGGTATAAGATGCGGAATTTGCAGAAGTTATATTCCACTTGCCGATCTTTTCTGTTTTTTATATCTTATTACAGGCATTTCAAAGCCATTCTCAATATAATATCCGGTTCTACGTCATCATGCACCTGATGAGATGTTGAGAAACCGGCAAAAACACACTGTACACGACAGGAGAGCAAAGGTATGGCGAAACAATTGTTGTTCAGCGAAGATGCGCGACGGAAACTACTTGACGGCGTCGAAATCATCTCCAAGGCTGTCAAGGTAACGCTCGGTCCAAAGGGCCGAAATGTACTCCTCGACAAGAAATTCGGTGCACCGACTGTGACCAAGGACGGCGTATCCGTTGCCAAGGAAATCGAACTCGAAGATCCCTTCGAGAACATGGGAGCGCAACTTCTCAAGGAAGTCGCGACCAAGACGAACGATATCGCAGGCGATGGTACGACCACTGCGACGGTACTCGCCTACTCCATCGTCAAAGAAGGTCTGAAATCCGTAGCAGCCGGCATCGACCCCATGGCGTTAAAGCGCGGTATCGACCGAGCAGTGACTCTTTCCGTAGAAGAAATCCAGAAGAACTCTAAGGAGATCAAAGAGAAGGAAGAGATCGCCGATGTCGCGTCCGTTTCGGCGAACAACGACGTCGAGATCGGTAAGCAGATTGCCGACGCGATGGAGAAGGTTGGAAAGGATGGCGTCATCACGGTTGAGGAATCCAAAACCATGGAGACGACCATCGACTTCGTCGAAGGCATGCAGTTCGACAGAGGCTACGTCTCGCCGTACTTCGTCACAAACCGCGACTCCATGACCGTGGTCTTCGAGAATCCTCTCATCCTCATCCACGATAAGAAAATTTCCAGCATGAAGGATCTTCTGCCCGTGCTCGAAAAAGTCGCTCAGGCAGGCAAGCCCCTCCTCATCATCGCCGAGGATGTCGAAGGCGAAGCACTTCCTACGCTTATCGTCAACCACCTCAAGGGCACCATCACCGTGTGTGCCGTCAAGGCTCCTGGGTTCGGCGATCGCCGCAAGGCCATGCTCGAGGATATTGCAATTCTCACGGGTGGCGAGGTCATCTCCGAAGAGCTCGGCCTCAAGCTCGAGAACACTTCCCTCAACCAGCTCGGCACCGCCAAGACCGTCAAGGTCGATAAGGACAATACGACCATCATCAACGGCGGCGGCAAACAGAAGGATATCCAGGACCGCATCGCGCAGATCAAGAAGCAGATCGAAGAGACCACCAGCGACTACGATCGAGAGAAGCTCCAGGAGCGCCTAGCCAAGCTCGCAGGTGGCGTTGCAGTGATCAACGTCGGCGCGGCCACCGAAGTCGAGATGAAAGAGAAGAAACACAGAGTTGAGGATGCGCTCTCCGCAACCCGCGCAGCCATCGATGAAGGCATCGTTCCTGGTGGTGGCATTGCGCTCATCCAAGCAGCCCTTGCCCTCGAGAAAGCGGATATCTCCAAGATGACCGACGACGAACGTGTCGGCTTCAAGATCGTCAAGCGCGCCCTCGAGGAACCCATTCGCCAGATCGCAGAGAACGCGGGTATCGATGGATCGATCATCGCGGACAAGGCCAAGCACGAAAAGAAAGGCGTCGGTTTCGACGCTGCGAAGATGGAGTGGACCGACATGCTCAAAGCCGGCATCATCGATCCGGCCAAGGTGACACGCAGCGCGCTCCAGAACGCAGCCTCGGTCGCATCGCTCCTCCTCACCACCGAGTGTGCCATCACCGATCTGCCCGAGAAGAATCCGCCCGCACCACCTGCCGGCGGCCCCGGCATGGGCGGCATGGATTACTGATTTAGAGCCCGGGCGAACCGATCTGTTCCGGAGCCCGGATTTCACTACGCAAAGCGCGGTTGCCTTAATGGCGCCGCGCTTTGTTTTTTGAGAAGCCCTTCACGAACAGAGCTTCTCCTGCTCTTCGCCGCCCTCGTCGAACTGGCTATTGTAGAGCTCCGCATAGAAGCCGCACTTCGCAAGGAGCTCCTCATGCGTGCCTTGTTCTACGATGTCGCCGTGGTTCATCACGAGAATGAGGTCGGCGTCTCGAATCGTCGACAGCCGGTGTGCGATTACAAAGCTCGTCCGCCCCTGCATGAGGGCGAGCATCGCCTTCTGTATGAGGAGCTCGGTATGCGTGTCGACGTTGCTCGTCGCCTCATCGAGAATGAGCATCGGCGGCTTTGCGAGCATCGCGCGGGCTATGGTGAGTAACTGTTTCTGCCCCTGCGATATGTTCGTCGTCTCCTCGTTGAGCACAAGATCGTAACCCTCGGGGAAAGCGCGCACAAAGTGGTCGACGTGAGCTGCCTTCGCAGCCTCCATAAGCTCCTCCTCGCGCGCGTCCTGCTTGCCGTAGGCAATGTTGTCCCTCACGGTCCCCGAAAAGAGCCAGGTATCCTGCAGCACCATGCCGAACCATGAACGCACCACCGAGCGTGGGAGTTCTCGAATAGGCATGCCGTCGATGAGTATTTCGCCACTCTCCGGCTCGTAGAAGCGCATGAGGAGCTTCACGAGCGTGGTCTTGCCCGCGCCAGTGGGACCGACAATGGCGACTTTCTGCCCGGGGAGGATGGTTGCGCTAAAATCCTTGAGGATGGGCTGCCCAGGGACATAGCCGAAATGCACATGGCGGAACTCGACCTTGCCCTCAATGCGCCTTCCCTCTAAAGTCTTGACACCGACACTCATCTGCTCGTCCTGTGGCTCCTCCTCGGAGGCCAGAAAATCGAAGATGCGCTCGGCCGCTGCAGCCGTCTGTTGCAGCACGTTCGAAATGTTCGCCACCTGCGTGACGGGCTGAGTGAAGGATCGGACATACTGCAGAAAGGCCTGAATGTCGCCGACGGTGACCATTTGCTTCGCCGCGAGCCATCCGCCGCTCACCGCCACCGCGACGTATCCCAGATTACCGACAAAGTTCATGAGCGGCATCATGATGCTCGACAAAAACTGGCTTTTCCACGCAGACTGATAGAGCGTCGAGTTGAGCTCATCGAATGTCGCGACGGCCTTTTTCTCGCCGCCGAAGGCCTTCACCACGATGTGGGCGCCAAAGACCTCTTCGATGTGCCCGTTCAGGTGACCGAGATACTCCTGCTGAGTTTTGAAATACTTCTGCGAACGCTTCACGATGAACCTCACGAGCCCAATCGAGAGAGGGATCATCAAAATGGCGACTATGGTCATCTGCCAGCTTATGGTGAGCATCATGACAAAGGCGCCGATCAGCGTCATCACCGAGGTGATCATGTGGGACAGGCTCTGGCTCAAAGTCTGATTCACCGTGTCGACATCGTTCGTCATACGCGAGAGTATTTCGCCGTGGTTCGTGGTATCGAAGGCTCTGAAGGGCATCCGATTTATCTTTGAGATGATGTCTTTGCGCAGTGTATAGGTGATCTTGACCGCAATGCCCGAGACGATCCAGCCCTGGATATACTGGAGAATGGCTGATGACACATAGAGTGCGAGCACCGTGAGGAGGATGTTTCCTATCTTCGTAAAATCGATGTCGCCCGAGCGGGTCATTTTCTGAACGACACCTTCAAAGAGCGTCGTGGTGGCGGTGCCGAGGATCTTCGGCCCCACAATTGCGAGGATCGTGGCCACCGTCGCGAGCACCATGACCGCCAGAAGTCCCCAACGGTAGGGTCCGAGATACGCGAAGAGCTGCTTCATCGTGCCCTTGAAGTCCCTCGACTTTTCACCGGGCATGAGAGCTTGCGCTCTGCCGCGCCCGATCATCGCGCCAGGTCTTCTCTGGCTCTGTGTCTGTGTGGCCTGAGATCGTCCGTTCGCCGCGCCCGGCTCGACGGGTCCGCCCGAGCCGGGATTTTGTGGCTGCCTCTCGGTGAGGGGTTTCTTGTTTGTGTTCATGCGAGCTCCTCTTCTTTGAGCTGCGAAAGCGCGATGTCGCGGTATACCTCACACGTTCTCATCAGCTGCTCGTGGGTCCCGATGCCCATCACACTGCCGTCGTCCAGCACGATGATCTGCTCGGCATGGCGGATCGGGGCTACCCTTTGTGTCACGAGAAAGACGACGCTATCCCTGGCGTAAGTCTTGAGCGCGGATCGAATCTCCCTGTCGGTCTTGTAGTCGAGGGCGGAAAAACTGTCGTCGAAGATATACACCGGCGCACGACGCACGAGGGCCCGCGCTATCGAAAGTCGCTGGCGCTGCCCACCCGACACATTCATACCCCCCTGGGAAATCTGGCGTTCGAGTCCCTCCGGGCTCTCCTCCACCAGACTCATGATCTGCGATATCGAGAGCGCCTCCACGATCTCGTCGTCAGAGGCTCCCTCTTTGCCGTACCGGATATTTTCGGCGATGCTGCCGGTAAAGAGCATGCTCTTCTGCGGCACGAAACCGATGTAGGATCGAAGTTCGGCAAGCAAAAGCGTTTTAATGTCGACCCCATCGAGGAGCACCTGCCCCTCCGTTACATCGTAGAAGCGCGGAATGAGGCTGACCATAGTCGACTTGCCGGAGCCTGTCGTACCGATGATCGCCGTCGTGGTACCTGGTCTTGCGATAAAACTGATATCGTGGAGCACGTCTTCCTGCGCACCTGGATAGCGAAACCGCACGTGGCGGAACTCGATTTCTCCGCGCACGGGTTTTGGAAGCTGTGAAGGGTTCTCCGGATCTCGGATGCTCACCTTTGTATCGATGACCTGCGTGATGCGGTCGATCGAGACACTCGCCCTCGGCACCATGATGAACATAAAGGACATCATGATAAAGGCGAAGAAAATCTGCATGGAATACTGCATGAAGGCCATCATGTCGCCGACACGGATGCTTCCGGCTGCCACCTCGTGCGAGCCCACCCAGATGATCGAGACCGAGACCACATTCATAATGATGGTCATGAGGGGCATCAGCACGACCATGACACGCGTCACGTAGAGAAGCGTGCCGGTAAGGTCGCGGTTGGTCTTGTCGAAGCGTGTCGCCTCGGCGTCTTGTTGGTTGAATGCGCGGATGACCATCATGCCGGAGAGGTTTTCGCGCACGACGAGGTTGAGTCTATCCACCAGCTTCTGCACGGTGCGGAACTTCGGCACTACGATCGCAAACACAAGCCCGATGATGACCAGGAGCACGCCCACGGCCAGCGCGATAATCCACCACATGCCTGACGCCTTGCCGAGAGCCCGAATTACGCCACCGACACCGATGATCGGCGCATAGAAGAGCATTCTCGTGCCCATCATGATCATCATCTGGATCTGCGTCACATCGTTGGTCGAACGCGTAATCAACGAGGCAGTCGAAAACGAGTCGAACTCCGCGAGTGAAAAATCCTCGACCTTTGTGAAGACGGCACTCCTCATATCGCGGGCAGTACCTGCCGCCAGCCTCGATCCGAGATAACCGACGAGGATTGCGGAAGCCACCGAGACCAGTGTAACAAGGAGCATAAGCGCGCCGATCCGCACGATATAGGATATCTGCAGTGCGCCGATATCTACGCCCAGCGCCTCGAACTCGGCTTGCAGCCCTCTTACGACGAGCTGCGATTTGGCGATTGGGTCAAGCGCATCGATCTGGGCGAGTATCGCCTGAGGGCTCATGGAGGCAAGCGCCGAGAAGTCTGACATCACGGCAGACTGGGCACTGTCTAGCTGGACTGAAGGTGCGGCCGGCATTGCGCTGGCTGGGCTTTGGCTGGCGGAACCGGAAAACTGCGCTACAATCACAAGTTTCGGATACTCCGCGAGAAAAACCTCCCTCGCCGCGTCCATCGCCTCCCCGTCGGCGGGGTTCAGCGACATGACTGGCTCTGTCTGGACCAGCGGCCATGTCTTCGCGATCGCCCTCGCCTCGGCGGAACCAGGCGTCACCAAAGTATAGACTCGCTGCAGCGCGACAAACTTGTCGCCTGTGCCCTCCGACTGCATAAGCTTTTCCATAGCCTCCAAGGTGCTCGCTCGCAGCACGGGGGGCAGGTCTGCTTCGATTCCATTCTGCTGAATGCCGATGTTTACGATTCTGGACAGATAATCAGGCAGAGCTAGGTCCGCATTCGCCTGAACGAATAAAAGCGCAATAACCAACACGACACTGAGCCAGTACGGCTTCAGAAAACGGAACACTGTTCGCATTAGATTCTCCTCGGATGCATTCTGGACAGCGGCCCTCTGTCTCGCCATGGATGATGTTGGGTTTCAAGGCACTCGGCTCCCTCTAAATGCTGGGCGGCCGTTATGAGTTCTCTAAAGATGTGGGTCGCGTTATAGGCAAGTTCGGGACTTATGGTGCTGCAGAAGGTTTTTATCCACCCTTGGCGCGCCTCGAAGTTACGCTCCACGATGAGTCTGCCCTTTGAGGTGAGGAGAAGTAGCCGTACACGCCGGTCGCTCGGATCTTCCACACGTTCCAATAAGCCCATCTTGACGAGTTTTTCCACCATCTGGCTTGCGGCCGCACCGCTTATCCCGAATTCTTCACCCAGCTCGGTGACCGCGCAGCGCCTTTTGCCGTTCAAACGTATGAGCAAGGCGATCTGCGGCATGGAGAGCTTCGTCTCCGCTGCATACTCGATAAAACCTTTCATCGAGAGTCGCATGATCTGCCCTATCCATTCCTTGAGCGCGTTCTCGAACTCTATGCATTCTTGGTGTTCCGTCATTCCTGCGCCTTCTAAAAAGATAAGATGACTAAATAGTAAAGAAAACTTATATTTTAGACAAGCCTTTTTCAGCGAATTCAGGGTGGGAATCGGCGAAATTTATATGGATAGAGAGAGTGCCGGCGCCGTATGGCGGGGCCTAAGACAGTCTTCCCTTATAGTACAGCACATCGAGCGCATCGAGCCTGCGCTTGTGCGCGCCGAGCCGTGCAATGAAATCTTCGAAGCTTCGCTTTTGGCGAGGGCTCCAAAACACTTCCGACAGCGCGCACAACCTGGGAAAAAGCATATACTCGACCTGCCTGCCGAAATACAATAGTTCGCTCCACAGATTAGCCTGCCCACCGATAATATGCTCCTTCTCCTCATCAGAGAGGCCTTCCGGGACAGGCTCGAAGTTGTACGAGTCTTCGACGGTACAGGTGCCGAGTTGCCCAGGTTCTTCCGGCACATTGAGGTGCTTGTGATCGAGATAGCATGCTTCTTGAGGGCACATCACGACATCGTAGCCGAGCTTTGCGGCACGCCTACCCTGGCTAGAATTCCGCCAGCACATCACGAGCGTATCATTGCTTATGCCGCCCTCGACCACCTCGTCCCAACCGATCATCCTCTTGCCGCGTCGAGCCAGCATCTCTGCCAGTCTTTCCATGAACCATGCCTGAAGGCGTTCCGGCTCGTATGAGCCATCGGCCTTGCGCACGCCAAGCATCGCCATCTTCTTTTGGCATGCCGGGCATGCCAACCACCGTACCTTGGGGACCTCGTCACCACCCATATGCACAAAGTCTCCAGGAAACATCGCGCAGACCTCACCGAGCACCTCACTCAAAAAGGAAAGAGCGCGCTCATTTCCCCCACAGACGATGTCGTCGAAAATACCATAGCGATCTTCCGGCTCGAAGCAGACTGACGAATCTTGCGCGCCGAGGCAAGAGAATTCCGGATGAGAGGCGAGGAGTGCCGTGCTGTGGCCGGGCAACTCTATCTCCGGCACCACAAGAATGTGGCGCACACGGGCGTATTCCACGATGCGGGCGACATCCTTACGGCTGTAGTAGCCGCCCTTTCTGCCGTCTGTCCGAAAGCGCAGGTCCTGTCTGAACGCGCCGCGCTCGGTGAGCTCGGGTTTGGAAGGAATTTCGAGCCGCCATGCCTGGTCGTCGGTGAGGTGCCAGTGAAAAACATTGAGCTTGTGGAGCGCTGCCAGATCGAGCAACTTTTCGATAAATGCCGGCTCGAAAAAATTCCGAACGCAGTCGAGCATGAGGCCACGCCATCTAAACCGCGGCTCGTCCTTCACCAGCGCTGCCCCCACTCTCGCCCCCTGCGCCAGCACAAGCTGCCACAGACTCGCCGCGCCACGCACAACCCCCGCGGCGTCGGCTCCTCTGATCTCGATGCCGGCCGGTGCAATCTCGAGCTCGTAGGCCTCGGGCACAGCCAGACCACGTTCCGTGTCCGGCAGGATACTGAGACGAATGGCAGCGTCGTGATCCGTGCCGGTGTTCCGGGAGCCGGCGCTGGAGGGCGCCGTCTCCTGCACAGCCGAGACCTTGTCTATCCCCGGCACCGAAGAAAGCCAGCCTGCCACGACCTCGGCTTCCCGGAATAGCTCAGGCGGTGCGACGATCGACGAGCTCCCTACAAAACAAAAAAAGCCTTCACGCTCCTCGTAAGAGACTGGAAGCGGGATGAGGTCGCCGTTTCCTGCCATACCTTTTCTCCTTATGGGCAAAAGCCCGCAACCCTGTCGCGGTAATAGTAGTAGCTGAGCTTAGGACGCCGCTTCCGGTCGGATGGGTCGACGCTCGCAAGGCCGAACTTCTTCGTGTAGCCGAAGGACCACTCGAAATTATCCAGAAGGCTCCACACAAAGTATCCTCTGAGCGGCACGCCGCGCGCAAGCGCCTCCCGGCAAGCGGCGATGTGGCCCTCTAAATACTCGATTCTGTCGTAGTCGCGGATTACCCCGTCAGCATCGGGAACATCGGGAAAAGCCGCCCCGTTCTCGGTCACGTACATAGCCCTACATGGCCATGCCGCAGCGATATATTCGAGGATGCGGCGCAGCCCCTGCGGCTCGATCTCCCAACCCATTTCGGTCTTTCTCTGGTATGTGGGCACAAACTCGAAGCCATACGGATTTTCTGCGCTCTGCGGAACAGACCGCACAGCCTCCTCGTTGTAGTAGTTCACCCCGATGAAGTCGATCGGCGCTGCGATGACCTCCATATCGCCCTCTTCAATGGGAAGTGCAGTTCCAAATCTCTCCACAAATCCCTGTGGGTAGCCTCGCCCATAGACCGGGTCGAGCCACAAGGAGGTGCGTTCGATCGATGCCCGTTCCGAGGCGGCAAGATCTTCGGGGCGAAGCGTGGCAGGCCTTGGCTTCGACGGATTGATCACAAGACCATATTCGCCCACAAGTCCGCTCTGTCGGTAGGCCTGCGCTGCAAGCCCATGCGCCAGAAGAAGGTGATGCACTGCGCGCGTCGCTGCTACGCGATCCCGCATGCCCGGCGCATGCTCGCCCGTAAGGTGTCCCAAAAAAGCCGCACACCATGGCTCATTCATGCTCGTCCAGTGGCGCACGCGATCCCCAATGTACCTGTACATGATTGCGGCATACTCTTCAAAACGCAAGGCCGTATCGCGAGCGCGCCACCCACCGGCATCCTCGAGGGCTTGTGGGAGGTCCCAATGAAAAAGCTCGAGCCACGGCGTTATTTCCGCTTCGAGAAGTGCGTCGACGAGCCTTGCATAGTAGTCGAGTCCCGCCTGGTTAGGAGTCCCTCTCCCCTCTGGCTGGATGCGCGGCCAAGACACTGAAAAGCGATATGCCCCCACATTCAACTCTCTGAGAAGCGAAATGTCGTCCTTCCATCTGTGATAGGATTCGCAGGCGATGTCCCCTGTGTGCCCCTCCACAATTTTGCCCGGAGTGTGTGCAAAGGTATCCCATATCGAAGGTTTTTTCCCGTCCTCCGCTGTCGCCCCCTCAATTTGATAGCTCGATGTCGAACAGCCCCAGACAAATTCCTCGGGAAACCCGTCCTGCCGCTTCATGTTTTCTCCTTATTTCTTCAATATAGTATCGTATTATCCCTTGATCGCACCCGCTGCAACGCCCTTCGTTATCTGTTTGCGGAAAATCACGTAGAACACAAGCATGGGCACCATTCCGATGGTCAGCGCCGCAAACTGCTTGCCGTAATCGGTAGAGAGCGAACCCGAAAACTTATAGATGCCCAATGGAAGCGATTTGAGTTCGGTCTTGGACACAAGAATATTGATGAGCGCAAATTCGTTCCATGTGGCTGTAATGTTCAGCATCGCGAGCGTCGTGGCCACGGGTACACTCATCGGAATGATGATCTTGAGAAATATCTTGAAAAAACCCGCCCCATCGATGCGCGCCGATTCGACCACCGCATTCGGAATGGCCTTGATATACTCCGTCGAGAGATAAATGCCAATAGGGAGCCCCGCTCCTATGTACACAAGCAGCACTGCGAGCCGCGTGTTGTAGATACCGAGCAGGTTCACTTCGAGGAAAAGCGGAATCATCAAGGTCTGCGTCGTAAGAAGAATGCCGATGATAAAGCTGTTGTAGATCGGCTTCGTCGCCCTCGATTTCAGCTTGGCGAAGGCAAAGCCCGCCATGAGCGACAAGAAGATGATGCCCACTGTCGCGCCGAGCGTATAGATGATCGAATTCGGAAAGAGAAGACCAAACTCGCCCATCTCCCATGCTTCGACATAGTTTCGCAGCGTCGGGCTATGAGGGAGCGCGAGCTGGCTCACCTGATATTCTCGTGTCGTCTTGAACGAGTTCATAATGAGCCAGAAAATAGGATACAAGGTCATGAACGCGAAGAGCCCCATCACACAATAGACGGCTACTCGGCCAATGATGGAGAACATCTTTTTCAGCCTGGATTCGTGGATCGTTTCGGACATGCGTTTACTCCTCCTTCCCGCCGTAGCGCTTCTCGACAGCCTTCGTCAGCACAATCAACGTAACGCTGATGAGCACCATGATGAGCGAAATCGCATTAGCGAGCGGGAAATTGGGCCTGCCCAAAAATGCATTGTTGTACATATATATAGAAAGAATTTCAGTGACCCGCGATGGCCCACCGCCCGTCATTGCAAAGATGAGGGCGAAGCTCGACAGAGAGCCTGAGATCGCGAGGATCGCCGAGTTGACGATCGTCCCCGAAAGCGCAGGCAGAATGATAAAGCGCATGACCTGCCCCTCGTTCGCCCCATCGATGCGCGCGGATTCGACGATCTGGGCATCGATCTTCTGCATGTTTGCCAGGAAAAGAATGAGGTACATGCCGGTGTACATCCATAGGATCACAAAGAGCACGGGCAGCATCGCGACATCGGGTTTGGTGAGGAAGGCCGGGCTCCACTTCTGCACAAAGAGATTCGAAAGCGCCGTGTAGATGTCGCTCATGGGCTGACCCTGGTACGAGGATAGAAGATCCCTCAGTTCGGGCACGGGATCCGAGAACATCGACTGGCCGGCTGGCCCCGCCAAATTTAGAATATTATGCAGAACCTCGTCGGAGAGCGAAAAGCCCCCCGCTGTGTTGAAAATACTTTCGAGCTGGGCCTGAAAATTGGCGACTCGAAAGTAGTTTACGATTTCTCCTATAGGACCGTGCGGCGAGAATATTGTCTGCCACAGAAGCCCCACGACAATGACAGAGATGATGTTCGGCACATAGAGCACGCCCTGCCAGAAACCGGGAGCCTTTACGATCTTGGCGTAGATGAAATATGCGAAGATAAATCCCAGCGGCAGCTGGCCAAAAACCGAAACAAGCACGATGTAGAGATTGTTCTTGAGCGCATTCCAGAACCATGGATCGGTGAAGACGCGCACATACGCATCGAATCCGACAAATCCCCAAGGTTCACCGCCGAACATTTTGCCGCCGGAATAGTTCGACACCGAGAGAATCACGGAGAGGATGATCGGAAAGGCCATCACAAGGAGATACAGCGCGAATGAGGGCATCACCATTGCCCAGTATGCCCGCCTCTCTTCAAAATGTGTCTTGTTTGTATGTGCCATATCAGCTCCGGGTGAAATAATCCTTCCGAAAAACAGACATTCCCTTTCTTTTTTGAAAATGCCGGGACGCGCGGGAAGCCTACGGAGAGTAAACGTCCACAAGGCACCCGCACATCCCGACTGCTACATTTTTATTATTTTTTCTGAGAAGCCTTCCAGGTCTCGTATGCCTTCTGGACATCTGCCGCTACTTTTTCTGGTGTAGACGTGCCGAGACCAATGGCGATGAGACCGTCGTTCAGCACATTGTACACCGCAGGGTCAAACATGCCGTCAAAGACATAGCAGGTCTTGGGGTTGTCGGCATAGAAAACCGGCACCTTCGCGACGAGAGGCTCCACGTTTGCCTTGACATTCTTGCGGGTCGGTACATAGGCGCCAGTGCTGTAGCGGATTGCCTGCACTTCCTCCGAATAGAGATATTTGATGAGCCTGACTGCAGCCTTCTCCTTTGCAGAGCCCGCAGGTATTGAGCCGGAGATGGCCCAGCCTGTACCAGCGATCGCGGAAAGGACACCGGGGTTCACCTCACCCGGAATGGCGGGGAAGGGGAGAAGCTCAAAATCGCTCTGCTGAGCGGCGGGGGGAATAAGGGCCTTGCCCGAGGCTTTGTCGGTGATGTATGCCCCCACGCGCCAGTCGCCGTCGATGTAGATCGCGGCCTTGCCGGACACGAAAAGTCCGGGAGCCTCGCCGTAACCGACCTGGTTATCCTCGCGCACAATGATGCCATCCTTGTAGAGGTTGTCGATCACTTTGAGGGAGTCGACGAAAGGCTTATCGGTAAACTTGGCCTTGCCCGCCAGGATTGCGTCCACAAACGCATCGCCCGCCATGCGCCCAAGCACTGTAGAGAAGAGACAGGACTGCATCGGCCAGCCATCCTTGTTCGGCAGCATGACGACGTTGATGCCCTTGGCCTTGAGCTTCGGCACCATCCTCTTGAGGTCGTCGTAGGTCTTCGGCAGGTCGAAGCCGTTGTCCGCGAGAAGTTTTTTGTTCACGTACATCACCGAGGTGTAGGTAAAGGACTGTGGGAGCATCGCCATGTATTTTCCGAGCTGGTTGTTCGGATTGATCGCAGCGCCGGAAAAATCCTTCAAGAAGTCGGCCCCGAGTAGCTGCGCGAGGTCCTTGGCGAGCTTCTTCTCGTGGATGATCGCACTGCGGGCTGTAGGCCAGACATAGAACACATCCGGCAAGGTCCCCGCCGCTGCATAGACCTGAAGCTTCTGATGGTACGGCTCGCTGAAAAGAACCTCAATGTTGAGGGTGATATCGGGATTTTGCTGCTGAAACCTTTCCCAGATCGCCACATCTTCCTGATATCCCGCCTGGTCGGCCTGCTGATAGTTGAGCACATTCAGCGTGACCTTCTCCTGCGCTACCACAGTGCTGAACACAATGGCCAGCGCAAGGACTACGAGAAATCCTTTTTTCATGTAGAACCTCCTTGAAAGGGCAGTCGGCCCTTCTTTAGAAACTTTATTTGCAAGGCATTACTGCCTCATTGCCCGTTTAAGAGACGCGTCTCGAGGCATTCTGAGAGACCCCCACCGCCAGCCCCGGCAGGCTCCGCTCAGCCATAAGACGCTCAAAGACCATTCCCGCCGCGCCGAATGCCACTGCCTTGTCCCCAAGACTCGAATACCTGATCTCCACATCTTTGGGCGAGGGATACATCCAGTTTTCCTCCAACCTATGTCTCAGAATGGCAGGAAGATCGACATCGAGACTCTCGATGTCACCACCGATGTACACGTGCTGGAAATCCATCGTGTTGATGAGCATGGCCATATTGCGCGCAAGCTCGTCTACCGTTCTGTTGAGAAGATTCCTGTCGAACCGAAGTTGCACGAGCTCGTCACGACTCAGCGAGAATTGTAAGTCACCAGGACCGTCGCAGAAGGCGCTCCTAAATTCTCCCGTATAGCCGTGTGCCCCCGTATGGACCTTGCCCCCGAGGACGACCCCGAAACCCACGCCAATTCCTCCATATTTGAGCAGGGAAGTCTTGTCCCCCCTGCATTCGACGAGGGCGAAGAGAAAGTCCTTGAGGTCCTTTTCTCTGTTGAACGCGAGTTCGCCCCAAGCGCAGCAGTTCGCGTCATTCTCTATAAAAGAAGGAACCTGGAGGCGGCCCGACATGGCTTTGACAAAATCGAGCGGTTTTTCGATGCCGAGCGGCACGGAATACTTGATGCGTCCCTTTTTGGAGTCGACAAGACCTGCAGTGCCTACTCCAACCCCCAATAAGAGAGAGTCTTCAGAGTATTGTTTCTGCAACGTAGCGACGACGCCGGCGACCGTCTCGGCAAAATTGTCGCGCGTGACGTGCGTATCGCCGCGAATCGTCGCAAGAATGTTGCCCGCGAGGTCCACACTCACCGCCTCATAGAACCCAAGCTGAATCTCGATGCCGATGAATCGCCCATACTCTTCATTGACGGCCAAATAGATCGGCCTGCGCCCGCCGCGGGAAGATGCTATTCCCTCCTCCTTCTCCACAATGAGGCCGTTGTCGATGAGGGACGCTACCTGCTTTGTGATTGTCGACTTGTCGAGTCCAAGCCTATCAGCGAGATCGACGCGGCTGATGTTCGGCTTCTGCCAAATAGTGCGAAAAATACGCGTCGCCGTGCGCGTCCACTGATCTCCGCGAGATGGCATTGCCACAGCTGTCTCCTTGTTGGTTGATTTATTCAACCAATTATGGTATAGCATCGCTATCTTGAGTTGTCAAGCAAAATTTTTCACAATGTGCTCAGGGAGGCAGATCGTGGAGATCATCAATCTTGCCAGCGAATGGGATCTTGTCCGATTGGCCGACAGCTCGGTACGCCGAATGCAGGTCCCGGGTGACATCTATTCGACGCTTATCCACACTGGAGAGCTCCCCGATCCCTACTTCGGAGAAAACGAGCCCAAGGTTCAGTGGCCCGGCAGAGAAGACTGGAAACTCGAGCGCAGATTTTGGGTGCCGGACCACTTTCTCAGATTAGAGACCATAAAACTTCTCGCAGAGGTCATCGACACAGTGGCCGACGTGTACCTCAACGGAGTCCTCATAGGCACAAGCGAAAACATGTTCAGGCGCTTTGAGGCCGACACTAAGGCCTTCTTACATTCCGGCGAAAACACCATCACCATCATAATCCACTCCCCGGAAGAGGCTGCGATCCACGCAGCACAGAAGCTGCCCTACCCCATCCCCGCCTCTATCTACCCCGTCTCATCGCCCCACCGCAACCTGATCCGCAAGGCTCAGTGTATGTCGGGCTGGGACTGGGGCCCCTGCCTTATGACCGGCGGCATCTATGATGGCATTGCGCTCATCGCCACCGATGGTCCTTTTATCCGTGCCGTGCAGACCCGCATAAAGCCGCTCGGAAACTTCGACGGTGCCTCGGTCCGCGGCCCCGACTTCTCGGTGGAGATCTCCGCGGAGGTCGATGTACCGGAGCCCATGGACATACAGCTTTCTTGCTATCTCGACGGCGTGCGCACTGAGACGGAATGGCCTTGTCGTTTAGGTTCCAACACTGTCCGGATCGGCATGGACGTCAGAGCGCCGAAACTGTGGTGGCCGCACGGCCGTGGAAGCCCGGCGCTCTACGATTTTTATGTGACGGCAGAACGCACCTTGCCCCATGGAGGCATCGTCTCAACCGATGGTTTGTCGCGTCAGCAGGCAGACTCCGCATCCCGCGTGGTGCACGCCTCCCAAACGGCCTACGCACCCGCCCCGCCGCGAAGCCCTCACATCGTCCACAAAAGAATAGGCTTTCGCGAACTCAAAGTCGTCACGGAAGAAGACAAAATAGGCCGCAGCTTCATGTTTGTAGTAAACGGTAAAGAAGTCTTCGCCAAGGGCGCGAACTGGATTCCCGCCGACGCCCTCCCCTCGCGCTGGACCAGAACGCGTATCGCCAGCCTCCTCGATTCCGCGGTCAAGGCGAACATGAACTGCCTCCGGGTCTGGGGCGGCGGACGCTACGAGAGCGACGATTTCTACGAACTCTGCGACGAGCGCGGCATTATGGTGTGGCAGGACTGCATGTTTTCCTGCGCCCTATACCCATCGAGCCCCGAATTTCTGGCCAACGTGGAGGCCGAAATCGCATGGCAGGTCAAAAGGCTGTCAGACCACCCCTGCATCGCCCTGTGGTGTGGCAACAACGAGGCGCTCGGCGCAATCGGCTGGTACGAAGAATCGAAACACAATCCCGCGCGCTATATCATCGATTACGACAGGCTCACAGAGGGAGTGTTAGGGCGGGTCATCCGGAGCCTCGACCCTGACCGTTGCTTTTGGCCATCGAGCCCCTCGGCAGGCCCGAACGATTTTTCGGACAACTGGCACTCGGACGAACGGGGCGACATGCACTTCTGGTCGGTGTGGCACGAGGGCAAACCCTTTTCCGAGTACCTCACGGTACGTCCGCGTTTCTGCTCAGAGTTTGGCTTTCAGTCTCTACCCTCGATGAGGACCATCGCCAGCTTCGCCCCCAAAGGCGAGTACAACATCAGCGCACCCATCATCGAAGCTCACCAAAAGGACCCCCATGGCAACCGTATCATCATCGATACCATGCTGCAGTATTTTCGGATGCCCAAGTGCTTCCGCCAGCTCGTCTATCTCTCTCAGGTACAGCAGGCTATGGCGATTCGCACGGCCGTCGAGTTCTGGAGGAGCACGATGCCGCGTTGCATGGGCACACTCTTCTGGCAGCTCAACGATGTGTGGCCTGCCATAAGCTGGTCGAGCCTCAACTACGATGGCTCGTGGAAGCTTTTACAGTACGAAATGAGGCGTGTCTATGCGCCGGTACTGTTGGCGCTCTTTGTGAAGGATGGCATGATTCAGGCACACCTTATCAGCGAAACCCCCGGAATGCACCGCGCAGAGGTGACGCTCCGCCTTCTTGATTTTCATGGTGAACCGCACGTCATCCCCGAAAAGATTGGCGGCGAGGATACTGAAGGGAATATTCTGAGCTCCATGGTGCCGCGCACTGCGGTGGAGCGAAGTCTTCTCATTGCAGAACACTGTGTGCAGGCCGTTTGGACACTGCCCCTCGATACGCTCCATTGCCGAGCGAGCGAGGTCTTTCTCGAAGCGAGCCTCGAAGTACCCGATCTCGGCATCAGAACGAAAACGGCGCTCTTGCTCACCGAACCAAAGCGCTGCGCGCTCGAGGATCCCGGTTTAGAAGTGGAGATCATGTCCGACAGCGAGGGCACTCTCGAGCTCGCGATCTGTGCGAGAGAAGCTCCCGCCTTCTATGTTGCGGCCGAATTCGATGACATCGCCGGACAATTCGAGGACGCTGGCTTTTATTGCGCAAAGGGTGAACGCCAAGTACTCCGGTTTATCCCTTCAAAGGAGCTATCCACACTGAAGCAAGCTCCGCGCAGGGCAGGTCCCTCTTCCTCCGTGCAATCCGGGCTGTATATCTATCACCTACAAAAAAGCTTTGAACACTGATGCAGCAACCGTAAGGTTGCGCACCCAGTGCTCTTTCTTAAGCCACCAGCCTGCGACGAGCGCCTTGAATATATCCGAAAGCTTCGCGATGCCGAAGAGCGCGACGGGCCCCCACGAAGTATAGCGAAAAATCACAAAGGCAGCCGGGATAAACATCACGTAGGTGACACCGACATCGACCAAAAGCCCCATCAATGTATCACCTCCGGCTCTCGACACTCCAAACTGAGCGTTGAGGAGAGACCAGAGAGGAAGGTAGACACCGATCACGACGATGAGGCTGCGCGTCACTCGCTGGGCAGAGTCCGAAAGGTTGCTGAACACAAAGGGCACTGCGGCAGTCGAGAGCATGGCGGCAATCCCAGCCCCAAAGCCGAAGACAACCGAACCCGCCATAATCCATCTGGCCTTCTTTCTGGCATCATCAAGCTTCCCTGCTCCAAGTGTCGATCCCACAGTGACATTTGTCGCGGTATGGATTGCCGGAAACACCAAAAAGAGCAAATTGGCAACAGACCAGCCCGCCGCCATGCCGGCGACGGTCTCCGGCCCGCCGCGTCGGTTGTACAGCGCAGTGATGATAGTCTCGGACAGAACCCATGCGGTCTCGGAGAAAAACATCATCGCCGAACGCGAGATCACCTCACCGAGGAACCTGCCGTCGACCTCGAAAATGGTCTTGATATGAAAGGCAAACACAGGTTTTCTCTTCAATACTACGACTACAAAGGCAGCGATCTCGAGGAGACGCGCAATTACCGTCGCGATCGCTGCCCCCTCCACCTCGAGCCTGGGCGCTCCAAGGTTTCCGTAAATCAGAAACCAGTTGCCTATGGTGTTCACTACAGCAGCAGCCGTAGAGACAATGAGCGGTATATTCGGTTTTCCGATGTCGCGGAACGAGCTGCCGACTGCCACGGAGAGGGCAATGGGAATAAAAGAGAACGAGACAGCTCTCATGTACCGAGCTCCCTCGACCACAATCACGGCACTGTCGGCACTGTTCGACACCATGAGCGAAAGCAGCGTTTCGGGGAAAATTTGGCACACGACAAAATAGAGTATCGAGATGCCTGTCCCCATAAGGAGCTTGAACCTGAACGCCTGAACCATGCCCTCCCGATTCTGAGCGCCGCGGTGCTGCGACAAAAAAATCCCTCCCGCCATCGACACGACATTGATGATCACCATAAAGATAAAATTCACCTGATTGGCGACGTTGACACCGGCCATCTTTATATCGCCGAGCCCTGCCACCATGAAATTGTCCACGAGCGAGACAAGGCCGGTGATAAGACTCTGCAACATGACGGGAATTGCAAGGGCGAGTGTCTCGCGATAGAAGGGCCATGGACCCAACAATGTCGACGGACGCCCGAAGGCATGTATAGATTTATCCAGCATATGCTTTTCAAAAGATTGGGGCATCATCGCATGGAATTCTATTTTATGCTAGCCGAGCATCGGGATTGGGGTTATGTCGGCGCTATTTGACGCTCTATAGTGCGGACAGTATATTGTACCTACGTATCGCTATGGATTATCGATAGATTTAAAGGTCGAGATGTATAAAGGAGTCCGAATCAACATGAGCGCCGAAGTTACCCTGACCGCCGAAAATTTTAAACAAGAAGTATTGGAATCGGAAATCCCCGTGCTTGTGGATTTTTGGGCCGAGTGGTGTATGCCTTGCAAGATGATCGGCCCTGCCCTCGCTCAGATCGCAGAGACCTATAGAGGCAAAATCAAAGTGGGGAAGCTCAATGTCGATGATCAGAGTGACATCGCATCACAGTACGGGATCATCTCCATCCCGACGCTCATCCTATTCGCAAAAGGACAGGTGTTTAGGCAGAAGGTCGGCGCCATGCCTCGCCACGAAATCGAAAAACTGTTCAAAGATCTCATCTAGCCATGAGGCCAGGATTCTGACTGCCGCTCTCGCCTACACTCCAGGCTTCCGCCCCATTCTTCTCGACACTGGTTCTGAGAAACGGCTTTGTCGTCGAAGGTTTCCACATAAGTGCGTCCTCCCACGTGGGAGGCGAATCTAAGCGCCAAAGCCCTGCATCGGCGAGTTCCTGCACAAGTACAAGAAGCTTGGATGATCCTAAAGAGCCTGTTTTCGAGCTCTCCGCATAGAAAATACCATCGATGGGCGCCTCCCCCTCCCGCATGTACACTGATATAGCCCCACTCGCATCAGGGAGACCTCCGGCATCTGACCAGAAATCCCGCCCATACGGCGTCGCATCGATCCCACCCGACAGGTCTAGAGCAGCGCCAGTCTCATTCTTTTCCTCGGAGATACCCTCGGGCGCGAGGTGCAGCACGATGACCTCGCCCTCCTTGACCTCGCATACGGGGAAATCGTACCTCATCGTCTTCGTCGAACTCGCCCATTGGACAAACATTCCTCCCAAATTCCCCGCCCTCTTCACATAGAATTCGGCATAATCGCGGTGCGGCGTCCTTTTCGACGCATTCTTCGCAGGCTGCACCTCGCTGAGAGCCAGGGCAGCAGGACGATCGTTGTACCCCTTAAACTGAACCTGCACACGCGTGGTATTCCCGCTCAAATCCTGCACATTGCCTGCAAGCGTTATAGGCTCTCCAGGCGCAGGCGGTGGTTCAAAGTGGACATTCACTGTAGTCTCAGAGCTCTCCACAGAGACGACCAGATGCCTAGGCTCCACACAGAAACTGCGTTCCCCGACCCGGACGGGTTCATCGAATTCAAGTACGAATTCCCGAGTATTCTCGAGCGTAGCGTTTTTTACGATCGGAGGACGTATGTCCCCAAGCGCCACATTCTCGATGCCCGGCGGCGCACAACTCGACACCACCCAGCACACAATGCTCCCCATCAAACATGCGCGGCATAGACAGAGGCCAACCATGCGTTTTCTTGTCTGCAACATAGGCTGCTCCTAAAGAAGACTCTGTGCGACACTCCGGCCCCCCTAAAAACGCGAAGTACGCACAGACCAGGCATACCACGAATAGCCCCCTTGCGTTTCATGGCGTTGGCACCAGAGCCCCTCTTACCATAGACGCAGAAAATATCGGCTCCTGCTTCAACTTCGGATTCTTTAAAACCATAGTTTTTTAGACCGATACATTGTCGAGTTCTGCAAAAAAGAACGGCCGCACCACCTATTCATCCCGATCGCAAGCGGAGAACCAGAAGGATATATTGTTGCCGTAGAAAAAGTATACGAATCCCTCGGCTGCAGGTGCGACTCGCCTTGCATTCTGGACACCGGCATCACTCAGGATGAAATTGAGCGCAAAATTGACCGGGCAGACATCATCTATGTCGGCGGCGGCACTACTAAATTCATGCTTCGCGAATAGGAAAAAGCGGGCGTAGACAAACTTCTGATCTATGCATTACAGGATGCACTGCAGACGGACAAGGACATCTATAGTATAGCGCGCTCCGATTCGGCGGGTCCGGCAGCCCTGGGCCGCCCCGCATCATTTGTAAACCCATAAAAACCGATGTATAATTGCTCAACTATTCTTTCGCAGGCTTTTGAAAAATGTGTTGCATAGAGGTAAAACCATGGACAAAGCAACTGTCGGCATTATAGGGGGATCGGGACTGTACGAAATCGAAGGTGTCGAGATTCTCGAGGAAATCAGTATGGAGACGCCTTGGGGGTCGCCCTCCGATACGATTACCATAGCCCAAATAGGAGGCATAAGGACGGCATTTTTGCCACGCCATGGACGGGGCCACTTCATCCTCCCGACCGAGGTGAATTCGAGGGCGAATATCGCGGCGCTCAAGATGCTCGGTGTCCGAGAGATTATCGCCTTTTCGGCCGTCGGCAGCCTCAAGGAAGAGATTCGCCCCCGCGACTTCGTCATTCCCTCACAGATCATCGATAGAACAAAAGATCGACCTGCATCGAGCTTCTTCGGCGAGGGAGTCGTCGCCCACATGAGTTTTGCAGATCCCTTCTGCGGTCGGCTCAGCAAGATCATAGAGCCCTTCATCGCCGCGCGTGAATTGCGGCTCCACACGGACGAGATTCTCGTCTGCATAGAAGGCCCGGCTTTTTCTACGCGGGCGGAGAGCCGGCTCTACCGTTCATGGGGAGCGGGCATCATCAATATGAGCGTGCTTCCCGAAGCGAAGCTTGCTCGAGAGGCCGAAATTTGCTACGCCATGGTCTGCATGGCGACCGACTACGACTGCTGGAAAACTGACCACGCCGACGTGACCGTCGACATGGTCGTAGCGAATCTCAACGCCAATTCGGCTCACGCCAAGGCGCTGATTAGAGAGATTGTCCCGGAGCTTGGAGGCGGTGCAGACTGCTCCTGCCGGAGCGCGATGCGATACGCGGTCATGACGGCCCCGGCAAAACGGAATCCGGAGACCTGGGCAAAGATCAAAACGATACTTCCCGAGCTCTGAGGGCGGCGCCCTTTCCCTGATTAAGAATGGGGAACGCTCTTTTCGGTGTTCTTTATACAGGAGAAGCGCATGAAAGCTGAAACGATAGACACGCCCAAGGGAAGGATCACCCGATATGTCGAGCTCGATGAACGTCTCGATTCCGCGTCGGCCCTCCTCGACCTGCTCGCGGACACTCAGTCGAAGACCATCGCCATCCCCAAGGAGCGCCTCGACCCGAAATTCTTCAGCCTTGCCAGCGGGTTCGCGGGCGAGATGCTTCAGAAGATATCGAATTATTGCCGGAGACTCATCGTCGTCGGCGACTTTCAGAATGTAAAGAGCAAAAGCCTCAGGGACTTTATCTATGAAAGCAACAAGACCAGCCAAGTCGTCTTTGTCGGCAGCATCGATGAAGGCGTCGCGAAGCTCAGGTGAGCCCGGCGACATCGGCGTAGCTGTACCATGAAGGACAAGATCGCGATCGTCACGGGCGCGAACCGCGGCATCGGCAGAGAGACGGCGCTTGGCCTCGCAAGGGCGGGCATGACCGTGGTAATGGCGTGCAGGAACCTCGAAAGCGCCCGCGTCACCTGCGAAGAGATCAAGTCGCTCACGAAAAATCCGAATGTCGCCGTCATGAAGCTCGACCTTTCCTCCCGCGACTCCATACGGAGTTTCGTGGAGGATTTCAAAAACAGATACGGAAAGTTGAACATCCTGATCAACAACGCCGGCGTCTGTACTATGGACCGCAAGCGCACCGTCGACAATTTCGAGCCCAATCTCGGCACGAACTACGTCGGGACCTTCCTGCTCACCATGCAGCTTCTGCCATTCTTCGAAAAGGGCACAGACGACAGGATCATCAACCTCATCTCCAACATCTACAAGATCGGATGGTTCCGTTTCGACAGGATGGACGTCTACCGCTGGTTCAGGGCCTACGCGGTCTCCAAATATATGGTCCTTCTGTTTACGCTGGAGCTCGCGGAGCGCCTGCGGGACAGGGGCATTTCGGTGAACGCGGTGCATCCGGGCATTGTGAGGACCTCGATAATGTACACGCACCGCTGGTTCGACCTTATCATCAAAATTATTCTGACCCCGTTCTTTATCGACGCCGCCGAAGGAGCGAGGCAGATCATCCATCTGGCGAATTCGGAAGAGGCGGGGCGGTTGAGCGGCGCCTGTTTCCATAAGACGCGACGGAAGAGAATCCCCAGGCCGTACAACAACCCGAAACTGCGCGCCGCGCTATGGGAATACAGCGGTTCGTTATTGAAGAATCAGCCAATAAAGGGTACTGTTTCCTGAGACATGAAGGCGAGGGGGAGATCGTATGGGCATCGCAATAGCGGTCATTCTCGGTGTTATCGCGATAACTGCCATATCGGCGGGTTTCGACTATCTGGGCAAGCGCACCAAGGGTGCCTCGGGCGAGCTCTCGAAAAAAATGGAGGACCTCGAAAACAGAATCCGCCTTCTGGAGAGTTCCGCCGCCGTCAAAGAGGACGAAATCCGTCAACTGGAAAACAAGATCGAATTCATGGACAGGCTGCTCGAGGACAAGACAAAACAGTAAAACGCCCGGCCGCCAGAGCTACCGGATATTGTCCCGCAACCAGTTCCGCAGTTCAGCGCTCATCGGAAACCGCAGCCAGCCGTCGTCGTCGAGCACCGTATCGTAACGGAGAGAAATAAGGTCATCGAGCGTGGCAGGTCTGTGAGCATTCGGATCGCTCTCCCAGAAATTCAGAGGATACATGGCGAGGGTAGAAAGCTCTTGGCGCTCCTCAACCCCGATCTTGCCCGCGACGGCGATGCTGAGCGCGGCCTGATGCATGAATATTTTGTATAGGCTATGCTCCTCGCAATATCCCCGCGAAAACCGATCCGCAGCAAATATCCGCAAGAGTCTCTCCCATTCTCGGAATATTCCCAGCTCCGGCCTTGTGCCGACAAGACCCGCCGCGATATAGAAGCGCATGGTTTTCCGGTCTATGTAGCTCGTCGTAGTCCCGAGGGCTCCGCAGTCGGCCCCCGCGAGTTCGCACGCGCGCCTCCAGAAACCGTTGCGGTTGCCTTCCAGCCCGGTGCCGGCCTCCTCGCCAATGTTTTGAACATTCACAGGCCTGAATGAGACATTCTTGTCTGGACGCAGCAGTAGCGGTGAGACGTCATTGAGCACAAGAGAATCACGGTCGAACCAAAGGAGTTCAGACGCCCTTCCCTCAGCGAGACGCTCCGCCTCGGCAGCGGCGAACACCTTCTGCGCAAAGGGGAAATCCCTCAGTTCCGGGACATCGCGATACGGCAGCAGCTCGACACGCAGTGTGGTCGCCTTTTCAAGAGCCTGTGCCCGCATCTTTCCGGGGTCTCGGCACATGATCCAGACCGGCGTCGAATCATGGGTTCCTCCAAAGCGCCGGATGCTCGCCGCGAGCAGGAGCAGATCCGTGTCGGGCGATCCTTTGTAGGCATAGTCGCAGTATGCGATGACGAGAGAAGATGGGGTACGCGTTGAGCCTGTCGGATCGTTTGCCATATTTTCGCTCCCACATGTGCAGCATGTGGAATAGAATTACTATATTATAGTATAGGCTCGATAGAAACAGCCGATCGCCTTTCAGGAGGAACAAGCCTATGTCAGAAACGGAGAAAAGTGGCGGCGCGGCCCAGATTGTCTATCTCTCTCACGGCGGCGGCCCCCTGCCTATTCTCGGCGATGCCGGCCATAGGGCGATGGTCCAGTTCATGGAGGCGCTCCCCGCAAAGCTCAGGAAGCCAGAAGCGATCCTGGTGATTAGCGCTCACTGGGAAGCGCCCGAAGCGACGCTGACAGGGGGAGAGACCCCTCCTCTCCTCTATGATTATTACGGCTTCCCCGAAAAGGCCTATGAGATAACCTATCCCGCTCCCGGCAATCCCGAACTGGCGGAGCTCATCGCCGGACTGCTCCAGAAGAGCGGCATCCCTTCGCGCATCGACAAAAACCGCGGTTTCGACCACGGGATGTTCATTCCCCTGAAGCTCATGTACCCCGACGCCCTTATTCCCACGGTACAGATGTCGCTTCTCCACAGCCTCGATCCCGCCGCCCACCTGAGCCTGGGAAAGGCTCTGAGGCCGCTCATGGAGCAAAACATTCTGGTCATAGGCTCAGGCTTTTCCTTTCACAACATAGGAGCATTCTCCTGGCACGGCAAAGCCGCCCCAGATCCAAGGAATGAAGCGTTCCAGAACTGGCTCATCGACTGCTGCACGGGAGCTCTCTCCGAATCCGAACGCGAGAGACGCCTCTCGGCATGGGAAGAGGCTCCTCATGCCAGGTACTGCCACCCGCGGGAAGAGCATCTGCTTCCGCTCCACGTCTGTGCCGGTATGGCGAATAAACCGGCCCGCGTCATTTTCGACGACGATATACTCGGAAAGCGCGCAATCGCCTTCCAGTGGTAATTATTGAAGAGAACAAATCATGACGGTCAATGTTGTTTTTCATGTAGACGAAACTGAAAAATGGGAACTGGCGCTTGCAAACACCCATAATCTCCTGACGGGGATAGAAGCCGAGGGTTCACAAGTCGAAATACTGGTAAATGGAAAAGCGGTGGAGATTTTCTCCTCGCTCGATGAAAAAACCTTGCGCACGATGAAAATCCTTTTCGAGCGTGGCGTCAAGTTCTTTGCCTGCCTCAACTCTCTCAAGAGCCACGGCATCGACGAAAAGGCACTACCCGGATTCTTCGAGGTCGTGCCGATTGGAGTGCTGGAACTCACGGAAAAGCAACTCCGGGGTTTTGCCTACATCAAACCTTGATGGTGGCGCGCCGACGCCTGGACAATCCTTGACCCTTGCCGTTTTCGTCGTTACCCTAGGCCTATGAAAATCCTCATCGCAAATGATCACGGCGCGGTGGCGCTGAAATTTCGTCTCGTGACATGGTTGGAAAGCCAGGGGCACCAGGTCGTCAATCTCGGCATCGACACGGAGGACCGGGTCGATTATCCGGACCAGGCACAGTTGGCCGTGCAGGAATATTTCAGGGGCGGCTATGATTTCGGCATCGTGTGCTGCGGAACGGGCATCGGCGTCTCGATTGCGGCCAACAGGCACAAGGGAATCCGCTGCGCCCTCATTCACGACAGTTACACTGCGCGCATGGCAAAAGAGCACAACAACGCCAATTTCGTCGCATTTGGCGGCAGGGTCGAATACGTGGAGCCCGTCGAGCAACTCCTTGGCGTCTATATGAATGCGAAGTTTGAAGGCGGCCGCCACGCGATCCGGGTCGCCAAGCTCGACAAGATCGAGTGAGGCCTGCACCAAGCCCGGGTCGCCAAGCTCGACACGATCGAGTGAGGCCCGCGCCAAGCCCACGCACTTACGCGTGCCACACACACCAGCGGCGTGCAATAAAAAATCTGCGAAAAAGGGGCTGTCCCACAATCGCGGATTTTTGTTGTGCCGCACATGGGCATCGACATAAGGCTCAGACTATCGTATAGATTTCTCCCGCTTTTACGATTTCGGCATCCTTGGCGCCTGCGTCGAGCACATGCCCGCGCATCGCGGTGAGCGCTTCACCTTCACCGTGTACGAGGTAGATTTTCTCAAGGCGCGCTTTGTCGATACAGCGAAGCCACTCCACCGCCTCTTTCCAATCCGCATGCGCGGAGAAGGCATCGATCTCCTCAATGTCCGCGCGCACCTGATACCAGTCGCCGTGGATACGCACTTCCTTTGCACCATCCTTGAGGCGCCGGCCGAGGGTCCCATTGGCCATATAGCCGACAATAAGCACGGTAGTCGTGGGATCGCCGAGCCCATGGATCAGGTGGTGCTGGATGCGCCCGAATTCACACATGCCGTCGGCCGAGATGATGATCATCGGCCCTTTGGCCTGATTGAGCGCCTTCGAGTCTTCGACCGAGCGCGAAAAGTTGAGCGTAGAAAAGCCAAAGGGGTTCTTTGCGTGCGTCGTAAAGAGGTCGTAGGTCTCTTTGTCGTAGCATTCGGGGTGGATCGCGAAAATGCTCGTTGCGTTGAGCGCCATCGGCGAATCGACCCAGATCGGAATCTCGGGTATTCTGCCCTTATCGTGCAGAAGGTGGAGGTAGAATATGAGTTCCTGCGTACGCTCCACGGCAAAGGCGGGAATGATGAGCTTCCCCCGAGCCGCCGCAGTCCGGTTGACGAGCTTTTCGAGCCGCGAGAGCGCGTCATCGGTCGACTCATGGAGGCGATCGCCGTAGGTGCTCTCGAGCAAGAGTATGTCGATATCCTTAAGGCACTCGGGGTCTTTGATGATGGGCTTGTTCTTGCGGCCCAGATCGCCGGAAAAACCGATAACAACAGTATTCCCGGCCCTGTCCGTCGCGGTGATGCGCGCAAACGCCGAGCCGAGAATGTGGCCGGCATCGAAGAATTCGACCTGCACACCGTCGGCGACGAAGATCGGCCGGTGATACCCGACCGTCACGAACTGGTCCATGGCCCGAATGACGTCGAATTCGTCGTAGAGAGGCTTCCAGTCGAATTTCTCATTCCTTTTCTGGGCCTGCCGCGAGAGGTAATCCGCATCGCGCTCCTGGATGTGCGCGGAATCGGTCATGATGAGGTTTGCCAGGTCCCGTGTCGCCGATGTGGCGTAGATCGAACCTTCAAAGCCCTTCTTCACAAGGTAGGGCACAAGGCCGCAGTGGTCGTAGTGTGCATGGGTGAGCACAAGCGCATCGATTGAGGCAGGATCGATATCGTCGCCGAGCAGTGCCCTGTTCTTTCTGTCCGCTTCCGCACGCTTACCTTGAAACGCCCCGCAGTCGATGAGGATTCTTTGGGAATCGACCTCGAGGAGATGCTTGGAGCCCGTCACTTCTTCAGCCGCACCGAGAGAACGAATCGTGATACTCATGCATATAATATAACCCCAAAACGACCTGTTGCGAAAAAATCGAGAATCCATTACAGTAAGAAAGCTTTCATGGCCGATAATCTGCGTACCCTCAGGGTTGAAAAACTCTCCTCCCACGGTGAGGGTATTGCTTTTTCTGAAGGCAGAGCCGTCTTTATTCCACATTCCATCCCCGAAGAACTCGTTCTCTGCAGGATTGTCGAGGAACATGCCAGCTTCGTGCGGGCGGAGCTCGTCGACGTACAAGAACCATCGCCGCAGCGCGTAGAGCCGCCCTGCCCCCTTTTCGGCCTCTGCGGCGGCTGCGCCCTCCAGCACATAGAGTATACGTACCAGACAAAACTCAAACAGGATGCCGCGGCCGAGACATTTCTACGCATCGGTGGTTTCGATCCCGGAAAGCTTGAAATCGTCACCGGAGAGCCCTATCACTACCGCAACCGAATCCAGATCCACGCGTGCGGCGACGGCGGGCTGGGATTCACGAAGGCGGGTTCGCGCGAGACTATAAGGGCAGCCCAGTGCCCCATCCTCGCGCCCGTGCTCGAACATTGGCTCATTGCCGAAAACCGGAAAGCCCGACCCTACCGCGCCCTTTCGGCGTTGATAGGCGAGCGGCCGCGATTCTCGGTCTTCGGACAAAACGAACACATCTCCATCGAGGGTAAAGATGTCTATGCGAGCGCGGAAGTGCGAGGAGAAAATTTCCAGTTTCCCGTGGCACACTTTTTCCAGAGCAATCTCCACATGCTCGAAGAACTCATCTCTCGCTGCATCGAACCGCTCGAGGGTGGGCGGGCGCTCGATCTCTACAGCGGCGCGGGGCTCTTCTCGCTCTTTCTGGCCGATAAGTTCGACTCGATCGAATGTGTCGAAAGCGACACCGCCTCAATGGAAGCGGCGCGCCTCAATCTGAGCTGGGCGAAAGCCAAAGTCGGCTTTTCAGATATACCCGTGGAGCGCTGGATAAAAACGCCCCATGCACATCGCGCCTTCGACTGCATTGTTGCCGACCCGCCACGCTCGGGGCTCTCGCCCGAACTGCGCGCATGGCTTAGCGGCGCTCAGGCCGATCTACTTCTCTATGTGAGCTGTGACCACGCCAGCCTCGCGCGCGATCTTCATGATCTACTTCAGAAAGGCTGGACGATCGAATATATCACTTTGTTCGATTTTTACCCTCAGACCGGACGGCTGGAGGCAGTCGCCCGACTTGCAAGGGGTGCTCGATAGATCCCGCAGTGCGGGATCACCATTCGTGTAAGGAGGAAATGATGGCCCGCAATGGTCCTTTCAGAGGCAGATCGATTTCGGTCGTCAATGATCTATCGCTCGACGAACAGCGCTATCTTTACCGCAAGGCGAGAGAACTCAAAGAAGCAGCGATCTCCGGCGGAGATGTATCGAAATTTCGCATCAATGACCTCGACTATCAAGTGTACTTGATATTCATGGAGAATTCGACCCGAACCAGAGAATCGTTCCGCAATGCCGGCAAATTCCTCGGTGCGCGCGTCAATGTCTTCGATGCGGCGACAAGCTCGTTCAACAAAAACGAATCCATCACCGACGCCATCAAAATGCTCTTCGGCTATTCCGGGGAGTCCTGCTTCATTCTCCGGACCAAGCTCGAAGGAGTATGCACCTGGCTGGACCAGGCATTCACCGAGTACTCGCGCATCACCAGCAAACCCAAGCCTTCGTTCATCAACGCAGGCGACGGCAAGCACGAGCATCCTACCCAAGAATTCCTCGACGAATTTTCATTCCTCGAGCAACTCGAATGGAACGACGACCATATCCACATCGCCATGGTGGGGGACCTATATCACGGCCGCACCGTGCACTCCAAGGCCGACGGTCTGAAAATCTTCCGCAATGTCGAGGTCGATCTCGTCGCGCCCGAGCTTCTCTCCATGCCGACCTACTATGTCGAAAAAATGAAGTCGAACGGCTTCTCCGTGCGTGTCTTCGAATCGATCGAAGAGTATCTTGCGCAGCCAAAGGTTTCGTCCATCTGGTACTTCACCCGCCTCCAGCTCGAGCGCATGGGCGAAGCGGTCCTCGAACGAGCACCCTACCTGCGCCAGGCCGTCACCTTCAAAAAAGATTTCTTGGGGCGGCTGCCGGATGGGTGCCGCTTCTACCACCCCCTGCCGCGCGACCGGAATTCTCCCACCATCCCATTCTTCCTCGACGAGCTACCCCTCAACGGCTGGGACGGCCAGTCGATCAATGGATATTGGACGCGTATCGCAGAGATCGCCATGCTCTCCGGCCGCATCGGCGAGGATTTTGAGGGCGAGCATGCGCAGAAGCCCGAATTCGTCGACGATTTCGTGCATGAAGTCGAAGCTCGAGAAAAACGCAAACCAGAGTACAAGGTGGGCATCAAGCCCGTCGAGGAAGGCATCGTGATCGACCACATCGCGACCGGAGAGCCCATCGGCGAGATTTGGGACAGCATCGATGCGGTGCGCAAAATCCTCCGGCTCGATGTGCGGTCCAGCCACGGCGTCTACCACTCGAACCGCGGGCCTGAGACCTTTAAGGGCATCATCTCGCTGCCCGACATCATAAGTTTCGGAGAAAAGGACCTGAAGAAACTCGCCGCAATTGCGCCGGGCTGCACGCTCAACCTGATCCGGCACGCCCATGTCGCAAAAAAATACCGCCTCTCGATGCCGCCCCGCATCTACGGCTTCGACGAAATCTCCTGCAAAAACGAAAACTGCATCTCGTATCCAGCGAACAACGAAGGCGTGCCTCCCGAGTTCATCCGCAAGGGCGAGACGACCTTTGTCTGCAAATACTGCGAGCGAGAGCACAAATTCCGCGATATCTGGGATGTGTAGCAAAACATGGCGCTTCGGTGCGGCGCGCGCGGCACAATATCCTTATCGAGAATGTGCGCGCCTGTATTCGTACATGAGAATGGCCGCCGACACCGATACATTGAGAGAATCGACGTGACCGTACATGGGGATCGAAATACTCTCATCGGCAGCCTCTTTCAGAATTCGGGAGGCGCCTTTACCCTCATTGCCGAGAATGACAAGGGCCTTCTTCGATAGTGGGCGCTCGCCGACGGGGGTGCCCTCCATATCCGCCGCATAAGCCCAGTAGCCGACTCGCTTGAGCGCATCGACCGCAGCCCTGAGGTTGTTCACTTGAATGATCGGCACCCACGCAATCGCACCTGCCGAGCTGCGAGCTGCAGCATCGGTGAGCGGAGAGGCGCGTCGACTCGGAATGATCACGGCATCGACACCAAAGGCATCCGCCGAACGCAAGATCGCCCCCACATTGTGTGGATCCTCGATGTGGTCGAGCACGAACACGAGGCTGGCGTCCACCTGCGATGCCCGTTCGCACAGCGTTTCGATGCTGAGAGCGTGCTGTACACCCGAATCGAGCGCCAGCAGGATGCCGCGGTGTTCTTGGCTCATCGCTCCGAGCGTGGACTCCGGCACGAACACAATGGTTCTTCCTTGCCGTTTGGCCTCGTCTAGAATTTCCCGTATACGGGGGCCTCGGCGGTGTTCATCATCGATGGCGTACAGCGTTCCCGACCACTCCCCAGCCCTCAATGTCTCGAGGATGGCATGAAATGAAGATACATATTTCACAGGCTACATTCCGATTGCGTATGTCAAGGCTGCACTGCTTACGGCACCACCGTGAATTCTTGTACGAGCTGAATTGCACTCTCTACCTGTTTGACTCCCGGTACGAGATTCGCCGCCGCTAGTGCGCTGTCCACTGCCGCATGGGTGTTCGCCACGCCATGGAGCACCACCACGCCGCGCTCGACGGCAGCCTCCAGGAAGTGGATCGGAATCTTGCGATTGTAGGTGATTTCGGTGACGATCTTGGAACCCAGTAGAAGATCCTGAAGTTTTGCAGTGCCATCCTTCTCCTGCGTCTCGCCGATAAACGACTTGCGGAAGGCCTCGATCGCAGCCGCCGCATGAATCGGATCGAAGCGGTCGGTCGTGAGCGTCATATCATACTCGGAAGGGCTATACCAATCCACGGAGAAAAAGTATTTATGGAAGCCCGCGCGATCGTGGTCGCTGCTCTCGATTATCTGCAAGGCATGGCGCGAGTCGATGTTCTGTGCCTTGCGCACTCGCTCCACTCTGACGGACTTCGAAGCACCAATCCGAATGCCGATGAGGTTCGGAATACCCCGCAGAATGGCGTGTGCCCCCCTTCCAAGAATGATGCAATTGTTTTCGAGCGCAGTTTCATAAATCACCTGTGTGAGAAAATGCAGATATTCATCCCGCTGTTGCGAGAGAGATGCCCAGAAACCGGGATTCTTCTCGTCATATCGCGCCTGCTTCGCGATATCGATGCCGATGGCGGATAGCGCTGCCTCAATATGTTCCTTGTCGACGATCTTGTATCCATTGAGCTTTGCAAGTTCCTGGGCCGTCTCTTCACCGTAGGATGCTAATTCTCTCGAAATACAAATCACTGCCATATTGAGCCTCCTATAATAAGAATATTCCAAGATCGAGCGTGGGTCAAATGAAAACGGAAAACAAGAGAGATTAAAATCGCCTCCCCTATCACAAGCGAAGAACCTTCACTAAAATAGGAGCTCATGGAAAGGTTGGCGTTGCTTGCTGCATTCGGGACAGCGGTGTTTTGGGCTTTTTCAGCCATTTTTTTTGAAAACGCTTCGAAAAAAGTCGGGGCGCTGGCGGTCAATTTTTGGAAGGTGGTCATCGCCTTTTTCTTTCTTGCCATCGCTGGAACCATTGTTCGCGGGGTTCCCTTTCCCTACGACGCCTCGCTCCGGACATGGATATTTCTCTCCCTGTCCGGGATTGTCGGCTTCGTGATCGCAGACTTTTTTCTCTTTAACGCATACGTACTTATAGGCTCAAGAATTACCGTCATATTCCAGTCACTCACGCCGGTATTCACCGCGCTGTTCGCCTACATCTTCATTGCGGAGCGCATGCAGCTGCACAGACTCATCGGTATGGCAGTCACCGTTGTCGGTATCCTCATCGTTGTACTCACGCGCTCCCACCAGACCAGAAAAAACAACGAAGGTGCGCTTTCGGTAAAAGGGCTCGTCTATGCCTTTTTCTCTGCGCTGTTCCAGGCGGGGAGCATGGTCCTCACAAAAGCCGGACTTGGCGATTATAATCCCATCTCCGGCACCCAAATCAGGGTTTTTGTGGCGATCTTCGGATTCGCCATCAACGCCCTCATCATGGGACAGGGAAATCATGTCTTTTTTACGGTGCCGAAAAACCGGGAAGCCTTCACCGCGACCATAAAAGGTTCGGTGTTCGGGCCATTTTTGGGCGTGGCTCTTTCTCTCTTCTCGATGCAGAACACGCAGGTTGCCGCCACAAGCACACTCATGGCGCTCACGCCCGTGGTGATCATCGTGCCTTCGGTGTTGATCCTCAAGCAAAAAATTCATTATCTAGAGATTCTTGGAGCCGCGATAGCGGTCGGAGGAGCGGCGCTATTCTTTTTGTTGTAGCGGTACGAAGCATGGTTTATTTCATTTTTTGCATTCCTCATTTCAACTACACGTAGTATACTAAAAGTCGATCTGTGATGATCCGCGCCACCGGAGTTCGAGGCCACGCGGACCGAAAGGAGCGGTATGAAAGCGCTTGTAAAACGAAAAAATGAGCCAGGGCTTTGGATGGAAGATCGTCCGATTCCTCAAATCGGCGACAACGATCTTCTTATAAAAGTCAAAAAAACAGCCATATGCGGCACGGATGTCCATATATGGAAATGGGACAGCTGGGCACAGCGCACTATTCGGCTCGGACAGATTATAGGGCACGAATTTGTCGGAGAAATCGTGGACATGGGGCGCTCGGTGCAAGGCTACAAGATCGGCGAACGGGTGTCCGCAGAGGGCCACATCTGGTGTGGTGTCTGCAGAGCCTGCCGCGCGGGTAGACGCCATCTCTGCCCGAACACGATAGGCATCGGCGTCAACCGCGACGGATGCTTTGCCGAGTACCTGTCCGTTCCCGCACAGAACGCCTGGCACGTGCATGAGACAATTCCCGACGACATTGCAGCCATCTTCGATCCCTTCGGCAATGCGACCCATACAGCCCTCTCCTTCGACATGGTGGGGGAAGACGTACTCATCACTGGGGCGGGGCCGATCGGCTGCATGGCAGGCGCGATTGCACGGCATGTTGGTGCGCGCAATGTCGTCGTGACCGATGTGAACCCCTGGCGCCTCGAACTTGCGAAGAAACTCGGTGCAACGCGCGTTGTCAACGTCGCCCAAGAAGATCTCAAAGCCGTACAGAAAGAGCTAGGTATGGTGGGCGGATTCGACATTGGCATGGAGATGTCAGGAAGTCCCCAGGCTCTCGAACAGATGATCGAGAACATGTACAATGGTGGGCGTATGGCTCTCCTCGGCCTTCTACCGGACGGTGCCGGCATCGATTGGTCGCGCGTCATCTTCAAGGGGCTCTTCATCAAGGGTGTCTACGGCCGCGAAATATTCGAGACTTGGTACAAGATGCAGACCATGCTGCTCTCGGGCCTGGACATCAGCCCCGTCATTACCCACCGATTCTCCTTCGATGATTTCGAGAAAGGGTTTGCGGCGATGCTCTCGGGTGAAGCAGGCAAAGTGGTCCTTAGTCTCGATTAGTGTCGAATAACCGAGGGATATGCTATAGTCCCTCTATGGCTGGTACGATCCTCTACAGTTTCCGCATCAGTGAAGATGCAGCAGCGGCATTGCAAAAACTTTCCGCATGCATCGATGAGGCGAATCCGATCCCGGGGCGCAAGCGGTCGATTCTACGCTACGGCATTCGGGACCTCTGGCGCTCGCTCACGATGGACAGGGCGCAGCGAAGTGTCGATTATCTCAATAATCCGACCTTCTTTTCGGCATATCTCCGCTATTTTATGCCGTGGAACCTTGTGCGGCTTGTCGCCCTCTTGACGGAGCTCCCTCTTACACTCAATCCAGGTGCCACGATCATCGATATGGGCTCAGGGCCCCTCACTTTTCTGATTGCGCTCTACTGCGCAAAGCCCGAACTGAGAAAGATGCCGCTCACCTTCGTGTGCGTCGATCGGGCACCGCGCATCATGGAGGCTGGAAAGCTCATCCTCGAGCTCCTCGCCGCAAAACATGGAGGAGAACTTCCGCCATGGAACATCGAGTTGCGGCACGCGCGCTTCGGAGAGCCTCTCCACGAAAAGGCTGACCTCTTTTCCGCAGTCAATGTGTTCAACGAATTCTTCTGGCGTCACGAGGGAATGCTCTCCAACGCTGCAGCCAACCTGTACCATCGGATAGTCCAATATTGCAGCTCTCAGGGTACGATGCTCATCGTCGAACCCGGAGAACCTCGTTCCGGCGGGTTTATGAGCGCGCTGAGAGCTGCGGCTATTCTGGACGGCGACAAGATTCTGGCGCCCTGTCCCCACCACCGCGCCTGCCCAATGCCCGGCATCTTCAAAAGCGGGCAGGAACACATCACCGGGCATGTCGAAGGGCATGTCGGAGGGCATATAGGAGGTCAAATCGGAGGGCATGTCGGCATCATCGAAGAAGTCCGCATGCCTGCACCAAGGACGAAATATCCCTGGTGTCATTTTTCGATACCTGCCGAATTCGCACCTCGATGGCTCAGGGCACTTTCAGAAGAAGCCGGGCTTTCGAAAGAAAAATTGTCCTTCAGCTTTCTTTTTCTACAAAGACAGGAAGCCCAGCAAACCTCCGACGGCAGGAGGCCCTCGAGCCAGAATCATGAAGAGCCACCCAGGCACACGGCAAGCACCGCTGAAACGAGCCCGGTGGAAATCGACTGCCGCATTGTGTCGGATGCCATCGCGCTGCCAGGCGACAGAAGCGGTAAATATGCCTGCTCTCCCTTGGGCTATACCTTGATTTCTACGAATAAAGGCAAAACACTGCCCGAATCCGGCGCACTTCTGCGGCTCAGCCTGCCTTTCTCCAGAAAATCGCCACGCCGAGGCTCCCAACAGGAACTCCCGCCATCCAATGCTTTTGACCAGAAGACGGGCGCCATCCTTATATCCTATTGACACAAAAATGGGGTACCGATATAGTAGCATCTCGTCAGCAATGACACGGGGGCGTAGCGAAGCTGGTTATCGCGCTGGCCTGTCAAGCCGGAGATCGCGGGTTCAAGCCCCGTCGCTCCCGACTACCGCATAGCGGTTCCGCGTTATGTGGAATACACCCGTCCGCGACGCGACGGGCTTTTTTTTACGGCATTCGGGCTGTAGCGCAGGGGCTAGCGCGCTTGGTTCGGGACCAAGATGTCGGAGGTTCAAATCCTCTCAGCCCGACAGATCGAAAAGCCGCTCGATTCGAGCGGCTTTATTCATTGTATTACAAGAACTCAAATACGTGCCCATTCCATGAAATCGGCCCGGTCGTTCTACGGTCCAATGTCATTGGGCAATCATCCGTGTTTTCTTTCATTCCAAAGTTTATCTGCCCTGGCGGCCCAGGCTATGGAGACATCTTCACACTTCGCCGTCAGCGAGACGACATCCTCCTCATCGAGGAGTTGCGTGGATTTGGCCTTACTCCGCAGCACCATGTCGCGGAGCTTTTCCGGGTTGTCCAAGAGCGGACAGGGTCTGAGATGGTTCTCATTGAAAGGCTGGCCGGCGGCATACTCCATAAAAAGAGGCTGCTTGATCGTGTCGAGAAGGCTCATCTCCTTGATATTCGCCGTGGAGTAGTGGATAAAGGCACAGGGCTCCACATCTCCGGCCGCGTTGATATGCAGATAGTTCCTGCCGCCGGCAATGCAGCCGTTCACGTACTCTCCGTCGTTCCAAAAATCGAGAAGGAAAATAGGCTTGCTGTTTCGGTACTCGCGAACTTTTCTGTACATGTATTCGCGCTGGTCCGGCGTGGCGAGGAATGTGAGGTCCGCATCATGGCCGAGGGGAATATATGTAAAGTACCAGCCAAATCTGCAGCCTTTCTCGACCATAAAATCCACGTAGTCGGAAGAGCCGACCACCTCGGTGTTGAATCGGTGATAGCAGGTCGAAAACCCAAAGGGAACGCCATGCGATTTGAGGATGTCCATGGCGTCGATGACCTTGCGGTACGTGCCTTTGCCCCGCCTGAGGTCTGTTTCCGCTTCAAATCCCTCGACGCTGAGTGCGAGCGTGAAGTTGCCCAGGCGGCGGCATTCTTCCACAAAGCGCTCGTCCACTAATGTGCCATTGGAAAAAGCCAGAAAATAGCAGTCCTGATGTCGCTCGGCCAGGCGGAGTATGTCGCCTTTGCGGATGAGCGGCTCGCCGCCCGAATAGATGTACATGTAGATGCCGAGTTCCTTCCCCTCGCGTATGATGCGGTCCAGAAGAGCCTCGTCCAATCCATCCGTCTTGCGATACTCTGAGGCCCAGCAGCCGATGCATCGAAGATTGCAGCTTGCGGTAGGATCCATGAGAATAGCCCATGGAATATTGTGCGATTCGCGCTTGGTGAGCCGCTCCCGCTTAGGGGCAGAGGCGAGAAAAGAATTGACGGCAAGATTTGTGACCAGTTTATCGAGGCAGATCGGATCCAGTTCGCTGATGAGAGACCTGGCCATGCGGTTCCAGTTATTCCGCTCATCTTTGACGAATGGATCGAGCATATCGAAGGCCTTCGCGTATCGTCCTGTCAGATCGAAACGACGAACCCACTCGATTACCTCTGGAAGGCGCTTAGAAGGGTCTTCCCTGATGTACATGATCTTCTTCATAGCGAATCTCGAAAGTAGATTCCATGCCATCACCATGTTCATCTCCTCCTAGAATATCCCCCCGGAGTATGCCCCCTTGAATATATAAAATATTGCAGAATATAGAACATTCATAGACGCCGACAGCATTGTCTATATTTGCTCGCTCTACCAATAGCCCTCAGCCGGGGTGGCGTTACAAGAAGTATATAAAAAATAAAATAGTACAAGCAGCAACACAACGACGTTCGCTGCTTGAAGGAAAAGGAAAACCATCAAAGCCTCACGCTTCCTTCTTGGTATCGAAAGTCTATCGGTAAGGTCAAAATGCGACGAAATTGATTGTCAGAGTATCCGTATAGGTGCCGGATTCATAAAATTCTCCTGGCGTTGCATTGATTTTGACACCCACGTAGAAGCGAATACCGGCTTTCGGAGTTCTCCCGAAAAACCATATGCTCTGAGTGCTCGTCAGTTGCACGTAGTCATCCATAATTGGTGCAGAAAAGATGATACCGCCATAGCCGCTCGGTATCTCGGTCACCTTGACAGAGTAGGGAATTTGATCGCTGCCGCTTGTGACATAACCAAGGTGCTCAGAACTGAAGTCGACATGAAAAAGCCATGTGCTGCCGGACTTGACCGTCATGATGCCTTGTTGATCATTCTGATATGGTGTGGCGCCGTCATTCGCGAACGCGATATTCCATAGATATGAGTTCAATGTGATGTTTGCACCTACGGGAAGGACGGTGGCCTTCACATCGATGCTCTGCTGGGCGAAAACAGAAACACTCTTGAGGATCAGAAGCGACACCAGAGTAACATACTTTTTCATTACTATGCCCTTTTTCCCCACACGAACGTGTGGGGAAGAGCATTAAAGCGTGCGAATCAGCTCTGTGCTATGGAGATGGTGATCGTATCGGTGTATGTTCCGTCGACATAATACTCGGCGGTATCGGCTGGGATCTTGAAACCGATATTGAATGTCTTGCCGGCTACGGGTGTTCTTTTATTGAATACGATAGTAACTCCAGTGGTCGTCAGCGTGGTATAACTACTGAGGTTGTTCGTCACAACGCCATTCCATGTTGCGTCGGTGCACGCCACTTTTACCTGATAAGGAATGGTTTCTGTTCCACCATCATTGATACGCAGACTGCCGTTGTTCGAAGAGATAAAAGTTACAGTATAGTTTCTCTTGCTCGACTTGACGGTCAAAACCCCCTGGGAGTCATTCACTATCGCAACTCCGTCGTTGTTGACCGTAATCGGCCATGTGGGTTGATCTACGCTTACATCCATTATCGAGGTGACAGTTGCATTGATGTTAATGCCGGCAGAATTGGCACCCCAGGCCGCGCTGCTTGCCAGCAAACCCACGATAAGAAATACGACAAACTTTTTCATACCAAACCTCCTCTATGGTTGTGGTAATAAATAATTAGAATATATGCTAATCCAATTTTTTAAATATGTCAAGTATTTCCAATGTCTCCAAAATAAAAAATCTTGCAATTTTAAAGGCTTCCGGCCATTCCAACATTATACCGCGTACGTCATGCTACCCGGCATGGATCACTGCTCTCTCGAAATTAGGTCCTCGTAGGTCTCGCGCCGAACGGATAGACGAGCCGTGCCGTCCTTGAGCATCACAAGGGCAGGCCTTGGAACGCGGTTGTAGGTGCTCGCCATGGCAAAGCAATATGCTCCTGTCGAAAAAAGAGCCAGAACATCCCCAGGTCGGGGATCTGGCAGGGAAACATCGCGGACCAGAATGTCGCCGGACTCGCAGTACCGCCCTGCAACCGTCACGGTCCGTGGCGGGCACTCAGAGGCGGTCGCGCCACTGCGTCCGGCAGCATGGGGTTCCCTATCCCGAGTTCGGCCTACGATTGCCGCGTGATACCGGGCGTCATAGAGTGCAGGCCTGATATTGTCGCCCATGCCGCCATCTACGGCGACATAGGTCCGTATGCCAGGAATTTCTTTCACAGCGACAATGCGATACAGGGTGAGTCCCGCCTCTCCGACGATCCAGCGCCCTGGTTCAATCGCGCATGTAGGCATGGGAAGACGCTCTTCCGCGCTCCATCT
>Ga0067045_1000020_pt1 | contig 46798 bp, 50 predicted proteins | sample TerdegcTABiofilm_FD_59184 | JGI IMG/M metagenome (GOLD analysis project Ga0067045, IMG submission 59184) | Combined Assembly of (Gp0054472, Gp0054536) Wastewater bioreactor microbial communities from Singapore -Terephthalate degrading...
TGCCCGGGGCCGCCTCATCACCGAGGCTGTCAGGGGCGAGGGGGGTAGTCCTCCGGAATGCCGCGGGTGAACGGTTCATGTCCCGTTACGATCCCGAAAGGATGGAGCTCTCCACGCGGGATGTCGTTTCCCGGGCGATTGCGACCGAGATCCTCGAGGGGAGGGGAACACCCCACGGCGGTGTGTTCCTGGACGTGACACACCTGCCAAGGCAGCAGGTAGAGGAGAAACTGCCCGTCATGCTCGAGCAGTTCCTCAAGTTTGGCGTGGATATCCGGGAAGAGCCGATGGAGGTCGCCCCGACCGCTCACCACGTCATGGGGGGCCTCCGCATCACGCCGGATGCCGGGACAACGGTCCCGGGCCTCTTTGCCTGCGGCGAGGTGACGGGGGGCGTCCACGGCGCAAACCGGCTGGGTGGAAACGCCCTTGCCGATACNCAGGTCTTTGGAAAACGTGCCGGTGAGTCTGCCGGCAGGTCTCCANGNAGGGACTCCCGCATTGACCCAAAGGCAATCGAGGCACAGGAAGAGCGTCTCGCCGCCTTCCTCGATGGGCAGGTGCCTCCCTCANCGGTGATCCGGTCGCTCAAAACCGCGATGTGGGAGGGCGCGGGAATATTCNGNACTGAAGCCGGCCTGAATAAGACACTCGGGGTCATCAGCCATCTCTCCTCTCTCCGCCTCCTTGCCCGGACAAGAGAGAACCTTGCCGGGTGCTGCACGGCGCAGAACATGCTGCTCTCTGCCTCCCTCGTTGTCAGGGGTGCAATCCTGCGCAAGGAGAGTCGCGGTGCACACATGAGAAAAGACGTGGTCCAGACATGGGATGCACGCAATTCACCCTACGGGCACACGTACCAGTCGCTTGACCGGTCCGGGATAGAGACGGCGGTGCGGTCATGAAGAAGATACATGTCCGTGTGTTCAGGTACGACCCGGAGGGAGACGCCCGGCCCCATTACCAGAACTACGTCGTGGAGGTCAACGAGGGTGCCCGCGTCCTCCATGTCCTCCAGGCCATCCACGACGAGATCGACCCGACCCTCTCGTTCCGCTACTGCTGCGGGGCAGGCCAGTGCGGAAGCTGTGCGGTCCGCATCAACGGTGTCCCGGGACTTGCATGCATGGAGGAGGCAAGAGACGACATGACCGTCGAGCCCCTCGACCTGCCGGTGAAAAAGGACCTCGTCGTCGACCTCCTGCCGTACCTCAGCACCCTGCCCCGCATCCAGCCGGGCGGGGAGGCATTTGTCCCTGACAGGGAGAAGGTCGAGCTCATCAAGCCGCTCCGGAGTTGCATCGAGTGCCTCTGCTGCGTNTCGGTCTGCCCCGCCATGGANGTCACCCGGTTCGACGGTCCGGCAGCGATGCGCCAGGAACAGCGGCTTGNACTNGACCCGCGTGACAGGAGAGACAGGGTNACGGAGNCAGTCTCCCGCGGGCTTTTCGCCTGCACATCGTGCCAGGCCTGCTGGAAGGTCTGCCCGAAAGACATCGAGATACCGGGCAAGGCGATCGAGAAACTGCGGGCCCTTGCAAACAGGAAGGGCCTGACGCTCCCCCGCCACCAGGAAGTTGCACGGCTTATCCGGGAGAGCGGNAGGAGTATCGTCCGGACCGGNCCGACGTTCCTCGAGGACGCTCCCGAGGTCATCGAGCCCNACGGCCCGGTCAGGGCAACCGTNGGTTTCTTTGTCGGCTGCATGTACAACGGCCGCCTCCCGGCAACTGCCCGTGACGCGATGGAAGTCTTAAAAAGGAACGGTATCCGTGTCATCATTCCGAGAGAGCAGGTCTGCTGCGGGTCACCGCTCATCCGGACCGGCCAGATCGACTTCATCGACACGCTCAAGAAGCGAAACATCGATGCATTCGTCTTCCGGAACATCGATACCGTCCTCACCATGTGCGCCGGCTGCGGATCCACCCTCAAGAACGACTACAGGACGCCTTTCCGGGTCATGGACATCAACGAGGTGCTCACGAAGTTCGGGATAGAAGCCCCTGCAAGGCTCCCGATCCGGGTCACCTACCATGACCCGTGCCACCTCCTGCGCGGGCAGGGGATCCGTGACGAGCCCCGGGAACTGATCACGCAGGTGGCCGACCTCGTCGAGATGCCTTCCGTCTGCTGCGGTTCGGGCGGCGGAGTCCGCTCCGGGATGCCCGACGTCGCTTCCGCACTCGGCGAGAACCGGAGAAAGGAGATAGAAAAAACGGGGGCGGAGATCGTGGTGAGTTCCTGCCCGTTCTGCGAGTTCCACCTCTCGGAGCACACCGACCGCCCTGTCAGGAATGTAACCTCCCTCCTCCTCGAGGGGTACCGCGAGAAAGACCGGAAGAAGGCAGAACAACAGGTACAGGGGTAATTTTTTCATTTCCGTTTCCCACGGGGAGGCAGGACGGGGAGACCGCCCCTCTGGCAGGATGTCATGTACACCTTCCTCCTTGCTGCTTCCCATACGGACACCACCGGCCTTTCACGCCATCTCGATGTTGCGGGGCTCGAGATCTACGCTGATCCCCTCCTTGAAAAGGTCTTTTTCTTCCTGATCGAGAACGTGATCAGGTATGGAGGGGGAGCAACAGAGATCTCACTATCATCGTGCGAGTCGCCGGAGGGGCTGATCCTCTCTTTCGAGGACAACGGTTCCGGTATCCCGGATGAGGAGAAAGCTGCCCTTTTCGAGACGGTGATAGGGAAGGAGCGGGGCTTTTTGCTCTTCCTTGCCCGCGAGATACTTTCGATAACTGATATCTCCCTGCGCGAGACCGGAGAACACGGGAAGGGGACACGGTTCGAGATTGTCGTTCCCAGGGGAGGTTACAGGTTTGCCGGGCAGAATCCTCCGCAATTTTCCCGGGACGCCTGAGGGCCCAAAAAAAGGCACGATGACGCAACCCCTCCCTGACCAAACCCACATCCCAACCATTTTTCCGGGAACCCTGTTCCCCGGACGGGGATGGCCTCACACACATTTTTAATACTCCGGTGCGTGAGATTGAGTTCCATGACAAACCCCTGGTTACCCTACAAAATGCCCCCTCTCCGGGCATACATCCTCGCCCCCGGCGTTGTGCAGATCGAAGATATCGTGTACAACCTGCCTGCAGGGACGGTCGAACGCGGACGCCCCAGGCCTGACAACCCGGAGTTCATCGTCCCGGTGAAGGAGAACTCCGAAAGTGCGGCCCGTGCCGCGATGGAAGGTCTCTATCGGATCGTCTTTGATTAAAAACAGTACCCCCCGGACGAAATCCACATCGTGTTTTTTTAACCGTGATGCCCGGCCGCGCGAAGGTCACGGACGGTTACCGGGAAAATGACCCCTCCTTTTTTTCAGACCCGTGATTCGACGGGATAAATGTTGTTTTCCTGGCGGGAAATCAGGCCGGGCCGGGCCTGCTGTCCACAAGAAACTGATCAAGCGTCGTCTGGCGGGACCGCAGCATCTCTGCGAGGAGAGTGCTTTCCGCGATAAACCGTTCGGGAGGGAGGGTCATCCGGCCCGCGACGTCTGCAAGGGCACCTGCAAGGTCTTCGAATTCGCGGTACGGCTGCTGCATGGCCTGCCGGACATTCTCCCGCACGTTGAAGACGCCGAGAGGGATGTATCCCGCCCTCGCCTCCCGCAGGACGATCGCTCCCGCCTGGAGACCCTCCCTTGCAAGGGCCTCGAGAACCGCCATCTTGCACGAGTAGTAGCAGCCACCGACGCTCGAATACTCCCGTTTTCCCCCCGGCCCCTCGTGGTCCGAGAAGATGACCTCTTCGTTCCCCCTGACCCGCAGGAACGCCTCCATCCATTCGTACTCCCACGGGACGGGGAGAAGGATGACTGCATAGTGGTTATTGAGGCTCGAGAACTCGTGGACCCTGACCGTGTCGATGATGCTGTTTTGCCTGACCTGCCGGAGATAGAAGTCAGCGAGCACCGTGTCGCATGCCGTGATCGACCACCGCGTCGGGACAAGCCTCCTCCTCTTTCCCTGGCCGAGGGCACCCGTGGAGAGGGCCTTTTGGATCCGGGAGAAGGGGACACCTTTCCGGTGGAGGTCGATGATCGCATCGGCTGCACAGAGGTCGCGGTCATAATAGCAGCGTTCCAGGTGCGGATCGAAGCGCCCGCTGTCCGCACGGAAGTTCTCGAGGGGTGCGCTCGGGCCGTAGGGAGTAAATTCCTCCGACAGGGAGACACCTGTCGGGGCATGGAGAAACGAGACCTCGCTCTCGAGGGACGAGGAGGAGAGGACAACCTCCTGGAGCCGGAGAGCGAACGGATCCTCGACCCGGAAGACGTCGTGGGCACGCTTGCCCCGGACGAGGTCGAGGCGGCAGGCGAGGATCTGCTCCTGCGTCCACCCCGACGGGATCCAGGACTCGGGGGTGTCCATGATCCCGCACTCCTCCCGGACGGGTGCAACGAGCGGCCCGGCAAAGACCCGGGGGTAATTCCAGCTCCCCACGAAGACCGAGGGCGGCGTCGCCCCTTCGAGGGTCTTTCCAACGGGGCGGGACGTTCCCATCGCGGGCCTTGTGATCGATTTGAGGTACGCGGCTTTTCCAAGCGCCATCCTGACCTGTACTTGCCGGGCAGCAAGATAAACCTGGAGGATGCGGGGAGAAAGTGCACCCCTTACATGCCCACGAGGGAGAGGAAGAGGCAGGCGGCAGGCGGTATGAGGAGGTTGTCATCGAGGGGGACGGCAAGCTCCACTGCACCCGCAACGAGGGAGACGAGGGTCGCCCGGACCGGGTCGAGGAATGCACAGAGGACAAGAGAGTTTGCAGCCACTCCCGCGAGGAACCCCTCGAGAGTCTTTCTCCCGTTCACCCTTGTTTTTCCGAACCGGAGTCCTGCAAGGGCCGATACCGAATCGAGGACGGCGAGGGACAGCACACCTGCTGCTGCCATGGCGGAGGGAAAGAAGGCGACGCAGAAGAGCGAACTGATGACGAAATAGATGGCACCCTTTCCCGGAAACTCTCCCTCCCGTTCCAGCCGGGCAACGAGGAACGAGATGAGCGGGACGCGGTGACCGGTCTTTACGAGCTCTGCGAGGATGAGGCCGGGCAGGAGCGAGCCCACAAGCAGCAGGATGGCCTGCTCACGCGGGAAAACGAAGACTGCTCCCGCGATGGCTGCACCAAAACAGAGGTGGACGAGTTTTCGGGCCTCTTCCTTCATTGGATATGAGATGGTTGTTTGGATGCCATAACAGGAATGGCTGGAAAGGAGGGGGTGGCAAAGAATCGTGATCTTTTAGTGGTGGAATGCCCCATACCCACTGGAATGACCGTGCTGGACACTCCGGCAGGAGAGATACTGCAGGAGAATGCGACCACCGTCGAACACCTTGATATCCGCGGGACCCGGGTTGAAAGGATCCATGGTGAGTTCTGGACATCGGGGCAGAGGCAGGCCTCCTCGATCCACGAGATCTCCTACAGGGGGTGTTTCAAGCCGCAGCTCCCGGCATTCTTCATCGNGAGGTTCACGCGGGAAGGCGACCTCGTGTACGACCCCTTCAGCGGGAGGGGGACGACAGTGATCGAGGCCGGGCTCCGGGGGAGACGCGTTGCTGCAAACGACATCAATCCCCTCTCCTGCATCCTCACCCGCCCCCGGTTCTTCCCGCCCGACCTGCCCGGGGTCGCTGCACGGCTCAGCGGGATACCCTGCCGGGACTGCAGGCAGGATACTGCTCCTGACCTCTCCATGTTCTACCACGAAAAGACAGAGGCTGAAATCGTCTCCCTGCGGAACTACCTCCTCTCGCGGNAAAGGGAAGGGTCACTCGATTACCTCGACGAGTGGATCAGGATGGTTGCAACCAACAGGCTGACCGGACACTCCGCCGGCTTCTTCTCGGTGTATACCCTGCCGCCAAACCAGGCCGTCTCTCCCGAACGGCAGGCAAAGATAAACAGGGAACGCGGCCTCGTCCCGGANTACAGGGATACAAAAGCCCTCATTCTCAAAAAAACGCGGTCNCTGCTCCGNACCGTCACACCGGGAGAGAGGGAGCGCCTGCGTGCTGCCGGGGAGAGCGGTCTCTTCCTTTCGTGTGACGCGCGCAATACTCCCCGCATCCCCGACTGTTCCGTGCAACTCACCGTCACGTCGCCGCCTTTTCTTGACGTTGTCCAGTATTCGAAGGACAACTGGCTCCGGTGCTGGTTCTGCGGGATCGACACGGAGGCAACAGAGAGGCTGATGACTGTTACCCGGTCACTCACCGAGTGGAAACGGGTCATGCAACAGACGTTTTTGGAGCTCTTCCGCATCACCCGGGAGGGCGGTTACGTTGCATTCGAGGTGGGGGAGATCCGGAGAGGAACGTTGTGCCTCGACGAGGTCGTCGTTCCCCTCGGCGTGCGGGCCGGATTTTCCTGCGAGGGCATCCTCGTCAATACCCAGCACTTCACCAAGACGTCCCACATCTGGGGCGTGGATAACAACTCTTCCGGGACGAACACGAACAGGATCGTGGTGTTCCGGAAAGGGAGTGAGGGGTAAAGGATCACCGGGTAAGGTATGCATAGGCCTCGAGCGCGGCTTTTGCACCCTCCCCGGCGGCAGTTATGATCTGTTTTGTCCGGATGTTCGTCACGTCCCCTGCTGCAAAGACACCGGGGGTCCCCGTGGTGCAGTTGATATCAACAATTACCTCTTTTTGGTCGTTGAGGGGGACGAGATCACCCAGGAAATCCGTGTTCGGGACCCATCCGACCTCTGCAAAAACGCCATCGAGGGTAATCGTCGTCTCTTTCCCGCTCCTGCCGTCCCGGATTGTGATCCCGGTCAGCATGCCGTTCCCGTGGAGAGCGGAGACTGTATGGTTGAGGTGGGTGATGATGTTCTTCCTCTCTTCGTACTGCTTGACGTAGGCAGGGTCTGCTTTGATCGTGCTCCGGACGAGGAGGTGGACCTCCCTTGCGATCTTGCTCATCTCGATTGCTGTCTGCAGGGCCGAGTTTCCGCCTCCGACGACTGCGACAACCTTGTCGCGGAACAGGGGACCGTCGCAGGTGGAACAGACGGAGAGCCCCCGGCCGAGGTAACGCTCCTCCCCTTCGACACCGAGCTTGCGGGGCCTCTTGCCCTGGGCGAGTATCACGGACCTCGCACTNTACGTCTTTCCGCCCACGGTCTGCGCCACAAAGGACTCCCCCTCCCGCCCGAGCGACTGCACGCGGTCAAGGTCGATGTGGATGTTCTGCTCGGTTCTGACCTGTTCCTCGAATTTCCGCATCAGGTCTGCCCCCGAGACCATCCGGTATCCCATGTAGTTCTCGATGGCCCAGCTCTCGAGAGCCTGACCCCCGATATTCTCGGAAACGATGATTGTTTTCAGCATCTTGCGCGAGCAGTACACGGCAGCCGTAAGCCCCGCGGGTCCTGCCCCGATGATCAGGACATCGAAGATCTCCNCTCCCTTTCCCTGTGCAGTGCCGAAGAGCTCGTTCAACCTTTCCGCGTCAAACCCGACGATGACCTCGTCATCGACGGTGATGACCGGGACGCCGTACTGGCCTGACAGCCTGACCATCTTTTCTGCCTGTTCCCGGTCAGAACCCACGTCGATTGCCATGTAGTNGACACCGTGCCGGTCCAGGTAGGCCTTTGCCATGCGGCAGTAAGGACAGTTCTGGGTGTAATAGACAGTGACCCTGGGCATGTCTGGGGGATTTGACGGGNATGCCTAATAAAAGTGTCAGTCCGGCACCCCGGGTATCTCTTTCTCCGGGGTCGGCTCCGCCCCGGCTTCTGTTCAATACTNCCGGGAGAAAAAAAGGNTGTCCTATTCGATGGTCTTGAATACTTTCCTGACCGCCATGCAGATCGGGCACTTGTCGGGAGGGTTCCCGAGGAAAACGTTTCCCGCACACCGGGCAGAGGTANACNGTCCGGGTTCGACATGTCCTGGCCGTGGCTGAGATTGTTGAGGGCTTCCCTGTAGAGGGTCGCATGGACCTCCTCTGCTTTCATTGCATACGTGAACACGAGGGCAACATCACTCTTCTTCTCCGCCTCGGCCTCCTTGAGAAATGCGGGATACATCTCCGTATACTCGTGCGTCTCGCCGGAGACGGCCCCGGCAAGGTTCTCCTTCGTGGAGCTGATCTTTCCCATCGCCTTGAGGAGTTTCTTTGCGTGGATTGCCTCGGCTTCCGATGCAGCCCGGAAGAGACGTGCAATATTTTTGAATCCTTCCGACTCGGCCTGCTCGGCAAATGCGGCATACTTTCGGTTTGCCTGGGATTCGCCTGCAAAGGCCTCCATTGCATTTTCCATTGTCGCCATGGTCATATATCGGGTGAAGTGGGGTAAATACATATCCTTGCAGGAGACCCCCGTTNCCGGGANCAGATCACCCGCCTTTTTCTCCCCGCACTGCAACCGATCATCCTGCAATCGCATGAAGCGGATGAGGGACATTGCTGCCTGTGACCGGCCGAGGGAAAAGATTGCAAAAAAGGGAGCCCGGGCCCTCTCGGACCACGAGCTGATCGCGGCAATCATCGGCCACGGGACACCTGACCGCGATGTTTTTTCCCTTGCAAAAGATATCGCGGGACTCTTTTCCAGCCAGGACGGGGATGTCTCCTACAATGACCTCGTTGGTGTCCCGGGGATCGGGCAGAGCAGGGCGGCCCAGATCCTTGCCTCCCTCGAACTGGCACGGCGTTACCTCCGGCGGGAAGAAGCCCGGACGCGTATCCAGTGTCCCGCAGACATCCTCCAGTTCGTTGCAGATCTTGCCACAAAGAGCCAGGAACACTTCGTCTGCATCACGCTCAACGGTGCAAACGAGGTGATCGAGAAGAGGACTATCACGGTCGGCCTCCTCAATCACAGTCTCGTTCACCCCCGCGAGGTCTTTGCCGATGCGATCACGGACCGTGCCGCTGCAGTCATCTGCGTTCACAATCACCCGTCCGGTTCGCTGGAGCCGAGCCAGCAGGACCTTGCAATAACGAGGCAGCTGAAGGAGGCAGGCGATATCCTCGGGATCAGGCTTCTCGACCACGTCATCGTGGCCCGGTCAGGATACACGAGCCTCCGGGAGAGGGGGTCCTTCTGATTCAGGGATCTTTTTCAAAGAGGAGTTCCCCGAGGCGGAAACCCTTGCGGTACGCTTCATCCATGATGTCCGGCCGTGTTGTTATGTCCCTGATGGTGTCCATGTCACGCGTCAGGAGCTCGTCCCAGTACTCCACGTCGATGATGGAGAAGAATGCCTTCATCGTGAGTTTCGCACCATCGAAGACGTACGGCACGTTCATCCCGGCTATCCCGATATAGAGGCCGCGACGATGGGCCCTCTTCTCTTCAGGAACGAGGGGGCTGTTCCTCATGTACTTCGCCATGAAAAAGACCTGAAACCGGTCCATGAATGACTTGAGGGCCCCGGGGATTCCCATGGTCATCACGGGTGTCGCAACGATTAGGCTGTCCAGTTCAGCGAATGTCCGGAACAGGGGGATCATGTCGTCCTTCATGGCACACGTCCCGTGTTCCCGGCAGTAGAAGATCTCCCTGCAGGGGCGAAACACCAGGTCGCCGACATCGATCCGCTCAACCTCGCAGCCCGCGTCGCGTGCCCCGAGGAGCGCCTGGTCGAGGAGTTTTGCCGTGTTTCCTCCCGCAAGCGGGCTGCCCAGGAGACCTACAATCCGGAATCCCATGGAGCTGGAATCAACCCCCATCCACTTAACTGCGATGGTCCGCAAAGGACCGCGGTCCGGAACACGAATAATCAAAAAGACTCAAAAAATACGCCCCTTCATCCGAAACGGGTGAAGAACCAAAGATATATGAATCTCTCCAACCATTTAGTGTCTTGGTGATAGATCTGACCGAGAAGGCTAAGGCCGGGCAGAAAGTCGGGCCCGGCAAGTATGTCTGCCTGGACTGCGGGCGTGAAATGGTGCTGGACAAGGCTGAACAGGACCTGCGAAAATGCCCCCAGTGTGCCTGCGAAGAATACCAGTGTTTCCCGATGACCCACATCCGCCCGGACATAAAGACCCCGGAGGATGCGATGAACCCGCCCAAGCGCGGCAAGAGCAACCTGTAACACCCATTTTTACCCGATTTGCCACTGCGCAGTGCAGGGCAGAGAGAACAGGCAGCCGGAACAGGAATGAATGTCCGGTTCCCATGCAGCCCCGAACAGAATGGAATGATGAATGTCCAACGATGAGGAGTGAAAGGAAATGGTCAATGTTTCAAAGGCAGGGCAGGTCTTCGAATGCGAGATCTGCGGCAATGTTGTTGTAGTCAAGGAAGTCGGCGGCGGTGAGCTCGTCTGCTGCGGGCAGCCCATGAAACTCGTGAAGTGATCGACGTATGGCAAAGGACACGAAAGATCTGGAAAAGATGATCGGCAAGGTCCCGAAGTTTTTCAGGGAACTGGCGGAAAAGGACCCCCAGATGTACGAGATGGTGATGAAACTCGAGGGTCATATCTGGGACGACGGCGCCCTCACCCGCAAGACGAAGAAACTGATTGCAATTGCCATCGCGGCATCCCTGCGTGACCAGCACGCGGTAAGGGCACAGCTTGCAGGTGCAAAGAACCTGGGAATAACCAAGAAAGAAGTCGAGGAAGCTTTGCGGGTTGCCTTCCTCCTCGCGGGCATGCCTGCCTATGTCTATGGCAAGGCACAGCTTGACGAAGTCATGCCGGAGTGAGTCCGCATGTGCGGCGAATTCGGATCGATGCCTGTCCTCGGGGAACCGGCCCCTGACTTCGAGGCCCTCACGACGGCTGGAATGGTAAAACTTTCGGATTTCAAGGGGAAGTGGCTCGTCCTCTTCTCGCACCCGGCAGACTTCACACCCGTCTGTACAACGGAGTTCATCGCGTTCTCCCAGATCGCCGAGGAGTTGAAGTCCCTCAACGTCCAGCTGATGGGTCTCTCCATTGACTCGGTCCACTCCCACCTCGCGTGGATCCGGAACATCAAGGAGAAGATGGGAGTAGACATCCCGTTTCCCATCATCGCGGACCTCGACATGAAGGTGGCAAAGAAGTACGGCATGATCCACCCGGGGCAGAGCAGCACGGCGGCGATCCGGGCTGTCTTCTTCATCGACGACAAGGGGATACTCAGGGCCATGATCTACTACCCGCTCACCGCGGGACGGTACATGCCGGAGATCATCCGCCTCGTCAAGTCCCTGCAGACGACCGACAAGTACGGAGTCGCGACGCCTGCAAACTGGCAGCCGGGTGACAAGGTCGTGGTCCCCGCACCGAAGAACAAGGAAGAGATGGACAAGCGTCTCTCCGAGGGGTACGAGTGCAAAGACTGGTACCTCTGCTTCAAGAAACTGTAATACACCCGTTTCTCCTTTTTTTGATCCGGACCCTTGCACCCTTGGACACATTTTTCACCTGCCGGGCCCAAGGGGTGACTGATGGAGATCAAAGTCCTTGCCTTTGCCGGCAGCCCGCGGCGGGGAGGCAATTCCGAGACCCTTCTCGACTGGGTCCTCCAGGCCATGGAGCAGGAGGGAGGGGTTGCCATCGAGAAGGTCGTCCTCACCGAGGCAAACGTAAACCCGTGCAGGGGATGCAATGCCTGCGAGAAACTGAACAAGTGCGTCCAGCGCGACGGGATGGACTACCTGCACGACAGGATCGTCGATGCCGACTGCCTCATCCTCGCCGCACCCATATTCTGCATGGGGATATGTGCCCAGGCAAAGGCCTTAATCGACCGGTTCCAGGTATTCAGGTCGAGGAAATTCGTCCTGAAACTACCGGTCGTCGCACCCGAAAAGAAGGGAAAGAGGATGGGGATATTCCTCTCCACCGCCGGTCAGAACTGGGACTACGTGTTCGACGGGGCTGTACCGACCGTGAAGTGTTTCTTCCACGTGGTCGATATTCCCGACCGGGACATCCGTTACCTGATGGTCAACGGCGTCGACGAGAAGGGTGCAATCCTCTCGCATCCTTCGGCAAAGGCCGACGCCGGGCGCCTTGGCCGCGACGTGGTCAGGGAACTCGGAACGAGAATGGGGCGTTGAAATGCCCGTCAGGGTACTGGGCCTCTCGGGGAGCCCCCACCGGCACGGGAACACCGAGACACTCCTTGACGCTTTCCTCGAAGGGACGCGGGAAGCGGGGGCCGTGGCAGAGAAGGTCATCCTCAGGGATCTTGCCTATTCCCCCTGCCGCGGGTGCAACGCGTGCCACAAGACCGGGAACTGCATCGTCTCGGATGATGCCATTCCCCTCTTCGACCGCATCCTCTCTTCAGACTGCCTGGCAGTCGCATCCCCCATCTACAGCATGGGTATCACTGCCGAGCTGAAAGGGCTGATCGACAGGGCGCAGTTCCTGTGGGCAAGGAAGTTCATCCTAAAGACGATGTACTTTTCCGACGACCATATCAGGAAACACAAGGGCCTTTTCATCTCCACGGCCGGCCTTTCATGGGACAACGTCTTTGACGCGGCATTTCCCGCAGTCACCGCTTTTTTCAACACGCTCGGGTTCGAGTATTACGACAACATCATTGCAAACGACATGGACCGTTACGGGGGCATCAGGGGACACCCGACTGCACTTGCTGAAGCTGGGGAGAAGGGCCGGTCTGTTGTCGGAGTAATCGCCCGGCTTCATGGGGAGTGAAAGATACCTCCCCCCCTCACCGCAGGAGGGTGGCCCTGCCGGGCTGCTTTTTTGGTCCCGGTCCCGTTATTCAAGGGTTTCCCGGGCCATAACGACTTCAATGTCCAGGTTGAACTCCCGTGAGAACTCCTGCACTCTCTCGCGGACTCGCCCGGCCATGCTCCCGGTCGTGACAATCATGCTGTCTTCCCCGAGGAGTGCCTTCAGGATGCACTTGTCGATGACGCCATACGTGAACTCGGGCGTGATCTTCTCTTCTGCTGCCCGCTGCTTTGCCCTCGTACCCATGGCACCAAGGGAGACGCCCGGGTGTCGGGCCCTCCATTCGGAGAGGGAGACCTTGCAGGGGGCATCCACGTCAAGAACGGTTATCCTGCCGGGTTGCGTGTAGCAGAGACGGTTCCGGAATGCCCGATCGATCACGTTGAGCATGTCGAGGACAGTTTTTGGTTTCCGTTCGGGAAGTGAAAAACCCCTCTTCTTCAACTCGATGTAGAGTTCGAGGAGTGTCGGCATGGAGAGGCGGGCCATCCTCACGAGTTCCGGGTCGCCGAACGCGATATCGGGGACGTCCTCCTGCAGGATTCTTCCCCTGGTGAGGAGGATTGCCCTGTCCGCCCAGGGATAGGCAAGCTCGATGTCATGCGTCGAGATGATCACGGTCTTTCCCTGGTGGTGCAGCTCGTCCAGGAGTTCCATGATGTCTTCCGATCCGGAAGGGTCAAGTCCCGTCGTTGGTTCGTCGAGGATGAGGACGTCCGGGTCCATCGCGAGGACTCCGGCGATGGCGACCCGCTTCTTCTCCCCGCCGGAGAGCTGGTGCGGCGGGCGCCTCTCGAAACCCTGAAGCCCGACCTGTGCAAGGGCCCTTTCGACGGCTTTCCTGACCTCCTCCCCGCTGTAACCCAGGTTGACCGGCCCGAATGCCACGTCCTGGAAGACCGTCGGGGAGATGATCTGGCGATCAGGGTTCTGCATCACGAACCCGACCTTCCGCCGGAGTTCGCGGAGGGCCGCCCTGTCATACCTGATAGGCTCGTTGTCGAATAGGATTATCCCCCGGTCCGGCTTTACCATCCCGTTGAACATCAGGAGGAGGGTTGATTTCCCGGCACCGTTCGGACCGACGACCGCGACCTTCTCTCCCCTCCATATGTGGAAACTGATCCCGCGGATTGCCTCCATGCCCCTCGGGTACCTGTACCAGATGTCCCGGGCCTCGAGGATGACACGTCCCACCGGTAATTCCCCCTAAATGAGCGTGATATCCGCCGTGGTCACCGCCAGGGCTCCGGTGGTAAGGAAAAAGAGGGCGACTGCTGCGACGGAGAGCGGCGCAGGAGGCCTGTCCCTCCCGAGGACCGCGAACTTCCCGTCATAGCACCGGGCTTCCATCGCCCGGACGAGATCCTCGCCCGCCTCCCACGAGGCGATGAAGACTGCCCCGCAGAGCGTTGCGAAGGACCGGACGGACTCGCGGAACGTGCTGTACCCAAGGCGCATGATCTGGGCACGGTAGACCTGGACCACGTGTGCCATGATGACGAAGATCGTCCTGTAAATGATCATCGCGAGATCCGTGACCTCGTCAGGAACGCGTGCACGCTTCATGACGGCAAAGAGGTCAGTCATGGGCGTCGTGAGTGCGATGAAGGCGATCGCCGTCGTCCCCCCCGCAAAACGGGCAAGGACGAGCACTCCCTGGTTGATTCCGTCACGGGAGAGGGAGAGGGCAAACCAGGGAAGTGGCTGCCAGCGCCAGAAGCACTCTCCCCCGCCCGAGACGAGAACGATGACCGCTATCGAGAAGAGGGCGAAGAGTGCCGGTGCCGTATACACGTGTAAAAGCGTGTGAATGTCCACGCGGGCCAGGAGTACGAGGGCGAGGACGAGGGTGACGGCAACGAAGAGAGGAGCAAAAAATCCCGGGGAGAGGAGGCAGAGGAGGATTGCTCCCGCCCCTGTTGCGAGTTTGACCGCGGTATTCGTCTCCCGCAGGGCACTGTTATGGGCGATATCCTCGAGGATCTCTTCGTACATCACACGACGTTATCCTTCGTGGTTCTTCACCTTTGCCTGGCCTTTCCAGTACCCGAACACCCAGCCGACGATGATCCCGCCGACCGCGGCCTGGAGCGCGAAGAGACCGGACTCTACCTCGCCGCTCGGTGGCTCCCACTGCGGGATGATCGGGTGGAACTCCTCGAGCGGTATTCCCGAGAGTTCCGAAACCCTCTCCGATCCGACGGTGTCGGAACCGGCAAATTCCGCCTCACCAGCCAGCGAACTGGAATACAGGAAGATCGCACAGAAACCGATGATCGCAGCGATGGCAAGGATCTCGAGGAGATAGCCTTTCTTCATGGGGCATCACCTGCCGCAGCCCGGATCTTCTCTTCCGGAAAAACCCTGAGCCTGATCAGGATCTCCGGCTTGAGAGTGACGATGTACTTGAAGACGAGTGCAAGAACGATACCTTCCACGATTGCCAGGGGAACCTGCGTGATTGCAAAGATCCCGAGGAACGAGACAAACGAGGACGCTACCCCTCCCACCGCCGCAGGATAGGCCAGGGCAAGTTCAAAGGAGGTCACGACATAGGTCACCAGATCGGCGATGGCACAGACGCAAAAGACCGTGAGGTACACGTGGACACGTGTATCGCGCAGGATACGGTAGACCACCCATCCGGCGACGGGGCCGGCGACACCCATGGAGATGATGTTCGCGCCAAGGGTCGAGAGCCCGCCATGCGCAAGAAAGAGGCTCTGGAAGAGGAGGACGATGGCGCAGATGACCGACGTGATGAACGGCCCGAAACAGATCGCTGAAAGACCCGTCCCGGTAGGATGCGAGCAGCTTCCGGTGACAGAGGGGAGCTTGAGCGACGAGAGAATGAAGATAAATCCTCCCGTGACCCCGAGGAGCGGGAGGGCTTCCCTGTCGGCAGAGAGGATGCGCTTCAACTGGTATATCCCGAACCCAAGGCACGGGAGGGCAACCGCCCACCAGAATGCTGCCCAGGGGAGGGGCAGGAATCCTTCCATGATGTGCATGCGACAATCACCTGAACAAAATTAATTTATTTATATCAAAATTATTTGCATAGTTATTTAATCGTTGCGTTCTGCTTTTCGGGAACGGGAAAAATCAGAAGAGGGGGGTGAAGTAGGACGCCAGGAGTATCCCGAACGCCGTGACAATGAGGACTGCAAAGACTGCCGGGTTCCATGCAAGGACCTTCTTCCCGTCGAGCACGCTGACAGGCAGCATGTTGAACGCGGCGATCATGGCATTCACCTGGAGCCCGACCATCCCGATGAGGGAGAGCAGGGGGATGGAAAGCAATCCCGCGGCACCGGAGAGAACGGCAAAAACAGCACACAGGACAAGGTTGACTGCCGGTCCCGCGGCCGATATCTTTCCGTTCTGTTCCCTCGTGATGTACGTCCCGTAGATGACGGTTGCACCGGGTGCGGCGAACACGACACCGACGAGGGCGGCCATTGCCACCGCGACGAGGAGCATGAGGTTATCCTTCCGGAACTCCGCCCAGTACCCGTATCTCATTGCAGTGAACTTGTGGGCCATCTCGTGAAGGATGAACCCGATACCCACGGTGACCATGGAGATGAGGAGGAATACGAGGAATGTCTCGAGTGTCACGCCTCCCCTGATGAAGATGAGGGAGAATGCAATGGATATCGCAATCCAGGCTATCAGGAGGTCTGATCTCTCCCGGCGGGTGATTCGCTCAAGCATGTCTTTTCAGGTACCTTATTTGGAACTTGCATACCTTATGCCCTTTGGAGCGGGCACGAGTCACCACCTTTAAATCTCCTGACTCCCCGTAGAGTGTGTATGCCCATCGAAGCACTCCGGACCGAGATCAACAGGATTGATGAGCAGATTATCGATCTGATTGCAGAAAGGCAGCATCTTGCCGCCCGCATGGCTCAGGTCAAGATGGCCGAGGGCCTCCCCGTGCACGATGACAAGCGGACCCACGAGGTTCTGGAACATGCGTACAATTATGCGGTTGAAAAAGGGATCAACCCCCTCTCCGTCCGGAAAATCTTCGGCCTCCTGATCGAGATGAGCGAGGAAAAACAGAGGGAATGCCAGGGCGACGGGAATCTCCCCTGATTATCCCGGTTATTTCTCCTTGCTTTTCCGTTAAACCCGGACTGCTTGGGGAGACCCTAGTCCCTTGCCGTGATCATCGTCCCGACACCTTCGTCCGTGAACATCTCCAGGATGAGGTTGTGGGGGATGTTGCCGTTGATGACGTGCCCGAATGAAACACCGTTGTTGACCGCCCGGACAATCGAGGAGACCTTCGGGATCATTCCCTCCGACACGGTCCCCTCTTCCATCAGGCTCTCTGCCTCTGCCACGCCCAGGCGGCGGAAAACATGACTTCGGGACGCATCCATGATGCCATCCACGTCTGTCATGTTGATGAGCTTGTAGGCGTGGAGGGCAATGGCAATCTCCCCGGCAGCGGTGTCCGCGTTGATGTTGAGGCTCTGTCCGTTCCGGTCAATCGCAATCGGCGCAATGACGGGGATATAACCGCTGTCGAGAAGCGTGTGGAGGATGGAGGGGTTAATCTCCTCTATCTCCCCCACGTGCCCGAGGTCTATCTCGCGTTCCTTTCCCTCCACCCGGACGCGTTTCGGCACCATCCTGCGGGCGATGATGAGGTTGCCGTCGTTTCCGGACAGCCCGATACCCTTCCCGCCGCTCTTTGCAATCAGGGAGACGATGTTGCTGTTGATCTTGCCGACAAGGACCATCTGGGCGATCTCGAGGGTCTCCTCGTCCGTGATGCGCAGGCCTGCAACGAAACGCGGTTCCTTGCCCATTGCCTTCATCTTGTCCGTGATCTCGGGGCCGCCGCCGTGGACGAGGACGAGCCTGATCCCGACGAGCTGGAGGAGGACCGCGTCACGTATCGCCATCTCGAGGATTGCCGGATCGACCATCGCGTGCCCCCCGAGCTTGATCACCATCGTCTTCCCGTGGAACTTCTGGATGTAGGGGAGCGCTTCCATCAGGACATCTTCGCGCTTCATGTCGTGTACCTCCCGTTGATCTCCACGTACTTTTCGGTGAGGTCGCACCCCCACGCCGTCGCCTCGCCGTTTCCGGATGCAAGGTCGAGGACAAAGACGACCTTCTTTCCCATCATGAGGGACTTGGCACGGGCCAGGTCAACGACGATCTCTCCCCCCTTCACGAGTGGGACAGACTCCCTGCCGTCTCCCATCCAGAGGTCAACGATTTCCGGGTCGAATGCGATTCCGGCCCTGCCTGCCGCGGCAATCACCCTTCCCCAGTTCGGGTCGGCACCATAGACGGCAGTCTTGACGAGGGGAGAGGAGACGATGGTCCGGGCAACTGTTGCTGCCTCTTCCTCGCCGGGAGCGCCCCGGACCGTCACCTCGAGGAGTTTCGTCGCCCCTTCACCGTCCATCGCGATCTGGATGGCAAGGGCCCTGCAGCACTCCTCGAGCGCCATGGAAAATTCCTTCTCCGGGACCCTCCCTGCCGTTCCGGTCGCCGTGCAGAGCGCGATATCGTTCGTGCTCATGTCACCATCGACAACGACCCTGTTGAATGTCCTGCGGGCGGAGTCCCGGAGGATTCTGCGGAGGTTCTTTGCGGGGACCTCTGCGTCAGTGTAGATGAAAGCAAGCATCGTCCCCATGTTCGGGGCAATCATCCCCGACCCCTTGGTGATGCCGCCGACCGAGAATGTCTCTCTCCGGACGAGCGCATGTTTCTCGGTGAGATCTGTTGTCATGATGGCCCGGGCTGCGCGGGTCTCTGCCTCCTCGCTCCGGGAGAGGAGAGGTGCGACACGGTGGCACTGGTCCCTGATCAGGGGCAGGTCAAGGTACCTGCCGATGACCCCCGTGCTCGCCACGCCCACCTCACCGGGGCTCACGCCAACTGACTCTGCGGCAATCGCCGCCATCTCCCGGGCATCGCTGTAACCCCTCTTTCCGGTATAGGCGTTTGCACATCCGCTGTTTGCGACCACCGCAGCAAGCCTGCCACTCCTGATCCGCTCCTCCATGAGCCGGATCACGGGGGCTTTCATGAGGTTCGATGTAAAGACCCCTGCTGCCTCGCCCTCTGCCCTGATTAAAGCCAGCCCGAACTTTCCTTCCTTTACACCCCAGGCCGTCACACCTTCCACGCCGCATATGCTCTTCATGGGCACATCCCTCTCTCTCACGTTTCCGTCCGGGCAATGCCGCGGATGATGTCAGACCGTGCCACGATTCCGACAAGGGTATTTCCTCTCATAACCGGGAGCCGCGCTATCTTTTTCGAGAGCATCAGGGATGCTGCCTCCTCGATATCGGCATCTTCCCCGATTGTCACGACCGGGTGACTCATCACCGTGCGGACCTCCTTCTCCCCGATCGCGGTGAGCGCGTGCCGGGTCTTCTCCCAGTTGATGAACTCCCTGATCGGGACCTCGATGACCTCCAGCGGGGAGGGGAGCCAGAGGTCGTCAGAGATCCTGCCGGTCTCAAGGAGGCGGAGGATGTCGGACTCGGTTATCATCCCGACCAGCCTGTCACCGTCCATCACCGGCAGGCCGCCGATGTTGCGTTCGCGCAGCAGCGCTGCAGCCTCCCGGATCGTTGCCCCGGCACTGACTGTCACGGGGTTTTTTGTCATCACGTCACGAACGAGCATTCCCATATCACCCTCACGGCAGGAGCCCGGCGCCGGTAAGCCCTTCGCGCTCGTCGAAGCCGCAGATGATGTTCATGTTCTGGATTGCCTGCCCGCTGGCACCCTTGCCGAGGTTGTCGATGGCTGAGACGACGACGACCCTCTCCCCCTCGCTCTCCGCCCGGATATCGCAGAAGTTCGTCCCCCTGACCGCAGCCAGGACGGGGTTCTGGAGCCGGACAAAGAACTCGCCGTCGTAGTATTTCCGGTAAAGCTCATCCACGTCGGCCTGGTCAAGGGGTTCATGGAGCAGGATGTGGGCAGTCGTGAGGATTCCCCGGTTGACCGGGACGAGGTGGGGGGTGAAGTAGCACCTTGCACGGGAACCAAGGGCTGCAAGTTCCTGCCTCATCTCGGCAAGGTGCCGGTGGCTTGTCCACTTGTACGGGTTGATATTGTCTGCGACGTTGGGGTAGTGCGTTGTCGCAGACGGGTTGTCGCCGGCACCCGAGACTCCCGTTTTCGAATCGTAGATGACCGTGTGGGCAAGGCGTGCGAGGGGGGCTGCTGCGAGGGTTGCCCCGGTGGGGAAGCACCCGGGATTGCTCACGAAGTCGGCATTTTTATACGAGTCGCGGTGGATTTCCGGGATGCCGTAGGGGGCAGGGAAGTAGTCCGTGTGGGTGACCCCGTAGACCTTCTCGTAGACCTCCCGGGGTAGCCTGTAATCCGCCGAAAGGTCGATGACTTTCATCCCCCGGGCAAGGAGCGGCCGAACGTATGCCATGGCTGCCGTGTGGGGAACTGCAAGGAATGCAACATCGGCATCCATCTCGTCCGGTGACGGGTTGCTGAACGAAAGGTCGATTAACCCCTTGAGATGGGGGTGGACAGAGACGACCGGTTTTCCCGCCAGTTTCCGCGATGTCGCACAGACCACGCGGACGTGCGGGTGCGCAAGGAGCAGGCGGATGAGGTCGCCACCGGTATACCCGGAGGCTCCGACTATGGCAACATCCATGGATCCATTTTTCTTTCTGGCAGATGTTAATCCTTCTTTCTCCCCTTCCGACCGGATTATTCCGGTTGCGCGGGATCCGGGGTGATTCGTTGCCACCGCTCCCGACCGGATACCTGTCCCGTGTTGGATTGCGACTGCGTGAATTTCATTCATTGGTATCCATTTAAAAAAAAGCATCCGAAAGCCTGAATCTGCCCGGCAAGCAAATCATCAGCTTTAATAATTTTAATGATTAATCATTAACATACTTGCTCCGCGGAGGGATGGTCGGATAATCAGGCATTCACGAAGTATTCCGGATTTCCGGGTTGCTCATGCACCCGGGGGACAGAACGCAGGGGAACAACCGCACTTATGGGAGAGAGAGTGCAACAGGTAAGGGTATGGAGGGGCAGGGCTTCCCGCCCGCCCTGTAACAGAATTTACAGATGGCTGATTGAATGAGTCCAAACGGAAAGGTGCGATAAAATGGCAGAATCGTTTGATGTGCCGCTGTCCGACTCCGAAAAGGTCTACATCCCGGACCCGTCGTACAGGCAGAACGCCTGGACAAAGGATTACAAGAAGGCTTACAGTGAGTTTCTTGCCGATCCGGAGGGTTTCTGGGAGAAACAGGCCCACCACTTCGACTGGATCAGAAAGTGGGACCGCGTCCTTGACTGGAACTATCCCTATGCAAAATGGTTCGTCAATGCCAAGCTCAACATCACTGCCAACTGCCTCGACCGCCACGTGGCAAACCACCGGAGAAACAAGGTGGCACTCATATGGAGGGGAGAAGAAGGTGAAGAGAGGATTTTCACCTATAAGAAGCTCTTCACGGAGGTGTGCCGGTTTGCAAACGGCCTGAAGCGTCTCGGAATCAGGAAAGGCGACAGGGTCTGCATTTACATGCCGCTCGTCCCCGAGCAGATCATCGCCATGCTCGCGTGTGCCCGGATCGGCGCAGTGCACAGCGTGGTATTCGGCGGTTTCGGGGTTGCCGCCCTCAACATGAGGATCAGGGACGCCGAGGCCCGGGTGGTGATCACGGCAGACGTCACGATACGCCGTGGAAAGACCATTCCGCTGAAGACGATCGTAGAGGAGGCCATCATCAATGCACCCAGCGTGGAGAAGGTCGTCGTCCTCTCCCGCGAGATCGAACAGCCCGTCGAACTGCACAGGGAGATGGAGGTCGACTATCACGAGATCATGGAAGGTGTTCCCCCGACATGTGAACCCGAAGTCATGGATGCCGAGGACCCGCTCTTCATCCTCTACACCAGCGGTTCGACGGGCGCACCAAAAGGTATCGTCCACACCTGTGGCGGATACATGGTGGGTACCGGCTACACCAGCCAGCACGTCTTTGACCTCAAGGATACCGATGTCTACTGGTGCACGGCTGATACAGGCTGGATCACCGGGCACAGCTACGTCGTCTATGGCCCGCTCGCGGTAGGTGCAACGGTAGTCATCGGCGAGGTCGTCCCCGACTACCCTGACCCCGGTTCCTTCTGGAAGATTATCCAGGATCTCGGGGTAACGGTCTTTTATACTGCCCCGACTGCCATCCGGATGTTCATGAAGGTCGGCGAAGAGTGGCCCAACAAGTACGACCTCTCGTCCCTCAGGATCCTGGGTTCTGTGGGCGAACCGCTGAACCCCGAGGCATTCGAGTGGTTTTACAGGGTCATCGGGAAACAGAAATGTCCCATCGTGGACACGTGGTGGCAGACGGAGACGGGCATGCACATGATCACCACGATGGTGGGGGAGCCCATGCGCCCGGGATTTGCAGGAAAGGCCATTCCCGGTGTGGTCGCCGACGTTGTGGACAAGGCAGGGAACCCTGTCGCTCCGGGCAACGGCGGATTCCTCGTCATTAAAAAGCCCTGGCCTGCCATGTTCCGCACCGTCTACAAGAACGACGAGCGTTACCGCACGTACTGGAACACCATTCCCAACTGCTATACGGCAGGGGACCTCGCTGTCAAGAGCAAAACAGACGACTACATCATGATCATCGGGAGGGCCGATGACATCATCATCGTTGCCGGTCACAACATCGGGACTGCCGAGGTCGAGAGTGCCCTCGTGTCGCACCAGGCGGTCGCGGAGGCTGCCGTCATCGGGAAACCGGACCCGATGAAGGGCAACATCATCAAGGCGTTCGTCATCCTGCGTGTCGGGTTCTCCCCCAGCGAGAAGCTGAAGACCGACCTTATCTACCATGTCCGCATGACTCTCGGGCCGATCGCGATGCCTTCCGAGATAGAGTTCGTGGACAAGCTCCCGAAGACCCGGTCGGGAAAGATCATGCGCCGCGTTCTGAAAGCAAAAGAGCTCGGCATCGACCCGGGTGATGTCTCCACCCTGGAAGAATAATCCCAACTTTTTGGGAACGGACGGACATATCATGGCAGAACCAGAAAAAGTCCTGGGAATGCCGGCTGAAAAGGGGCGCTGGCTGCTCGTTGCTATCGGGCTCGTCATCAACCTGTGCCTCGGGACGATTTACTCCTGGAGCGTCTTTGTCGGGCCGCTCACGGCATATTTTTCCGCGGAACTGGGCCAGACCGTTACCGCGAACGAGATACTCCTGCCGTTTTCGGTTTTCCTGGCGTTCTTTGCACTCGCAATGCCCCTCACCGGGAAATACATCGAGACGCTCGGCCCGCGCAGGGTCACCGTCATTGGGGGCGCCCTCACGGGGCTTGGCTGGCTCCTTGCATCGACCGTGACATCGGTCTGGATGCTCTACATCGTGTACGGTATCATCGGCGGGGTCGGTGTCGGAATCGCGTACGGTGTGCCTGTTGCCGTGGCAGCCCGGTGGTTCCCGGACAGGAGGGGGACGGCTGTAGGCCTGACACTCCTCGGTTTCGGGTTCTCGGCATTCCTCACCGCAAATATCGCGGGATACCTGATCGAGGCTGCGGGTGTGATGAACACGTTCCGGGTCTTTGGAATCGCGTTCATCGTCCTGATCGTGCTCCTCGCTCTCCCGCTGCGGTTTCCCCGCCCGGGGTGGAAACCGGCAGGCTGGACACCCCCGCCGGTAAAACCCGGGGAAGAGATCTGCGAATGTGACCGTGCTGCCATGGTCAGGACACCGGCGTTCTATGGCCTCTGGTCCTGTTACTTCATCGGGTGCCTGGCAGGACTGATGGCGATCTCGATTGCCAAGCCCGTCGGGACGGAGATCGGGATTGAGACAGGACTTGCAACACTCCTCGTCGGGTTCTTTGCAATCTTCAACGGGGGTGGCAGGCCTCTCTTCGGCGCACTCACCGACAGGATCACGCCCCGGAACACGGCACTTGTCTCCTTTGTGCTCATTGCAGCCGTATCTGTTGCTCTCTGGCAGGCGCCGTCCGTCCCGGTCTACGTCGCCGGTTTTGCTATCCTCTGGGGATGCCTCGGCGGCTGGCTCGCCATCGCTCCGACGGCAACTGCCTCGTATTTCGGGACGTGCGATTATCCCCGCTGCTACGGGATCGTCTTCCTTGCCTACGGGGCTGGAGCGATCGCGGGTCCCCAGCTGGCAGGGTTCATCAAGACAACGACCGGAACCTACATGGGGGTATTCCCCTACGTCCTCGTCCTGGCATTGCTCGGGTTCACCCTTGCACTGGTCCTGATGAAGCCGCCTCGCGTGACAGCCATACGGCGCTGACGGGGAACCCTCCCCGGCCCCAGCCTTTTTCCCCTCTTCCCGGAAGGGAGTGCCATTTTTATCTGATACCCGCCAAATCTACTCTAAAAATCGGGAGACGCTGTTCGTGGAGAGGATCGGAAAGTCCCGGATCGAAGCACTGAGTGACGGTATCTTTGCCATTGCAATGACGCTGCTCGTCCTCTCCCTCACCATCCCCGAGATTCCCCGTGACCAGGCTCCCTTCCTCCTCCCCGGGAAGATCGCAGGGTTGCTTCCCGAGTTCATGCTCTTCGTGATTGCATTCTTCGTACTCTCAGGATACTGGATCTCCCACCACCGTATCCTCGGTAAAATCCGTTACGTTGACGGCATGCTTGTACGGATCAACATCTTCCTCCTTTTTTCCATCGCCCTCATCCCCTTTACGACTTCCCTATCCGGGGATTACACAGATGTCCCCGAGGCGGTTCTCCTCTTCCACGTCAACCTCCTTGCATCGAGCCTGCTCCTGGCGGGAATGACGGTTTACATCGCGAGAAAGCGGGATGAGCTCGCACCGGGTGCTGCAGGGGGCAATGGAGAGGGAAATGCGAGGACCGTTATCAGTCCGCTCGTCATCCTTCTTGCGATCGGTGTATCGTTCCTGGACCCGGCAGGGAGCATGTGGTGCTACGCCCTCATCCCGGTTCTCCTCATCGTGTCAGGGCCACTCCGCAGGATAATTTCCGGACATGCAGGAACACCGGATAAGTGACGGGCCTGTCCGGAAAAATGTGTATGATGTGCCTTCCCGGGAAAGGGAGGGAGCATCCCCGATCGCACAAAACGGGCCGGAATTTTCGTATTGGCCACGATTCCTCCCATCCGGTGCGCCAGCCAAAAAAATGTCACCACGCGAAAAGACAGGAAATCCCCCGTCTCCCTGCGGAGACACAGGAAAAAACTGAGTTGTCCAAAAAAATATCAGAGATACCGGTTTCTGCGCAGCCAGTCCACCTGCGGCCGTGTATACCGGTAGGAGATATCGCACTTTTCGTCCTGGAAACTCCAGGGAGTAATGATCAGGGTATCTCCCTCCCTGATCCAGGCCCTCTTCTTGATCTTGCCCTTGATCCGTCCCATCCGGGTAACCCCGTCAATGCACCTCACCCGGATGTGGTTTGACCCAAGCATCAGTTCGGCGATTGCAAACTGTTCCCTGTTCCGTTTCTTCGGGAGGCGTACCCGGATTGTTTCCATACCTTCCGGGGTCGACTGGTCAAAAACGATCTCCTCTTCCCTGTCGGTTCTTGTATGATTACTAATAAGTCAGCAACTCCACTGGGAACAATTGGCTCATCCCCGTGGGATACCTATTGGTTTTCATTGCATATACCAGTGATCATGGTTACCATGGTTACCGGGACCCGGAATCCGGTCATCTCCAGCCCTGCGGCATGACCAGCCTCTCCTCTTCCGCAACTATTCATCATAACCATTATTTTCTTTCCGCAGGGAACAATATTCATGAATAGCCGGTTATTTTTTCCATTTCTGACCATTTTCACTCTTGCGTTCCTTGCCGTGGCGGGATGCCTCTCCCCCTCCCCGCCGACGGCAGTATCGGAGACAAACACCCTTCCCACCCTGCCTCCTCCCCCGGGGACGGTGGTCACGGAGACAGAGACACCCGTCATCCCGGCTTTCACTCCCGCGCCCACGCTGCTCTCGAGCGAGGACATCAACCTCCACTTCATCGACGTGGCGTTCGGGAGCGGGAATATCTTCCTCGAACGGCTTCCGCTCTCCACCCGGCGGACGACCATATCCCTGAATGCAGGACGTGACTCTGACAGGGAGACGATAGAGGCCTTTATCCTGAAGTTCAATGCTCTGTCCCAGTCAAACAAGCTCTTCGAAAATACAAAGACGGGCCAGTCCGGTGACATACGGATAAAGTTCCTCCAGCCGGACGGGTTGAAGGCAGTCGACCTTTCATCGGAGGTGGGCTGGCTGAACAGGGAGTTCTCCTGCGACGGGATGACCTGTGCAAAGATCAGGGGATACGATATCTACATCAACGACCAGATGGAGGGGGACNNGAGNACNCACTACCTCCTGCGTGCCCTCCTCTACACCCTCGGGTTCAAGGGAGACTCNCTCCGGTACAGGGACAGCATCTTTGCCTTCCCGGAGAACAATGCAACATCACTGTCCTTCCTTGACGAAAAGGCGGTCCAGGTCATGTACGGCCTCGGGATGGACAACGGGATGACGGTAGACGACGTCAAGAGAGTCCTTTTCTTCAGGTAGGGGCCGGCTCATTTCAGGGATCAATTATCCTTTTTTTGGCGAGACGGCTCCTCTCCTCCACCCACCGGCAGTTTTATCCTCGTTAATCCCTGATCCCACTCAGTATGACGCAGACAGGAAAGGCCCCGACGGTCCTCGGGCTTATTGCAAGCCCGCGGGGAAAGGAGAGCAACACGCGCCGCCTTGTAGAGGCTGTGTTGCAGGGTGCCCGTGATGAAGGGGCAAAGACAGACCTCGTGGACATTTACGCGCTTGAGATTGGATACTGCAATGCCTGCGGGACCTGCTATGCCACGGGCGAGTGCACCCTGACGGACGATTTCCCCGAACTCTTCGAGAGGATGATGGGGGCGGACGGGTTAGTGCTCGGGGCCCCCAACTACGTGGATTCCATCCCGGCACCGATGAAGGCCGTATTCGACAGGATGGCCGATGCCATCCACTGCAGGATGTTCACAGGCAAGTTCGGGTGCTCGGTCTGCACGGCAGGGGGAAGCAACCAGGACAGGATTGTGGAATACCTCAATCACGTCCTCAACGCACTCGGGGCTGTTGCCGTGGGAGGAGTCGGTGTTGCGGTTGCATCCGACCCGTCCGCACTCGGGAGAGCGGAAAAGGATGCCCGGGACCTTGGAAAGACGCTTGTCGGGGCGATTCGCGGGAAGTACACGTATCCTGACCAGGAGGAGATGCTCCGCCAGAGGCGGGACTACTTCCGCCAGCTGGTCCTCTGGAACAAGGACAGGTGGCCCCACGAGTACGACTGGTATGTCCGGATGGGCTGGATAGACCCGGGAAAATAGGCTCCGGAAAGATGCAGGGGGGTGGCATGTTCCCATGACCATGGGAATGGATGACTCTCCCCCCCGTCCGCCGCTGTATCTGCCACAGGGTTCTATCATGCACGTCCACCAGCACGAGAAGTCGCTGAAGATCGCGGTCCTTGTCACGTTCGTATTTTTCGGAGTGGAACTTGCCGGAGGGTTCCTGACCGGGTCGCTTGCCCTGATCAGCGATGCCGGGCACATGCTGGTCGATGGCTCTGCCCTTCTCCTCTCCCTCGGTGCTGTCGTGGTTGCACGGTCCCTGCCTACCAGGAGCCGCACGTTCGGGTACCACCGCATCGAGGTGATGGTGGCCCTCGTCAACGGTCTCGTCCTCATCGGGCTCTGTTTCCTGATCGCGCAGGAAGCGGTCGGGAGATTGTTCAGCCCAGCCCCGGTTTATTCCACCGGGATGCTTGTCGTGGGGCTTGCCGGCCTTTCCGTCAACATCTTCCTCGTCTGGCTGCTCCACGGGAGTTCCGACCTCAACATCCGGAGCGCGTTCATCCACGTCCTCGGGGATACCCTCTCGTCGATTGGCGTTGTCGGGGCAGCCGCCTGGATAGCCCTGACCGGTCAGGTCCTGGCCGACCCCCTCATCTCCCTTGCCATCGTCATCGTCATCCTCGCCACGTCCCTCCTCATGGTCCGGGACTGCATGGTGATACTCCTCCAGTTCGCCCCCCGGGACGTGGATTTCGAGCAGATGGTGCAGGACATCCTGAACGTCGAGGGAGTCGAAGGGGTGCATAATATCCACCTCTGGACCCTCTGTTCCCACATCAATGTCCTCGATGCCCACGTGTACAGCTGCGAGGAAGACCCCCGCCGCATCGCCTCGATACGATCCGAGATCAGGGATCGGCTTGCCCGGTACAACATACACCATTCGACGCTCGAGTTCGAGTGCGAGGAGTGCCCCGACTGCCGCATCGTGAGGGACCTGGCACATCCCGTCCCTGAAAATCCCCCTGCCAATCACTGAACCTATAGGAGAGATCCCGGGGACTTTCCCGGATACTTTTATGTTCCGACCGGGGAACCGGCTCCCATGGACACGGAACTGCGTGACAGGTTCATTGCACTGTGGGACAGGTACTTCCCCTCCTGCGAGCTGCCGATAACGTTTGAGCTTTCCGGGCGGGACTCCGGACTTCCCGAGGCAAAGCCGCCGGGGAAATGGCGGTGCGTCGTCTGCGACCTCTCCCGCGTCAGAAAAGGACGGAGCCTTCTCCTCGGTCCCGGCTCCCTCTCCTGCAGCGGCGCACAGTATTACATGGGTTATGTTGAGGAAAGGAGCCCTGACTTCCGGTACTTCCTCTCGACCGGGAAGCCGGGTTCTGTCAGGGGGGAGAGGTACAAGAAGTCTCCGGAACTCGTTGATGCACTGACTGCCCGTAGCACCTTTCTTCCTGCAGGGAGCCGGAAGTATCTCTTCCGGAGGTGGGACACCCTCTCGGACGCGGACTGCCCGGATGTCGTGGTCTTCTTCGCACGCGGTGAAGTCCTTTCAGGCCTCTTTACCCTCGCAAACTTCGAGAGACCGGACCCCTGCGGCGTCACCTGTCCCTTCGGGTCGGGGTGCAGCTCGATCATCCACTATCCCCTGCTCGAGGCAAAGGAAGAGAGGCCCCGGGCTGTCCTCGGAATGTTCGATCCCTCGGCCCGCCCCTGCGTTCCGCACGACACGCTCACGATGGCCTTTCCCATGAACCTCTTTTCCCGCATCGTGGATGCAATGGAGGAGAGCTTCCTGACTACAGAGAGCTGGGAGAAAGTGAGAATGAAAATAGGGGAGGGTGCTGCCTGCCGGAAGACTGACTGATTTTATACCTCCGCGGGAAACCTCCTCTTTATTCTCCTGACACGAGAAATGCGACCTCTCCGGCCCTGCCCGGCGGCCCGGAAAAGAGGAGGGTATCTCCTTCCTCAAGCACGAAATCCCCTGTCACTTCTGCAAGAGTCCTGCCTCCCCGCCTGATGGCGACAAGTGAAACGTCTGGTGGCAGGAGCGCATCGAGCTCGCCGACAGTCTTTCCCGCCATCTGCGTTCCCTTCCCGGCCGGGACACTGAAAATGTGGTGTTCTTCGAGCCTTCTTTCGATCTTTCCAAGCGGAAGGCCTTCCGATGACCGTGGTGTGATACCCCGGTAGGTATGGGCACGGATGCGGGAGAGGAGAGGGTCGACCTCGTCTTCGGAAAGGCCGAAGCGTGCAAGTGCCCCTGCAAACAGCCGGAGAGCCCCCTCGTACTCGATGGAAATTACCTCGTCGGCACCCGCTGAAAAGAGAACGGGAATGTCACCGGGTGATCCGCCCAGGGCAACAATGGGAAGCCCGGGGGCGAGCCGCCGTGCTCTCCTGACGATGATCTCTGCCTGCTTCGCCGGGAGGACCGTCACGAAGAGGATGGCGGCACGCCCGATGCCCGCATGGGTGAGGATTTCGTCCTTCTTTGCATCCCCTATGGTGAAGAGAATTCCTTTTTCCTTCTCCCTCCGTGCGGCATCGGGATCGAGGTCGATGACATGGCACTGCATCCCGGCTATCTCGGCTGCCCTCGCAACGGCTGCGCCCGCTGTCCCGAACCCTGCAATGACGACGTGCCCGGATACTTCCCGCTTTAATTCTTCCCCCGGTTTTTCCCTGTCCTTAACCCGGACGGGTACCCTGTGGTAAATGAGGTCTGTAACCGGTTGCGCGGCTCCCATGAGGAAGGGGGTTGCAGCCATCGTCACGATTGCGCCCGAGAGGAAGATCTGGTAGGTCGCGATCGAGATGAGTTGTGATTGCAGTCCCGAACTGGCGAGGACGAAGGAGAACTCGCCTATCTGGCAGAGTGAAAAACCTGCAAGGATTGCGACCCGCGGGGGCAGTCCCATCGATGCCACGGACAGCCACCCGGTCAGGAACTTGACCCCGAGGATCGTAATGATAACCAAAATGACGATGGGGAAGTACGTGAGGACCACCCTCGTGTCGAGGAGCATCCCGATGGAGAGGAAGAAGATACCGGCAAAAAGGTCGCGGAACGGGAGGATGTCGCTCAGGGCATCGACGGAATACTCGGACTCCCCGATGACGAGTCCTGCGATGAATGCCCCGAGCGAGAGCGAGAGTCCGGCTGCATTCGTGAGGTACGCGACGGTAAAGCATATCCCGGCGATGGTTAAGAGGAAGAGTTCGCGGTTCCTCTCCCTCGATACGCGGTCGAGCAGTGCAGGAATGAGCCATATCGACGCGACGATGATCAGGGTGATGATCAGGATGACTTTTGCAATGCCGAGGGGAAGCTGCTCGTAGGAAGGTCCGGTCTGCCCTATCAGGAGCGGGGTGATGAGGATCATCGGGATGATTGCCAGATCCTGGAATATCAGGATGCCAAGGAGCGTTGTTCCCTCGAGTGTCTCGACGGACCCCCTTTCCTGCAGGACCCTCATGACGATGGCCGTACTCGAGAGGGAGACGAGGAAGCCAAAAAACACTGCCTCGTTGAAGGGAAAACCGAGGACTGCCGTGATCGAGGTGATAACGATGATCGTTGTGCAGACCTGCATGAAGCCGCCGACGAAGATGACCTTCCAGAACCGGGCGATGTCCTCAAAGGAGAGTTCAAGACCGATCGTGAAGAGGAGGAGAATGATCCCGATCTCCCCGAAGGATGAGATCACCTCCTGATCCCTGATAATCGCAAGGCCAAACGGCCCGACCAGCATCCCGATGACGAGGAAGCTGACGACACTCGGTAACCGGAATTTCTGTGCGATGAAGATGAAGACGAGGGATATCAGGATGAGGACAGACACTGCTGGGATAAATTCCACGGGGTGACCTCCAGAAGAGCTACGTTGAGAGAGTATCACTCCGGCTTGGCTTTAGTTTTTGCGGGGAACATAGGTATCAGCGGGATACGATCTCTATTCGTCATCGCTTTGGCAACCGAACCGGGAAGAACCGGGTCTACCCTGCACGGATGTCATTCGGAAATCGTTTTCAGATCCGCCGTTGCCGGGATAACCATTCTGCCAGGTTCCCGTCCGGGTTCCGGGGATGGCATGTTCATCCCTCCGGGTGGCCCGGAACGTTGCCCTCCGGTCACTGTCCTTTTGTCATGTTCCATAAAGCGGGCGGTGTGCCCGGGCCGGGGGATTGTCCCCCGGCATCCCGTTGAGTGCCGGGGACAGTGCATCCCTGTGTCAGCGGTCGGGTGATGGTTGCGTGGTCACGGAACTTCCTGTCACCGCTTTTTCCCCTGTTGCACCACCCGAAAGGAGTGCAAATCCCGATGCACAACGATGCGATGATGACCATTTTCTCATCCCGGGCACTTTCTTTGATTCCCATCCTTGAGTCACCATTCAATTCATTCCGCCCTCAATGCTTCGACCGGGTCGAGATCTGCTGCCCTCCACGCCGGATAGACGCCCGACAGGATGCATACCGCGATGCCGACCAGCATGGCGAAGGGGATATATACGAGGCTTTCGGGCAGGAAAAAGTAGTCTGTACTCCCCACCATCGCGAGGACAACGACCCAGCCTATCCCGAGGGCAAGGACCGCCCCTATACCTGCCCCGACGAGACCGAGAACGACGCTTTCGTAGAGGAACATCCGCCGTATCTCAGATTTCTGGGCCCCGATGCTCCGCATGATACCGATCTCCCTGACCCGCTCGGTCACAGACATCATCATCACGTTAAAGATCGAGGTGGCGGCAACGAGAAGGGAGATCCCCGCAATTGCCATCACGAAGGTTGTCATCGTCCCCAGCGTCGACGTGATGCTCTCAAGCATCCGGCTGCTGTCCTGAACGTTTACTCTCGTCTTTTTCCTGTTCATCTTCTCGAGGATCTCGGTCCTTGCTTTCTGGGAGTCGTTGATATCGTTGAGGATGAGGTTAACCTGATTGTACTCACCCTCGTTCCCGTATATCCCCGTGAAAAGCTTCTCGCTGCCGATGATCGCCATATCGGAGTTGATGTCGTTTGACATGCCCCTCTCCTCGAGGATGCCGACAACCTTCACCGTAGTGGTAGCCCCCTTGTCCTCGTCCCCGATCCTGATCCGGCTCCCGACTTTCAGATCGTACCGCCCGGCAAGGGTTGGCCCGACGATCACGGAACTGGTGCTTTTCGGAAATGCACCATCAGACAGTGTGAATATGCGGCGCATGACGTCCTCGTCGAGGCCGTAAATAGTGGACCNTCCCTCCCTGTCTCCGACCTTGATGCGATCNGATTCCCGGTAAACCACATACACGAGGCCGTACTTTTCTGCAATCTTCTGGATATCCTGGAAATCCTCCTCTGATATCTTCTCGTCGCTCCCGCCGCCAAAGCCGCCGGGCCCTCTTTCGGATCCGGACGCTGCCGTGATGACAACGATGTTGGCCATCTTGGAGAGTTCCTCGGTCACCGAGAGTGTCATGTTTGCACCCATCATCCCCATGGAGGAGATGGCAACGACCCCGATCACGATACCGAGCGCTGCAAGCACGGAGCGGAGGAAATGGATCCGTATGCTCCGGAGGGCGAGCTGCAGGATGATATCCTTCATGCCACCCTCCCGTCACGGACCGTGACGATCCGCTGCGCATACCGGGCGACTCCCGGATCGTGCGTGACGATGACGATCGTCCTCCCCTTCCTGTTGAGGTCGGTCAGCATCTCCATGATCTGCTGCCCCGTGACCGAGTCGAGATTTCCGGTCGGCTCGTCGCAGAGGAGAATGTGCGGATNGTTGACGAGGGCGCGGGCAATAGCCACNCTCTGTTGCTGGCCCCCGGATAGTTCCGGCGGCTTATGGGTTGCCATAGCCCTGTCGATCCCCACCTGCGCGAGGAGTTCTCCAACGCGACCCGAAGAATCCGGTCTCCTGTGCTTCATCAGGTAGGGGAACTCGACGTTCTTCGTATGCCGAAAGGAGCGGGATGAGGTTTGAAACGCTGGAAGATGTAACCTATCGTGTTCAACCGGAGGCTTGTCAGCTCCCTGTCGTTCATCTCCCTCGTGTTCCTGCCGTTGATGAAGAGATCCCCCGAGGTCGGCCGATCGAGGCACCCGAGCTGGTTTAAAAGCGTCGTCTTTCCCGAACCGGAGGGCCCCATGATTGCAACGAACTCGCCGTTTTCGATCGTCAACGAGACGCGGTCCAGGGCAACGACGTCCCCAGCCGGCAGGGAATAGATTTTTGTCACCCCGCACAACTCAATGATCGAATCTCCCGGCACGGTCCTTCATCCCTGCCTGCGCTTCCGGATAATCTCTGCCACGGATGCCAGGTATCCCTTCCGCCATGCAACGATGACCAGGACCGCGACAACGATGATGACCGCAATCTCGGTCACGGGTATTTTCCCGACACCGTTTCCAAACCCGAATAACCCCCCCGGCCTGCGCTGAACCGGGGATGAACCCTGGGTGATTCCTGCCGGGTTTCCGGTTCCCGATGACCCCCCAGCACCAGCCCGGATCGAAACGGGTATCGTTTTTTCAAACAAATTTCCCTCGGTATCGCGGTACTGGATGACCAGGGGCACGGAATCATCTCCCCGCACCGTGCAGGTCACCTCGAAACTGGAGAAGTCATCCGGCTCGAGCGATCCGATCACGTATACGGGGTTTGGGTCAGTGGGGGTTGCAGGGCTCCCGACTGTCACCTTGACTGCCTTGGCGTCTTCGAGGCCCGCGTTTGTCACATCACCACCGATCGTGACCAGGAGGCCATTCCGGGTCACCTCCACGTTGTTCACAACGAGTTCTGCTGCAGTCTCCCGGCCCCCGATGGTAACCGGGATGGTGATGACGGAATGGTGGGTGTTGAGACCGTTCCGGTACGATACATCAAATGCAAGTGCCGTCTCCTTCTCGGCCCAGACCTCGAAGGTCACGCTTTTTGCCTCGTCAGCGGCGAGCGTCCCGATGAAAACACTCCCCTGCGTGGTCCTGATGCCGTCTCCGCCCGGCGTCACGGTCACGCTGTTGACGGTATTTTTCCGTGGGTTGTTCACGGATAATACGACCTTGTTCTTTGTCCCGGGTGAAAAGGAACCCGGTGCATCAACCACGCTGACAGATACGGGTGAAGACTCGACTTCGAGTGCTATCGGGTAACGGAGACTCCCCGCATCCGTGAAATCCAGGTAGAACATCGGGAAATAGACTCCGTCCCTGACGCCGGCCCGGACGTGGAACGTGAATTTCATCGTGTTTCCGGGACCGATTGCCCCGACCGAGTCGTATGTCTGGTAATTGAGTACTTCAATATCACTGGAGAGGATCTCTGCCCGGGCAATCGATACAGGATCCGAACCGCTGTTCTTTATTTCAATGACTATCGTCCCCGTATCGTCCTGCATCAGGACACCGGGTTCGATCGAGACAGATGTCACCCCCACGTACGATGCTGCCTTCTCTGCCGTCGTTGCTGCAGCCGCAGCTCCTGCAATGAGTAAAAGGATCACCGCCACGAGCAGGCATCTGGAACGGCGGATGCCAGTCATATCCTGAAATATCATCCTGTTTTTTCCTCCCGGGTTTTCCGTTTCCCGCACATGTGTCAAATATGTTTTACATATTGTTATATAAAAATTACTGGTTTGAACGGTACCGGAACGTGAGCAGGGGTTACCGGGAATCCGCGGAAGGAATGGAGGAGGGCGTCAGGAAACGGGGATCAGCCCGGGATGACTGCCTGTGATGCTCTCTCCGCCGCGGCATGTGACGAGGTACGTGTTCTCTATTCCGACCAGCCCGAGGCCCGGAACCGCGTATTTTGGTTCGAGAGCAATCGTCATCCCCTCTTCGAGCGGTTCATCAAAACCCATGGCGATAACGGGTGGTTCGTCGACCACGAGACCGACGCCGTGACCCAGGAACCGGACCTTCGGTTCGGCATGTCCCATGAAATGTTCGAGAAAAACCGGATCCTGGCTCCCCATGATGGATGCGTAGATCGTCGAGGGGACAGCCCCCGGGACGAGTATCGATGCCATCTCCTCCATGAGCGCAACGCACCTGTCATGCATCTCTTCAGCCTCCCGGGGAATGCTGCCACAAAAGACGTAGTTCATGGTCTTGTCCGTCTGGTAGCCGCCCACCATGCAGGCATTGTCAATGAAGACGAGATCCCCCCGTTTCAGTGTCCGTTCCGGGTCTCCGAGCACCGGTGCCGCCGGCCCCATCCCGCGGCAACCGCCGGGCCCGTTGAAATACGTAGGATACAGGGAATTCTCCCCGAATGCCACCTGACCCACCTCGATCTCGGTATTGAAACTGCCGAAACGGACAATCCCCTGGTGGCCGAGGGAGACCATGCGTTCGTAGACAGCGGATGCAAACGCGGCTTCACTCATCCCCTCCCGCAGGATACCGGGGACATCGTCTTCGAGGACGGTCCTGTGGATCTCTCCGGCCCTCCGGAGGAGGGCGATTTCATAGGGGCTCTTTTTCGCCCTTGTCATTGCCACCTCGGCGTCAAGGCTTCCCGCGGCGCGGACAGGAAAATGTTTCCTGAAAAGTTCCCAGAGACCGACAGGAACGATTCCCGTCTCGATGTGGACCGTTTCAGGCACACGGGCGATGCCTTTCCCTGCATCGCGGAATGATGCCATCTGCCTGATAACGGGAAAGTCCGACTCGATACATGCGCGCGCAAAACTCCTTCTCACCCAGAACTCCTCGGGGCCGTCCCTGGGTACAATGAGCATCCCGTCCTGAATCGTTCCCGTCAGGTAATACAGGTTGATCTTTCCGAAAAAGACGGCCATTTCCCAGTCAGGCTGCATCCGGTCCATCCGCTCNCGGAACCTGCGCATCCGGTCTGCCAGTTCGGTTCCGGGGACTTTTTGATCCATCGACAGGATCGTTTCGCTGCAGGGGCTATTTACCTGTCTGCCCGGGAAACGGACCGGTTAAGNAGATTCCGNATNAAGGGACAGCCACTACCCTCATGTGCAGGGAAAGAGAATAATTCATCACCTTCCGCCGGGGCAGACGTACCCGATCCCCGGTACCAAACTTCGCATAAAAGGTGAGCGACCACGAACCGGAACAGTACGCCTTCCCGTCCATTCCTCCTCGAATGTGCCAACGTAACAGTCATGCGGGGTAACGCACCGGTGCTTTCCCGGGTCAGCCTCGCGATCTGCGAGGGGGAACATGTCGCCATTCTCGGTCCGAATGGTTCCGGAAAGTCGACGCTGGTCAAGACAATCACGCGGGAGCTCTACCCTGTCCTGGATGGGGCCGGCGACGTCATCTTCCGCTTCCAGGGACGCGAGGTCTGGGATGTTTTTGCCCTCCGGTCATCCCTCGGTGTGGTCTCTCCAGACCTCCAGATGCAGTATACGCGGGGCGTCTGCGGCCGTGACGTAGTCATATCGGGCTTCTTCTCGAGCATCGGCCTCTTCCACCACCATGTGACCCCGGAGATGGAAGAACGGGCGGAGAACACCATGCGATTCCTTGGGATCGATAGGCTCGCCGGGCGACCGATGGACACCCTGTCAACCGGGGAAGCCCGGCGGTTCCTGATAGCAAGGGCACTCGTCCACGGTCCCCGCACACTCATCCTCGACGAGCCCACGAACAGCCTCGACCTCGCCGCACTCCACGCATTCAGGAAAGTGATCCGTGACATCGCCCGGTCGGGTGTCGGGATCATCATGGTCACCCACTCCCTCCACGACATCATCCCCGAGATATCCCGCGTCATCCTCATGAAGGATGGTCGAATCAGGATGGACGGCAGGAAAGAGGATGTCCTGACCGACAGGAACCTTCAGGATCTCTTCGGTGTACCCGTCACGGTCAGGCAGGAGAACGGGTACTACTACGCAAGCGGGTATTGAGGAAAAGTCCCATCCCCTTTTTCCTGGGCTGCATCCCACGCAGGGTTTTTTATACATGCCGGGAGATTCCTGCACGGAGCAAAAGGACATGTTCTCACAGAGGATTCTCCTTGCAATGGTTGTCCTGGCGGCGCTGATCTCCAGTACTGCAATGGCTGAAATGACTATCCAGGCATCGATCGAGACCGGAAAAGGGTTCTCCCAGACAGGCAGCATATACGTTGCTTCGACGCCGGCCGGTGCATCTGCCATCCTCGACGGGGGTGCGGGATCCCTCTTGACGCCGGGGACATTTACCGGCGTCGAGCCCGGCATGCACGTCGTAAAGATCTCCCGGCAGGGCTTTTTTCCCAGGTATGCGAACGTGAAGGTCACGGCCGGGTCAACCGAGAATGTCATCGTTACCCTCGACCCGGTTTCAAACCCGGGCGGCCTCTCGATCAGTTCGGATCCGCGTGGCGCATCACTCTATGTCGATGACAGGTACATGGGAAAGACGGATCAGGTGGTCGGAAATCTCGCACCGGGAGCGCACACGGTCAGGATAACCGAAGCGGGCTATCTGGCGTGGGAAAAGTCGGTAACTGTAACAGGAGGGACGATCACCCCTGTCTCTGCAAGGCTCGACCCGGAAATCAGCCCCCCGACAGGTGATATCCTCGTCGCATCGGCGCCACCCGGTGCAGCAGTCTTCATCAACGGAGACTACAGGGGTTCCACGACTCCTGATGACCTCCTCGATATCAATGATCTCTCTCCCGGGCAGTACACGCTGGTCGTCAGGAAACCGGGATACCTGGACTTTCAAACGACAGTGTCTGTCGAGCCCGGCGGGGTTCTGCAGGTAATGGCGCCACTTGCCGGAAGCAACGAGGGAATCGCGAGCGCAGAGATAACCTCCAACCCTGCCGGCGCCGATGTCTTTATCAATTCTGCGTATGCCGGAGTGACGCCGCTCTCGGTCAATGACGTCTCTCCCGGGAATTACACCGTGGAAGTCCGGCTGGATGGGTATTCCCCGTTCTCAACGTCCGGAAACGTGATGGCCGGGCAGGATATCCGAATCTTTGCAGCCCTCCAGCCCCTCCCCACACAGACTCCCACGCGGAGCACAGGTCCCGGGACGTTTTCTCTCCTCGTGACCGTCTGCTTATCAGGATTTTTGGGGATCTTCGTCCTGAAAACCAGGAGGAAGAAAGATTAAGGAGATCCAAGGCAAGGTGGGCCACCGGAAAAAGGCAGAGAAAAAGGCAGGGTTATTCCTTCTTTTCTCCCGTTTCTCCCCCGAGCGTGAAGAAGAATGTCGCTCCCTTGTCAGGTTCTGACTCGGCCCAGACCCTCCCCCCGTGCATTTCGATGATCCGTTTCACGATTGCAAGGCCAACCCCCGTCCCCTCGTACTCCCCGGTGTCACAGAGCCTCTCGAAGACCCCGAAAAGTTTTGCGGAGTACCGCATGTCAAACCCGATCCCGTTGTCCCTGACGTAATAGGCAGGCAACCCTTCATGGAACCGGGCCCCGATTTCGACGATCGGCCTTTCGCGTGACCGGGAGAACTTTATCGCATTTGCAACGAGGTTGTAATAGACCTGCCGGAGAAGGGCCCTGTCTGCGCTGCATGGCGGCATGTCCAGAATCCTCACTTCAATATTGCGTTTCTGTATCTCCCCGCGGAAATCAAGGAGTACCTCTTCAACAACATCGGCAGGGTTGAGCGCCTTTTTCTTCAGGGCCTGCCCGCCGAGCCGTGAGAAAGTGAGGAGGTCATCGATGAGCTCCCCCATCTTGTGCGAGCTGCGCTGTATCTGCTCCAGGTACCTCCTCTCCCGGGACGGGAGATCACTTAGCGCGGAGAGCAGGATGGACGAATACCCCGAAATGGCACGGAGGGGTGCTCGCAGGTCATGGGAGACCGAGTAGGTGAAGGCCTCGAGGTTCCTGTTTGCCTCGACGATCTGTCGCGTCCGCTCAACTATCTTCTGCTCAAGCCGGGCGTTCAGCTCCTGGATCTCCCGTTCTGCCTGCTTGAGACGGGAAATGTCATTGCCGATGGAGAGGATCTCGGATGGTGTATCCTCCCTGTCATAAAGGGGCTTGTGCGTCCAGGCCACCCATACGTCCTGGCCGTTTTTTGTGTGCATCTTACACTCCGAAAGGGAAAAGAACGGATGATATTCCTGCGCCGGGCTTTCTGCAACGTCTCCCTGCCCTGCCGGAGGGGGAAACACCGTCTCGTGGATCTTTTTTCCGACGATTTCTTTTTCCGCGTACCCGAAAAAGCCGAAGCCAAATGGGTTCATGTAGAGTATTTTTCCGTCCGGTGTGCACCGCATGATGATGCTGTTTGCACCCTGTACAAGCGTCCTGAAGNCCTCCTCNCTCTTCCGGACGGCTTCGANGGTCTTTTTGAGCTGNACCACCATCCGTGAGATNCTCTCCTGCAGCCGGAGGAGGTCTTTTCCCAGCGGTGGTGAGATGGGATGGTCAAGGTCCCCGCGGGNAATCTGGTCGAGGTCTNCCACCATTGTCTCGATGGGACGGGTAAACTTCCTGATGGTGAGAANTGCCACGAGAGCGCATCCCGAGAGAAATATGACACCGATAANGATATGGAATACGAGTGCCCGCTCCAATGCTTTCGCAACGGGGAGCATCGTATAATTCAGCTCGATGATCCGGCTGACGTCTGAGCCGCTTTTATTGTCCCTTAAGTCAACGAACAGGTACCGCGTCAGGATTCCCGGTTTCCCACCAGCCGCATCCATGCTGCTCCGGGTCGCAAGGATATGCCCCAACGTTTCCTTCAGTACCGGGTCAGTAACTTCGACCGAGGTATCGTCAATCCTTTCCCGCAGGGTCGTGTCAAAGATCCTCACGCCCGAGAGGTAGGGATTTGCCTTTTCGACCTCCATGATGAGGTCCCTGTCGGGGTACCGGAACGTCGGGACCTCCGGCATCGTGACGGGAAGGCCGAGTTCCAGGATATATGCATGGTCCGGTGTGGTCCTGTATGCATACTTCTTCAGCGCACCGGTCGATTTTTCACTCACGATTCGGTCAGGGAAAAAACCATCCGAGAGGCGGATGCCATTCAGGTACCCGACGAAGTAGGGTGCATAATCGCCGAAACGGAGCCCGAGTTCAGGGGAATAGGTTGTCGCAACAATCGTCGCGTTGGCATCGATGACGTAGATCTCCATGTCATCCCCGATCTCACGTTTTACCGCTGGAAGATCCATGCGGCCGGGATCCCCTCCAGCCCTCTCGTATTCCGCAAGGAACGGGACGAAAGCAGCCTCCATCTCCCTGTTCAGGCTCTCTTCAAGAGCCGGAGCCCTTCTTCCTTCGTTTTCAGGACTGCGACAAGGTTGTTCTCGGTCTGTTGCTGCACGGATCGGGCGTTGTCAGAGAGGGTTCTTTCCATGGAGACATAACTGATAGCGACAAGCCCGGCAACCGCAAAGACAAGGATGCAGAAGATTGCAAGGGCAAGGTAGGTGGAGAGGGGGTATCTCCTGAACAACCGGTCAATCATCTGTCTCTATCATGAAACTGTTGGTTGTTCTGCACCATATGATACTATCCTGTGGGGAGAGATTGCCTGGAGAGCATGCAGGAGAAGGGGTGGAAACGTAACATTTTTTCGTATCGGGGGAGAGAGGCATACTCCCGGTAGAAGGTGGACTTACATATGACATCGAAGCTCGTCGAATACTTCAACAAACAGCCGCGCCTGGGAATTCTTGCGACGTCCGGGAGGGACGGCAGGGTTGACGTGGCCGTGATTGGCTCTGCACATATGACTGATGAAAAGACTGTCGTCATCGGCCTTGCGAAGAACAGGACGCTTGCCTGTCTTTCCGAAAACCCGCACGCTGTGTACATGATCGTGGAGCCGGGAAAATCGATCATGGACTGGAAGGGGGTCAGGGTCTACCTTGAGGCAAAAGAGATTGCCCGGCACGGACCTGCACTGGAGGGACTCAAAGACCAGATCGCGAAGGTTGCGGGAAAGGATGCCGCCGCAATGATGGCCGCGGCAGTAACGTTCCGGGTCGTTGAAGTAAGGCCCCTCGTCGACATGGGCCAGGGATGGGAAAAGTCAATCTGACCCGTTTCGCTATTCACTCTCTGGAATGCGGGGCGGGGCAGCTCTCCCGTTCCTCTCCCACCCCCCCGTTTAAATGANCAAAGNCCCTATTTCGATGGTCGTGTCGCGACAGGGATGNGGGGTTCCATACCTGCNAGCTCTTTTCGTATNTCCTCGATCTCCCTGCTGTCAGACTCGATGACNTAGAGGGAGAGCCCGTAACAGGGTTTCCTGAAAGGAACCAGCAAACGCTTGTTCTCCTCGTCGATTCCTACCAGCATCGGGGCAGGTATCTGGATGGGCACACCCCTGAAGAGTGCCCCGGGACTGATGACGTAATACTCCCTGCATACCTTCTTTACCCTGTTATCGCACCGGCGCGGCGTGGAATTTTTGAGGAGGATAGCACTCCAGAACCTGTTGAAGCAGATGTCTTCCGGCATTGAGGCAGAGATGGTCACGGCATGAATTAGTTTTTCCTGCACCATGGGGTGATTCCCTGCCTCGTTCTGAACCGGTCACGGGCTGTGCCCAACCCCCTGCCACCGTTCGATTCCGGGCGTGGCATGATAGAGGGGGGGGACGTGCGTGTGTTATAAATATAACATGTGTTAAAAATAATTAACAGAAATGGTTGCAATGAAGAAAGATAACCGCGGTCTGTTCAAAACCCGCACCTGGCTTGTCTGGATGTTTCTCGCCGGCCTGTTCATGCTCTCTGCAGGCATTGTCGGGATGTCTCTCCTCTCACCTCCAGCGGGGGGGACGTTCTCCAGTGCTTTCATCTCCATGGGTGCGGTGCTCATCGTGCTCTCCGGCCTGAAGCTCTGGCGGGGGGAAGGGGACTCCCTCCAGGACGAGAGAACGAGAAAGATAGGAGCGTACGGTCTCTCCTGGTCCTGGTTTCTCACCTTCATCGTACTCTTTGTCGTTTTCTGGGCGGATTACCTGGGGGTCTGGTCGCCGGATGCCGCAACACTGTCCGTACTGCTTATCCTGCTCATGGGCATCTCGGCACGTGCGTTCCAGATTTACCTGTTCCGCAGGGGAGACGTGGATTAAGGTAACCTGACGCTGGAGGAACCATGCAGACAAGGATACGCGAGTTCCGGACAAAGAGAAACATGACCCAGGCAGAGCTTGCCGATCGGGTCGGTGTCAGGAGGGAGACGATAGTCTTCCTCGAAGCAGGCCGGTACAACCCTTCCCTCCGGCTTGCCCACCGCGTGGCGAAGGAGCTGGGGACGACAATTGATACCCTCTTTTCCTTCGGAGACGAGGACGATTACGTCGTGCGGGAAGAGTGACTCACCTCTCTTTCCATGCCCCCGCTGGGACGAGTATCTCGAACCGTGCACCCTTCCCGGGGACACCCGTCTCTTTCACGTCCAGCCCGGTCAGGGCGAGTATGTCACGCGATATGGCAAGCCCGAGTCCCGTGTGACTTCCATATCCGTACTGGAAGATGAGTTCCTTGTCTTTTTCCCCTATCCCCCTTCCGTTGTCCTCGAAGACGACGGTCAGTGCGTTGTCTTCCCCCTTTTCCGTGCTTATGCGAACCTTTGTTGCTCCCCCCGAGTGCCGGATTGTGTTGTCGATCAGTGCATAGATAACGCGGTAGACGAGGGCATCAGCAAATATTTCCACGTCAGGGACATCCACCGTTATCTCCAGACCCTCCGGATGAATCTCTCCGATCGCACGGGCCACTATCCCGGCAAGCGGTTGCCATTCCGGCCGGGTCGAGCCAATGTCCTGGTACTGCTTGGAGAACTGCAGGTATTCTGTTATTCTCTGGACGGTCTGGATTGCAGGGTTGATGTACCGGTCGCAGTCACCCCGCATCAGTTCCAGGTAGCCGGAGAGGGCCGTCACGAGGTTGCTGATATCGTGGCGGGTCAGGCGCGTGAGGAGAGATATCTTCTCATTCGCGATCCGGAGGGCCGACTCCCTGGCCTTCCTCCCCGTGATGTCCCTGATCACGAGCACGATACCAGCGGGGCCCCCTTCCGGATTGTTCACCCGGGCACCTGAAATGCTGACGACCCGGTGCTGGCCGCCGTCGATCTCTGCCTCGATGTCGGTGACCCGGCCCCGCCGGAGGACTGTATCCATCAGGGAGCCACTGCTTTTTCCGCCGAAAACCTCTCCAATGTCCCGCCCGGAAACGTCCTCCCGGGGTATGCCGAGGATTCCTGCCACGGCTTCATTGGCATCGGTAATTTTCCCTGTCCCGTCGGTGATGACGATTGCATCCGGGATCAATGCCATGATCTGCGACATTGCCATCTCCGGTGTCACAACGAAGAGGCCCTGCGTGTGGATAGCATACGCCATGAGGAGTGAAAAAACGNCAATCCCGAGGAATACCATGTTCGGGGTGTATATTCCCAGAGCCGGGAGAACGAGCGCTGACAGAGCTCCGGATGCAATGACAGTGAGAACGCCAAGACCAACGAGGCGCTTCTGGTAGGCTTCCTTTCCCCGGGTTTCAGATTTCCATGAGATGAAAACGATGAAGAGCGAGATGAGCATGACAGCAAGGATATAACTCGATTCGAAGAGATTTGCATAACTGCCCGTGACCGGTGTGTAGACATATCCGTAACCCTCACGGAAGATGACCGTATACAGGTCGTCAGTCAGGAGTCCAATCAGGGAGAGAGCAAGCGAAGGGGCATAGATACCCATGATGAGAGCCCACGAGTTATCCTTCCTTGAAAGCGGATGGCCGCAATAGACGACGATGAAATGGAAGAACACCGCGATGACCATGGGCCAGAACGAGCTCGCTTTCAGGTAAAACCCGATATTTTCGGGCNTNCTTACCTGCCAGATCAAAAATTCCCCGAGTGCCCAGTAAGCTGCCAGGAGCATCGAGAGGAGAAAGAGACGGTTTACAAGCGANNCNGGGTTCCTGGCGATAACGTACACGCCCAGACCAAACGTGATGAAGGCACACGCAAGGCAGAAACCGGCCATGAGAGTGAGAATCACACCGTATCAGTCCCTTACCCGCTATCTCCCCGGAAGAGGTTCACGTTCATGCATGCCCCCCTTTCACCTTCATTATCCNATTTCCCCATGAATATCTCTTNNCTTTCGACTTCATATTCCTGTTTGCACACTGGCAAGTCAGGATACCCGCATCGCCCGGCAGGGCATGANTGCATTTGCCTGCCAGTTACCNGGAGCGTTCCTGGGNTTTTATGCGTAGGACGTTAAATATGGTGATTCCACNCCGGATATTNCTGCGCTGACCNCTTTTATTCCCCCTTCTGGATCCTTTTCACCCTGGCGATCTCCGGAATATCCCATCCGCCGAGAGCCTCCACGATCGCCCGGANATANGGCTCCTGGCGCGTCATGCTGGGCGATGACCGGGGATTTTCCCGGTCTCCCTTCTTTCCCATGCCTGCCCTGCCGGTCGAGATGAAATGGAGGAAGTCCTCCTTGGGAAGCGTCCACGTGACATTGACCCGCATCCTTGCCATCGCCGGGTTCGACGGATGGGGGATCAGCACCGCCCGCGTGGGTGGCAGGGGCACGGGATCATCCCTGCATGAATGCGCAAGAGAGACCACCTTCTGCCACAGTTCCTCGNATGCAGGGCAGTCACAGGACCGGCAGAACCGGTTCGTCGGCGGGTGACCGTCTCCAATGTACCGGGCGCAGAAACGGATGTCCATCGGAGAGATNTGGCTTCTTCCGGAAGAAAAATGAGGAGGGTATATCTGATCCCTTTTCCCTACCAGACATTCATGCGACTCTCCCCCGCCATACTCGTCATATCCCTCTGCCTGCTTGCCCTGTCATCTCCTGCAGGTGCAGCGGTCGTTGCCCGCGATATGCGCGTTGAACCCGCCGGTGATCTTCTCAAGGCGGGTGATCCGGTCAACCTGACTGCACTCGCCGAGATTATTCCGTCCGGTGCAAGCACCTTCTCTGAATCGCATACTCTCTCTTTTTCATCAGGCCTCTCGAACGCACGCTGGGAAATCATCGTTACAGTCGACGGGAAACAGGCTGCCGTGATTCGCAAGGACGGGCCGCGGGTTTTCCTCAACGGGTACCTCCTCTCCTATCCCACAACGAGGGACGTGGGACTTGTAATCGGGCTCCGGGGAGATACTCCTCCCGACCTCCCGGATGAGAAGGTCATTCTCCTCGAATGGGAAGAACTCAACGCCGGAGGCGAGGCTGTAACAGGGTCTGTATACCAGGTCAGCCGGGCAACGGGGCCTCTGTCTCCCACCGGTCCTTCCCCTTCGCAGCCCACGATAACCACGTATCCATCCGGACCGGCACCCACCGAGATTCCCTTCCCCACGGTTTCCCTCCTCCTGGCACTGTGCCTCTTCCCCGCAGGCGCCGTATTCCGCAAATGGTGGGGCTGATGGTACGATTTACTTTCATCACGTTTCCGGATGGGGACTGCTCTGTCCTTTCCGGCATTCTCTGGTGTATGCATCCAGGACCCTGGCAAGGCGGGTCATCCCCTCGGTGATCTTTTCCTCATCTGCATTCGAGAAGTTCAGCCTGACCCCCTGGTCTCCCGCTCCGTTGGTATAAAACGGCGTCCCGGGGAGGATTGCCACGTTTTCTGCCAGGGCACGCCGGTAAAGATCCATTGCCGAGAGGGGATGCGGCAGGGTGAGCCACACGAACATGCCGCCGTCGGGCCTCGTATAAGTGACTTCTCCAGGGAAGAGTTCGTCCATAAGGTGGAGCATCAGGCTGCACCGGGCTGCGTATGCCTTTTTTATGCGGGAAATATGGGCGTCGATATCGTTGCACTGGAGGTACCGGTAGAGTATTCTCTGTGCAAGGATGTTCGAATGGAGGTCCGAGGCCTGCTTTGCTGTCACTGCATGATCAAGGATTTCCCCTTCCGCACAGAGCCATCCGAGCCTCATTCCCGGCGAGAATATCTTTGAGAACGTTCCAAGGAGGATGACCTTATCGCGGGGGAGGAGACGGGAAAACGAGGGTCTCTTATCCCCGCTGAACTGTATTTCCCCGTACGCATCATCCTCAACGAGGACCGTTTCCGAATCTGAAATGATACTTGCGATTTCCTCCCGCCGGCGTGTGGAATAACTGATACCCGAGGGGTTCTGCGAATTGGGGATAGCGTAGTACATGACCGGATCTTCTGTCCTCGCTATCCGTGAAAATTCCCCGGGGTCTGGTCCTTCCGTTCCAAGCGGGACTGGATGGAATACGGGCATATACTGTGAAAAAGCCTGGATAGCTCCCAGGTAACCCGGTGCCTCGATGGCAACCGGGTCTCCCTCATCAATAAAAATCCGGCCCAGTATGTCCAGTGCCTGCTGTGACCCGTTCGTGATGAGTATCTCCCCGGGATCGACTGCAAGTCCAAAGCGCGTCCTGTACCTCCTTGCAATCCACTCCCGGAGGGGAGGGAAACCTTCCGAGGTCGCGTACTGGAGTGCTGCGCAATTGTCTTCAGCAAGGACTTCTCCGGCGGCTCGTGCCACTCCGGCAGCATCGAGAAATGCAGGACTCGGGAGTCCTCCGGCAAAGGATATGATATCAGGCCGCTCCGTGACCCTGAGTATCTCCCTGATCATCGAACGGGGCGTATTCTGGATTCTCCTCGAAAAGGGTTTGCGGGGTGCGGACGCCATTTTAATTCCTTCGTTTCATATTCTCCGGGACGGGGGAGGTGATGAATCTATCACGATCGATCGGTATGAACCTG
>Ga0067045_1028003_pt1 | contig 46757 bp, 45 predicted proteins | sample TerdegcTABiofilm_FD_59184 | JGI IMG/M metagenome (GOLD analysis project Ga0067045, IMG submission 59184) | Combined Assembly of (Gp0054472, Gp0054536) Wastewater bioreactor microbial communities from Singapore -Terephthalate degrading...
CTCCCAGGTCATGCCGCCCGCCGCACCGATGGCAAAGTCGTGTTGTTGCATCAGCTGTGCCATCTGGTCGCTCTGGCGCAGCAGCGTGAGCTGCAGCTCGGGCAGTTCGGCAACCCGTTGTTGGAGCTCGGGCCAGAAGGGATTTGCACCTCCGGCGACCAGCGTCCAGCGAATGGTATGAGCCCAGGGTAGTCGGGCCAGCGTGTTGAGGGTCGTGAGGCAGGCCCCCGCCGGATCGGCGCCGCCAAAGCAGATGAGGCCACGTTGCCACCGACTGACCTTTTGGCGTGCAAGCTGGCGATAGGCGGGGCGAAGCAGGGCATAGCCGGTGCCCAACAGCAGCCGACAGTCGCTAGGGGTGAGCGACTGGTAATCGGCGGCGCTGCGCAGCGGCCCCTGATCCAGCAGCAACTGACCGTGATGAGGACGATCGGCCAGATCGTCGATCACCAGCAGCTGACCACAGTGCATCGCCAGTTTCTGTTCGATCTGCCGATCAATCTGGTAGTGATCACACACCAGCCACTCCGGGTGCAAGATGGGCAAGGGGCCTGCATCGTCCAGAGCACAAAGAGCGTGATGCTGGTGGGAGTGCAGCAGTGGCAGCAGGTGAGCCGGCAGTTGATGGCAGAAAAAGTGGCACTCGGCGCCAGCCGTTTTCAGCCGTTCGGCGATGGCCAGACAGCGCATCAGATGACCCAGGCCGATCGCGGCCCCGGCATCGAGCCGGAAGGCAACCTTAAACGCCATCTTGGGCCAGCACCTGATAGAGTAGTTCGGCCAGATGCCAATCTTCCGGCGTATCGATATCGACCACTCTGTGTCTTGGCAGAATATGGCCGATCCCCTCTCCACCGACGGGGCTGATCCCGCCCAACCAGGCGTCCCGCGTCCCCCAATAGAACTGGCCAGCATCCTGATAGGCAGTCTCTAGATCCTGAGAGCGTTTCGCCATCTGTTCCGGCCAGAAGGGGGCGACCCGCCCCTGCTCGTCCATGCGCACGGCGCGCTGGATAGGGAAGCCAAATTCGGCCACCGTATAGACAAATGGAGCCTGGCTTGCGATCAGTCGCTGATAGGCGCCCTTCAGGTCATCTGCCTGGATAAGCGGGACAGTGGCATAGATGCAGCAGTAGTGCTCTGCCTGGATGTCTAGCTGGTCGAGCCGCTGGATAGTGTCGATCACCACAGGGGTGGTACCTGTGTGATCATCGGCGAGGTTGGCTGGTCGCAGAAATGGTACTTCCGCACCCAGTTGACGAGCGACCCCGGCAATCTCCTCATCATCGGTGGAGACCACCACCTTGCTGAAACAGCCTGATTGTTGCGCCGCCTGGATGGCATAGGCGAGCATGGGCTGGCCACAGAAGGGGCGGATATTCTTGCGTGGAATGCGCTTGCTGCCACCCCGGGCCGGGATAATGGCGATGGCCATGATGGGCTCTCTCTGCTGGATTAATGACTGGCCAAAGCCAGGATAATCGATGACAACTCTTTGATTATTTTTGATATTATACTGATTTTTCTGCTTGTATTATCGATTTTTGCTACGGAATGGCAGCTGTGTGGTCGATAAGAGAGACAAGTCATGGAAACTGGATGGCATTGAAGATGAGTTATGGCGTTGAACTACGTCCGATAGAGCCGTGGGATCTTCCTGCCTTGCGACGTTGGCGCAATCAGGATGAGGTGCGAATGCAGATGGTATCCCAGACGCGCATTTCGCCACGGCAACAGCGCCAATGGTTCACCGTCACCCGTGAACGCCGGGAGCAGCAGCACTGGGTGCTCTGGTGCAAGGGCGTGCGTACTGGCTACGTCAATCTTAAAGGTGAGTACCAGGGTGAGCTGCAGGGTCAGGCAATCGCCGATGCGGGGCTCTATCTGGGCAACTCAACCGTGCGGCATCCCATGCTGGCCGTTGCTGCCGCCTTATCCCAGCTTGATCAGGGCTTTGATAGGTTGAATATAGGTTGTATCCGAACGTTGGTTCGGGAGAACAATAGCTCGGCCCTGCGCTTGAATGAACAACTGGGTTATCGCCTGATTGGGCAAGAGTGTGGATTTTTCGCATTGGAACTGCTGCCTGCAGATTACTATGCCGCCCGTGAGCGGCTACGGAGATTTTTCAGATGACAATCGCATTGGAACAGGTTTTTGCCGAGGCTTTGGGTATTGATATCGGCGGCGTCAGCGATGGGCTGGCCTACAACAGTATCCCGCAGTGGGATTCCGTAGCCCATATGGGGCTGATTGCCCAGTTGGAAGATCACTACGGCGTGTTGCTCGATACCGATGACATTATCGACATGAGTTCGGTCGGCAAGGCGCGAGAGATCCTGGCCAAATACGGAGCCTCTCTCTGATGCAGGGGCTGTTGCAGGGCAAGCGGGTGTTGATCACCGGTGCCGGGCGTGGCATCGGCCTTGCCATCGCCCGCCAGTTTGCCTCTCAGGGGGCAGAACTATGGCTGGGGGGCCGTGATGAGGTGGCGATGAGCCAGCTGGCGGCCGCGCTAGGCTCCGAGTTCGGCGTGCCCTGCCAGCCCCTTTGTTTTGATGTGACTGAGCCGGTGGCGGTCAAGCAAGCCTTTCAGCAGCTGTTTGCCCAGACCAGAGCGCTGGATGTGCTGGTCAACAATGCCGGCATGCTGGAAGAGGCGTTATTGGGGATGGCGAACCAAACCCATCTGCAAAAGACGTTCAGCAACAATACCTTTAGCGTGATCTACTGCAGCCAGTATGCTGCGCGCATGATGCAACGCAGCAATGGCGGCAGTATCATCAATCTCGCCTCCTTGATGGGGCAAGTGGGGGCGGCGGGGCTCAGCAGCTATGCCGGCAGCAAGGCGGCGGTGATCGGAATCACCCAGTCATTGGCCAAGGAGCTGGCCGCCAGCCAGATCCGTGTTAATGCCATTGCCCCCGGTTTTATCGATACCGATATGGCGCACGCCATCCCGGAAGAGAAGTTTACCGAGCGGGTGGCCAGCATCGCTATGGGACGGATTGGCACGCCAGATGAAGTGGCCAAGGTGGCCCTGTTTCTCGCATCCGACTTGTCGAGCTATGTGACCGGTCAGGTGGTCGGGGTCGATGGGGGGATGGTGATTTGAACCAGCCTGATTTGCTGACGCATCTGGTTGAAGGCAATGACGAGCCCGCCTGGCGAGACCAGCAAGAGGGGTGGCTCAGTTATAATGAACTGGCACGGCGTGTGGCGCAGTTGGCCACTACCTATCCTGCCGGTCGACATTTGGTCTACCTGCCATTTGTGACGTCCACCCGACATCTGTTGCACTACTTGCTGGCCCTGCGTGATGGCCATGCCATCATGCTGGCCGATCCTGCACAGGATGTGCAGTTGCATCGTGAACAGTGCCAGCGCTTTGGTGTCAGTTTGCGGGTATTGGAAGATGGGGCAGTGGAGCATCTTGGCGATGTGCCTTCACTTCACCCTGAGCTGGCCATGCTGCTGCCGACATCGGGCAGTACGGGGTCCTGCAAATGGGTGCGATTGTCGCGAGCCAATCTTGATGCCAATGCCGCGGCCATCGCCGAATATTTGGCGCTGAACGGGGGTGAGCGAGCCATCACCTCGTTACCACTTTTTTACTCCTTCGGTATGTCGGTGCTTAACAGCCATCTTTTGGCTGGAGCCTCTCTGGTTTCATGCACAGCTAGTCCCCTTGAGCGCCAATTTTGGGATGAGGTAAATCGCCATCAGGTCACCAGCGTGGCGGGGGTGCCGTTTACCTTTCAGATGCTAAACCGCTTGCGTTTTGACTGGGCGCGTTATCCAAGCCTGGTGACACTGACCCAGGCAGGAGGACGGCTTGAGCCGGCACTGGCAAAACAGTTTGCCGAGCAGGCATCTGCGCTGGGGCGCCGTTTTTTCGTGATGTATGGTCAGACAGAAGCCGCACCGCGCATCGCCTGGTTGGCACACGAGGAAGTGATGATTGTCCCGGATGCCATCGGCCGTGCCGTACCGGGCGGGCGCCTCTCTCTGCGTCATGAGCCCGGCTTTCCCGACGGGGTGGGGGAGTTGGTCTACGAAGGGCCAAATGTGATGTTTGGCTATGCCGAGCGCCCTGAAGATCTGACTCGGGGGCGTGATATGGATGTGCTCTTTACCGGCGATCTGGCTCGTTGTGATGAGGCGGGTCGATTCTATCTGACCGGGCGGCTCAACCGTTTCCTGAAGCTGTTTGGCAAACGAGTGAGCTTGGCTGAAGTGGAAGCCTGGTTGCAGGCGAGGGGCTATTCCTGCGCCGCGACCGGCCGCGATGATCGCCTGTTGGTAGCCATCGAGGCAGACGGGGGCTCCAGTGATGCACTACAGCTGGAGCTGGCCCGCTGGCTGATGGTGCCGCCATCAAGCGTACGCATCTATCGGCATCATTTACCACGACGCAGCAATATGAAAATTGATTATCCGGCCTTGTTAACACAACTGGAGCAGGTATGAACACACTGTTTGATGCGCCGGTTTTTGGGCTGCCCCAACAGGAAAAAAGTGGGCTGCTCCTTGCTCGCCTAAATGAATTGACGCAGCGCCATGCGCTGGGGTGCCCAGCCTTTGCCAATATTCTGTCTGCATTTGGCTGGGGTCAGGCCTCGACGTACCAAGAGCTCCCCTATCTGGCCGTCCGCTTGTTCAAATTGGCCCAGTGGCAGAGTGTACCGCAAGAAAAAGTATTCAAGGTGCTCACCTCCTCTGGCACCACGGGGACGCCGTCACGCATCGTGCTCGATCGGGATACTGCCGCCTTGCAGAGCAAGGTGTTGGTGAAGATCCTGCAAGAGTTCGTCGGCAAGCAACGGCTACCCATGCTGCTGGTGGAGCAACCCGCTCTTATTCAGAACCGCAGCGGTTTTTCAGCCCGCGGCGCCGGTGCGCTGGGGCTCTCCTTCCTTGGCCGTGACCATACCTATGCCCTTGATGAGCAGATGCGGCCCAACTGGCCGGTCATCGAGGCGTTTTGTGACAAATATGCGGGCCAGCCAGTCCTGTTGTTCGGCTTTACCTTCATGGTATGGCAATGTTTGTTGGAGCCGCTGCGTGAACGCGGTCTGGAACTGCCGTTGACGCAGGGCACGCTTTTTCACAGCGGTGGTTGGAAGAAGCTGCAACACCTCGCGGTGGATAATCCTGCCTTCAAGCTGCGCTGCCATGAACAGTTGGGGCTGAGTCGGGTTCACAACTTCTATGGCATGGTGGAGCAGGTGGGGTCGGTGTTTGTCGAGTGTAAAGCCGGTCATCTGCATGCCCCGGTGTTTGCCGATGTGCTGGTGCGGGATCCGGTGAGTCTATTGCCGCTCTCGCAGGGACAACGCGGATTGTTGCAAGTTGTATCGGCGATCCCGCAGAGCTACCCAGGACACAGTCTGCTGACCGAGGATCTTGGTGTGTTGCTGGGTGAGGATGATTGCCCCTGCGGCCGTCGCGGCCGTTATTTTACGGTGCTGGGCCGCCAGAGTGGAGCGGAGGTGCGCGGATGCAGCGATACCTTTCAATAGCGGATGCGCTGCCGCGTGATGGCATCGAATTTGTCATGCCTGCCTGTGACTGGCGAGGCTTTGAGTCCGCGCCATTGCCGGCGAGTAGCGCAGTGGTGCTGGACTTTGTGTCGGTGCTGTCCAGGCGTCTGATGGCGCAGGGAAACCTGTGGCCGGATCTGGTTGCATTAGGTTTCTGGCTGCGGCCGACGGCGGTGCGAAGCCATCTGGCGGCTTACGGCTCGGCTATGCCGTTAGGTCTGAGCTTTCACCTCGTCCCCTCCAATGTACCGACCTTGGCGCTCTTCTCGTGGTTGATGGCGCTTTTCATGGGCAACAGCAGCATCCTTCGCTTGTCACAACGGCAGGATCCGGTTCAACAGCAGTTGCTGGCGGTGTGTGCCGATTTGTTGGCGGAGCCTGATTGGCAGGCCATCGCGTCCCGGGTGCGGTTTATTCGCTATGCCCATGATGACCAGTTGACGGCCCGCTTCTCGGCGCTGTGTCAACTGCGGGTGATCTGGGGCGGTGATCGGACTGTGCAGCAGATCCGTGCAATAGCCCTGGCTCCGCAGGCGCGGGAGCTGGTGTTCCCCGATCGTCGTTCCCTGGCTCTACTGTCTGGCGAGGGATTGGCTTTGCTGTCGGAGGTTGAGCTGGCTATGACCTGCTCGCGACTGGCGCAGGATATAAGCCAGTTCAATCAACAAGCCTGTGCATCGCCAACCACCTTGGTGTGGCTGGGTGAGATACCCACGGCATTACGCGAACGGGTATACCTGGCGCTGGCTGAGCCCTTCTTGGCCGAACCGTCTTGGGGTATGACCCGTCTGGTCAACTGTCAGCTTGCGGTAGCGCAGGGAGCGGCCAGTGTTTGTCGAATGCAGAAGGGATTGACCTTGCTGCGCCGGACCCATGAGGAGGGTGCACTGACGGTTGGAGGGGGAGTGTTACTGGAGCTGAATGTACTGGCCGATACCGCCGAACAGGCTCTGGCATTGTGGTTGAGCCGCGGTGAGAACATACAGACCTGTGTGTGTGTCGGTATTGCTCCGGCGCGAGTGCATGAACTCGGGCGTCAATATCCCGCTACTCGAATTGACAGGGTGGTTGCGCCTGGGCAGGCACTGGCCTTTGACTGGTTCTGGGATGGGCAGGATCTATTGAACGCTTATAGTCGTTGTGTCCGGGGGTAACGCCGGATGGACACTACTGGATACGAGACAGGGGATAAATGATAACATTTTTTGGTAAGAAAAAAGAGCAAGTTCTGATCTTTGGTACCGGATCTGGCGGAATGAACTTCTACCAGAACAACCGTAGCCGTTATCAGATTGTTGGGTTTCTGGATAATAACAAGCAGAAGCATGGACATAAATTATTTGGTCAATCGATATATGCACCGCAATCACTGGGGAGCTTGTCATTTGATAAGATAATCATCGCCAGTGATTACTATGTCGAAATCCATGCCCAGTTAATAAAAAAACTTGAAGTGGATGCAGAAAGGATAGAGGTATTTCAACCCAATCACTTGATAAATACTTCTTGGTGGTATCGACTAAAAAAATTAATTGATCAGCGTTGCTATTTAATCATGTGCCGAAAGTCAGGATGGATTTCCACGCTATTATTTAATCTGTTCTATGGTCGTATTCGTGGTTCTAGTAATACGAAAATGATGCCATTCAGCTGGCTGGATACACAAAGTGATTTTCGGATTCATATTTTCCGCGAGGCAATACCTGCTGTGGTTAGGGGACCTGCCTATCTCGATCGTCCAAAAATAATCGCTGATATTGTATTGCCGGAAGTGGCTCTTTATCGTATCCACGATGGTCAAGTCTGTTCTGTTTCTCGCTCTGTCATCTTGCCTGGAAATAGACTTTTAATTGAGCGTGTCATACCGGCTGTTACAAATAATGCCGACTATAGCTGTGCTCACCTTCTCTACCATGGGGAAAAGCTGGCATTGGTCAGACAAGATCAACCAGAATATATTGATAAAGGGATTCTCATTAGTGGCGGCAGTGAAACCAATTATTATCATTGGATGCTGGAAATATTGAGTCAGCTTCAGTTTATTGAGGAGATGCCTGATGAATATAATGATTATCCAATTCTTATTTCTGTCTCTAGCCAAAAAATCTCGTCTATCAAGACTTTCATTGATGCAGCAAAAGTTAGTCGCAGATTTATTTATTTAAATAATATCACATCCTATCGGGTCGAAGATTTATTATTGATTACTCCTCCTAATAATCTGGTTGCTAATCTTAAAGATACGACTTGGAGTAATGTGGTTAACTCTTATGTTAGAAAGGAGTCCATTGATTATCTACGCCATGTAGCATTTCAGGCTTGTCTTTCTTCAGCAAGCGTTCCGCTTCCCAAACGTATTTTTTTCGCCAGAAAAGGTTTTATTCGCCATTATAACCAAAATGAAATAATGGACGCGCTGTCGGTATTCGGCTTTGCTTTTGTTTATATGGAAGATCTTAGCTTTTGTGAGCAAGTTTCCTTGATGGCTCAAGCTGAAATTATTGTTGGGCCAACAGGTGCCGCTTGGACAAATATAATTTTTGCCTCGCCAGGAACTAAAGCTTTATGTTGGATGGCTAGGGATGCGGGAGACCTTTCCTGTTTTTCAAATATAGCCTATGTGCTGGATATAGATTTGAATTATTTGAGTTATGAAGTCAGAACATCAAATACACGGGAAATTTATTATGCATCCTACACTATGGACCCTAATCGGATTGTTAGCTGGGTAAAAAATAATCTGCCCGAAGAGAATTGTAATCAGGCAAATATAGAGTTGAATTATGAGGGGGCTGTATGAAGATTAATTTTATTCAGTTTCAGACACATGGTGACGATCGTGGTTCATTGATTTCTCTTGAACAGGAAAAAAATATTCCATTCGAAATTCAGCGTATTTATTACATATTTAATACTAAAGAAGGTGTTCGTCGTGGCTTTCATGCCCACAAAAAATTGAAGCAAATTGCTATCGTTATTAGTGGCTCTTGCCGTTTTGTTCTTGATGATGGTAAGGAACGAATTGATATTCTGATGGATAATCCTGGTCAGGGATTATATATCGACTCGTTTATCTGGAGAGAAATGTACAATTTTTCTGAAGATTGTGTATTGCTTGTTATTGCCGATAAACGTTATGAGGAAGTCGATTATATTCGCAGTTATGAAGAATTTCTGCAATTAGTTGGAGGTTATTATGCTTCCTCTTGATTCCCTGAGTGCACAAACGATTCGCTTTCGATTAGCAATGCCCGCAGATGCTGCTTTCATTCACTCATTACGTTCGAATGAAAGATATAATCAGCACTTGTCGCAAACTCAGGGGGGAGAGATAGAACAGAGGCTCTGGCTCGAGAATTACAAGCAGCGCGAGCTGGATGGTAAAGAGTATTATTTCATTATCGAGCGTATTGATGGCGTACCGATCGGAACTGTACGGCTATATGATTTCAGACCAGATATTAATTCTTTCTGTTGGGGCAGTTGGATCTTGAATGAACACAAGACATCGACAGCGGCAATTGAAAGTACTTTATTGGTTTATCATGTCGGATTTTATCTATTGGCATTTGCACAATCGCATTTCGATGTTCGTCTTGAAAATCAGCATGTCATTCGCTTCCATTTAAAAACGGGAGCCATGGAAACTCACCGTGACGAACAAGATGTATTCTTTGTATTTAATCGAGATAATCATCAGGTTTTGTTGCAGAAATTTGGTCGGTATCTGAGTCCGTCATTATGATAAAATTTTTAGATGTTGGTTCTGTAAATAATAAATATGCTGATGAATTAAAATCAGCATGTGCACGAGTTATTGACTCAGGTTGGTATATTGCGGGAAAAGAGCTAACTCAATTTGAATTTGATTTTGCTCATTATAATGGAGTCCAATCAGCTATCGGTGTTGGCAATGGCTGTGATGCGTTGTCTTTGGTGCTTCGTGCTTGGAAAGAACTGGGAAAGTTGCAGCTCGGTGATGAGGTTATTGTTCAACGTAACACGTTTATTGCTACCGTCTCAGCGATTGTTGAAAATGGTTTAGTTCCAATATTAGTCGATGTTGATCCTCGAACATTCAATTTAGATCCACGATTGTTGGTGCAGGCCAGATCACCTCGAACGCGCGCGGTTATTCCTGTGCATTTGTACGGCCAGTTAGCACCGATGCCAGAAATTATGGCATTAGCTAAAGAATATCAATGGCTTGTATTAGAAGATTGTGCTCAAGCTCATGGTGCTGAGGTAAACGGTATCAAGGCGGGTGCTTGGGGAGACGCTGCTGCTTTCAGTTTCTATCCAGGTAAAAATCTGGGGGCTCTCGGTGATGCCGGTTGTATCACGACCAATGATACTGTTCTGGCCAATATGCTGTTTATGCTGCGCAATTATGGCTCGAGTGTTAAATATCATCATGACTATATTGGCGTGAATAGCCGGCTCGATGAAATTCAGGCCGCAATGCTCAGTGTAAAACTTGTGTATCTGGATGCCGATACACAGCAAAGACGAGATATTGCTGAACGCTATTTAACTCAGATTAACAATCCATTGATTATATTACCGCAAGTGAATTACCGGCTCGGTCACGTTTGGCACTTGTTTGTCATCCGTTGTTCATTTCGTGACAAACTTCAGGAATATCTGGCCGTTCACGATATTCAGACCATGATACATTACCCATATCCTGTTGATTACCATAAACCTTATTCAAATCTGAAAGTTATCAATTCGGAAGTAAATGGTGGAGCCCATGAGTCAATCTTGTCTTTGCCGCTTTATCCGACGCTGAGTCACGAGTCGCAAGAATACATTATAAAAATAATTAATCAGTTTTCGATATAAAAGCAGGCAGCAAAATGGCGATAAACCAAGCATTTAGGAAATTAGCCTTCTTTGTTCATACCGCAGAAATGTGTAATCACTACCAATCCGTGTGGCGTATATTGGGCCAGGATGGGTTTGATGTGGTATTGCATGGAACCGCAAGTGAAATGGCCGAAAGTCGTGCCTTTATTGGGAGGATGGGCTATACGTGCCATAATAGTGGTTACGTGCTTAAATCGGGCCATTACTACGACATAGTGGTCTCGAATCACAGTATGTTTGATCACGGTAGACAACCACTCATTCATGCATTGGGACGATACCAAGTTCGCTTCATGTATGCTCTTGGTAAGGCAAAACATAATTTTTCCAGCTGGAATTCGCATTATGATCTGATTCTTTGTTTTGGTCCCTGGCAGGCGGAGCGTATGAAGGAATGTTGTTCCGCTGTTACATTTCAGATGGGTTATCCACGTTATGATGATTATTTTCTTCAGCCGGATCTCCAGAACGTCTGTCCAGCGGATCTGGGGCTGGATCCAGATAAAAAAACGGTACTCTGGTTGCCCACCTGGCTTGAGCTTTCGTCGTTACCTCTATTTGCGGATGCCATGTCGGCCTTGTGTGATCAATACAATGTGATCGTTAAAACTCATCCTCTATCGGCTAAAAATGAGCCTGATGTCTTACAAGCGCTCAGGCAATATCCCTTTACTGCCGTCATCACCCATGTTTATGATAATCTTGCGCTGTTTCGATGTGCTGATTTTATTGTTTGCGACTATGGTGGAACACCTTTTGGTGCTATCTATCTGGATAAAAATTTATTGTTGCTCAATGTCCCTGATGCTGCAGGGCATGAGCTGATGGGGGAGAAGTCCCCGGACATCGAGTTGCGGCAAAATATAGTACATCTAGATGCGGTTGATCGTTGGCAATTACCTGAACTGTTACAAGATGACACGCTTTGGGCTAGTCAGGTGCCGGTTCGTCGTCAATTGCGCCACTGCTATTTTGCCGCCAGTTATGGTTTCTCTGCCGAGCTGGCTGTGCTGGCTTTGCAGAATATTGAAAGCCTGATCAGACAGGGGTAGATATGGTCATTTGGTTAGTGGGTATGTCGGGTGCTGGCAAAAGTACCATTGGACGCAGTCTCTGTGCGAGTCTGAAGCAGGATCGCCCACAGACGGTATTTGTCGATGGTGATGAAATTCGTGCGTTATTCCGTCATGATCAGATTGAAGATGCTTATTCGTTGGCGGGGCGCCGAATGAATGCCGAGCGTATTCAAGCGCTTTGTCGCTGGTTGGATGGGCAAAAAATGGATGTGGTTTGCTGTATCCTAGCTATGTTCCCAGATATTAGTGCCGAAAATCGTGAGCTTTTTTCTGACTACCGGGAAATTTTTGTGGATGTGCCCCTCCCTGTGTTGATGCAGCGCGATAATAAAGGCCTATATCAGGCAGCCCTCTGCGGTCGTCAACGTAACGTTGTCGGGGTCGATATTGAATACTGTACGCCAGTGGCTCCAGATCTGGTGATTCGTAATAGCTTCGATCCGGCGGTGTTGCATGAATATGTGAGCCGGATCCGGCAGATCTGCGGGCGAGGTGTCTGATGAGCTATCCCTATTCGGAAGGCGATCTATTACAGACTCCGCAACGTTATCACTATACCCCTTTCATGGGCGAAGCTTTTATCTATGCTTGGCGTGTCTCGCGGGAGCTTGCTAGCCAACAGTTGCCCACCCCAGCATTACCGGCGTTGAAGTCGACTGGTGTGGCGGATGCCGAAGATACACAGGCACTGCTGCAGATCATGTGTCGTGCCTTGCGTGCGCCCGTGGCCGAGGTTTCCGATCGGCGGATTCTGGATTATTGGCTTCCCAGATTGTTGAAAAAATTCGAGGTCAGCAAGCGTCTGTACGCGGGTTACCAGATCCAGGAGCCGCATCCGCCATTGTCTGATAGTGATTATCTCGCGGCTGACCCTTACCTATGGCTGGCAGAGTGTTTGCTCCGGGCTTGGCAACGTCAACCAGCCGGTTATTTTCTCAGTGGGGTACTCAAGCTGAACGACACTCTTGTTTCACAGATCCCGCATCTTAATGTGGAACAGGGAGCACACCTAGCTTGGATCCTGATGACTGAACAGCAATCTCTGGCCGAATTGAGCGAGGCAATGGGATTATGAGCCGACAACATCTGGTACTACTGTGTGGCCATACAGTCCGTTCCTCTGTCTATGTGCAAGCGTTGGCGCATGCGGGCATAGTTCCGGATTCTGTCCTAGTGTACGGAAATGAGGGGGGGCCAGTTCACTCCACGCGCCAGTTGAAAGGTGTAACTGTAAATGGGTTGTTCACTCCTGATCCCTCTCGCAGACTGGTGGATTGCCTCGATGAATGGGGTTGGACCTACCGAACATGCTCTGCACAGTCCCTATCGGACCCTGAGTTGATGGCGATGCTGGATGTGCAGAATCCCGAGTTGATCGTTTACTCAGGTTATGCCGGTCAGTTGGTACCCGGAGCGCTGCTGCAATGTTACCCGGTGCTCCATGTCCATTCCGGCTGGCTTCCCGATTATCGGGGGAGCACGACCTTGTATTATCAGGTTATCGAAGAGGGCGTCTGTGCCGCTAGTGCTCTGCTGCTGGATGAGCTTATCGATACGGGGCCAATTCTGGCGCGCAAGCAGTATCCGCTGCCTCCTCCGGGCGTGGATGTGGATTACCTCTATGACAACATGATTCGTGCCGATCTGCTGGTGACTGTTCTGGCTCAATGGCAGGCCGGATTGCCGTGGTCCAGGATACCACAACAAACGGACTCGCCTCCCTATTTCATCATCCATCCCCTGCTCAAGCACATGGCCCTGTTGGCCATTGATAAGAAGGTTCGGTCCTCATGAATTCGTCTGCTCCGGATTTTATCTTTGGTACTAAGTCCGAAACGCTAGCTCAGTTAAAACCTCTAGTTACCTGCTCACAAATTTTGCCGCTGTATTATTTCGCTGCCTCTCAGTGGCACAAGCAGAAAACAGCCATTTTGGCGGCTATTGTTGGGATGGAGCATGGCGGCAGTGTGATCATTCGTAGTAGCGCACAGAATGAAGATAGCCCGCGAAACTCCATGGCAGGTGCATTTACCAGTTGCCTGAATGTGTCGGTCGCTGACCAGTTGGCTCTGGAGCTAGCGATTGAGCGTGTCATCACTTCTTTCGGACAGCATCAGCATGAGGATAACCAGATACTGGTGCAACCCATGCTGAAAGAGATCCATATGAGCGGCGTTGTGATGACTCATGATCTGGAGCATGGTGCACCCTATTATGTCTTCAATTATGACGATGAGAGCGGGTTGACCGATACTATTACCGGAGGGATCGGGATCCAGAAGACGGTGCTGATTTATCGGGATACCGATAGCAACCTTATCCGCTCGCGTCGGATACGAGCTGTGCTCGCCGCCTGTCGTGAGTTGGAGTTTCTGTGCGGATCGGTTCCGTTGGACATTGAGTTTGCAGTGGGCCATGTCGAGCAGGTCTATGTCTTTCAGGTTCGACGCATTACCCTTTGCAATACTTGGCACCCGGTCACTGAACGGCGAGTCGCTCGACAACTGACGCATATACGCAACTATCTCGAACAGCGTCTGGCCCCACAATGCGATCTATCAGGTGACCATGCGATCCTTGGTGTCATGCCAGACTGGAATCCTGCGGAAATCATCGGAACCACACCACGACCATTGGCTTCTTCTCTTTATCGTCTATTGGTAACGGATTCGGCATGGCGTGAGGCCAGAGCCAAGATGGGGTATCACGAGCCTTGTCATCACACGCTGATGGTGATGCTGGGGCATCATCCTTACATTGATGCACGCAGTAGTTTCAACTCCTTCCTGCCAGCTGGGCTTGATAAGGGGATCTGTGACCGCTTGGTCAATGCTTGGTTAGTGCGCCTGCGTGAGCATCCCGAATGGCATGACAAAGTAGAGTTTGAGGTGGTGCCAACCTGTCTGGATTTTACCTTCGAAGCTGTTTTCGAGGATCGCTATCCCGGTTGCCTGACCCCAGATACTTTTCATGTCTATCGACAGGCTCTTGATGCATTGACGTGTCGGGCGATAGTCGGTGACGGTGAAGGGTCGATAGTCTCTGCGATGACGAACATCCATGCTCGAGCGAACACCCAACAGCAACGGGGAGCCGTTGATGGACTGACGGCCGATTTATCATCCGTCAGACGCCTATTATTCGAGTGTCGAGAGATAGGTACGGTGAATTTTGCGATCCTGGCCCGACATGCCTTTATTGCTGAGGCATTGTTGCGCTCGGCATGTTGCCGAGGCGCTCTTTCCTCTGAACGGTTACAGCTCTGGAAGCAATCCTTTCACACAGTGACGACTGAACTCACCACAGACTACGCCGCTGTCTGCGGCGGTACGCTTCCCGCGGGTGATTTCCTTGCCCGATTTGGTCACTTACGCCCGGGTACCTATGACATTACGTCACTGCGGTATGATGAGCGTCATGATCTGTTTGCGCCAGTATCTGCTTTTATTGAGCAGGACCATGAGACTCGGCGTTTTGAGTTACGTGCAGAAGAGGAACAGGCGCTGCAGCGATTGCTGGATGAACGGGGCTGGCCCGTTACCGCAGCCGCTTTACTGACCTATGCCAGCCAGGCGGTCCAGGCCCGGGAGTTTGCCAAGCTGATCTTTACCCGTGACCTGTCGGATGCACTGGCATTACTGATTCGTTGGGGCGGGGAGGTTGGTTTGTCACGAGAGGATCTCTCCTACCTGGATATATTTCCGTTGCTGGATACTCTGGTTTCCCCTTTGCTCGATGATATTGATCGTGTCTTGTTAAATCAGGTGAATAAGGCACGACATGAGCATCAGCAAGCCATGTCGTTGAAACTCGGTCATCTGATTGCGGCATCAGATGATGTGTTTGTTGTGCCATTACACCGTAGCATGCCAAATTTTATTACACACAAGCGTGTAGAAGCGGAAGGGGTATTGCTGCAACAAGATACGCCAGTGACAACTGTTTTGCAGGGGCGGATTGTCTGCATCGAGAATGCGGACCCTGGTTATGACTGGGTATTTACTCGAGGTATTGCCGGTCTGGTGACACAATACGGAGGAGCCAATTCCCACATGGCTATTCGCTGTGCTGAATTCGGCATCCCTGCGGCCATCGGGTGTGGTGAGCAGTTATTTAGCCGCCTGTTGCGTTGCCGGGGTATCGTCCTGAACTGTCAGGACAAGACAATTAATCTGGTCTGAGACACATGAAACGAATAGGTATCACGCTACGGACATGCCAAGCTCTAGGCTACCAGGAAGCCCGTGATGGTCTGGCTCGGGATTGGTATCGCTTCCTGCAACAAATGGACTGGGGATGGGACTGGGTGTTGTTACCTAATCTCGGTGCACAGAGCGTGGCCTACGCACAGGCACAGCACATAGAGGGACTCATTTTAAGTGGTGGAGAGGATCTTGGTTCGGATCCTTTGCGGGACGAGAGTGAGCTTGCCCTGCTGAAACATGCAATAATGCAGCGTTTGCCTGTGCTGGGGGTTTGCCGGGGAATGCAGTTGATACAGCGGTCTTCTGGGGGGAAGCTGGTTGTTGAGGGTGGAGAGCATCATGTGTCAACCCGGCACACAGTTTCTTTATGCCGTGGTTTACCATGGCGTGGTGTTAATGAAGAATTACACTTGGAGGCCAATTCCTATCATGCCAACCGGATTCCCTTACCCCTACCAACCGGCTTGTGGGCTCTGGCGATCGATGCGGATGGATATTGTGAGGCTTTTCTCCATCAGAGTATGAAACTGGCAGGGATCATGTGGCATCCGGAGCGTGAAGTGTTGAGTAATGAATTTGATCGGCAGCTGTGCCGATGGCTTTTTCAGTGAGGTGATATGCAAGCCATAATTCTAGCAGCCGGACGGGGTTCCCGGCTTGGATCCATGACCGAGAACCAACCTAAGCCGTTAGCTAAGCTGGGAGGCAAACCGTTGATCGAGTGGCAGTTGGCGTCTCTAGCGGCCGCAGGCATCGACGATGTTCATGTGGTCTGTGGATATTGCAGTGATGCACTTCAGGGCTATGGGTACAGTCGTATTGTGAATCCCCACTGGGCTAGCTCCAATATGGTTCGTAGTTTGATGTGCGCCGATGCTGTGTTGTCAGAGGCCCCGACTCTCGTTTGTTACGGTGATATTGTATATCGACCGCTGATAATCCAGACCTTGATGGCCTCCGATGCACCCTTAGCCATCAGCTATGACAAGGCATGGTGGTCGCTCTGGTCGGCCCGTTTTGAGGATCCATTGCTTGATGCAGAGAGCTTCCGGCAGCAACAGGGGCAATTGATCACTATTGGCGAACGGGTTCAGTATCGAGAGGAGATCGAAGGGCAGTTCATGGGCTTGTTGAAGTTTACCCCCGAGGGTTGGCGACGTGTATTCTCGCTGTTATCCAATCTTTCCTCCGAGCAAGTTGATAAACTGGATATGACAAGCCTGTTGCGCTTGTTATTGTCTCAGGGCGTTCCTATCGCGACGGTTGCCATCTCGGGAGGTTGGGTCGAAGTGGACAATCCGTCAGATATCGTTTTGTATGAACGACGGATTGCCGAGCCTGGCTGGAGCCATGACTGGCGTACTGATGATCGACCAGTCTAGTAATAAACCTGTTTGGCTCGTTCGAGATCGAAGGTTCTGGGTGCGGTTGGCTGATGAGCTGACCGCCGTTTCAAAATGACAAATAGCTTGTCAATATCGATCAATGGAACAAATTTTCGTGTCATATAAAAGTCTATAACTTCAAAATATTGCTCAACCACATCAAATTTGGCGTTTATATCTCCATCGTCACCGACGCTACCCGTTCCTGGCCCGAATACATTATGACTTTCGAAGAAAAGGTAACCTCCGATATCGAGTAAGTTAAAGCATTTTGCTATGTATTCCACAAAATTTATTGATAGATTTCCATCGATCGTACAGTGATTGGCAAGAGAAAAAATGGCTTGGTAGACTTTATTTGTTTCATATTCACAAAAGTCTAATTGGTGAAAGCGAACGTTATTCACCCCCAATTCTTGGCGTGTTCTTTCTGCGATTAGATTTAAATAAGGATTAAACTCTATAGCATCGACAAACTTAGTTGTTTTGGCTATTTCCATGCTAAAGAATCCGTTATTAGAACCTATATCGAGTATCTCATCATTTAGTGATAAATAGGTCTCGATCCGATAACGCCTGAGCCTTTCCTCGGTCGGTTTTGCTCCAGCAATACCTATTTTCTCCAGCCCTTGATAGGGATAGCCGGAAACATAACTAAAATTCCAAGTCTTGAGCTGTTGAGCGCAGATTGAAAATATATCATTATGCAATGGTATGTATTCTGGATTTATGAAGAAAACAGTTAATAGGTCTTTGAATAAGTAAAATTGGCGTAATCTAAGAAGTGCGTTGGCATCGGTTAATTCTCCTTCTGCCATTTGCTGCAGTAAAGGTATAACTTTCAGGTTTCTATATTCAACACTTTCTATTTTATTATTCCACGCTAAATAATCATCTTGGGCAGAAAGGTCTGGAAGCCATTTTTTATTGCAAAATAAACGAATGCATTTTGATAGCTCATTATCCATGTCATCCATCAAAAGTGAAAACCAGTGCGGTGCAGAAAACAGTGTAGCGGTCAGTTTGTCCCATGTGTTTAAAAATTCATGATAAGGAGATTTTTTCTGCTCAAAATCAATGAATTTTTCAAGCAGCCGTACTTGATTTTTATCGTATTCCCTTTTGTGACGTTCAGCAATTTTCAGAAGCAATTGAAGTATGGTCATCGCTGTCTTTGCTTGCGGGACATGTGATATCGGGGATTCATTCATGTCGGTTCTCTCATTTGTAATGGATTAAACCAGAGGGAGAGGGCTTGGATGACATTCCCCTGTAGGTCTTCAGCTAGCATGGGATACAGGGGAATACTGATAATGGTCTGATAAAAATCTCGTGAAGATTCCACACCGGCTCCGGACCCCGCTTGATGGTACGGTTGAGAAAATATCGGCATATAGTGCACATTCACCCCGATGTCCGTTGCTCTTAGTTGCTCAAACAGAGTTTTTCTCTTTTCTGCCGATATTTTGATAACAAACAAGTGCCAAGCGCTGAGGCGATCATCTCGATTGGCCAGTACCCCTATGTTTAGTTCGGGTAGTTCAACCTGATAGCGGGCGGCAATTGTTCGGCGTTTATCCAAAAACTCGTCCAGATTTGCCATCTGACTTAACCCCAGCGCAGCCTGAATATCGGTCATGCGATAGTTGAATCCCAACAACTGCTGCTCGTAGTACCAAGGGCCGTCCGGCTCATTGATGAAGTCGGCCGGATCCCGGGTGATGCCGTGGCTGCGCAGCATACTCATGGTTTTGGCGAGCGCAGGGTCATTGGTCATGGCCATGCCGCCTTCGCCTGTGGTAATGATCTTAACCGGATGGAAGCTGAAGACAGTGATGTCGCTGTAGCGGCCATTGCCGGTAGGTTCGCCGTGATAGCGGGCGCCGAGGGCATGGCAGGCATCCTCTATGATGCGAAAACCATATTGTTGCCCAAGGCGGTGTATCTCTTTCAAATCGCAGGGCAGGCCTGCGAAGTGTACCGGGATGACCACCTTGGGCAGGCATCCCTCCGCCTTGGCGACAATCAGTTTGCGTTCCAGCTCTAGTGTGCACATATTGCCGGTATCCGGCTCGATGTCGACGAAGTCGACCTGGGCTCCGCAATAGAGAGCGCAGTTGGCCGAAGCGACGAAACTGATGGGGGAAGTCCAGACCCAGTCCCCTGGCTTCACTCCTAACGCAAGACAGGCGATGTGCAGGGCGGCGGTACCTGAGTTGACTGCCACTCCGAAGTTGGCGCCGCAATAATCGGCTACCATCTGTTCGAAGCGGGGAACGACCGGGCCCTGAGTCAGGAAATCGGATCTCAAGACATCTACCACGGCTTCAATATCCGCCTCGCTTACAGACTGCCTGCCGTACGGGATCATTCCATGACCACCTTATCATTCAACGCTTTTAGCTGGGCTACCGTCAGGAAGTCGCTGTTGTTGCGGGAGTTATACTCGAAGCCCTGCTCGACAATGCATCCCTTTTCGCCTGTCGCTGTGACTGAGAAGTCATTGTTGCGATTATTGAAATTGATGGTGGGGCCGATGATGAAGAAATTGTCGAACTCAAAGGTGTGGTAGGAGTCGTCGGAAGGGCACATCACCTCATGCAACTTCTCACCAGGGCGAATACCTATAACTTCCTGGGCCAGCTGAGGAGCCATGGCGGTAGCCAGGTCGGTGATGCGTACCGAGGGCAGCTTGGGCACGAAGATCTCGCCCCCCTTCATCCTCGGGAAGTTATTTATCACAAAATCCACTCCCTGCTGCAGGGTGATCCAGAAACGGGTCATCTCGGTATGGGTAATGGGGAGTGTGCTTGCACCCTGGTCTATTCGTTTTTGGAAGAAGGGCACCACAGAGCCGCGTGAACCCACCACGTTGCCATAGCGTACCACCGCGAAGCGGGTCGGATCTTGGCCCGCAATGTTGTTGGCCGCAACGAACAGTTTGTCGGAAGCCAGCTTGGTGGCGCCGTACAGGTTGATGGGGTTGGCGGCCTTGTCGGTGGATAGAGCAATCACCTTTTTGACCTGATTGAGCAGGGCTGCCTGGATGACGTTCTCAGCCCCATGAATGTTGGTCTTGATGCACTCCATGGGGTTGTATTCGGCGGCGGGCACCTGCTTGAGAGCGGCCGCATGTACGACGTAATCGACGCCGCGCATTGCCATGGTCAGCCGGTTCGCATCCCGAACATCGCCGATGAAGTAGCGCATGCAGGGAGCGTTGAACTCCTGCTGCATTTCGAATTGCTTGAGCTCGTCGCGCGAGTAAACGATCAGGCGACGGGGCTCATAACGCTCCAGTATGGTCTTGATAAAGAGCTTGCCGAAAGAGCCTGTGCCACCGGTGATCAGGATCGTTTTCTCATTGAACATAGTGAGCATCTCATTAAAAACATTGATGAATCATATACTAACAAATCAGATTCTAGAGTCTTGCAAGAAGAATGTGATCGGCCGAGAAAATGCTGGTTTTACAGATATCGACTCTTGCGGCGAGAAACTTGAACCCTATCTGCTGTCTTGAACGTGATTGGTCTGCCTATCAGCTTGTATTCCCGTATGTGCAACCTCGATCGCCTCACACAGCTGCTCCACAGCATTGAGGGCTCGCGGGGTGAAGCGGTGCAGCTCATCGGGATTGATGAGGACGAGCCGCTGCTGCTTGACGGCATCCAGCATGGACCACTGACGCCAGTGGGCCAGCACGGCGGGATCCCGGCTGCCAGCCAGGATGAGCGTGGGGTTGGCTTTGATCACCTGCTCCAGCCCGACCTGGGGGTAGGGGGAGCTGGCATCCGCCATGATATTGCGGCCGCCACAGAGCCTGATGGCGTGGCCCGGCCAGGTCGAGTCATTGACGCTGGTCAGCGGTGGATACCAGAGCTGATAGAAGACCGAGACCGGCTTGGGCTTGCCGTAACGCTGTTTCAGCGCATCCAGCCTGGCCAGATAGGCGTCGGCCTGCTGGTCGGCTTTCTGCTGGGTGCCGAGCAGGCGCCCCAGGCTGCGCATCTCTGTAGCCAGGGAGGCAAAGTCGGTGGGCTCCGAGTAGAAGACGGGGATGCCGAGCTTCTCGACGGGGGCCAGCATGCGGGACTGGGCCGAGCGCCAGGCCACCACCAGATCCGGCTTCTGGGCCAGCAGGGCCTCCAGGTTGATGCTGCGGTAGTTGGCGACCCGGGGCAGGGGCGCCACCTCGGGGGGGAAATCGGAGGCATCGTCGGTCGCGACTATGCGATCCCCGGCCCCTATGTCGTACAGCAGCTCGGTCAGGTGGGGGGTGAGGCTGATGATGCGCTGCGGGGTGGCCGCCGCACCGGACAGGGGCCAGCCGAGCAGGCACAGCAACAGGCACAGGGTGCGATGGGGGATAAGGTTAACCATGGCGAAGTGTCATCAGGGTCAGGAGCAGCGAGAGCACCAGCCAACCCCAGCCGATCAGCAGCAGGCGATGGAGCAGGCGCCGGGGCAGGGTGGCATCGGGTTCGGCACCTTCATCAAACACCGGGAGGCGCACTAGCTGGCCCTGGTAGTAGCGGGGGCCCCCTAGGCGGCAACCCGTGCTCTGCGCCAGCAGGCTGAGCAGGCCGCCCATGGTCGGATAGGGCCAGCGCAGGGCAAGGCGCAGCTTGCTCCCAAGCTGGCGCAACCGGGTCAGCGCAAGCGGGAGCGCCAGCAGCAGTATGGCGGGGGCGCAGAGCCCCTGATAGAGCGCACTGGCGGCGCGGCCGAAGTGGACGAACTCCGCCTGTTTCGGGCTCCAGGCCTGATTCATCAGCTGGGCGAGACGCCAGAGCAGGGCCCCTTGCACCCCGGCGAGGGCAAAGCCCAGCAGGGGGCCGGCCCACTGGCCCACCAGGCGCAGCACGCAGGTCTCGCTCACCGCCTTGTTCAATCCCATCACCGACAGGGCACCCGTCTCTCGCCTGAGCCAGCTCGCGGCCTGCAACCTCGCCACCACCAGCGTCTCCTGGGTCGCCAGGGCGCGGCTCGCCTGGGCGAGTTCCCGCAAGGGGCGTGATTCCAGCATCAGCAGCAGGAACAGCAGGTCGAACAGGGGCTCGGAGAGGGAGAGATTGCGCACCGCCCAGAGGCCGGCGGCGCAGGGCACCCAGACCACCAGCAGGGCCAGCAGCCCAGCCTGGCGTTGCTGACTGGGCGAACCGTCCGGGCGATACACCTTTTGGCCGAGGCGGGTCAGCAGCGGCACTGTGGCGCCGGGCCTGAAACGGGCGGGCCAGGGCAGCAGGGCCTCCAGCAGGGCGGCACCCACCATGATGGCCGCCGTCGTCGAGGCGAGGGCGGTCATCAGGGCGTCCCAGGGGATGGTGTCGATCACAGCTTGCCGAGCAGCGCCATGATCACCTCGGCGGAGTGTTGACCCGCCACCTCGATGAAGGCATCGAAGGATTCCACCTGCTCCTTGCCGGCTATGTCGGACATGGCGCGCACCACCAGATAGGGCACCTTGAACATGTGGCATACCTGGCCGATGGCGGCCCCTTCCATCTCGACTGCCAGCATCTGCGGGAAGTCGGCGCGGGCCTTCGCAATCGCCTCGGGCTTGCACATGAACTGATCACCGGTGCAGATGAGGCCGACCTTGGTCTGGTGCTTGCCTTGCTCGGCGATGCAGGCCTGGGCCAGGGCGATGAGCTTGTCATCGCAGGGGAAGGCGGCGGGCTGCTGGGCCATCTGACCCATCTCGTAACCGAAGGCGGTCACGTCCACGTCGTGGAAACGCATCTCGCTGGCGATGACCACGTCTCCGATGTGCAGATCCTGGGCGAAGCCACCGGCGGAGCCGGTGTTGATGACGCAATCGGGGGCAAATTTCTCCAGCAGCAGGCTGGTGGCGACGCTGGCGGCAACCTTGCCGATGCCGGAGCGGGTCAGGATCACCTCTTTACCGGCCAGACGGCCCTGATAGAACTCGCAGCCGCCCAGTTGCAGGGTGGTGGGTTCACTCAGCTGGCTGCGCAGCAGGGCAACTTCCTGCTCCATGGCGCCGATAATACCTACTTTCATCATCTACCTCGTCTCGATGGCCGCTGGGCCGGAAAAGTTGGCGGGGATGATAACAAAACTTGGCGATGGCGCCGAGCATTCCTGTGGGGCTGCCGGGGCATCTCCTGCGTCAGTGGTAGTGATCGACCAGGGCGGCCAGCTCGCCGCTCGAGGCCAGCTGCTGCAAGGTGTTGGCAAAGAGCGCCAGCCGCTCCGGGGTAGTGCGGCGGTGGAACAGTATGTAGAAGGGGGTCTCTTCCATCACTGTGGGGAGAATGCGGATCCGCTCCCCCAGCCCGTGCTCGCGCAGATCGGATTCAAACCCCGGGGAGCGGTAGTAGACAAAGCGCCCCCGCTTCATCAGCAGCTTGTCGTAGTTGGCCTTGCTGCCGATCCCGCCGCTGTCGATGATGAGGCCGCCGATAGCCTGGAGCCGTGCGATGGCGCCGCTGCCGTGATTGATGAGGATGATCCCCTGCTGACCGAGTGCCCTGACGTCCTCCCAGCGGTGTATCTCGACAGGATCGTCGCTGCGTACCGCCAGGTGATAGCGCACCGTGAAGATGGCGGGTTGCAGGTAGACGAACTGGCTGCGCCGCTCCGGGCTGTCCCCCACGCCGCAGATGAAATCCAGCTGGCCGTGCCGCACCTTCTTCTCCAGGCGCTTGAGGGGCAAGGTGCTCTGATCCCCCGCGATGCGCAGGGCCGGCTCCCGCGCCTCCATCCGTCGGAACAGATCGACGCAGATCCCGCCTGTTTTCCCTCCCGCCAGGGTCAGGTACTTGGGGGCCGAATCGGCTTGCGCCGCCGTGTGGTACACCTCGGTGGCAGCGACGGCCCCACTGGCTGGGGCAAGCAGGCAAAGCAGCAGAGCCATCCGGACGATCATCTCATACAGGGTCTCGATAGGGGGGGGCGCACCCATCATCAGCCGGATCAGGAACGCAAGGAACTAGACATTAGGCTATTTATCAGCGTGTTATCAACCCAGGGCCGTATCTTGCGTCATCATCAAAGCAAAACCGGCGATCAGGCCCGGGAGGAGATGGGTCTGATGGCCGTAGCGATTGGCCCGGGGATCACTGAGTGGGAAAAGATGGCTTGCATCCAGCCCTGGCCTCTCAAGCCCATATCAACCCAAGGCCGTATCCAGCGTCATCATCAAGGCAAAGCCGGCCATCAGGCCCAGGGTGGCATGGGTCTGGTGACCGTTGCGGTGGGTTTCGGGGATCACTTCGTGGGAGACCACGAACAACATGGCGCCGGCCGCGAGCCCGAGACCTATGGGGTAGGCGATGGCCATGCCGCTGGCGAGCCCGACCCCGAGCAGGGCGCCGAGCGGTTCCAGCAGGCCGCTGCCGATGGCCACCAGCACGGCGACCGAGGGACGAAAGCCGGCGGCGGACATGGCGAGCGCCACCGCCAGTCCCTCGGGGATGTCCTGCAGGGCGATGGCGGTGGTGAGCGGCAGCCCCACTGCCATGTCCCCCTGGGAGAAGCTGACCCCGATGGCCATGCCTTCCGGCAGGTTGTGCAGGGCGATGGCAAACACGAACAGCCAGACCCGGGAGCAGCTCTCGTGGCCGGGGCCGCAGGGGCCCGTCTTGTCGTGCTCGTGGGGGGTGAACTGATCCAGCCCCAGCATCAGCAAGACCCCCAAGGTCATGCCGGCCACCACCACGGCGGCGGCGAGGAAACCGTCCCCGGTGATCCCCTCGGCCGCCTCCAGCCCCGGCAGCAGCAGGGAGAAGGCGCTGGCCGCCAGCATCATGCCAGCGGCAAAACCCAGCATGGCGTCTTCCACCCGCTGGGGGACAGATCGCAGGAACAGGGCGGGCAGGGCACCGAGCGCCGTGGCGGCAAACCCCGCGACGCCGCCGATGAGGCCATAACGCACCCCGGGGCTGATATCTCCGGCCGCCAGCATGATGAGGCTCTGCAACAGGAGCAGCAGGACGGCGGCCAGGGCGAGCAGCAGCCCCAGGGCGATGAGGGGGCGTTCCTGTATCTGCTCGCGCAGTTGGACTGACCAGGAGGGGCTGAGGGTCGACGCGTTATCCATGGGGCCTCGGGGGACTGTGGTTGGGAGAGACGAGAGGGCCATTACATAACCTGGCCTCCCGTTTGTCCATGATGGCGGGGCGATTGGGGCAATCGGCTCAAGTTTGTGGTCATCCGGTCGCTCTTGTATCCCGGGCCCATGCAAAACGACATAGCCCTGTGCAACACGAGAGGGATGAGCGAGGGCGGCAGCTGTGATAGGGTGCGCGCCTGCGAACGCGCTTCCCCGCTCGTTCGCATTGTTTCATTTTCCCGTCAGGAGTCTCGGGTCACCGCTTACACGGATGTGATCGCCACTGTGCAGCTGCTTATCAGCAGTCGAGGATCACCAGCCAACATGTCTTACAAGAACCTCTCCATCGGCAAGAAGATTGCCGTGGTCTTTGCGGTTATCGCCGCCATCAACGTGATATTCGGTCTTTTTCTCGCCAGCGAGCTGCGCGGAGTACGGGATCGGGTGCTCAACTTCACCGATTCCACCCTGCCGAGCGTGATCTCGGTGGAAACCCTGCTCTACGACGTCTCCTATGTGCGCCGCGCCCAGTTTGCCCTGCTGATGGTCGAGGACGCCGCCGATCAGCAGGCCCGTCGCGGCCGCATCCAGGAGAGCGTGGCCAAGGTGGAGCGCGCCCTTAGCGCCTATGAGGCCACCGTCGGGGCCGAGCACGAGCGCCAGGTGTTCAACCGGGCCAAGCAGCAGTGGCTGCAGTATCTGAGCGCGGTCAACCGGGTCGACAGCCTGCTGGTACAGGGGCTCAAGGATCAGGCAAGGGACGCGCTGTTCCAATCCAACGGGAGCTACACCGAGCTGGAGCAGGGGGTCAACGCCCTGGTGGAGGTCAACCTCGGCTTCGTGCAGGAGAACCGCGGCAGCCTGCTTGGCAGCGTCAACATGGTGACGACCTTCGCCACTGTGAGCATCGGCGCCCTGCTGCTGTTCATGGGGGTGATGACCTGGTTCCTCACGCGCCAGATCTGCCTGCCGTTGCAGGCCGTGGTCGCCCAGGCCAACGCCATAGCGCAGGGGAACTTGACCCACAGGCTGGATCGCCAGCACATAGGGCAGGATGAACTGGGCATGCTGGCCAGTGCCTCCCTCAAGATGCAGGACAACCTGCGCGGTCTCATCGAGGAGGTGGTCGCCGCCGTGACCCAGCTGGGGGCCGCCATCGAGGAGGTGAGCGCCGTCTCCGAGCAGTCGGCCCAGGGGATCCAGAGCCAGCAGCAGGAGATCTCCCTGGTGGCGACCGCCATGGCCCAGATGAAGGCGACGGTGGCCGATGTGGCGGGCAACACCGAGGTCGCCTCGGAATCCGCCAGCTCGGCCAATGCCCTGGCCCGTCGCGGCAATCAGGATGTGCAGGGCGCCCTGGTGGCCATCACCCGGGTTGCCGAGGAGATGGAGCAGGCGGGCACCCTGGTGGCGGAGCTGGAGCGGGAATCGGCCCAGATCAACCTGGTGGTGGACGTCATTCGCGGCATCGCCGATCAGACCAACCTGCTGGCGCTCAATGCCGCCATAGAGGCGGCCCGCGCCGGCGAGCAGGGTCGCGGCTTTGCGGTGGTGGCCGATGAGGTGCGCACCCTGGCGGGCCGCACCCAGGCCTCGACCGGCGAGATTGTCGCCATCATCGAAACCCTGCAGGCCCGCGCCAACCAGGCGAAGGCGGTGACCAGCCAGAGCTGCGAGATGATCCGCCAGTGCGTGAGCCAGAGCGAGCAGACCAGCTCGGGGATCCAGCAGATCGAGGAGGCGGTCGGCCAGATTGCCGATATGGCGATCCAGATCGCCAGCGCCTGCGGTGAGCAGGATGCGGTCTCCGACGAGCTCGGCCGCAACGTGGAGCGGATCAACGAGTCCTCCAACGAGGTGGCGACCGGCGCCGATCACACCGCCCGCGCCTGTCTGGAGCTGAGTCAGCTGGCGGCGAGCCTGCGCCAGACCATAGGCCGCTTCCGCCTCGCCTGATGCAGGACGGCTGGCAGAGTACCAACAAAAACGGGGCCCCAGGGCCCCGTTTGCTATGTCACCACCAGGGTGCCGGTCTGGCTCAGACGCCGAGGCCGGTTCCTGTGTCTTTCTTGGCGATCAGCTCAATCTTGTAACCGTCCGGGTCTTCCACGAAGGCGATGACGGTGGTGCCCCCCTTGACCGGGCCCGGCTCGCGGGTGATCTTGGCGCCGGCGGCGCGCAGGGCGTCGCAGGTGCCATAGATGTCGTCCGCTTCCAGGGCGATGTGGCCGTAGGCAGAGCCCAGCTCGTACTCGCTCACGCCCCAGTTGTAGGTGAGCTCGATGACGGCCTCGTCCTTCTCGTCACCGTAGCCGACGAAGGCCAGGGTGTACTTGTATTCGCTGTTCTCGCTCTTGCGCAGCAGTGTCATGCCCAGCACGCGGGTGTAGAAGTCGATGGAGCGTTGCAGGTCGCCGACGCGCAGCATGGTATGCAGAATTCTCATTGCTCAATTCTCCGGGTTGGTGATTGGTACTGCTTTCAATCTAGGTCGTGAGGCCAACGGCTGGATATCAGGGGTCGCCGTCAGCTCTCCGGGTAGACCTTTTCTTTGTACTCGCACAGGTCTTCGATGATACAGGAGCCGCAGCGTGGTTTGCGCGCCAGGCAGGTGTAGCGCCCGTGCAGGATGAGCCAGTGGTGCACATCCAGCTTGAACTCGGCGGGCACCACTTTCAGCAGCTTCTCCTCCACCTGATCCACGTTCTTGCCCACCGCGAAACCGGTGCGATTCGACACCCGGAAGATATGGGTGTCGACGGCTATGGTGGGCCAGCCAAATGCCGTGTTGAGCACCACGTTGGCGGTCTTGCGACCGACCCCGGGCAGGGCTTCCAGTGCCTCGCGGTTCTCCGGCACCTCGCCGCCGTGGCGCTCCAGCAAGATGGCGCAGGTCTTGATGACGTTCTCGGCCTTGGTGTTGAACAGGCCTATGGTCTTGATGTACTCCTTCACGCCGTCCACCCCGAGAGCCAGCATGGCGGCTGGGGTATTGGCCACTGGATAGAGCTTGTCGGTGGCCTTGTTGACGCTGACATCGGTCGCCTGGGCCGACAGCAGCACGGCGATCAGCAGCTCGAACGGCGTGGTGAAGTTGAGCTCAGTGGTGGGGTGCGGGTTGTTCTCCCGCAACCGCTCCAGTATCTCTCTGCGTTTTTGGTTATTCATCGAGTCTCATGTCTGTCTTGGTGCCAGCCCTCAGAGCTGGGTGGCGCGGGCACCGGCTGCGGGCAGGCTGCAGTGCGCCTTGTCGGCACGCTGTTTGCGGCCCATCCAGTCGTTGATGGCATTCTTGCCGGCGATGAGCAGGCCCAGGCCGATGAAGCCCCCCGGCGGCAAAATGGCCAGCAGCAGGCTGGCATCGGCATGGAACAGCTCGATGCGCAGGGACTTGGCCCAGTCCCCCAGCAGCAGATCGGCGCCGTCGAACAGGGTGCCCATGCCGATGATCTCCCTAAGCCCCCCCAGCACCAGCAGCACCAGGGTGAAGCCCAGCCCCATCATGAAGCCGTCGATGGCCGCCAGCAGGGGTGGGTTCTTGGAGGCATAGGCCTCGGCCCGGCCTATGATGACGCAGTTGGTGACGATGAGGGCGATGAAGATGCCGAGCGCCTGATAGAGGCCATAGGTGTAGGCGTTCATCAACAGCTGCACGCTGGTCACCAGGGCCGCGATGATCATCACGTAGACCGGGATGCGAATGTCCTTGGGCACCCAGTTGCGCACCAGGGAGATGGCCAGGTTGGAGCTTATCAGCACCACCATGGTCGCCAGCCCCAGCCCCAGGGCATTGGTGAAGGTGGAGGAGACCGCCAGGGTCGGGCAGAGCCCCAGCACCTGCACCAGGGAGGGGTTGTTCTTCCACAGCCCCTGCAGCATCAGCTCCTTGAGCTCTTCGCGGCGGCTGTTGCCTTCCTCGGCCGGGCTCTGGCCGTCAATCACATCAACTTGTTCCATTGCGTGTTCCGTTGTATGTGCCATAGGGGGCTCCGGTGTTAGGGGGTGGCGTCACAGGAGGGGGCCTCTTGCAGCAGCTCGGGGTGCTCCTGTTGCAGCAGCAGCAGGTTTTTCACCGCCTTGACCACGGCTCGGGGGGTGATGGTGGCGCCGGTGAAGGCGTCGAATTCGCCGCCATCCTTCTTCACCGCCCAGCTGGCCGCGTTCTCCTTGGTGAGGAACTTGCCGACGAAGCTCTCTATCCAGCTCGATTTTTTCAGCTCTATCTTGTCGCCAAGACCCGGGGTTTCCTTGTGTGCCAGCACCCGTACCGCACTGACGGCCCCCTTGGCATCGGTGCCGACCACCATGCGAATGGCACCACTGTAGCCGTCGGGGGCCACGGTTTCCAGCGCATAGCCGGTGTGCTCCCCCTTGAGGGTCGCAGTATAGAGCGGCATGGGCTGATCGCTGCCCAGGTACTCGCGGCTGGTGACAAGTCGGCAGCTGGCCACCAGATCGTTGTCATAGCTCCCCGCCGGCAGCAGGGCCTCCAAGGTGCGCAGCTTCTCCAGCTGTTGCTGGTGGGCGATGCGATCCCGGGTCAGCTCGTTGGTCAGCACCACCATGGCGGTGCAGGCCAGGGCGAACAGGGCCAGGGTGACGCCGTTTTTGCGCATGCTCTTTAACATGTAGTGGCTCCGGTTTCGCGGGTATGAGATGTCAAAGATGAAGTCATTTGCGGCGATCTCCATAGACCTTGGGACGAGTCAGGCTGTCGATGAGCGGCACGCAAAGGTTGGCCAGCAACACGGCAAAGGCGAAGGCGTCCGGGTAGCCGCCGAAGCGGCGGATGAGATAGACCAGCACGCCGATCAGCACGCCGTAGATGAGGCGACCCCTGGCCGTGGTGCTCGCGCTCACCGGATCGGTGGCGATGAAGAAGGCCCCCAGCATGGTGGCGCCGCTGAACAGGTGCAGCATGGGGGTGGCGGTGGCGTCCGGCGTGGCCAGATAGCCCAGGGTGGCCGACAGCAGCAGGGCCCCCAGCACGGCGGTGGGAATGCGCCAGTTGATCACTTTTTGCTGCAACAGGAAGAGGCCACCCAGCAGGTAGCACAGGTTGACCCAGCTCCAGCCAATCCCGCCCCAGCCCTCGAACACGGCGTGAGTCATCACCTCGCTGGCGGTGAGCCCCTGGGTCAGGCCCGTCTTCAGGGTGTCGAGGGGGGTGGCCATGGTCAGGCCATCCACCCCCTGCTTGAGCTGCGCCAGGCTGTAACCGTCCAGGCTGAAGCCGGTGAAGATCACCGAGACGGCGTCCCCAAAGTCGACCCCGTAGGCGGCGATGCTGGAGGGGGGCAGCCAGCTGGTCATCTGGACCGGGAAGGAGACCAGCAGCAGCACATAGGCCACCATGGCCGGGTTGAACAGGTTCTGACCGAGCCCGCCATAGAGGTGTTTGGCGATGATGATGGCAAAGGCGGTGCCGAGTACCAGCATCCACCAGGGCAGCAGGGGGGGCAGGGAAAGGCCGATCAGCACGGCGGTGAGGGCCGCGCTGCCGTCCAGCAGGGCCGGTTTGACGGGGCGGCCGCGCAGGCGCAGGACCAGGGCCTCGCAGCCCAGCGCCGTCACCAGGGCCAGCAGGGTCTGGATCAGGGTTCCCCAGCCGAAGAACCAGGTCTGGGCCAGGAAGCCGGGCAGACAGGCCAGGATCACCAGCAGCATCAGGGTCTGGGTCTGTTTGCGGTTATGGGCGAAGGGCGCACTCGCGAGATTGAACATGGATCAGTGGCTCTTGTCGGTCGAAGGGGAAGAGGTGTTCGCCGCGGCGTCGGCCGCCAGCTTCTTGGCCTTGGCGCGTGCGATGGCGGCGGCGATGGCCGCCTTCTTGGGATCGACCTCGGGGGCGGGCTCAGCCACCGGCTCGCTCGGGGCGTCACTTGAGGAGACTGAGGCGTCGGATACGACCTCGTCACCGGCGGCTTGGGCAGCCTTCTTGGCCTTGGCGCGTGCGATGGCGGCGGCAATGGCTGCCTTCTTGGGGTCGACCTCGGCAGCGGGCTCAGCCACCGGCTCGCTCGCGGCCTCGCTTGAGGAGACTGAGGCGTCGGATACGACCTCGTCACCGGCGGTCTGGGCAGCTTTCTTGGCCTTGGCACGTGCGATGGCGGCGGCGATGGCGGCCTTCTTGGGGTCGACCTCGGCAGCGGGTTCAGCCATCGGCTCGCTCGCGGCGTCACTTGAGGAGACTGAGGCGTCGGATATGACCTCGTCACCGGCAGCCTGGGCGGCCTTCTTGGCCTTGGCGCGGGCCAGGGCGGCGGCAATGGCCGCCTTCTTGGGATCGGCCTCGGCAACGACAGCAGTGCCGGCATCATCAGACTCAACGGTCTCGGCCGCCTTGGCGGCGCGGCGCGCCAGCGCCTCCTGCTTGCGCGCCTCGCGGGCAGCCATCATGGCGGCGTTGTCCGGCTGGGTTTCTGCGCTGGCGGCCTCCTGCTTGGCCTTGAGACGAGCCAGGGCGGCGGCGACGGGATCATCCCCCCCTGCCGCGGCCATGGCCTGGCGACGCTGGGCTGCGGCCTCGGCGTGGCGAGCCTCCCGCGCGGCCTTGTCCCGCTCGAAGCGGGCCTGCTTGGCCTCGAAGCGCTGCTTGGCGCGCTCCGCCTTCTCGGCCTCGGCACGGACTTCGCGGATGTCATCCTTGGCAATCTTGTAGTACTGCACCAGGGGGATCTCGCTCGGGCAGACCCAGGCGCAGGCCCCGCACTCTATACAGTCAAACAGGTTGAGCTTCTCGGCCTTGTCATACTCCTTGACCCGGCTGTACCAGTAGAGCTCCTGGGGCAGCAGGTTGGCGGGGCAGGCGTCGGCACAGGCGCTGCAACGGATGCAGGCCTGTTCGGGGCCAGGGGGCGGCAGCTCGGCGCGGGTGGGGGAGAGCAGGCAGTTGGTCGCCTTGACCACGGGCACCATGGCATGGGGCAGGGTGAAGCCCATCATGGGGCCCCCCATGATGACCCGCTGATCCGCCTCCGGTTGCAACTCGAAGCGTTGCAGCAGCCAGCGCACCGGCGTGCCGAGGCGCACCCAGGCATTGCCCGGCTGCTTGAAGGCATCCCCTGTGAGGGTGACGATGCGCGAGATGAGCGGCTCGCCGTCTATGATGGCGCGCTTGATGGCAAAGACGGTGGCGACGTTGAGCACCATGATGCCCATGTCGACCGCCCGGCCCCCCTTGGGTACCTGGCGTCCGGTGAGCAGCTCTATGGTCTGCTTGGCACCGCCGGAGGGGTACTTGGTCGGCACCGACTTGACCAGCACATCCGGGTCTGTGGCATGGCGGGTCAGGGCGTCGATGGCCGCCGGCTTGTTATCTTCCACTCCGATCAGGGTCAGCTTGGGCTTGAGCAGGTGCTTGAGCACCCGTATGCCGTCCATGATCTCGTCGGCATACTCCTGCATCAGACGGTCATCTGTGGTGATGTAGGGTTCGCACTCCAGGCCGTTGACGATCAGGATCTCGGTGAGCTGGCCGCGGCCATCGAGCTTGCTGTGGGTCGGGAAGACGGCGCCGCCGAGCCCCGCGACGCCTGCCTGCTGGATGCGCTCGAGCAGTTCGCCCCGATCCAGATTCCAGTAGTCGGGTTGGGGGTTGCGCGTCCCCCAGGCATCTTCCCCGTCAGGGGTCAGGATGACGCAGAGATCGTCAAGGCCCGAGGGGTGCGCCACCGTATGTTGTTCGATGGCGGTGACAGTGCCCGAGGTGGAGGCGTGCACCGGCACTATGCGCCCCTTGTCGTGACGGGTCAGGGGCTGGCCCTTCTTGACCCTGTCGCCCACCCGTACCAGCAGTTCGCCGGCCGGGCCCGCGTGCTGGCGCACCGGAATGATGAGCTGGGGGGGCAGACCCGCGTCCACGACGGGGGTCAGGCTGGACTGGTGCTTGTTCTCGGGAGGATGAATGCCACCGTGAAAATCCCAGAGGGTGCCGGCTTTGATGCGTTCTAGCAGATGCTGCATGGTTACTCCGCTGTTTATTCCACTATCTTGACCGGAATGGCGACCTTGGCCAGATCCCATTTCCAGTTGTCGACCGTGGTCGGCACCGGGATCATCTCGATACAGTCGGTCGGGCAGGGGTCGACGCAGAGATCGCACCCCGTGCACTCGGCCGCGATGACGGTGTGCATCGCCTTGGTGGCGCCCAGGATGGCATCGACCGGGCAGGCCTGGATGCACTTGGTGCAACCTATGCACATGTCCTCGTGAATGAAGGCGACCTTCTTGACGGGGGCGGCGGCTTCGTCGCCACCGTCCAGCGGCTGGGGCTCGACCCCCATCAGATCCGCTATCTTGCGCATGGTGGCGTCGCCACCGGGCACGCACTTGTTGATCTGATCACCGTTGGCCAGCGCCTCGGCGTAGGGCTTGCAGCCCGGGTAGCCGCACTGGCCGCACTGGGTCTGGGGCAGCAGGGCATCGAGCTGGTCGACTATGGGGTCGGCCTGCACATGAAACTTGACGGCGGCATAGCCCAGAATGATGCCGAAGGAGAGGGCCAGCAGGGCCAGCACCAGAATGGCAAAGAGTATGTGAGTCATAGCGCTATATCTTGATGAGGCCGGTAAAGCCCATGAAGGCCAGCGACATCAGGCCGGCGGTGACCATGGCGATGGAGACGCCGCGAAAGGGGGTGGGCACGTCGGCGGCCACCAGACGCTCACGCATGGCGGCAAACAGGATCAGCACCAGCGAGAAACCGCAGGCAGCCCCGAAGCCGTAGATGATGCTCTGGATGAAGTTGTGGCGCTCGTTGATGCTCAGCAGCGCGACGCCCAGCACGGCACAGTTGGTGGTGATGAGGGGCAGGAAGATGCCGAGCAGGCGATAGAGGGTCGGGCTGCTCTTGCGGATCACCATCTCGGTGAACTGCACCACCACGGCGATCACCAGGATGAAGCCCAGGGTGCGCAGGTAGGCGATGTCCAGCGGGATCAGGATATAGTGCTCCATCAGATAGGAGCAGGCGCTGGCGAGCGTCATCACGAAGGTGGTGGCCAGTCCCATGCCGATGGCGGTTTCCAGCTTGCCAGAGACGCCCATGAAGGGGCAGAGGCCGAGAAACTTCACCAGCACGAAGTTGTTGATCAGCACGGTACTGACCAGTAAAAGCAGGTACTCAGTCATTGACGATGGGTTTTCCGGTGTGAAGGCGGCGGTATTATCTGATGTTAGGTGCCTTTAGACAACCGCAAGGCCGTATGGTTATTATTCGGGGGCCCAATTCATGGAGGCATTGTGCGCCCGCTACCCATACTGACCCTCACCCTGGCCATGCTGCTTTGGTCCAGCTCCTTCATCGCCCTCAAACATGTGCTGGAGGTCTGGTCCTTCGGCCAGGTGCTCTTCATGCGGATGGGGGTGGCCTGCTGCTGCTGGCTGCTTTGCTACCGCCAGCTTGGCCGGTTCAGCTACCAGAAGGGGGATTGGCGCTGGCTGGCCCTGATGGGCGCCCTGGAGCCCTGTCTCTATTTCCTGCTGGAGGTCAACGCCCTGCGCTACACCAGTGCCGGGCAGGCGGGCATGGTCTGTGCGCTGCTGCCCCTGATGGTGGCCCTGGTGGCTTTCGTGCTGCTGAGGGAACGGGTGAGCCGCCGCCAGCTGCTGGGTTTTGCCATCGCCATCTGCGGCATCGCCCTGCTGGGGCTGGCCGAGGGGGCGGATGAGTTCGCCCCCAACGCTCTGCTCGGCAACAGCCTGGAGATGGGGGCCATGCTCTGCGCCGCCACCTATTCGGTGGTGTTCAAGAAGCTCTCCAGCCGCTACGGCGTCATGACCCTGACCGCCCTGCAGGCCTTCGTCGGCACTCTGTTCTTCGCCCCCTTCGCCTTCAGTGCCCCCTGGCCTGCGGACTGGGACTGGCAGGACATGGGGGTCATCCTCTTCCTCGGTGCCTTCGTGACGCTCGGCGCTTACCTGCTCTACAACTGGTCGGTGACTCAGGTGAAGGTGACCCTGGCGGCCGCCTACGTGAACCTCATCCCTGTCTTTACCCTGCTGCTCGCCTATCTGCTGCTGGGGGAGACGCTGGGTGCCTTGCAATGGGTTGCCTGCGCCGCCGTGCTGGCCGGCATCGGGGTCGGTCAGTTGCCCGTGGGCAAACACCGGGTGCGCAGCGCCGCCGCCCAGAGTTGACTTCCCCCCGATCGGCTACAGTCTGGACAGGGACCTATGCTGGCCATGAAGGAGCCACACCATGAGCGATATGAACTTGCTGGCCGAGGCCAAGATTTTGCTGAGCCACCACCCTTTTACCCTGGCCGATGCCAGGGCTCTGGAGGCCCTGGAGGAAGCGGCGGTGGGGGAGGAGGGGCTGTGCATCGCCGAGTTGTGGGAGCTGGCCCTGGGTCAGGCCGACGAGGAGGCGAGGCGCTATCTGCAGGGGGAGGATTGACGCCTCTTCAAGCCTCTTGGATGACAAAAAACAACGCGGGGCCTGGCCCCGCGTTGTTTTTGGATGGCGCACCCCTGGCTCAGATGGAGAGACTCTTGACGGTGTCCGAGACGGAGTTGGCGTCTTCGATGATCTCCTTGATGACGTCGGCGATGATGTTGGCCTGATCCTGCCCCGCCACCGCCTTGCCTGAGACGACGGAGACGGTCTGGGTGATCTTGGAGGTGATGTCGGAGTTGTGCTTGATGACGGAGACGATCTCGTTGGTGGAGGTCGAGGTTCTGGCGGCAAGCTGCCTCACCTCGTCGGCGACCACCGCAAACCCCCGGCCCTGCTCGCCGGCCCTGGCCGCCTCTATGGCGGCATTGAGGGCCAGCAGGTTGGTCTGATCCGCGATGCCGCTGATGGTGGAGATGATGGACTCTATGCTCTTGGATTGCTGATTGAGCAGATCTATCTGCTTGCTCACCTCGTTGACCGAGGTGTTGATGTGGGAGGAGGTCTCCAGCACCTTGTCGATCACCTCGCGCCCCTTGGCGGCACTGGCGACGGTTTCGCTGGCGATGGCGCAGGCCTTCTGGGCCGCCTCCCGGGTGGAGATGGATTTTTCCACCCGCTCAGTGATGTCGCTCGCCAGCTTGATGATTTTGACCACCTTGCCCTCGTGGTTGAAGATGGGGTTGTAGGTCGCCTCCAGCCAGATCTTCTCCCCGCGGTTGCCAAGGCGCATGAAGAGCCCGGACTTGATGTCCCCCGAGCCGAGATCGCGCCAGAAGTTGGGGTTTTTCTGATAGAACTCCGGATCGCAGAACTGGCGGTGGTGTTTGCCGACCACCTCCTCCAGCCGGTAGCCGAAGCAGTGGAGGAAGTTCTGGTTGGCGGTGATGACGGTGCCGTCCGGCTGGAAATCGATCACCGCCAGCGACTTGTCGAGCGCCGCCAGCAGGGCCTGGGTGCGCTCCAGGGAGGACTGCTGCTGGGTCACGTCAGAGGCAACCTTGGCGACGCGTGCCACCTTGCCATCGATCATGATGGGGAAATAGGTAGCCTCCAGCCAGATAGCCTTGCCCGACTTCGACTGGCGGATGAAGCGGCCGTTGCGGGAGATACCGCCGCGCAGATCCTGCCACAGGCTCTCGTAATCACGGGTCTTGACGTCCTCGGGGAAGCAGAGCGCACTGTGGTGCTTGCCAATCACCTCCTCACGTTGAAAGCCCACGATCTTCAGGAAGAGGTCGTTGACGAAGGTGACCATGCCCGCCGGGGTAAACAGGATGAAAGGCACCTGGGACTGGATGGCCTGCTCGAAAGCACCCAGCTCCGCCATCTTCGCCACCTGTTCACTCGCTTCCTTGCTTGCTTTGTGATTCCAGAACATACGGAGCTCCTCCATGAGACCCTTGAATGACAGACCGACAGTAATCTGAGTGAATTAACAATAGCATTGCTGCCTGATGAAGCTTCATCGACTCCGAATCAACTTTTTGAATATTTAATTTCAATCATGATGAATTTTTCTCCCTCAATAAGGTTTCTAACGAAGATTGCTCCTGGCCGGATACTGGCGAACAGCCAGACCTGATAGTGGCATGAGGGTGACCCTGTTGGCACTGACGATTGTGTTACCTTTTGGTGTCACTGTGCGGGCAGTGAGCCCATACGTTGAAAAACGGGCCTGTGCACAGGGCAGGGGGGGATTATTTTGACTGCTGGAGGGTGTTTATCTTCTTGTTCAGCGCCTCCATCTCGTTCTGGTATTGGCGGGTCACTCTCTGCACCCCGGGAGAGCGTATTCTGCCCTCGAGATCGCTCGTCTCTGTCGTCGTCGCCCTCTGTTCGTTGTTGTCACCGGCTATCTCACGGTTCATTTGCTGTTTCTTTGTCTCCATCTCGGCGCGAAGCGCGTCTATCTGGCGCTGCTTCTGGCCGCTGGCCAGGTTCTCTTCGATCTCCCGGGTCTGTCTGGTGGCCCTCTCGACCTCCTCGGGGGAGGGGGTGTAGATATTGAGTGGCAGCGGCTTGGCGTCACTGCTGCAGGGGATATCGCTGAAGGTGACCTGGCCGTTGCGGGTACATTGATAGACATCGGCACGGACAGCCGGGGCTGTGACGGCAACCAGACAGCCAAGCGAGATGATCAGCACGGGTGACATAGACTCCTCCTTGAATCCTCTCTTTGCACAGTAGTACAGAGGCCCTGACCAGACAATCAGCCACTATCGACGCCGCCAGTATGGATCCGGCCCTTTCCCCTGTCGTGTCGCCACTCGTCCGGGTGCCCTAGTGCCCCCGCCGGGATCGGGCTATTGGCATGTGGGGTGTGGAATGTGGCGACAAACGACGGGATTTTGGCCGGTTTTCCCCGCAGTTCAACACATCAGAGCACCATAGCGGGCCACAATGAGGTATCTTATGCCCCGATTTCATCCATTTAACGGATCCGAGACCCCTATGATTATCAAACCCAAGGTTCGCGGCTTTATCTGCACCACCACTCACCCGGTCGGTTGTGAAGCCAATGTTCGTCGCCAGATTGCTTACACCCAGGCCAAGGGCACCATCGAGAATGGTCCCAAGAAGGTACTGGTGATCGGCGCCTCCACCGGTTATGGTCTGGCCTCCCGGATTGCCACTGCCTTCGGTAGCGGCGCCGCCACCATTGGCGTCTTCTTCGAAAAGCCGAGCACCGAGACCAAGACGGGCTCCGCCGGCTGGTACAACTCCGCCGCCTTCGACAAGGCTGCCAAAGAGGCCGGTCTCTACGCCAAGAGCGTCAACGGCGATGCCTTCTCCCACGAGTGCCGCGCCAAGGTGATCGAGCTCATCAAGCAGGATCTGGGTCAAATCGATCTGGTGGTCTACTCCCTGGCCTCCCCGGTGCGCAAGATGCCTGACACCGGCGAAGTGGTGCGCTCTGCCCTCAAACCCATCGGCGAGGTCTACACCTCCACCGCCATCGACACCAACAAGGATCAGATCATCACCGCCACAGTCGAGCCGGCGAACGAGGAAGAGATCCAGAGCACCATCACCGTCATGGGCGGTCAGGACTGGGAGCTGTGGATGGGAGCCCTGCGTGATGCGGGCGTGCTGGCCGACGGCGCCAAGTCCGTGGCTTACTCCTACATAGGCACCGACCTGACCTGGCCCATCTACTGGCATGGCACCCTGGGCCGCGCCAAGGAAGATCTGGACCGCGCCGCCACCGCCATTCGTGGCGATCTGGCTGCCAAGGGCGGCACCGCCCACGTGGCCGTGTTGAAATCCGTGGTGACCCAGGCTTCCTCTGCCATTCCGGTGATGCCGCTCTATATCTCCATGGCCTTCAAGATCATGAAGGAGAAGGGCATCCACGAAGGCTGCATGGAGCAGGTGGATCGCATGCTGCGCACCCGTCTCTACGCTTCCGACATGGCGCTGGACGAGCAGGCCCGCATCCGCATGGATGATTGGGAGCTGCGTGAAGACGTGCAGCAGACCTGCCGCGACCTCTGGCCCTCCATCACCACCGAGAACCTCTGTGAGCTCACCGACTACGCCGGCTACAAGCAGGAGTTCCTGCGCCTGTTCGGTTTCGGTCTGGACGAGGTCGATTACGATGCGGATGTGAATCCGGACGTGACCTTCGACGTGGTCGAGCTCTGAGCCTGACAGCGTGACAACAGGGCCCTACGGGGCCCTGTTTTTTTGCTGCGGACTCAAGCTGTTGCCGCAGGTTTATTATCCGCGATCACCTTTTTTCACTATCAAACCCGCTAGGCTTGCGCTGATCGGAACATTGACGGCATTGCCGAGGAAGGGAAGCCATGACCACTCCAAACGAGGCGCCCAAGAAGCGCCAACTCCCCACTGTCTATACCCTGCTTTTCATCATCATCGCCCTGATGGCGGCCCTCACCTGGGTGCTGCCTGCGGGCAAGTACAACTATGTGACCGCCAAGACCCAGCAGCCGGTTGCGGCGGCGGCCGTGGCCGACTACAGCGGCGACGAGCGGCTGCTGCCGGTGCCCGGCAGCTATACCGAGCTGCCCTCCCAGCCCCAGGGGGTGTTCGAGGTGCTCAAGGCCCCGATCCAGGGCTTTCACAAGGCGGCCGATGTGGCGCTCTTCGTGCTCATCATCGGCGGCTTTCTGGCGGTGACCATGCAGAGCGGGGCGCTCGATGCCGGGGTGGGAGCCATAGTGCGCGCCTTTGCCGGTCGTGAGCGACTGCTGATCCCGGTGCTGATCGCTCTCTTTGCCCTCGGCGGCTCCACCTTCGGCATGGCGGAGGAGACGGTGGCCTTCTGGGCGCTGATAGTGCCGGTCATGATGGCGGCGGGCTTCGATCGCATGGTGGCGGCGGGGATCATACTGCTCGGCTCCGGGGTCGGGGTGCTTGCCTCCACCGTCAACCCCTTTGCCACCGGCATCGCCTCCGGTTTTGCCGGCATCCCCATCGGCGAGGGGATTGGGCTTAGGGTCATCCAGTGGCTGCTGCTGGTGATCTTCGCCTCCTGGTTCGTGATGCGCTATGCCAAGCAGGTGCAGCAGGACAAATCCCGCTCCGTGCTGGCCGACATCGTCTATGACGACGAATTTTCCCAGATGAAGAGCAGCAACCTCGCCTTCAGCGGCAAGCAGAAGCTCACCATGCTGGTGTTCTTCGGCACCTTCCTGCTGATGATCTATGCGGTGGTGCCCTGGTCGGATCTGGGCATAGATCTGCTGCCCACCTTTGGCTGGTGGTTCGACGAGCTCTCCACCCTGTTCTTCAGCGCCTCGATCCTGATTGCGATCATCAACCGGATGCCCGAATCCAACTATGTGGCGACCTTCCTCAACGGGGCGCGGGATCTCATCGGGGTGGCCCTGGTAGTGGCGGTGGCGCGCGGCATCTATGTGGTGATGGAGCAGGGTGTCATCATAGACACCATATTGCACTGGGCCGAAGGACTGGTGACCGGACTCTCCTCGTCGGTCTTCATCCTGATGGCCTATCTGGTGCACATCATTCTTAGCTTTTTTATTCCCTCCACCTCGGGGCTGGCGACCGTGTCCATGCCGCTGATGGGGCCACTGGCGGACTTCTCCGGCATCTCCCGGGATCTGGTGATCACCGCCTATCAGTCAGCCTCCGGCTGGATCAACCTGTTCGCTCCCACCGCCGCTCATCTGGTGGCGGGGCTGGCGCTCGCCAGGATCCCCTACGATCGCTTCGTGCGCTGGGTGCTGCCCTTCATCATCGGCGTGGCCCTCATCACCATGGGGGTGCTGGTGGCCGGTACCCTGCTCCCCGGCTGAAAAACGACAGACAGCAAAAAGGCTCCCGAGGGAGCCTTTTTCATGAGCCTTGCTTACTGCTTGTAGCCCTTGAGGAAGCGGGCGAGACGGCCTATGGCCTCTTCCAGCTCCTCTTCCCGGGGCAGGAACACCAGCCGGAAGTGATCCGGTGCCGGCCAGTTGAAGCCGGTGCCCTGCACCAGCAAGAGCTTCTCTTGCTGCAGCAGGTCGAACACCATCTTCTGGTCGTCGCGAATGTCGTACACCTTGGGGTCGAGGCGCGGGAACATGTAGAGCGCCCCCTTTGGTTTGACGCAGGAGACGCCGGGGATCTCGTTCAATAGCTCCCACGCCTTGTCCCGCTGGCGGCGCAGGCGGCCGCCCGGCAGGATCAGCTCGTTGATGCTCTGGTAGCCACCCAGCGCAGTCTGGATGGCGTGCTGCATGGGCACGTTGGCACAGAGCCGCATGGAGGCCAGCATCTCCAGCCCTTCGATGTAGCCCCTGGCACGGCCCTTGGGCCCGGTGATGACCATCCAGCCCTGGCGGAAGCCGCAGGCGCGGTAGGCCTTGGAGAGGCCGTTGAAGGTCACCACCATCACATCGTCACACTGGGTGCAGACGCTGGTGTGGGAGATGTCGTCGTAGAGGATCTTGTCGTAGATCTCGTCGGCGAAAATGATGAGATTGTGCTGGCGGGCGATCTCGATCAGTTCCAGCTGGAATTCGCTGCCGTAGACGGCGCCGGTCGGGTTGTTCGGGTTGATCAGCACCAGGCCGCGGGTGCGCGGGGTGATGCGGGCGCGGATGTCGTCCAGATCAGGGTGCCAGTCGGCACCTTCATCGCAGCGGTAGTGCACCGCATGGCCACCGGAGAGGGTGACGGCGGCGGTCCAGAGCGGGTAGTCGGGGGAGGGCACCAGCATCTCGTCGCCGTTGTTGAGCAGCGCCTGCATGGCCATCACGATGAGCTCGCTGGCGCCATTGCCGATGTAGATGTCGTCGATGTCGACCTTGCGCATGCCCTTTTGCTGGTAGTACTGCATCACCGCCTTGCGGGCCGAGAAGAGCCCCTTGGAGTCGCAGTAGCCCTGGCTCTGGGGCATGTTGAGGATCACATCCTTGATGATCTCTTCAGGCGCATCGAAACCGAACGGGGCCGGGTTGCCGATGTTGAGCTTGATGATGCGGTGGCCTTCGTCCTCGAGACGGCGGGCCTCTTTATGCACCGGGCCGCGAATGTCATAGCAGACATCGTCGAGCTTGTGCGACTTGTCGATAGTGAACATGGTGAGCGTGATTCCTTCCCCTGGGGGCGCGTTGGCAGAAAAGCTTTTTTTAGTATCAAATTTCTCTACCCCTATTCTTCACAGAATTGAATGCTAGAACAATCTAATTTATGGAATAAATCCCTGATATTTACCCCTGAAACAGGGTTGCCAACCTGTTAAATTCAGCAGGATCGTTTGCCTCTCTCGCGAGAGACTAGTGAAAGATGAGGGGGAGGTTCATAAAGCAGCAAGAGTGTATTGAATTATCCATCCCATCTGGCACGATTGGCTGGGGTAAAAATCTGCTCCCACCCCTGCTGCCGGCCAAGGGCACGCGCAGCTCAGGGCGTCCTTTCATCCTGTCGTCGAGGATCTTCATGCACGCACCCGCCACCGGTCGCTACCGCCACTTCAAGGGGGGTTACTATCAAGTGCTCGCCCTGGCCCTGCACACCGAAACCCAGGAACAGCTGGTTGTCTACCAATCCGAGCAGGATGGCCAGGTCTATGCCCGCCCGGTCGCCATGTTCATGGAGTGGATTGAGCATCAGGGGCAGGTGGTGAGCCGCTTCACACCTGTGACATGAGGGGGTGAGCAAGGTCCATAAGAAAAGGCGCTCCAGGCGCCTTTTTCATGTGGGTATCGGGCTTACAGGCCCAGATTGGCTCTGGCATAGGCCTCAAAATCGGTGCAGCCACCGATGTGCTGCTCGTCCAGGAAGATCTGCGGCACTGTGGTGACGGGCTTGCCCGCCTTGGCGGCCAGATCGTCCTTGGTGAGCCCGGCGACGTTGATATCCACATAGCGGAATTCGAAGTCATCGCGCTCCTCGGTCAGCTGCTCGGCAATCTGCTTGGCACGAACGCAATAGGGGCAACCCGGGCGACCAAAAATTTCTACAAACATCTTTTCTCTCCGTTAAACAAGCCGTTGAAGAAGGCCATTGAGACGAGGCTGGCGACAGCATAGCCTCGGCTTTGGGCCAGTCAAAGCTGAAAATACCGATACGCGCATTCGCCGTGCTCGATTGCACCCCGGCCAGGTGCCGACACAGAGGTCGGCACCTGGCGCGGGATTCTGGATTGGCGGCGGCGAACTATTCCAGCCCTATTACTCGGCAATCTCGGCACTCTGGATTCGTGGCTGCTGAGCGATGCGCTCCGCGCCACTCAAGCCTGCCTTACTGCTCGGCACTCAGGATTTGTTGCTGCTGAGCGATGCGTTCCGCGCCACTTCACTCCACTCAAGCCTGCCTTATTGCTCGGCAATCTGGAGGGGTTGCTGCTGATAGATGCTCTCCAGCACTCCCTTCTCGAACACTGTCCAGGGCCAGGCGGCCTTGCTGGCGCGGTAGCGCTCGTGGGTCGCCGGATCCTGGGAGAGGCCGCGCTGGAACATCACGAAGGCCTTGCGCTGGCCACCCGCGGTGTCGATAAAGCCGGCCAGGTTGGAGGTGCCGGTGATGGTGCCCGTCTTGGCGTGCACCTTGTTCTTCATCATGGGGGCGGTGACGCTGCGTCGCCAGGCCAGGGTGCCGTCCACCTGAGAGCTGGGCAGCAGCTTGATGAAGTCGAGCTCGGCGTCGTTCTTCTGGATGAAGTTCAGCACCGACAGCATCTGGCGTGCGCTGATGAGGTTGTGGGCGGAGAGGCCGGAGCCGTCGGCCAGGGTGGCGTTGCCCAGATCTATGCCGTGCTTGGTCAGGATGGCGCGCACCGCCATGGTGCCACTGCGATAGCTGCCCGGCTTGTTGTAGTAGTGACGGCCCACGGTTTTCAAGAAGGTATCGGCGTAGAGGTTGTCGGATTTCTTCAGCATCTTGGCGAGCATCACCGGCAGGGAGACCGAGTAGTGGGTGGCCAGGGTGTCGGCACCGACTGGCGCCTGATGGGTGACCCGCAGCAGGCCGTCATGGCTGATGCCAGCGCGGTTCATGGCCCAGCGGATGTTGTCCCAGCCCCAGGCTTCCACGTCGTGGATGGCAAAGCGCAGCCCTTGCGGCTCCTTGTTCGGGGTGATGCAGCCCTTGAGCTCGTAGAAGTTGCCCTTGGCCATGTCCACCTCCAGGGCGCAGAACTGGCGTGCCATGTCGCCATAGCTCATCACCTCCACGTTGTCGGCACCTATGCCGATGGGGACTCCGGTGGCGACGTTGCCCACCGCAGGCTTGCCAATCTGGGTGGCGGTGATGGTGCCGTAGGCGCAGTTCTTGTCGATGATGACCGAGGAGACAGGGGCGGCGAAGCAGAGGGTCTGATCCCCCCAGGACCAGCCGTTGCCGCGTTCGTAGCCGTTGTAGGCGCCGGTGTTGACATAGACGTTGCCCTGGATGCGGGTGACGCCGAGTTGCTTGAACAGGGCCACCAGATCCATCCGCGACAGTGTGGGGTCGCCGACGAAGTTGATCCAGATGTCGCCATTGATGGTGTTGCCCTGTCTGGCGCCAGCCTGGGCCTGGATCTCGGTGGCGAAACGGAAGTCGGCGCCGAGCTCGAGGCGGGCGGCCAGGGCGGTCAGCACCTTCATGGTGGAGGCGGGGGCTATCATGTCGTCGGCGTGACGGGCAAACTCCACCCCGCTGTTGCCCTGGACTATGACGGCGTACTGGCCCCCCTTGGGCGGGGTCAGCGGGGTGGCCTGGGCCACCAGGGAAAAGAGAGCACAAAAACCAATCAACAACCGCTGCATAAGATCCTCTAACTGAACGAAGGGCGCCGGCAGTGCGATGCGCCCCTGATAATCAAACCTGGTGACTGTCATTTGCCCGCCAGACGGCGTGGCTAGGCAAAGGCGTTGGCAGTGCGGTACCGCCCTTCATAATCAAAAATTTTCTCCTTCACCTGCCAGAAACGCCCCGACTTGCGTGCGATGACGAAATCCGGGTGACGGAACTGGCTTTGCGCAGCCAGCACGCTCGCCAGAGTGGTGAATTCGGGCTCCAAGCCCGGGGCGGGCCAATGATGACGCACAAAGCGTTGTTGAAACAAGCGCCGCGCACCGCTGGTGTGAAAGGCGAAGTACTCCGTCAGGGTGAGTCCGTCCTCATCGTGGTAGGTCACCTCCAGCCGCTCCCCCTGTTTGCCGCGCCCTGCGGTGAGGGTCAGCCCCGCGCAGCGAATGACCATGCAGTCCTTGAGATTGAGGGCTTCCTTGAGCTTGTCGTCGGGATCTACCAGCAACTGGTCGCAGCTCTGGCAGCGGCGTGCGGCGATGTCGTTTTCGGCGCCGCAGGCGGGACAGATCTTGGCGCGAAAGCGGTAGTCGCACTCCTCGCGGTGGCCCTCGTCATCTTCAAACAGCCCCTGGCAGCGGCGGCCGTAGTGCTCGACCACCTTGCCCTCCTCGTCTATCTTGCCCCAGAAGGTGTTGGCAAAGCCGCAGGCGGGGCAGGGGACCTGTACCGGCTCTGTGCCGGCGTGGGGTCTGGGCTCTCCCACTTCGGGGGCAAACAGGTTGAAGTTGTTGCCCGCGTAGTCGAGCACCAGACAATCTGTCTTGCCGGGCGACAGGCGCAGGCCGCGCCCGACGATCTGCTGATAGAGCGACACCGACTCGGTGGGGCGCAGCATCACGATGAGATCCACATGGGGGGCATCGAAGCCGGTGGTGAGCACAGCCACGTTGACCAGAAACTTGATCTCCCGCTCCTTGAAGGCATGGATCAGGGCATCGCGCTCCTGACCCGGGGTCTCGCCGGTAACGAGGGCCGCCGTCTGGGATTTGGCGAGCAGCAGCCCCTGAATTTCCCGGGCGTGCTCGACGGTGGCGGCGAAGATCATCACCCCTTGCCGCTCGGCGGCATACTCCAGCACCTGACTCAGGATATGGGGGGTGACCCGCTGCTGGCGCTTGAGCTCGCCGTTGAGATCCGCCTCGCTGAAGAGGCCGTTCTCCCTCGGTACCAGCTTGCTGAAGTCGTAGTGGACTATGGGGGCATCTATCATGCGCGGTGGCGTCAGGTAGCCGTTTTTGACCATGAAGCGCAGGGGCAGCTCGAACACGCAGTCGCCAAAGAGCCGCTCGCCGTGACTCTTCACCATGCCGTGGTAGTGGCGCCGGTAGATCCAGCCCAGCCCCATCCGGTACGGGGTGGCGGTGAGCCCCAGGATCTTGAGGGCCGGATTGGCCCCCTTGAGATGCTCGATCACCTGATGGTACTGGCTGTCGTCATCGAGCGAGACTCTGTGGCACTCGTCGATGATGAGCAGGGAGAACGCCCCATCAAACGCGGTCAGGTTGCGGGCCACCGACTGCACCGAGCCGAACACCACCTGGGCGCTCGCCTCCTTGCGGGCCAATCCGGCGGCGAAGATGTCGGCCTTGAGTCCCCAGGCCTCGTACTTGGCGTGGTTCTGCTCCACCAGCTCCTTGACGTGGGCCAGCACCAGTACCCGGCCACGGGCCTTGCGGGCCAGTTCGGCGATCACCAGACTCTTGCCCGCCCCAGTGGGCAGCACCACCACGGCGGGATCCGGGTGCTTGCGAAAGTGACTGATCACGGCGTTGACGGCGTCGGTTTGATAGGGTCTGAGAACGAACATGGGGGCGTGGCGTGTGAGCATGGTGCGGCGCAGGATGGCGCCATTATAGGGATCTTGGGGCCACAAAAACAGCGGGCCGGCATGATGCCGGCCCGCAGATACCACCAAGGGGCTTAGTGGAAGGGG
>Ga0067045_1002773_pt1 | contig 46756 bp, 41 predicted proteins | sample TerdegcTABiofilm_FD_59184 | JGI IMG/M metagenome (GOLD analysis project Ga0067045, IMG submission 59184) | Combined Assembly of (Gp0054472, Gp0054536) Wastewater bioreactor microbial communities from Singapore -Terephthalate degrading...
TTATTGCTATTATTATTTTCCTTACAATATTTTACCAACCAGGCACCGCACAAGAAGAGCATCCTAATTGGATTGCTTACGATATAGGCGATGTGTGGGGTGGTGGAGTAAATTCTATAGCAAGTGAAAAAGATACATTATGGATTGCCTGTTTTGAGAAAGGTTTGATTAAACTCAATAAAATAACTCATGAATATCAAGTTTATAATTTAAAGGATTATGGATTTCAGCAAAATTGGGCTCAATCAATCGTAGTGGATAAAAGTGGGAATAAGTGGTTTCTATCTTCAAAGGGATTAGTAAAATTTGATGGTACTAATATGACCTATTATGATACTTTAGGTGGTTTGGAAGGTGAAACAATTTATTCTATATATATAATAAAGGATCATCAAGAGAATATATGGGTTAAAGGGAGTGGTAAAATTGCAAAATATGATGGCCAAAATTGGGAAGTATATAGCACAACAGATTCAAATTCAATATTTTATAATATAAGGGGGATTGGTTTTGATAGCTCTGGACATATTTGGGCAGGAACACAAGCATACGACCCTTTGCGAAGAGAATTGGTTGAAATTTATGATGGTAAAAGAATACCTGTCATTCTTGATGAATTAATAAATTTTCTAGATAACTGCCCCCCCTGTGGGATTTTAGATATTCAAATTAGCAAGGATGGAACAAAATGGATTATTATCAATAATTTCTTTTCAGGGTGGATGTCCCTTGCCAAGATTATTGATGAATCAAAAGTAATAATAACAGAAGGAAATTTAGATTATTATGATTTTTTACCTGATGGGTTTTTTTTAACAATAGAATCTGACAGTAGCTTTTGGCTTGGAGGTAATGATTATTTCCGATGGTATGATGGTAATGAATCATACAAGTATTATACATTCAGACGTGGAATTCATGATGATGGCGTAGGCAATGTAATCATTGATGAATATGGAAATAAGTGGTTCCCAGTGTATGATTTCTATCAGCAAAATCCGAACTATCCTACATACATTGTATGTTTTCGTGAGGGTGGTGTCAAGCTGGGAGTGGATGAAAATGCACAAGTAACACAATCCCAACTATATCCCAATCCCGCCTGGGATTATATTTACGTCAATTCCCCATTGATAGATGGCGCAGGGGGTGTTTGGCAATATCAAATATATGACATATTAGGCAATTGCGTGCAAAGTGGAGCGATAGAATCAGAGAAAATAAATATTAACCAATTATCAAGTGGATTTTACACAGTGCGGTTTTTCAATGCTGGCAAGCAGGTTGTTGAGAAGCTGATGAAGGAATGAGGAAATTTTGAATTAAGGCAATTTGTAGGGGCAATTCATGAATTGCCCCTACAATATGTAGAGACGCAAAATTTTGCGTCTCTACAGTGCTTGCTCAATCCTCCGGATGCAGGTACATAATTTATATTTTCTTATATCTTATTCTTAAAGAATTAGTTAATACTGATACCGAACTGAATGCCATTGCTAATGCTGCAATCATTGGATTAAGTACACCAAATGCAGCGAGTGGTATCCCAATTGAATTATATATGAATGCCCAAAATAGATTTTGATTAATCGTCTTTAATGTCAAATTTGAAATCTTGATTGCTTTGACTACATTCATCAAATTATCGTTCATAATTATAATAGATGCTGTTTCAATTGCAATATCAGTGCCTTTACCCATTGCAATTGAAATATCGCTTTTTGCAAGTGCGGGAGCATCGTTAATTCCATCGCCAACCATTGCAACAAATTCACCTGCTTTTTGATACTCTTCTATAATTTTTGCTTTATCCTCAGGCAGTACCTCAGCGACAAAATCATCTATTCCCAATTCTTTTGATATGTTTTCAGCACTTTCGCGACGGTCGCCTGTAAGCATTATGGTTTTAATTCCCATTGATTTTAATTCCTGAATGACTATGCTTGCATTTTCCTTAATAATATCTTTAATAACAAATACACCGACTATTTCGTTATTTATTGCAAGATACACAATGCCACTACCTTTGTCGATTTCTGTCAAGTTGCTTATTTGATTATAAAATTTGATATTATTTGTTTTCATTAGAGATTCATTTCCTATAATTATATGGCTACCATCAATACTGCCTTCAATTCCAAATCCTGAATGAATTTTAATTTGCTCGACTTCACTGAAATTAATGTTCTGCTTTTTTGCGTATTCCACAATTGCAGTTGATATGGGATGTTCAGATTTATTTTCCAATGAAGCTGCATATTTAATAAAATTTTCCTTACTATGATTGAATGAAATGAATTTTACAACTTGTGGTTTGCCAATTGTTAAAGTCCCTGTTTTATCAAATACAATTGTAGTAATCTTCTTTGCTTTTTCCAATGTTTCGCTATCTTTAATTAAAATACCATTAGATGCACCGAGTCCCGAGCCAACAAGCACAGCAGCAGGAGTTGCAAGTCCTAAAGCGCAAGGGCAGGCAATAATCAATACTGATACAAAATTTACAAGTGCAATATTAAATTGATTATCGCTTGGGATAAACATCCATATTGCAAATGTTATAATTGCAATTCCAACAACGACAGGCACAAATACTTCTGCAATTTTATCAGCTAATTTTTGAATTGGTGGTTTGCTTGCCTGGGCCTCTTCGACAAATTTTATTATTTTCCCGAGCATTGATTCGTTGCCAACTTTTGATACTTCAAATTCAATGTAGCCCGATTTATTAATTGTTCCCCCAATTACATTATTACCAACAGTCTTTTCAACAGGCAAGCTTTCACCCGTTATCATTGATTCATCAATTGAGGATTCGCCAAATATAATTTTTCCATCGGCAGGTATTTTTTCGCCTGGTTTTACTGCGACAATACTGCCTAATTGCAATTCACTAATCGGTATTGTAATATATTGTCCATCTTTTTTAATTGTTGCATTTTGTGGTTGGAGCATTATTAATTTTTGTATTTCAGCACCCGAGCGGGATTTTGCTTTGCTTTCGAGCCATCTTCCAAATAAAATAAGCGTTATAATTACAGATGCAGAATCGAAATATACTTGATGAGATTTATTCAGATTAGAAAATAATTCAGGGAACAACACATTTATAGAACTATAGATATATGCTGCACCTGCACCAATTGCAATAAGTGAGTTCATATCAGCTGTGAAATGCTTTAGGTTATTCCAAAAAATTTTGAAAAACCGTTTGCCTGGGATAAATATTAAAAATGTAGTAAGTATAAAAAGTATTTTATTTATTGTTATGTGGTCAATTGGAATTGCTTTATTAAACCAATCAAACATCATTAACATACTTATTAAAAAAATAGGTATGCTAAACACAGCTGAAATTATTAGATCTTTTTTTATTTCATTTTCATAAGAATTTTGATGTAGGATATCTTGCTTATTCTTTGTTTTCTCGGGAAGATGCAATTTATATCCTGCATCTTCAACAGCTCGGGCAATTTCTTCCAAATTAACAGAATCTTTATCATAGGAAAAGGTTGCGCGTTCTGTAGCAAGATTAACAGATACATTGCTTACGCCTTCAAATTTGCTAATGGTTTTTTCGACTCTCCTCACACAACTTGCGCAAGTCATCCCTTCGACAGGCAAAGCAATTGTCTCTATTTTCCTTTTTGAAGTCATTTTACTTCATAACCTGCATCTTCGATTGCTTTGACGATTAATTCTCGAGGGACAATTTTTTCATCATATTCTATAACAGCAGAGCCAATTTGCACATCCTTAACGTTGAGATTTAATTTAGAAAGTGCATTTTTTACAGCATTTACGCAATGCGCACATTCCATTCCTTCTATATTCAAAACTTCGTTTGTCATATTATTACTTTAAAAATAAATTTATTATATAGATGAAAGAGGAATTAAATTATTTTAGTTTAAACTAATATTCTTAAAAAATTCAATATATTATATTAAATTACGTTTATAAATTTAAAATTTATAATTTTGTAATTTTTAAATTTGTTAAACAAAAAAATGAGGTAATTTGAAAACAATACAAACAACCACTCTTCCTTCAAATACACGTAAGAACAGAGTCAATGACGAAATTATTGCAAAAGAAGTTCGTTTGATTGACGAAACTGGAAAAATGATTGGAGTTGTTCCAATCTTGCAAGCATTAAGAATAGCAGAAGAAAAAGACCTTGATTTAGTAGAAATTTCACCAAATGCAAATCCACCTGTATGCAAAATTCTCGATTATAGGAAATTTATTTATGAACAACAAAAACGTGAAAAGACACAGCGTAAGCAGCAATCTTCACAAGAAATGAAGGAGTTGCGTTTTACCTGGCGTACTGCAGACCACGATTTTAATTTTAAAGTTCGCCACGCTCGTGAATTTTTAGAAGAAGGAAATAAAGTAAAAGCTACAGTTATGTTTCGTGGAAGAGAAATTGCCCACCGTGAAGTCGGTGAAGAATTATTGAACAAATTTGTGGAAAGCCTAAGCGATATTGCTAAAATTGATACACCAATCAAACTTGATGGCAAACGTATGAGCGTTATATTAGCATTAGATAAAAGTAAAGTAAAAAAATCGCAAAAAACTGAAATTTCCTAAATTTTTCGTAATTTGCAAGTTTTCTAAAATCAATTTTAACTGGAGTAAACAATGCCAAAAATGAAGACACGAGGCTCAGCGAAAAAACGCTTTAAAATTACCGCAACAGGTAAAATTATGCGTGATAAAGCTTATCATAGCCACATTTTGACAAAGAAGTCTCAAAAACGAAAACGTAATTTAAGAAAAGCAACTTTAGTTGATAAAACAAATGAGAAATCAATTCTCAGAATGCTTGCAATGAAATAAAATTGAATTTGTAAATTAATCAAAAGTAAAAGGGGAAGATGCTCTCCCTCAACTTGTTATTTTAAAATAAAAAGGAGTAATTATGGCTAGATCAAAAAATAAAGTAGCATCCCACAGAAGACGAGTACGTTTTATAAAACTCGCAAAAGGTTATTGGGGTAGAAGAAAAAATGTTTGGACAGTTGCAAAAAATCATATTGAAAAAGGTCTTACCCACGCTTATGTTGGTAGAAAATTAAAAAAGCGAAATTTCCGCAGATTATGGATAACACGTATTAATGCAGCTGCTCGTGAAAATGGTACGACTTATTCAAAACTTATCAATGATTTAAGAAAAAATAATATTATAATTAATCGCAAAGTACTTGCTTATTTTGCTATGAATAAACCTGAAGTTTTTAAAGCAATTGTTCAAAAGGTTTCATAACTGTTTGCTCGATGTTCGAAGAAATCACATCATTATTAAATGAAATAAAAGCCAAATCTTCTACTATTTCAAATTTAAATGAAGTCGAAGAATTTCGCTCTCTTTATCTTTCTAAAAAAGGAAAGATACAATTCCTATTTGAAAAGCTAAGCCAATTGCCAAAGGAACAGAAACCTCAGTATGGAAAAGAACTAAACGAATTGCAGAAATTTGCTGAAGATATATACCAATCGGAAAAAAACAAATATCAGAACAAAAATATTTTACAGCCTACAATTGACCTTACACTTCCGGGTAGGAAAATGAATGTCGGTTCGGCTCATCCTGTGCTTCAGACAATGAACAAGATGATTGATATATTTGTAGAAATGGGTTTTTCGGTTGCAGAAGGTCCAGAAATTGAAGATGAATATCATAATTTTGATGCATTGAATTTTCCAAAAGACCATCCCGCAAGAGATATGCAGGATACGTTTTTTATAAAAAATGGTGAGAATCTCTTACTCCGCACCCATACGTCACCTGTCCAAATCCGTGTGATGCAAGGTATGAAACCTCCAATACGGAGCATAATGCCTGGCAGAGTATATAGAAATGAGGCTATCAATATTCGTTCTTTAGCAGAATTCCATCAAATTGAAGGATTATATATAGATAAAAATGTTTCACTTGCGGAATTGAAAGCTACGTTAATTTCTTTTGCAAAAAAGATGTATGGTAATGATATTAAGTATCGTTTTCGACCTTCATATTTTCCTTTTACTGAACCAAGTGCAGAAATGGATATTAGCTGCTTTTTGTGTGGTGGCAAGGGTTGTCGAGTTTGCAAAAATTCGGGATGGCTCGAGATTGTAGGTTGTGGTATGGTTCATCCAAATGTTTTGAAAAGTGGCGGAATAGATCCTGAAATTTATTCTGGCTATGCATTTGGATTTGGAATCGAGAGAGTTACACTTTTGCGGACTGGAGTTGATGATATCAGATATTTATATTATAATGATGTGCGATTTTTAAATCAATTTTAAATATAAATTAATAATAATTAAAACATTAACAATATTTTTCTTAATTTTGAAGTTTTTGAAAATTAGGATTGGAGAAATTTAATGAGTGAAAAAAAATTATATGAAACTACATTTATTATCAATGCAGCATTTGATGATAATGATATTGATAATATTATTCAAAAAGTATTGAATCAGATTACAAATAATGGCGGGACTATTATAGAAACAAATAAATGGGGACGTCGTCGCCTTGCTTATCCTATCAACAAAAAGCAAAATGGATACTATGTCCATACAGTGTTCCGGTCTCTACCAGAATTTATTCCGCAATTAGAAAGATATTTAACATTAGATGATACAGTACTTCGACATTTAACTTTGGTATTGTCAGAAAAATTACTTGAATATCGCAAACAACATGCTTTAGAATCGGGTAAAGAACTTACCCTTGCTGTTGAAGAAGAAACAGAAGAAGTTGAAACTGATGAAGAATCTGTGGCCGACCCCGATATATTACCAGTTAATATAAAAGCTGATACGAAATCTTCAGCATCAGAGGAATGGAATACAGAAAAAGTTGATGCAATTAACGAAAAAGATAATAATTAATCTAACGGGAGAATTATGAAAGTAATATTGAGAAAAAAACTTGAAAATTTAGGCGATATTGGCGATGTAGTCAGTGTAAAAAATGGATATGCAAGAAATTATTTAATTCCAAATAACTTAGCTTTTATTGCTACGGATGATGCAATTAAACGTATCGAACGCGAAAAAATGAAGTTAATTAACCAATTGACAAAAGAAAAAGAAAATGCGGAGTCAATTTCTCATGCATTGTCAAATATTCAATTGACTATTCCAATGCGTACAACTGAGGAAGGCAACCTTTATGGTTCAATTACAAGTCAACTTATTGCCGAAAAACTTACTGAACTCAATTTTAATATTGATAAACGTAATATAATCATTGATGAACCTATTAAAACTCTTGGCATTTTCGATGTAAAAATCAAATTGCACCCTGATATAACCACAACAATAAAAGTGTGGGTTATCAATGAAGAGGAACAATAGGAAACGCTAATTATTTTGCATTATGCAAATTGTAATTGGAACTAATAATAGTAACAAATCAAAAGAAATTATTACAATTTTAGAATCTAATTTTTCCAATCTTTTTGAATTTTTAACCTTATCGGATTTTCCTCAGAAAATTGAGGTTGAGGAAACAGCTAATTCATTTGCAGAAAATGCAGAATTAAAAGCACGTGGAATCTATAATCAATTGCACATTCCTGTAATTACTGATGATTCAGGACTTGAGGTAGATATTTTAAATGGTCAGCCTGGAATTTACTCTGCCCGTTATGCAGGAGAAAATAAGAATGATTCAGATAATAGAAAAAAATTAATTAAAGAATTATCTCGTTTTGGGTGCGACTCTTTCCCAGCTCAATTTCAATGTGTAATTTGTTATTTTGATGGTAAAAATTTGATTAAAGGCTACGGCATTTGTCGTGGCAAAATTATTCTCGAAGAAAGAGGGAAAAATGGATTTGGATATGATCCTCTATTTATTCCTGATGGTTATGATAAAACATTTGCTGAATTAGAGCCTGAAACAAAAAATCGCATATCTCATCGCTCGAAAGCTCTTTTAGATTTTGTTTATAATTTTAACAATTTTTTAAATAGAGAAAATTGAAAGAGAAAAAAAACATAAAAGCTCGTGACATCATCAAAAATGTACTAATTGGAATTGTTCTAATTCTTTCAATTTATTATTCTCTTAAAGGTATAGATCTAGTTCAACTGTGGAATTATATAAAGACAGCGAATATTTGGTTTATAATAATTCCAGTTCCAATAATGGTGCTTTCGCATTGGTTCCGTGCAACACGTTGGAAGGTAATTCTTGAACCAATCAAAAAAGACGTAAAAATGAGGAATCTCTTTGCAACTGTAATGATTGGTTATGCTGTAAATAATATTATTCCGCGTGGTGGGGAGATTGTGCGTCCATGGGTTTATGCACGAGAAGAGAAAATTTCTTTTTCGGGTACGCTTGCAACAATTGTTTTGGAACGTTTGCTCGATTTATTTATGCTGGTACTTCTCTTTGGAATTGTATTTATTTATTTTAGCGATAAAATTATCGCAGTAATGCCCACATCGATTAATTATGAAAATATAGCGATGATTATTTTGCTTGCTGCTGTTGTTCTGATTATTTGCTTTTATCCGCCATTCTTTGAATTTCTAATTCGCATTTTAATTAAACCAATTTCAGAGAAATTATATCACCGGGCACTTGATATATTTAACAAATTTGGACAAGGTTTTGCAGTTATAAAAAATCCCAAAAAATACCTCAATTTGCTTTTTCAATCTGCATTAATTTGGTTTTTATATGCTTTGCCATTATATATAATGTTTTATGCTTTTAGCTTTGCTACTCACGGCCTGGATTTTCTTGATTCAGTACTACTACTTGTTTCCTCAGGAATTGCTTTTACAATAGCACCAACGCCTGGGTCGGTAGGAGTTTTCCACATTGTTGTTAAATTGATATTAGTAAGCTTCTATGGAATACAACCCGAACAAGCCCTTGCATTCGCAACTGTTAATCATGGTGTAGGATATCTAGTACAGGTTCTACTAGGTGGTTATTATATAATAAAAGATGGGATTGGGAAAAATATCTTTTCAGTTTCATTCAAAAAAGTGCAAGAAGGAACAGGACCTCAGAATTTCACTCAATAAACTATAGTTCAATAATTAATAAAAAAATTATAATGCTGTAGGTATTTTAATAAGTGCATTATCAATCAATCTTGTTCTTCCCACATAAACAGCGACAAGCATTACTATTTCTTCACCAGGGAAAAATTCGTCAGGTGTTTCAAGCGATTCTGCCCGTGCAGTATTAATATAGTCTATTTTTATGCTAGGGATTGTCTTGATGTTTGATAATATTATTGAGTTAATAATCTTGCGTTTTCTTTCACCTTGAGCGATTGCTTTTTTTGCTGCTTCGAGAGCAAGGAAAATTATAGATGCTTTTTCTTTTTCTTCATCTGTTAAATATCTATTCCTTGAGCTCATTGCAAGACCACTTGGCTCTCGATAAATTGGGCATATTACCATTTGAACAGGCAAATTTAAATCAGCAATCATACGCTTAACCACAAGAGTCTGCTGATAATCTTTTTGTCCAAAAATAGCAAAATTACATTGGGATATTTCAAGAAGCTTTAGCACAACTAATGCAACACCATCGAAATGTGTTGGGCGAGTTGTTCCTTCAAAGACTTCCGTTATTCCTGAAATATGAAGGGAAGTAGAAAATCCAATTGGATACATATCTAAAGCATCAGGTGCAAATAAATAATCAACATTTTTCGCCTTAAGCAATGCTTGATCGTGTTCAAAATCCCTTGGATAAGAATCAAAATCCTCATTAGGTGCAAATTGCTTAGGATTAACAAATAGGGAAGTGATAACTATATCTGCAATTTCTTTTGCTTTATCAACTAAAGCAAGATGTCCATCATGCAAAAAGCCCATCGTGGGTACTATGGCAATTGTCTTCCCTTGATTTTTTAAGCTCAAAGCAACACCTTGCATTTTTGTAGGGTCTTTAATTATTTCCATCAATTTTTTCAATTATTTCAAAATGGACTTTGCCATTAAATTTATTAATTATCTCGTTTTCAAATTCATTAACTTGCGAAATTAATACATTTGGATAAAATTCGACGACCTCTGAATAATTTGCATTATAATTTATTGCATATTTTTCAAATATTCTTTTTAATAATGTAATATTATTATAATCACTTACGACTTTATAGGATCTAGTAATAAATATTTTCTTTGGTAATGCTTCTGCAAGACATCCAAGAGCAGAATCATAATATGCTCTGAATAAAGGACCAACACCCAATTTTATTCCACCAAAATATCGTGTAACAATCACCAATACATTTTTATATTTAAAATGATCTATTGCCTGCAAAATTGGTTTGCCTGCGGTTCCACTTGGCTCCCCATCATCAGAATATCGGAAATTATTATCATCAATTCCAATTCTATAAGCATAGCAATTATGATTTGCGGTATAATGCTCCTTTCGGATATTATTAAGAATTGCTTCAATTTCTTCAGATATTGTTATTGGGAAGCAATTGCCAATGAATTTTGATTTTTTTATTGTTAGTTCAATTGTTGCAGGTGATTCTATAGTTATAAAACTGTCAATTATATTTTGGTCAGAATTTGTCGTGACTAATTTTGTTTATTTTTATATAATTCTTTCTATTTCAGAAACAATTCTTTCTTTCGATTCCTCTAAATCATCGGATAGAATAAAAATGTAATCAGAATAATTGAAAAATGTCTCATTAATGCTTTCATTAACAAAAATTGGGTTATAAAGCCAGATAATTTCACCTAATTTTTTTGTCGCCTCCAAAATATCAGGTTCAAAGAGTATGGGATTATTGAATTTTATTAAATACTTGTCATTTGAATTTTGATTTTCATTTAATAGGTTATCAATTATATTATTAAATGAATGAATTAGATTTCCTTTTATTGTTAAAATATTATTGAGCTGTTCATTAATATCAATTATCTTAAAATTCAATTCAGATACAAGATGATTTAATAATTCATCATTTTTATCACTATACGGGTATACAAAGAAAAAATTATTATTCTTGGTATTGAGATAATTATCAAATTCATTAATTATATCTTCTTTTTTTGAATGCACACCTGTGAATATTTCGAATGACAATAGTACTTGATTTATTAACCAATTATATCCTGAGATAAAATGATAATTATATAGCTTTTGCTTTTCATAAAAGTAAGAATTATTGTAGATAGTATCAATGATTATTTGATGTGGTTCAATCTTTAGTTCCCTAAGTATTTTTGAATTTGGCGGAATAGTTGATATGATATAGTCAAATTCACTAATCTTTTGAATTAAGTTTTTATCATTTATATATGATACAGTAAGATCCTCGGCTACCTTTTTGGCTTTTTCTTCAATTCTATCCCAAATAAAAATATTAGCATTTAAATTTCTTATTGCAAACGCAGCGGTTCTTGCTGCTGAGCCCGATCCTAGAATTACAACTTTTTTCTTATTAAAAATTAAATTGTTGTCCCATATTGTCTGCAAAATACCGAAATAATCAGTATTATAACCAATGATAGATTCGTTATTAAACAAAATTGTATTGACAGAATTGAGATTGCTTGCTTGATAATCAATCTTTGAAAGCAATTCCATTATTGATTGCTTTAATGGATTTGTAATATTAATACCATTCAGATTAAAATCCTTAGAAAATTCAATTATACTCTTGCTATCGGGAGTTGAAATTGGTATATATTTTAATTCAATATTATTCTTTTTTGAAATTAGTTGGAAGAGTTCTTTACTCTTACTATGAAATACAGGATTTCCCGCAATACCAAGCTTTAACATTCTATATTGTAAAAATCAATAATTATTTTACTTAATTAAACTTATATAAATCAACATATTTTAATTATTATTATAAACACAAATTTTCATTTGAATTTGCTCTTATAAAAATTAATATTATGGTCGCCTCAAAAAGGATCAGAAAAAGCCTCTTTGAGGCAACTTGAATTGGCAACAATTAATCAAGAATTTTTGCAAGAACATCAGAAAATTGAATAATTTTCAGTTCCTTATTATCAATTGTAATCTCATCTCCACCATATTTTGCATAAATAACTTTATCTCCGACTTTAAAATTATTTGTCACATCTTCACTTGTGCCAATTTCGATAACTTTGCCTGTAATTGGTTTTTCCTTTGCTGTATCAGGTATTATTATACCCCCCTCAGTTTGCTTTTGCAGTTCGAGAGGTTCTACAAGAATGCGGTCCCCAATTGGTTTGATAGTCATATTGTTTCTCCTTTATATTTTTATTAATAAAAATTTAATTTGTATTTGTTCTTATATTTAACAATCGATTAATTCCTGATTTATTAAATCCTTGAATAGAACTATTATCAATTAATCTTACAAGTACAAGATTGTCTCCATTTGTTCCTCTTTTCATATCTTTTATTGTTAATCGTCCTTTGAAATACTAATATTTTTGAAACGAATATTATTTTTTTAAGGAAATTTTCCCCTTATTACAAACAGAGCAATAAAGTATCGAAAATATTATTAATGTTTAATTCGTTTCAGTATTTTTAATTTAAATTATCTTAAAAATTCATAATAAGATATTAACGAAAAGGAAAAAAAATTATTATTAAATTGGCACATTATATGGAAGACTATATTATAAATAATGAAAATATGCATAATCTTGCCGAGAAATTTAAAGTTTTGGGAGAAGAAAATCGATTGAAAATAATACGTTGCCTTGAAAGAGGATGCAAATCGGTAAATGAAATTGTCGAAACGACAGGTTTGCTTCAAGCTAATGTATCAAAACACCTTAAAATTTTGGAGAAGTGCGGGATTGTTAAATACGAAAATAATATACATTCTCATATTTACGAAATCGCGGACCCAAAAATCTTGCAAATTTGCAAAATAATGTGTGAAAATGATAATTAGATTTTTCTCATTTATTATTAAGGCTTTGAGAATTATATGGAATACAATTGTCTTTGGCTCAAAAACATTATTATTATCACAAGATAATAGAAATAAAAAATTTTATATTTATGCAAAAAAATGGGGTAGTAAGTTACTTAACATTGTTGGAGTTAAACTTGATATTAGAGGCCTTGAGAATATAAACCCTTCTCAAAATTATATATTTGTTGCAAATCATTCTAATTTATTTGATATTCCGATTTTACAAGCTGCCCTTCCCAATGATTTCCGAATAATTTATAAAAAAGAACTCGAAAAAATTCCTTTTTTTGGCTTGGTATTAAAAAAATCTCCATATATTGCTGTCCAAAGATCTGCTTCAAAATCAACTATGGCAAGTATTGATCAATCTGTTGATCAAATTCATCGAGGTGCTTCTGTGCTTGTCTTTCCCGAAGGTACTCGTTCAATTGATGGAACATTGGGCGATTTTAAACGTGGTGCATTTTTGCTTGCTTATCGCAGTGGTAAGCCGATTGTTCCCGTCACTGTTATTGACTCATATAAAATTTTTCCGAAAGGAAAATTGGAATTTAATCCTGTAAGTATCAAAGTGATAATCAATGAACCAATCGAAGTTCCTGATTTACAGAATAAATCTGTGGAAATTAAATTAATGAATGAAATCCGTTTAATAATAAATGAAAATATAAAATCTCGAGGTATGAATGTATCTTGATATATTACCGCCAACAAGTAATTTTCTTGCGATTCCTGAAAATGTTTCACAATTAGATAATTCTAAAATTGTGATTCTTCCCGCTCCTTATGAACATACTACAAGCTTTGGAAAAGGAGCTGCCAATGGACCTGATGCAGTTTTAAAAGCGTCTGCTTATGTCGAATTTTATGATGATGAATTTGATAAAGAGGTATGTTTTGAACAAGGTATTTCCACAATAAAACCAATTGAATTTGAAAATGCTTATGATGAATTAGCAATAGCAAAAGTTTATGATATTGTCAAATTTCTTATTGAGCAAGGCAAATTTGTAGTAACAATCGGAGGTGAGCATACAATTTCAATAGCACCAATCAAAGCGCATTTTGAAGCATATCCCAAAATGAGCTTACTTCAATTTGATGCTCATTCTGATTTACGCGATATTTATGAAAATTCTCCTTATTCACACGCTTGTGCAATGGCTCGTGTTGCCAATTTTTTCCCTAATGAACATATTACTCAAGTTGGTATTCGTGCGCAATGTATAGAAGAAGCCTATTTTATTAAAGAAAAGCATTTAAATACTTTTTATGCTTCGGGCATAAGAAATAAAAAATATGGCGATGACTGGATTGCAAAAATTGTCTCAACACTTAATGACCAGATTTACATAACATTCGATTTAGATGTGCTTGACCCATCAATAATCCCATCTACAGGAACACCCGAACCCGATGGAATGACATATCAAAATATTATGGATATTTTATGGGCAATTAAAAGAGCCGGGAAGCAAATTATTGGTTTTGATGTTGTGGAACTTGCTCCTCTGCCAAATTTGAATTACCCTGATTTGACTACAGCACGATTAATTTACAAAATTTTGAATTTTATTTTTTGAAATTAGTTAATTTAGTTTTTTTAAATATTAATTAATACTATTATGGAAACGACAGAAGCAATTCTCGAAGTAATGAAGAAGTCAGGCAAACCACTCAGTAATGGGGATATTGAAAAATTGACAGGTTTGGATAAAAAAGAAATCGAAAAAGCAATGAAGAAACTCAAGGATACAGGGAAAATTACTTCACCAAAGCGGTGCTATTGGGAACCATTATGAAGTTTAGCTGAAAATTAAGGAAATTTTCAGTACATTTTCTTCCGGCAATGATGCTGTATTGAATGTAAATCCATTAGCTTCTGCAATTATCTGAATTACACCGAGTGAAATTCCATCATTAAAATCTTCAGGTGGATTATTTTTGCATTGTACTTCTAGGTCGAGCTTTATAACTTGGTCAGAATAATATGTTCGAAATGTAATTTTACCACAATTTTCTCTGATATATGTCTTGAAATGCATTAAAATTACATTAATTGCATCTTTTAAAGAACTTTCATCTACACTTATTACAGGTCTTTCACTTGATAAATTTAACTCTATTTTTATTTCTGAAAGTTCGAATAATTTTTTATAAAATTCAAATTGTTTTTCAATAAATTGATTTAAGTCAATCAATTTTTTCTTATAAGTAACCCCATAAGCATATTTGATAAATAGATTTGAAATTTGCAAATAATCGCTTGTATATTCATAAAATGAATTCCACTTTTTTGTGAATTCAATCGAACTTGATTCTTTAAATTGTTCAGAAAATTCCCCAAGGAACAAACGCATATTTTGCAATGTCTTATTAATATCTTTTGCTATCATTGAGAATTTCTCTTTATAGGCAATTTCACGTGCTAATGCCCTTGATTCTTCTAACTCTATTATAGGCCGTAAATCAGTAATGATTGCAACTCTGCCCATTATCTCCGTTTTTGTTTTTATATCAAATATCTTTAATTGGACAGGTATCTCTTCACCCTTTGTGTTGGTAATAGTTGTTTTTACATATTCTTCAGGTGGATGTTCAATTTCTGTATCAAGAAAAAAATTTTCAGGTAATATCTTTCTTGCTTGCGAAATACTTGGTTTTCGTTTTGTGTCGAGGTCAAATATTCTCATTGCAGCTGAATTGAAAATTTGTAGCTTTCCCTTTCGGTCAATTGCAATAATTGCCTCAGATGAATTTTCAATCAAATTTCCATAAAAATTATGTAAAAAATTCAATTGGTCTTGTAATTTGTTAATTTCGGTAATATCGGAGTTGATTTCCATTACTTGTGAGACATTGCCTTCTTTATCGTAAGCAATAGGTATTGCGGTCATCAAATAATATGCCCTCTCACCTGTTGCTGTTACACCAATTTGGCTCGAACTTCGAACTTGCTTTGATTCTAATGTCTCAAGTGCGGGGCAGTGCGTACATAATTGTTTCCTGCGTTTATATATTTCAAAACATTTTTTCCCCCTTACGTTGCCAAATGTGCTAATCAATCTACGATTTGCACGCAGTATATTAAATTCTCTATCTGTAATTGATACATAATTTGGAAGGTTTTCGAATAACGTATTAAAGTCATTTTCCCAATGATTAATTTCGTTTTGAGGTATCGTAAGTTCTTGTACGAACTCTATTTTTCCCTCTTGATTGGTTATTGGAGAAAAAATTACTAAATCAAAACTAATATTTCCTTCTATATCAGTACTTGTATCATTGACTATTTCTGCAACTCCTGACTCAAATACTTTTTGAACTTGGCAACGTATGCATGGTGTTTTTCGATTATGGCATACCTCAAAACACTTATGATTGACCCAATCTCCATAAAATTCTTCGAATTTTTGATTTGCCGCAACAACAGTCTGCTCTTTATCAACTATGGCAACTTTAAAAGGAAAATATTGGAAATAATTTTTAAGTAATTTATCCAAAATTTGATTTTCAGTTTTCAAATTCTATTCTCACAAAATGCAAATTTGTATAAAATTAAATTAATAAAAAATGCGATGTAAATTTCATTTATTAATAAAATTTAATCTAAAATTATTTAAACAATTAAAAATTACGAATTTTATTAAATTTTAAAAATTATTCAATTTTTATTTATAAAACGTTTATTTAAGGGAACTTATTTTAAAATATATATGAATCTTTTAGGAGAAATTGTTTTTCGAATAATAATAAATCTTCAGAATAAAATAAATTTCATTTTTTCTTTTTTAAATATTTCAGATCTGTATAATATACCTTTATTATAAATAAATTTAATTTTAAAAATTTTTATTTTTGCATTAATGAATATAGATTTTTCTCACAAACTACCAATTGATTTTTATCAGCAATCCACCGACGATGTTGCTCGCTTGTTGATAGGTAAATTATTCGTTCGTGTTATTGATGGCGAAGCGGTTGCTTGCGAAATTCACGAAACCGAAGCTTATCTACCTGATGGAGATTTTGCATCTCATGCAGCAATCAAAAAAACGCCACGCAATGCAGCAATGTTCGAGAGTGGGGGAATCCTTTACGTTTATTTCATTTATGGTGTTCATTATTGCGTAAATATTGTCACAGAAAGCAAAGGAGTTGGCTCTGCTGTATTGCTTCGTGCGGGAAAGCCAATTACGGGCATTGGAAAAATGATGGAATTTAGAAATTGTAATAAAATCGAAAATCTTTGCAAAGGTCCCGGCAATTTTGCCAAAGCATTTAATCTGAATAGAGCAGATAATTTCCACCCTTTAGATTCTGAAGACATTTTTTTGTGCGAATATAATACATATCCCGAAAGTGAAATTATTCGCACAACACGTGTGGGGATAAATCTCTCAAAAGATTTGCCCTTGCGATTTTATTTAAAAGATTCTCCCTTTATTTCGCGCAAATAATCAAAATTTATCTCTAAAATATCTTTTCTTTTAAAAATTTTTGTAACGGATATGCAATTCCAATTCCTAGAACAATTAACACAAGTATGAAAATGCTATTCATTAATACTCGAAATAGCCATAAGATAACTCGTATTACTACAATNCCCACAATTATNGCAATAATCCAGCTAATTATTTCTTTAAACATAAATACTNANTTTTTNATAATCCACTAAATTAATTAAATATCTTCAAAAAATTNATCCATTCAAAGTATGGTAAAAAAATATTATTCTCGTATTATACGAATACCTTGAATGCCAGGAATTTTTTCTAAATTTTTGATAGTATCAATATCGAAATCCATTGCCACATCAAAAGCAACATATTCCTTATGTTTCATTTCAATTTTATTATTTAAAATGAACACAAGCTTGCCATTTTTTCTTTTAGATTTTTTAAAAATTTCATTAATATTTTGAATTGTGCTTTTATTTGCTTTTGTTGTATCTAATGTAATTATATATCCTTTTGCGAGATTATATATAACTTCGTCAATTCCATAAGCATCATCAACTACAATTTTAAGATCGTCCTCGGCTGTATCTACTTTCCCGTAAATTATTATGGGTTTGCCCTCAACTAAAAGCGCTTCAAATTTTGCAAAAGAATTACTCCAAAATATTGCTTCTGCTTTACCCGAAAAATCCTCAATTTGCACAAATGCAATTGGACTGCCTTTTTTATCGCGATTGTTACGAATTCCCGAAATTAAGCCGCAAAGCATAATCTTTTCTGCCGTGTGGTCTTCATCTTCTTTCCATTTTCCAATTGATATATCAGAAAATGACCTAACGATTGTTTTATATTCATTCAATGGATGGCCCGAAACATAAAAATTCAGGACTTCCTTTTCGTGAGCCAGTTTTTCGCTTTCTTTCCATTCCAGTACATCGGGCAAAATTGGTTCAATATGGTTATTGCCATCGTTTGTTTCACCAAATAATGCATCAACTCCTTCATTTTTTGATAGTGATTTTGCATAATTCATTGCGTCATCAATTACTTCATATAAAGCCCTGCGTTTCCCATTTGTTATCGAATCGAAAGCACCCGCAAATATTAATGATTCAAGTACCCGCCGATTTACAAGCTTGGGATCCACTCGTCTGACAAAATCAAAAAAAGATAGGAATTTCCCATTTTGTCTGACTTCAACAATATGGTTGACTGTGCTAACTCCAACCCCTTTCAATCCAGCCATACCAAAATATATAGTATTGCCTTGCACAGTAAAATGAGCATCGGATGTGTTAATATCAGGTGGTAAAATGCTAATTCCAAATGATTTCGCTTCATCCATCAACTCCACAAGATAATCTTGATTATTGATCTCAGCAGTCATATTAGCCGCTAAAAATTCCGCAGGAAAATGTGCTTTTAAATATGCTGTTTGATATGCTAAATATGAATAAACATAAGAATGCGATTTATTAAATCCATAATTTGAAAATTTCTCAATTAAATCGTAAATTTCATTTGCAAGTTTTTCATCTATTCCGTTTTGTTTTGCTCCTGCAATGAATTTGGGTTTTAATTTTTCGATTTTTTTAGCATCTTTTTTCCCCATAGCACGGCGAAGTATATCAGCTTCTCCTAGGGTGAAGTTTGCAATTTTCTGAACAAGTTGCATTACTTGTTCCTGATAAATAATAACCCCATAAGTTTTCTGAAGCACAGGTTCCATCAATGGATGCAAATATTCAATTTTTTTGACTCCCCATTTTCTATCAATATAATCGGGGATGCTTCCCATAGGTCCCGGACGATATAGTGCATTCATTGCAGTAAGTTCCTCAAGATTTGTAGGTTTGAGCTTTTTCAAATAATCTTGCATCCCGCTTGATTCAAATTGGAATACAGCAAGTGTTTTTCCTGAAGAAATCAATTCATAAGTTTCCTTATCATCAAGTGGAATATGGTCTATATCTAAATCAATATTTTGATTTTGTTTAATTAAATTTAACGTTCTATCAATTATAGATAATGTGCGAAGTCCGAGAAAATCCATTTTTATAACGCCTGCGTGTTCAAGATAATTCATTGAATATTGTGTTGCAATGCTTATACTTGATTCGTCGGATTTGCTGCTTTGCCCACCTTGAAAAACGGGAACATAATCGCTAACCTCGCCTGGGGTAATTACAATGCCAGCAGCATGAGTGCCCGCGCTCCTGTTTTTATCTTCAAGAACCAGCGATAAATCAATCAATTGCTTCAATTTTTCATCTTGTGTGGAATTTAAATAATTTAAATCAGCAAGCTTTAGTGCTTCATTTAATTTAAATACTTTGCCGAACTGCGTAGGAATTTTGGATGTGATTTGCTTGATAGTATTCAATGGAACACCAATCACCCGTCCAACATCTGTCAATACCATACGGGAAGACATTCTGCCAAATGTAATAATTTGTGCCACAGAATTAATGCCATATTTATTTTGGCAATAGCGAATTACTTCATCCCGTCGCTCATCATCGAAATCTATATCAATATCAGGCATTGAAATTCTTTCAGGATTCAAAAATCTTTCAAATAACAAATCGCTTTCCAATGGATCTACACTTGTAATATCCAAAGCATAGGCAACTATGCTACCCGCTGCAGAACCTCTACCAGGACCAACGCGAATACCCATCTTGCGTGCTGCACTTATAAAGTCTGCAACAATTAAAAAATAATCAGAAAAGCCCATCCGCTTTATTACATCTAATTCATAATTTGTTCGATTTTTAATTTCATCTGTCAAATTTGGATATTTTCGATTGATACCTTCCCAAACAAGCTCTTCAAGATATTCATCCAGAGATTGAGCCCTTTCTTCCTCGGGTAGTGTAAATTGCGGCATTGCTATTTTAAAATTGAAATCCACATTGCATTTCTCAGAAATTTTTACAGTATTTTCTATTGCATCAGGAAAATCTTTGAATAACTCAATCATTTCTTTTTGCGTTTTGAAATAATATTGGTCGCTATGGTATTTCAAGTTTGTTATATCTACATTCTGTGCATCCCCACCTTTAACATCTTTGATAAGTAAATATACATTATGTGCAAGAGCATGTTCTTTTTTTGAATAATGTATATCATTTGTTGCAACAAGGGGAATGTCTAATTCTCGAGCAAGTCGTGGTGCATCTCGTAATACAATTTCATCCTGCTCGAGATTATGATTTTGCAATTCAATATAAAAATCCTCTCCAAATAAATCCTTAAAATATTGTGCCTCGCGCTTTGCTCTTTCCCAATCCCCTTCAATCAATGGGGCTGAAATCACACCTGTTATGCATGCACTCATCGCAATCAACCCGTCTTTATACTTTTCTAAAAGTTCCTTATCAATTCTTGGTCGATAATAAAATCCTTCAGTATGTGCATAACTTGTCAATTTTACTAAATTCTTATATCCTTGCAAATCTTTAGCAAGCAATACCAAATGGTGATAATTTTTCTTTTTTGTTGATGATGTATTATTTTTATCAAATCGTGAGCCTGTTGCAAGATATGCTTCCATCCCATAAATTGGCTTGATATTTTTTTCCTTTGCTTTTTCTTCAAATTCCATTAATCCAAATAATACGCCGTGGTCAGTCAATGCAACTGCAGATTGGCCATCATCGACTGCTGCTTGCACTAATTCGGCAGGAGTTGTGATTGCATCCAAAATAGAATAATGGGTGTGATTATGTAAATGTATGAATTCGGACATTATTGTTTTCAATTTTTCAAAAAAAACTAAAATATAAAAATTTAGGATATGTTCGTTATTTAAGTTTTCAACACTAATTTTGTTAACTAAAATTATTGACGTTTGAAAAAAGTTTTAATAATAGCAGGTGATACATCAGGAGATTTGCACTCTTCCAATTTGATGCGGGAATTGTGGAAAATTGATGATAAAATTGAATTCATTGGCATTGGCGGTGATAAAATGGAGTCTCTTGGCTTTTCATCGATTGTTCCAATTAGCGATGTGTCTGTGGTGGGATTCTGGGAAGTTGCAAAAAAAGCAAATTTTTTTCAATTTTTATTACAAAAAATTGGGAATTTAATCAAAAAGAAAGATATTGATTTATTTATTCCTGTTGATTTTCCAGGCTTTAATCAGAGAGTTGCTAAATTTGCAAAAAAATTTAATTTGCCTGTTGCCTGGTATATAGCTCCGCAATTATGGGCATGGGGTGAAAATCGTGCAAAGAATTTTGCTAAATTAATTGATCTCCTGCTAGTTGTTTTTCCATTTGAATTGGATTATTTTAAAAAATTTGGAATTAAAACAGAATGGGTTGGACATCCCTTGCTTGATTTGGAGATTTTTCACCAGAGAATCAGAAACTATGATAGACGTGATAAACGAATCATTTTTCTACCAGGCAGTCGGAAGCAGGAAATTGATTCACATATTAAGTTGGTTAATTCAACAATTGAATTATTAAACCGCTCATTAAATGATTTTCAATTTGAAATTGTATTACCGCAACATTTAAGGTATGAATTTGAAAAGAAATTTTCTTCAAATTCCAATACATCAATTTCAAAGAAAAGCTCGCATATTTTGATGGGCAATTCTGTTGCAGGATTGATTAAAACAGGCACATCAAATTTGGAAGCAGCATTGCTTGGGATGCCCTTTGCAATGTTTTATAAAACATCCCTATCGACTTATTTTATTGGTAAAAAAGTTATCAATTTACCATATTTATCATTAGTAAATATATTATCTCAAAAGCAAGTTATACCCGAATTGATTCAAAAAGACGCAAATCCTGAAAAACTTGCAAAATCGATAATCCAGATAGTAAATAATAGGGAATTATATGATGAGATGCAGGGTAATTTTCAAATTTTACGTCAGCAACTAGGCGAAACAGGTGCTGCCAAAAATGCAGCAAATATTATTTATTCGACTTTTTTAAAATAATAGATGAAGAATAAACTGCTCAAATCATTAGCTAATTTCTTTATAATTACGATAAGCAAATCCTGGCGTATCCATATTAAAGGTTCATTTCCGCAAAAACCCGCTGTTGTTGTGTTCTGGCATAATGAAATGTTGCCTATGTGGAGAATATTTGCAAATAAGAATGCTTATGCTGTTGTTAGTCAAAGCAAAGATGGGCAAATTCTTTCTGACTTGCTTGAAAAATGGGGATTTATGCTAATTCGTGGTTCATCATCCAAAGGTGGCAAAGAGGTAATGAACAAATTAGTGGAAAAAAGTATGGATAATTACGTTTTGCTAACCCCCGATGGTCCTCGGGGACCAAGGCATATTTTAAAACCCGGTGGAATTGTTGCTGCTCAAAGATCTGGGGCGCGATTTTACTTTATGAAGGCAAATATCTCCAAAAAATTTGTTTTTAAAAAAAGTTGGGACCGATTTGAATTTCCCTTGCCATTTTCAAAAATTACAATTGAAATATCAGAACCATACATTATTTCTAAAGAATTGAACAATAATGAAATTACAGAATTAATGCATAATATTGAAGGGAAAATGCAATGATTCGATATTTCCTTTCAAAAATTTTTGAATCGATTATAAATAAACGAAACCGCAAATTCCAAAATGCTAAAATTTATCCATCAGATAATATTCCTTCTAATGAAAAATACTTCAAGGTAAAATATAAAGCAAAAATAATTAGCATTGGCAATCTTTCAACTGGGGGGACAGGCAAAACTCCACTTACGATTGAAATAATTAATAATTATTTACCAAAAGATAAATCAGTATGTGTTATTGGGCGAAATTATAAAACAGAATCAAGCAAAGATGATGTAATTTTAGGCGTTGATGAAAATGGCAATCCAACATCTCACGCAATTTTAGGTGATGAAATGTATCTAATTCAATCCAAAACTTGTGCAATTGCTGTGTCGGGAAAAACGAAATATATCAATGCTGATGTTGCTGAAAAGCAATTCCACCCCGACGTTATGATAATTGATGATGGTTTCCAGCATCAATGGATAAAACGAGATCTGGATATTGTTATTATTGATAAAAATACAATCGAAAAACCTTATGTTTTTCCCCGAGGTCGATTGCGTGAACCCCTGACATCTTTAAACCGTGCTGATGTAATTATGTACCCTGATGGTTGTAATATATCTTCTATTCAAAATTATTTTATAAATGACGTTATTTTATGTGAATTTAACATTATATATGATAGTATTTATAATTTATTTGAAGAAAATCAAGAATCAAATAATTTATTAAATAATAATAAGCTTTTACCAATAGTCGGCATTGCAAATCCAAATAGATTTATAAATTCGCTTGATGAATTACATTTAAATTTTGATAAAAATAATATTAGAATTTTCGATGACCATCATAATTACGGTAAAAATGATATAAAATCCATAATTTCCCTTGCAAAAAAGACAAATTCACAAATTATTACAACAGAAAAAGATGCGGTTAAAATTTCATTATTCAAACAATATTTTCTTGAAAATAATATTTCTATTTATGTTTTGCCAATTAGATTTAAGATAATTACAAACCAAGATAGATTAATCAAAAAAATTAATACAATTTTTTAATTTGCATATTTATTTTTTGAATTATGAAAAAATCAATTATTATAATCTTATCAGTATTTGCATTTTTTATGACAGGTTATGCAAAAGAAAAACCTATCAAGATTGCCATTTCAAAAGCTATAGGCTCAAAAAGTTATGAAACATATTCAGAATGGATAAAGAAATATGGCAATAATATAGAAACAATAAATTTATATGGATTGCCAATTGATTCAGCAAAAAAGCTTATTAATCAATGCGATGGTGTTATTTTGTCGGGCGGTCCTGATGTAAATCCACAATATTATTCAAAGCCTCAGGATTCATCATTATGTGAAACTGATAATTATCGTGATTCATTAGAATTTGCAATAATTGAGCAATCCTTTAAATTTAATAAGCCCATACTTGCAATTTGCCGTGGATTGCAAATTCTTAATGTTGCAAAAGGTGGTTCATTAATTGCAGATTTGCCGACGCAGAGACCCTCGAATATAATTCATCAGTGCGAGCTTCCCGATACTTGTTTTCACTTTGTAAAATTTGCAAATTCCCGCATAATTACTTATGCTAGTAATAACACATATAAAGTAAATACAAATCATCATCAAGGGATAGATAAACTGAGCTCAGAATTTCGAGCAGTTGCGTTCTCAGATGATTCTCTAATTGAAGCTTTTGAACCCATTGATACTTCTAAATATTGCTTTATATTTGCTGTTCAATGGCATCCTGAGCGATTAAATGATCCTGTTGTTTCTGATAGCATTGCTGTTAAATTTATTAGAAAAATTCAAGAAATAAATAAATAATACGTCAAATTATGTAAAGATTTAATATTATGAAAAAGACAATAAAAATAGCAATAATAGCTTTCTCCCTAGCTATTGTGTTAGGGGCGTGTTCAGCTTTAAAGACCGTTACTAGCCTAAAAAAAATTCAATTTAAAATTGAAAATGTAAGTAATTTTCAAATTGGTGGTATTCCCATTTCAGGCAAGGCAAGTATAAGTGATTTAAATATGACAAATGCTTTGCAAATATCTCAAATATTTACTCAAAAGAAATTTCCTGCACAATTTGTGCTAAATCTTGCTGCACTTAATCCAAATGATGGAAAAACATCCCCTGTTAAAACAGATGCAACAATATCCAGCTTAGAATGGCGCTTAATTCTTGATGATACACCAACAGTTTCGGGTGTAGTAAACGGTCCAATCACAATTCCAGGAAGCGGTCAATCTGTCATTATTCCTCTTACCATTAATCTTGATTTATTTGAATTTTTTGGGAATCAAGGTTATGATAAATTAATCAATTTGGCATTTGCTCTTGGAGGAATGCATTCTGACCTTAGCAGATTAAAACTGGATATTCAACCTACAATAAAAACGCCTTTGGGACCGATTCAATATCCTGGACGGATTACTGTTATTAATAAGCAATTTTCTAATTAATTTTCTTTTATTTCGTTTATATTAATATAATTATGTACCAAATATATGGAGTTTTTGAAATTTATTAATGGATATTCCGCTTAGTATTATCCTTTTTCTTTTAGCTTTATTATTTTCTTTATTTTCAGGTATTATTGATTCTCTAACAATTAATGAAATACAGGCGTTAAGTCAAATTAACCCTAAAAAAACAGAAAAATTAAAAAAAATCAAAAGTGATTTTGATGATAATTTAAAGACATTTTATATATACGAATTCCTTTTTTGTTCAATAGCTTATATAATTTTGTTTAGATATTTATATAATATAAACTGGCAATTATATTATATTATTCTCTTAACTATTGGAATTGCATTAGCTTATTTTATCCTGCGTGGAGCTATTTATGCTTATGGTGAGACTAAATCCAATAATTACTCATTTCGGTACCTATTTTGGTTAAATTTAACACATAGTATTGTTCTACCAATTGTCAAATTAAAAAGTAGCTTAAGTTCATTAATCAAAGGTAAAAATAGCCAAGAGGAATCTCGTAAGGAAATTCACGAACTATTTGAAACTGCACGAGAAGAAGGCAGCCTAAATGATAAAGAATATACAATTCTAACAAATATTATGAATTTCTCTGAAGTTCTTGTTAGCGATGTAATGACACCTCATACAGTTATTTTTAGCTGTAATGCTCATTCAAAAGTTAAAGATATTATTGATTTGCCTCCCCTACAAATTTTTTCTCGATTTCCCATCTGGGAAGGTGAAAGCATTGACGATAGAGTTGTGGGTTATGTACTGACAAAAGATGTGTTTAAGGCAGCGTTAAATCATCAGGAAAATAAGACATTAAAAGAATTGGCTCGTGATGTATATTTTATTCCTGAAACCGCCTCTGTAAGTACAGCATTGGAGAAATTTCTTCAAAGACGGCAACATCTTTTTGTTGTCGTCGATGAATATGGTGCAGTTTCAGGTTTGATTACAATGGAGGACGTACTTGAGACAATTCTGGGCGAAGAAATTATAGATGAAGCTGATAAAATAAGTGATCTACGTAAATATGCTGCAGAGAAGAGAAATGAAAGGGTAAATTTACTGACAAGTAAATTATGAAATTATAGAATTAATATTATGCTTAATTATAGAAGATTTCGTAATTTTGTAAATCTAGTTTTTTTAATACGGGGCGTAGCGCAGTCCGGTTAGCGCACCTGGTTTGGGACCAGGGGGTCGGTGGTTCGAATCCACTCGCCCCGACTTAAAAACTATTCCTCTTCTTTTATCCCTAATCCTTTCAATCTGCTTAGTGTTTCCTTGATTCTTTTTTCTTTTTCATTGATTTTTGATAGCAGAATTTCATTCTTCTGTATTAACTCATCTTTATTTTCAATTTCAGGATTATTTAATTGATTTTGTAACTCTTCTAATTCAGCTTTATCTGATTCAATTGTAGATTTTAAAATTGATAATTTTTCTTCTAAATTCTTTATTATAGAGCTCCCTGACTTTTTTGCAGCATCGCGTTTCTCAAAATACTCTGCACGTTTTTCATCTAATTCTTTAAAAGTATCTTTCAACATTGTATAGAGCTTATTACGATGATCGAGCTTAAGCTTCATTACCCTTAATTCGCTTTGGATAGTAAGAAGATTTTCTCTTATCGATTTAAAATGTGGATTATTAGATAATTTTGCTGCCTCTTGTTCAATTTTTTCTTTTAATTGATTAAAATTTTCTTCTGAAATCTTTGCAAATTCTTCTCGCTCTTGGTCATTTTTCTTATTAATCTCGTTAAAAACGACTCGCAATTTTCCAAATAATTCGTCGCGTTGTTCTTTTGTTAGCAACACATCTCTAACAGAATTTTGTGCAGCAGTTAGCACTTCACGCGCTTCCTTAAAAGAGTCGGTAGAGTTGGCAATATTTATTGCATTCTCAACTAACGGAGCTATTTTCTCATAATTCTGATTTGCTTCTTGGTTAAATTTCTCCTTTTCCTTCTCTTGTTTTGCAAGCAGGATATCAAAACCTGCCCTAATCATTTGATATAATTCTTCTTGTTGAGAACGTTTTAATGTCTTTGTACTTATAATCCTTTGAGCTTCAATAAGTTGCTGTCTGGATTTTGTTAAATCTTCTGAAGATTCCAAGGTTTGAATTATATTTTCAAAGAAACTCTTCAATTGCAAATAGTTATCGGAGCATTCCATTTCGTAATTTTCTCTTTCGGCAATTTGCGATTGAGTGATTGTTGACAAAGCGTCAGCAATCATACGTTGTATATTTTCAATAACGCCTCTCGGTATATACTCAGGTGGTGTATTTAGCTCCTTTTGAAGTGATAGTAATTTTTGTCTTGCGCTTCGTAGATTTTGCCATTTTGGTTGAATCCTTTGAATATTTTCAATTTTTTTCTTGTATGAATCAAAAAAGCTTTGAATTTCATTCTTTGCCTTTGGTTCATCAATTTTACTTTGTTCGGTAATTTGTTCCTTATCAGGAATTTCCATTGACGTCATTTATATCCTTTGATTTATTAATTAACTTTCTGATAAATTAAGACCCTCAATTGAGGGAAGCTTTGGTGTGGCGGGCTTTTCTTCCTCACCCGTCCCAATTTTAATATTTCTCAATGCTTCAATTTTTTTATTACTTAAAGGAGGTAACTCTAAACCCTGGACTAATGCTTCGAATTCCTCGTTATCAAGCGTTTCCCGCTCAATTAATAATTTCGCACCTTTATGCAAAAGGTCTATATTCTCATTTAAAATGTTCTCTGCAATTTGACTTGCTCTAATGAGTATTTTCCTTACTTCACTATCAATTAATTCCGCCGTTTCTTCGCTATGGTCTTTTGCTTGAACAAAATCACGTCCGAGAAATACCTCCTGTTGCTCATTAGCGAAGCTAACGGGTCCTATTGCATCGCTCATTCCCCATTCCGTGACCATCTTTCGAGCAATCTTTGTGGCACGTAGTAAATCATTAGCAGCACCATTGGTTAATGTGTTGAAAATTATCTTTTCTGCAGAACGACCACCTAATAATATTATAATTTGTGTTTCAATATAATCCTGCGTTTGTGAATGTTGCTCTTCCTTTGGAGTATATGCGGTCAAACCTAACGCTCTGCCTCTCGGAATAATTGTAATTTTATGAATTGGATCCGCATTTGGCAGAAATTTCCCAACAAGTGCGTGGCCCATTTCGTGATATGCAGTGAGCTCTTTTTCTTTTGGTGAAATAACCATACTTTTACGTTCAACTCCCATTAAAACTTTATCCTTAGCCATTTCAAAGTCATACATTGTTACAACAGTACTATTTCGCCTTGCAGCGTGAAGGGCAGCTTCATTACATATATTGGCAATGTCTGCTCCTGATAATCCAGGTGTAGAACGTGCCAATAAATCGAAATCTATATCTTTTGAAAGTGGGAGCTTCCGAGTATGTACTTTGAAAATCTCTTTCCTTCCATTGATGTCAGGTAAATCCACTACAATTTGCCTATCAAATCTGCCAGGACGTAATAATGCGGGGTCAAGCACATCGGGACGGTTTGTCGCAGCCATAACTATAACGCTCATATTTTGCTCGAACCCATCCATTTCCACAAGCAATTGATTCAAAGTCTGCTCACGTTCATCGTGACCGCCCCCTAATCCAGCTCCACGATGTCGTCCGACTGCATCTAACTCATCTATAAATACAATACAAGGAGCATTCTTTTTTGCTTGGTCAAATAAATCCCTTACCCTGCTTGCTCCAACACCCACAAACATTTCCACAAAATCAGCTCCTGATATGGAGAAAAATGGGACTCCAGCTTCCCCAGCTACCGCTCGTGCAAGCAATGTTTTACCTGTTCCCGGTGGTCCAACAAGCAATACACCCTTTGGTATTTTGCCACCTAATCTTTGGAATTTTGTTGGATCTTTCAAGAAATCAATTACTTCAACTAATTCTTCTTTTGCTTCATCTGCTCCTGCGACTTCCTTAAATGTTATTTGAATCTCATTCTTATTTGTTTGCCTTACACGTGCTTTTCCAAAATTGAAAATATTTTTTGTGCTATTATTTTGCCCACCTTGGAACCCTCTCATAATATAAAACCAAAGAAATATTATTAAGATAAAAGGCAAAATTGTTAGTATTGGACCCCAAAAGTTATTCTTAGATACTTCATAAGTCCAAACTATGCCTTTATCTTTCCATAATTTTTCTGTTTGAGCATCCACAAATCCAAGCTTAACAGTAAATTCTGTTATTTCCTTTGGTTTTCCATTGACTGATATTGTGATTGGTGTTTTTAATTTTCCATAAAATTCAAAATTGTTTGACTCATCTTTAATTACTCGAGCGCTTTGTATCAATCCTTGCTCTAATATGCTTTCGTATTCTGTGTATGTTATTGTGGTTGTTTTATATTGGCTTTGGTCAAAATAAATGTAAAGGAAAAATAAAAATGAGCCAAATATTACCCAAACAATTATATTCCTTATATAATTTGGTTGATTTCCATCTGAATTTATTTTACGAAAATCATTGAATTGATTTTTGTTGAAATTATCATTATCTTTCTGGGCTTTCCCCATTTAATTCTCCTTTTCCGATTTAGACGTTTTTTTTTATTAATAATTATTTGAGAAAAATCCTATATTCTTGTAATTATTTAACTTTTATGTATATATCTTTTAAATTACGACCTTGCTCTGCATAATCTATTCCATATCCAATTACAAATAGCGGATCTATGGAAAATCCAAGATATTTTATATCAATTTTCTCAATTATTTTATCAGGTTTAAATAATAATGAGCATACAGAAATCGACCTTGGTTTATCCCGTTCAAGATTTTTCAATAATTTTGCCATAGTGATTCCCGTGTCAATTATATCTTCAACTACGATAACATCTTCTCCATTTATATTAAGATCATTTTTAATGATATTGACTTTCCCACTTGTTTCTATATTCATCCCATAGCTCTTTGCTATAATTGTTTCAATTCTAACAGGTAATTGTATTTCTCGAATTAGATCTGCTGCAAATACCATCGCTCCTTTTAAAGTAATAAGTATAACTGGTTCTTTCCCCTCATAATCTTTTGAAATTGCTTTGCCTAATTCCTTCACACGCTTCTGAATTGCTTCGCAATCTATATATTTTTCAAAATAATAATCCCCAATTTGTATCTTATTATTTTCAATCATAGATCCTCTATCTTCCCTTGCAAAAATCTTTTTGTTTCTTTTGTTATTTTATATTTATCGTTTATTTGATGATCCAGAATCCATATAACTTCGTTTTCTTTTGCAAGAACATAAATAAAATTTTTATCATAAGTATTGATTTTGTTATTGATTAAATAATCGCTAACCTTCATCCTTCCTGGTGCTCCCAATGGTTTGATGATATCGCCCTCCTGCCAATTTCTTAGATTAACCACTAAAGGAAATTTATCAAAATCGAAATATTCTATGCTCTTATTATTATTCAATACAATTTCATTTTTTGGAACTTCCTTTAATGTTAATTTCTTATTCCCAAAAGTATATTCACCAATTTTCTCAATTTGTATATTTATTTTTAATGGCAATAAATTCTTTTTAAATAATAAGTTCTTTCTATCTTTAATGCAAATCCAAAATTTATCTATTGCAAAAATGCTCCCCGTTTCTTTATCTTTTAGATTCAATATTCCATCAATTTGTGAATAATTCACTTGTGGTATATCAAGATTTGTCTTTAAAAATCGCGAAATTATTTCGCCCTGGATAAATTTATTATTTGCATTTAGCATATTGATATTTATTGAATAATTATCAGGTGCATCTTTCTTAATAAGATTTTCTGATATTTCTTCAACTCGTTCTTGAATAAATTCATCTGCACCCTGTAAAAATTTTGTTATCTTTTGCACATTTCCTGTAATCGATGGGCTGAATTCATTTTCAAGAAATGGTATCAATTTGTGCCGTATTTTATTTCGGGTATAATCAAGCCAGGCATTGGATTCATCTTCCCTCCATTTCAAATTTCTTGCTTTTGCATATTCAATTAATTCATTTTTTGGAATATCAATAAGGGGCCTGATAATTCTTACGTTTTTAATTAATGGACGTACCTTCGGTATGCCCGATAAGCCTGTAAGCCCACTTCCGCGAAAAATGTTCATAAAAAATGTCTCTATATTATCATCTTGGGTATGTGCAGTTGCCAATAAATCAGCATTTATTGTGCGGGATACCTTCTCGAAAAAATTATATCTCAACACACGAGCGGCGGTTTCCACACTGATTGAATTTTTCTTTGCATAATCTTTGACCTTACCGCTTGCAGTATTTATTTCTAAGTTGTAATATTTTGATAAACTTACTACAAATTCTTCATCAAGATCGGAAGTTTTTTGACGAATTTTATGATTAAAATGCGCCACACTTAAATGAAATCCAATTTTTTGGGAAAGATTATAAAGAATGTCAAGCAATACAACAGAATCAACACCACCACTCACCGCAGCAATTATATTGTAAGATTTATCAATATATAATTCCCGCACAAGAAAGTTCTCAACCTTCTGTAACAAATTAAAAATGAGAGTATTATTCAACTCATTTTTTGAAATTTTGGGTTTAAATCCGTTTTGAGAGAGATTTTTCAAAAATAAAATTCGTAAAAACTTCAAATTTAAGCAAAATTTTGCAAATATTAATAGAAATTTGAATTAAATAAAAACTATAAATTCTTAAAGAAATCAGTAGTTTTTTAAACTATTTAATTATGTATTATTAATTTCTAAAATCTCTTTAAATTGCATTAGTATAAGTTGAAAAATATATTTTTTTTAAGGTATAAATATGAAAAAGTCTTTTTATGCAGTTATTATCATTTCGATAATTTCCAGTTTATTTTTTATTTTTGGATGTAGCGACAATCCCACTACACCGGCGGTAAAATCCAATGCCTTAGGCTTGGGTTCCGGCGTTGAACCCGATGAATCATATTCTCAGGAACAATATGCAGCAATGTTTGATACTACAATGATATATGGAGAGATTGGATTGTACCAATCATTAGCATCTTATGTGAATATGGATCATTCAAGCACTCTAGAATTTAATCTTGGTATTGCTTATTTTTGGGAAAAAGGACATACGTATCCACCACTTTCTAATGATTCCATTTTTATAAAAATTGATAGCTTAAGCATTAATAATGTTAGCTTTATAAGAACTGATTCGAATAATTTATGTATGTTAATGAATCCACCATTGAATTTAGGAACATCTACAAATCATTTTTATATAAAATTAAATCAATCCACACCTGCTTATGATAATAATATTTCACTTCCACCTGCAATTAAAATTGAATATCCTACTTTAGGAAAAATACTTTATACAGATCGTAAAACAGTCGTTAAATGGAATGGTACAAATAACGGTTATGTTTATTTAGAGATTCGACCTTATAATTTTTATGATACGACTACGACGATTCCAGTTGCGAAAGGATATATTAAAGATGATGGGGAATTTATAATAAATGATAAGGATTTAGACAAATTCCCGGATGGAAATTATACGCTTTTGTTGAATCGTATTAGTTACTATTTTCCGAAGTTTCCCAATAATAATGCGTTTTTAATTTCACTAAATTCATCGGAATCAATTATGTTGCAAATAAAGCATTAAATATATTTGAAGGATGTAATTTGTAGGTTTATATTTTTTTGTGGTCAGGGACGGAATTGAACCGCCGACACATGGATTTTCAGTCCATTGCTCTACCAACTGAGCTACCTGACCGCTTTATAAAAATACAAAATTATGACTTTTTTTCCTTATAGCAAAATTTCATTTATTATTATTTTCAATTCCTTTCTAATTCTTATAATCTAACTTTTTTTAAACTTATTCATAAAACTATACGTCAAATTTTTTAAATTTTTTGAAATTTTATTTTCATTCTATGAAAAAAAATATTATCTATAGCTGCATTGCAATCCTCATACTTGCATTTTGCAACACCCAATTTGCTTTCTCTCAATTCGGGAAAAACAAAGTGCAATATGAACATTTCAATTGGAAATATATACAATCGGAGCATTTCGATGTTTATTATAATGAAGGGTCAAAATATCTTGGCGAATTCACAGCATTGCAAGCTGAAAAAGCACTGATTAAATTGCAAAATGATTTGAATTATTCTATAAATCAGCGTGTAGCGATAATTGTTTATAATTCTCATGTCCAATTTCAACAAACAAATATTGTTTATGAATACTTGCCCGAAGGAGTTGGGGGAGTAACCGAGCTTTTCAAAAATCGTGTTGTTTTACCATTCGATGGAAATTACGAAAGTTTCCGCCACGTTATTGCTCACGAGCTTACTCATGCTGTTTTAAACGATATGTTTTATGGTGGTACTTTTCAAACATCTTTATCCACAAATAGTATGTTTGAGATTCCATTATGGATGAATGAGGGACTTGCTGAATGGGAAAGTCTTGGCACACTTACTACTTTGACTGATATGTATATGAGGGATTTAACAATTAGCCAATTATTACCCGAATTAAAGGATTTAGAAGATTATTCTGCATATCGATGTGGACAAACTTTTTACTGGTATATTGCGCAAAATTATGGCGAAGATAAAATTAGTGAGCTTATAAATAAGCTGAATTCTTATAGAAATGTCGATATGGCATTTTCAAGCACATTCAATATGAAATTGGAGCAATTTTCTGAAAAATGGGTAAAAGACATTAAAAAGATGTATCTTCCTGATTTAAAGGTATTTCAAGATCCTGATGAGTTTGCTGACCAGTTAACAAATCATAAAAAAACTCATAACTATTATTATTCATCTCCCGCAATATCGCCTAATGGGCAGAAATTTGCTTATATTTCCGATAAAGATGGTCTTTTTGGCTTATGGGTAAGAGATTTGGAGGGAAAAAGTAAACCAAAGAAACTTGTTACAAGTCTTCGCCAACTTGATTTTGAAGAGTTAAATATTTTGACTCCAGGAATTTCGTGGGATCCAAAAAGTGAGAAAATAGCAATATCAGCAAAACGTGGTGGCGAAAATGCAATTTATATAGTTGATGAGAAAACAGGAAAATATAATGTACTAAGCTGGGGCTTGAAATCAATTTCATCTGTAGCTTGGTCTCCAGATGGAAAACGAATTGCGTTTATTGCTACTTTACCTTGTCAGAGCGATATTTTCATTTATGATTTACAATCAGGCACCTTGACAAATTTAACTAATGATGTATTTTCGGATATGTACCTTACCTGGTCTAATGATAACAAAACAATTTACTTTATTTCGGATAGAGGTGATAATCTTAAAACTGATATATCTACAAATGATTTCAAAATGTGGTACCATAATATTAATTCACAAGATATATATTCTATAACTATTGATAAAAAAATTATCAAGAGATTAACATTTACACCATCATATCAAAAAACAAGTTTAGCTGTTAATAATAAAGCAAATAAATTACTCTTTGTTTCCGATGAAAATGGCATAAGCAATATATATGAATTAGACTTAGAAGATTTAACAACAAAACCAAAGACCAATTCATTAATTGGAATATCTCAATTATCTCTTACCCCTGATGGGAGCAAATTGCTTTTCTCAGGTCAGGTTGAAGGTGGTTATGATATATATCTAATGCGTTTTCCATTAGAAAAGAATTTGGAAAATCCAAATTTACCTTTGACTGAATATAGGCGATCTGAACAGCAAAAAGAAAAAGTAATTGCGGAAATGACAAAAAAAATAAAAATCAAGCCTGATAACGTCGCAGCTCAAGATACTTTAAGAGGATATGGTGAGTTTGAAATCGATTTTAGTAGGCAATCTTTTGCAATAGCAAATCCTGATGCTTCAAAAAAGACTGAATCCAAGCAAACAATGGCTACAAGTGGCGAATATCCTATTGGTGATACAAATTTTATAGAAAGAAATTATAAACTCAAATTTTCACCTGACATTATTCTTGGCAATCCGGGATATAACACCTTTTATGGATTAGAAGGTGCTGCACAAATGTTATTTAGTGATGTTCTTGGAGATAATCGAATATATTTCGAAGCATATTTAATGACAGATATAAAAAATAGCTCGTTTTTGATAAATTATAGCTATTTGCCAAACCTAATCGATTGGTCCTTCACTCTATACAATAGTGCAGCATATATGATATTAAGTAATTATATGCTATATAGATATAGAAATTTCGGGATAAGCGTTGATGCATCTTTGCCCTTTGATTTATTCAGAAGATTTGAATTTGGTCTTGGCTGGATGGATTTATCAAGAAATAACGTTGATTATCCAACAGAACCTTCAATTGAACGAATGCTTTTTATACCACGCATTCGCTACGTATTTGATAATACGCTGTGGGGATGGTTTGGTCCAATGATGGGCGGGAGATATTATATTGAAGCATTGGCGTCACCAAAAATTACATCAAATGCAAAGGCATTTTATAATGTCAATCTCGATTTTAGATACTACCAACCAATCATCGAAAATTACTTGACATTTGCAATTAGAGGAGCAGCTGGTGGTAGTTTTGGACCGGATCCTCAAAAGTATTTTCTTGGAGGAACTGAAAACTGGATAAATGCACAATTCACAGGTAATTATATGCCATTCGATGACCCAATTGATTTTGGATTTATGCAATTTGAAATGCCAATGCGTGGCTGGGCAGTTGGGGAGAGATATGGAACAAAATTCTTTTTAGCCAATGCTGAATTGCGTTTCCCATTATTTACAGCATTGCTTGCTGGACCTGTTCCAATTTTGTTCCAAGGGGTGATGGGGTCAATCTTTTATGATATTGGTGGTGTTTGGACTGATACTTTTACTGCAACATATACAACTCCTGATGGGACGCGACATCCTAATGATTTGCTTATGAGTGCAGGAATTGGAGTGCGGACTTATCTGCTTGGAATACCCATTAAGATTGATATTGCATGGAGTAATCTGTATCGTGTCTGGTCTCAACCTCAATATATGTTCTCACTAGGTTATGATTTTTAAATATTTAAATAAATGAATGATTTATCAATTTCTGCAGCAATGATAGTTAAAAATGCAGAAGATACAATAAGCGATACTATACGATCTATTTCACCTTTCTGTAATCAAATTATTATTGTTGATACAGGTTCGGATGATTTTACTCCTATAATTGCATCATCACTTGGTGCTGAAGTATATTTCCATAAATGGAATGATGATTTTTCGGAAGCGAGAAATTTTTCACTAAAATTTGCTCGAAAAGATTGGATACTAATTATTGATTCTGATGAGATGATAGATGCTGAAAGTTTCAGAAGTAATTTGCATTTTCTTAAAGATGAGAATATTGGGGGAATAAATGTAATTATTAAAAATTATCTTGATGATAGTCTCGAGCAATATAGCACTCATCGATATACTCGCATATTTCGCAATAATCCCGAAATTAGATTTACGGGTCGAATCCACGAACAAGTTCGTGAAAGTATTGAGGATATGGGTTTAAAAGTAATTGAATCCGATATTTATATAAATCATTTTGGGTACAATGAAAAAGACCAATCAAAAAAAATGCGAAATCTTGAGATTTTAAAGCAAGAAACCGACAAATCTATTAATGATTATTATTTAAAATATCATCTTGCAAGCACTCAATTTAGTTTAGGCAATACAGTAGAAGCAAAGAAAATTTTCCAAGAAATTGTTAATTCTAATTTGCTTTCTAAGGAGCAAAATGAAATGACACAAATTCGCTTAGCGCAAATTAATCTCTCTGAGAACAATCTCGATATAGCTGAGCATTGGCTTGATTTCCAAAGTACTGATGAGAATATTGAAGGATTTAGATTATTCATCTTAGCTGGTATAAAGCTTACTCAAAAAGATTTCAATACAGCAAAAGTTCTATATTCTAATGATAAAGTATTAAATTCGTCTTATGTAGATATTAAAATAATTGAAGAAGTAAATAAATTATTCTCATTAATGTAATATGGCAGAACAAAAATATTCTCATTTAATAAATCGTGATAGGTCGATTCGTTTGCTTTCAAAAAATGGAAAATTCCGTGTAATATTCATAAAGAGTACTAATCTATCTCGCATTGCAGCTGAAAAGCATAATTTAAATTCAGATGCATCAAATTTGCTTTCAAAGGTAATGACTGCCGCGGCATTAATTGCATCAACTCTGAAAGGTGATGAGCGAGCAATTGTTGAAATAATGTCGGATGGATATTATAAGAAAATATTAGGAGAAGCCAGCCAGAATGGGGAAATACGTGGCTATGTTCAAACAAATGTAGATCTCAATGATTCAATTCCTAAAATTGGAGATGGCTATTTTAAAGTAACTCGAATTCTTTACGACCACGCTGAACCTGTGACAGGAATTGTAGAGTTACAAGATGGTGATATTGACGCAAATTTAAGTTATTATTATTATAAATCCGAGCAAATTCCAACGGGTGTTATTATTTCTGCACAATCAGATCCAAATGGCAAAATTGAATATGCCGGTGGGTTAATGGTGCAAGCTATGCCCGGATACAATCACAATGATTTAAAAAAAATATATAAAAGCTTAAATGCAATAAAATCCCTTAAAGAGGCGATCCTATGCGATGAAAATCATTCTATCGAATTTTTGAAAAACAATCTTCCATTTGAATTTGATATTTTAAAAAGTCAAATACTTGATTTCTTTTGTCGCTGTTCAAAAGAAAGTTTCATTCAAAAGCTTGCATTACTTAATCTTGAAGAACTCAAGGAAATGCTACTTTTAAATCAAACTGAACTTGTTTGTCAATATTGCAATGCACATTATTATTTAACTAAAGAAGAATTAGAAAATATTATTACACAAAAATCTGCCCTTCAGAATTAATAATTAATTTTTGGTTCAATTTTTGTATTTATTTTAGTAATTTGAATATAAAAAAATTACAATTATGAAAATTTCTGAACAAAGATTAGTTATTGACCCTAAGCCAATGTATTATAAAGAAATTGCTCAAGGGTTTCAAATTAGTAGAATTCTATTTACAAGTCTTGAGCTTGATATTTTTTCTAAGATAGGGAATGAAGGAAAAAATGTCCATCAGCTTGCTTCTGAAATTAACGTAAATGAAAATGCTCTTGGACGGCTACTCAATGCATTAGTAAATCTTGGATTTCTTGATAAAAAGGTCGACTTATATTTAAATAAAGTTGATACACTGTTGTATCTAAGCAACGATAGCCCAAATTATCTTGGAAATTTGATGCATATTGCATCATTATGGGATGTTTGGAGTGATTTGACTTATTCAATACGGGAAGGAAAACCAAGAAAATATCAAAATTTGTGGGAGAAAGATGAGCAGTGGATAGAATCCTTTATTCTGGCAACTTATCATGATGCTAAACAATATGCAAGCCAAATAGTCCCGTCAATTCCTTTGAAAAATTGTTTGAAAATGCTTGATTTAGGTGCAGGTTCAGGAATTTACTCTATTGAATTTGCAAAAATTTATCCGAAATTAAGCGTTATCGCTTATGATCTGCCTCAAGTTATTCCTATTACTCAAAAATTTATCGATAGGTCGGGTTATCAGGATCGTATCACAACTTATGGTGGTGATTTTAATAAGGATGAAATAGGTGAAGGCTATGACTTTATTTTTATCGCCGATGTTTTAAGCGAATATCCTTATCGAACGATACTTGATGTGTTGAAAAAAGCTTATAATGCTCTAAATTTTGGTGGAATTATTACAGTTTATGAAACAATGTATAACGATGAACGAACGGGTCCAAAAGAAGCGATTATGCAATCATTGAATTTGCTTGTTAATACAATCGGTGGTGATGTTCTTAATGATACAGATATTTGGTTTGCAATGCGTGAAGCGTGGTTCGACGATTTATATAGAATTAATACCGATTTTGGTAAAAGTCTAGTGATTGGTTTTAAATAAAAGAGGTGTTCAAAATTTTGAATCCTTACATTTTTTCATAGTTGCACTTTCCTGCAATCTCTACATACTAAAACAGAGGGCTTAAGCCCTCTGTTGCAATATCTACTTCATAATGTATAGGGGCAATTAATGAATAATTGCCCCTACTTTGATGCGAATGCGACCACAATTATTTCAAAATATTTATCATTCGATTGATCTGTCCCGTATCCCCAAGAATTTGTAAGAAATACACTCCACTTGGCAATTGCGATATATTAATTTCTTTGTTATGCCTTCCTTCTATCTGATAACCATCAGAAGTTGATAACACCCGCTCGCCAAGTATATTATAAATTGCAATTGTAATATTCTGCGAATTGCTTATGCTGTATGCTAATCTAATTACATCATTTGATGGATTTGGCTCAACTGAATATAACGATAATCCATTGTTTAAACTTAATATTTCTTCATTAACACCAGTGCTACTTTCAACAGTTATAAAATCTGATTTTGTTTCTGTAAGAAAAACGTCGTCATACCCAACAGTAAGCTTCACTGTATATTTCCCTGGTACTGTATATAAGTGTGTCGGGTTCTTTTGAGGACTCATTTTTCCATCGCCGAAATCCCAATTCCTATATGTAATATATCCAGTTGATTTATCAGTAAATTTTGCTTCAAATGGTGCAATACCTTTTGTTCGCTCAACTTCAAAAGCTGGCTGCACATTATTGACTAAATTAATATTATATTCTTTGCTAACAGTACATCCATAAGAACTTGTTTTATTAACTTTTAATAAACCTGCTTTATTGTTGCCCCATTCGACTTTTATTGAAATCGTGGTGTTACTTCCTATTATTTTACCACCAAAAACAGTCCATTCATAATGATCACCTTCTGCAGCTTTTGCATCTTCATAATTTTCTGTGCTGCCAAAATCAGGTGTCATATTCCCCGTGATTTGGATTTCCGGTGATGGTATCTCACGTAATTTTATACTCCCTTTCATTTCATTTGTGCAATTGCCTTCCACCGTGATTGCTTCGACCGTATATGTGCCTGTAACATTATGTTTTCCTAGGTTTAACATCTTGCCTGTTCCGGGAATTGGTGCACCGATAGGATTGCCATCAAGCATTAATTGATATAATACGCCAATATCAGAATTGCTAAGAATTAATTCCGCTCCATCGCTGCCTGCGCAGAAATAATCGCGACTTGCAAGTTCATAGACTTTTGGTTTTGGAATTTTTCTAAGACTTACTTCGCCCTGCATTTGTGTAAGGCAACCATGACTTGTGGATTGCGCAATTGCAGTATAAATTCCTTCTATGTTATATTTACCAAAGCTAATGCTACTCCCCGTTCCATCAACTGGTTTGCCTATGTCTTTTCCATTTAACTGTAATTGATAAATAATTCCTGATTGTGAGCCACTCAAAGTAATTTCTGCACCACCTTCACCTTCGCAAAATGTACCTACTGAATTAAGTGAATAAACAGTAGGTGCAAGAACTTTCTTAACCGTAATGCTTCCATTCATCATCTTTGGACATCCAGCTAAAATGGTTATACCCTCAACTGTATATGTTCCTTCATCTGTGAAAAAACCGAAGCTTATCTCTTGGTTTGTTGCTAAAATTGGAACACCAATATTTCTTCCATTTAATTTTAATTGATACTTAACTCCATCTTGGCTCCCATTTAATCCAATTGCTACCCCCAATTCTCCATCACAATATGTACCATCCCCCGCTTCATTATAAACTTTACTACCGCCCGTCATTGAATATACTTCAGGTATTGCAACCTTCTTTACATTAATTTGTGATGAGAGAAAGCGTGTGCATCCAAAAGGTGTAGTTCCTTCAATTGTATATAATCCTTCAGTCTTGTAATATCCTAAACTTAATTCTTTCCCTGTACCCACAATTGGAAAACCATATTTTTCCCCATCAAGATAAACTTGATACTTTGTTCCAGCTTCGCTACTCTCAAGCTTGATTTCAGCACCTTTAAGATCTCCTTCGCAATATGCTCCACTCCCAATGATTTTATATGAAGATGGGAAAGGCATAACTGTTAGATCATATCCATTGTCGGGACTTGTAATTGCAGGTTTGGAACTTACTATTCTAATTTTATAAAACATACCCGATGGTATATCTATTGGAATTGTGCAGTTAATTGTCCCTGCATCAACACTTGATAGTGTTCCAATTATTATAGGTTTTGTAAATGATCCATTTTGATCAGAAAGTTGAACTGTAAATACATTTCCCAATAAATATATACCTGTTATTGAAAATGAAACTGTAATGTCTTCCCCTGGACAGAATTGTGCAGCACTCACTGATTCAATTGTGATTGTTCGGGGTGGTCCAACATCAAACTTCGCGACAATTACATCCCCACCATTATATATTATATCCCAAGCACCTACAGTTGTTGGAAAATTACTTGAAGATGTATAACCTGTAACTATTGCATTATTGCCCCCATAAGCAAGACAACTATTATAATATCCATAATCAGTGCTTGCGCCACCAAGATATGTAGAATAATCTAAAAAAGAGCCATCTGAATTAAATATTGTAAAGAAAATATCGTAGCCTCCGTTAGCTGTATTGTCAAAGGCATCAAAAGTTACAGGGAAATTTGATGAATTTGTATATCCCGCAACAATAGCATTCCCGATATCATCAAGGGCAATACCTCTGCCATATTCGCTACTCGTTCCCCCTAAAAATGTTGAATACACTAACCCGGAACCTGTCAAATTGAATTTTGTTACAAAGGCATCAGTTGAATTATAAATATTATCCCAAGCACCCGCTGTAGTCGGGAAATTGCTCGAAGAAGTATACCCTGTAACAAAGGCACATCCATTTGCATCCACAGCAATTGCATAGCCATAATCGCTTGATGTACCACCTAAAAAAGTCGAATAAACAAGCCCTGTTCCATTTTGATTCATTTTTGTGACAAATGCGTCAGTTGAATTGTATGTGTTGTCCCAACATCCTGATGTTGTTGGAAAATTACTTGAACTTGTATATCCTGTAACATAAGCATATCCTGAACCATCCACTGCAATTCCGTAACCATAATCAGAAGATGTTCCTCCTAAAAATGTTGAATAAACAAGCCCTGTTCCGTTTTGATTCATTTTTGTGACAAATGCGTCAGTTGAGTTATAAGTTGCATCCCAGCACCCTGATGTAGTTGGAAAATCGCTTGATGAAGTATAACCTGTAATATATGCATATCCTGAACCATCTACTGCAATTGCATAGCCATAATCGGTTGATGTACCACCAAGAAATGTGGAATATGATAGGGATGAACCTGTTGAGTTGAATTTTGTAACAAATACTTCATAACTATTATAAGTATTATCCCAACATCCTGATGTGGTGGGAAAATTGCTTGATCCAGTATAACCTGTAACATATACATTGCTCGATCCATCAACTCCTATTCCATAACCATATTCAAACGATGTGCCACCAAGAAATGAAGAAAACACTAAGTAGGAACCTGTTGGATCCATCTTTGTGACAAATACATCAGTTGAATTCCAAGTTTGGTCATAAGCACCTGATGTTGTTGGGAAGTTGCTTGAACTTGTGTATCCTGTAATATAAGCATTAGACATAGCATCTGCTGCTATAGAATATCCATATTCACTACTTGTTCCCCCTAGGAATGTGCTATAAACTAGTGGGTCAATAATCAGATCTTGATTTGGGTTAAAGCTTCCCATTTCAAACGATACAATTCCATTTCCCTCATCTTTGAATTTGCATTCGATTACATTCTGCACTCCATTTTGCATTTGATATGCAAGAAGCTTACTATGCTCGACTTCTCCGAGTGATGTCTGAAGTACTAAATCACCATTAGGACTTACACGCAGCCCATCTTGCCCCTCAAATTTAATTCGTATTTTGGTTGGATCCCCACCAGGACGCACTATCCAGTCATATCGAACTAAATTATTGTCATAATAATATCGCACATCAATTCCATTGTAAATATCATTCAATTGCACAGAGCCGTATAAAGGAACAAATGATGCCCACTTCGATTCATCATTACCAATAAAGTAATTATAATATGCTTCGCTTTTGTCAAATACTTGTGTTGTGAAATGTTCATTTGTACCTAGGAACAGTGAATTTATCACATGGCCCCACATACGTTTGACTTCACCAGCGTGATGATTTGGTTCGCCTGATTCCAACTGCATCCTTTCGTCACGCTCCAATCTGTAGTAATCATAAACAACACCTGAATTTGTTACCCACAAATTCAACCCATTGAGTCGTGCAAGATATTGCACTTGATTGTCCCATTGTCCCTTATTTTCAATAAAGAACCGAGACTTCGGTTGCTCACTTTTCTGAGCAAATAGATTGATACTTCCTATTGTAAGGAAAATCAGTAAGAACGAAAATAATTTTTTCATAATACACCTTTATATTAAAAGACTTAGAATTCAATATTTCTTAAAAAAATTGTAGACGAAATTACTACAATCTATTTTTTATCTAACTACAAAATTATAAAAAAAAATAATATAACAATATATGTAAAATTTTTATTTTTAATAATTTAATTTTATCTTAAAATTTCATTTTTAGAATTATGAAAATATTTAATAAGTACAAATTACTATTAATCTTAGTTCCTATAGTTATTAGTGTAATATCTAATAAGCTATATTCAAAATGTGATTATTCGCAATGTGCCCCAACTGTTCAAACGCCTGACCAAGAATATATTCATCGGGTTAAGTTTGGCGACATTGATAACACTTCTTATACTCAATCCAAAGTTGCTAATTACACATCACTTAGTACTGATGTATCAATCGGTTCAAATTATACGATAATTGTAACAAATGGCAATGCATCATCACTCGATCACGTAAGTGTATTTATTGATTGGAATCAAGATTGTGATTTTAATGATTCAGGCGAAACTTACATTCTTTCAACAAGTGATAATGGATGGACATTTTCAGGCTTTATTAGTGTCCCTATAACTGCATCGGAAGGCACAACTAGAATGCGCATTCGTATGACTTTTAATTCTACTCCGAATCCTTGCGATTTTTCTTTATATGGAGAAGTTGAAGATTATAGCGTAAATGTGATTACTACTCCATCGATTAGTATTTTATCGATAAATGATTCTCTTTTATGCATTGGTGATTCTCTCATAATTTCATATAAAACTATTGGTATTTTTAATTCTGGTAATGTCTTTACAGCACAGATCTCGGATAGTGCTGGTAGTTTTAATCATCCAACTCCCATTGGCTCAATCGCAAGCGTTAATAGTGGAAATATTAGCTGTAAAATTCCTGATAGTATTTCAGCAAGTAATGAATATTTGTTAAGAATTATTAGCTCCAACCCAGAAATAATTAGTTCATATTATGGTCCTATCTCTATTAATTCGCTGCCCTTAGTTTTTAATGTAGTTGGTAATGGTCTATATTGTAGTAATATTAAGGAAGGTGCTCAGCTTGAATTAGATAGTAGTCAAATAAACTTTTTCTATCAAGTAAAAAAAGATAATATTAATATTGGAAATCCTATAGTTGGTACAGGGAAAAAATTATCATTAGGATATTATAAAGATGAGGGTAATTATACTGTCGAGGCAATTTCTCCAAGTGGTTGCATAAATTTGATGAATAGAAGCATTTACGTTAAACAAATTCCCCTTCCAATTCAATTTTTAATAACAAGCGGGAATAAATCTTTTGATAAATCTATTGATACATTTTATTGTGAAGAGCAAATAGGTATTGAAATTGGATTAAGTAGTAGCCAGAAAAATATTAAGTACATTCTTCTCAATGGTGATAAAGAGGTATTGACAAAAGATGGAACAGGTAGTGAGATAAGCTTTGGATTTATAACAGAAGAAGGAAAATATACTGTTAAAGCAAGAACAGATTCTGGTGTATGCGAAAATAATATGCTTGGTAAAATAACAATTAAAAAGATAAATGTGCCAACTAAATATCCAATTATGGGCGATCAATATTTTTGTTCGGGAAGTGATGGTGCAAATATGGGGTTGTATAGTTCTGAAATTGGTTTTAAATATCAATTGCTCAGGAATGGTTATCCTGTTGGCAATCCTATAAATGGAACAGGAAAGTATATAAATTTTGGCAAACAAAAAGTAGTAGGAATATACACTGTGGAGGCTATTTCACTCGAGGGGAATTGTGTCTATATGATGAATGAAAGCATTAATTTAAAAGAAGTGCCAATTCCAGAAATAGAGATAACAGGTAATAAGACACCCAATTTTGGAAGTACTGAAAATTATGAGGATGCAAAAGCAAATGAGAGCGAGAAAATGGACTGGTCTGTCGAGGGCGGAGAGATTATAGGTAGCAAAGCTGAAATTTCAATTAAAATTAAATGGGGAAATAACAAAAATGGCAAAGTGAAACTGACAAAAACTAATAATTACGGTTGTACACTTACAAAAGAGATAGATATAAATTTAATTAATAACATTGATGCAGACTTTGAAGTAGATAAAACAAAGGGAAAAGCTCCATTAGAAATAAATTTCATTGATAAATCAACAGGATATATTACGGATTGGAATTGGGATTTTGGAGATGGGGAAAGTAGCTTGCAGCAAAATCCGGTACATATTTATACAGTTCCGGGGATATATACAGTAAAGCTCTCAATAAGCTATAAAAATGTATCTATGTCAAAAGTGAAAGAAAATCTGATAACAGTAGAAGAAAAAGTCGATATAAAAGAAGCAGAAATGAAATATGGAAGAGATATTTCCCTTTCCGCAATCGAACCAAATCCATCAAATGATGTAATTAGATTTACATATAGTATAAGCAATGCACAAGATATTACAATTGCATTATATAATATTTTGGGTGAGCGAGTTTTATCAATTTCTGATGGTTATCAGATAGAAGGAACGCATAATAAAGAAATAAACATTTCGCAATTGCCAAGTGGAGCGTATTTCTTACAGATTATTGGGAATATGGGGCAAATCAATCGAATGATAAATATTGTAAAATAATTGTATGTGCCTGCACCATCTTGGTGCAGAATTCCCCCTTAATTGAAAGGGTGCAGGGGGATGTCTTTTTCAGGTAGATGTCCTATATTCCCCCTTACCAAAGGGGGTAGGGGGATGTCTTTTGCAGGTAGATGTCCTATATTCCCCCTTACCAAAGGGGGTAGGGGGATGTCTTTTGCAGGTGGCTACATTGCAGGTGGTTAAATCTACCTGTTGCGATGGAAATAGATTTGCA